>Ga0335075_10000884_pt1 | contig 50885 bp, 46 predicted proteins | sample Lox_Sample_24_FD_206723 | JGI IMG/M metagenome (GOLD analysis project Ga0335075, IMG submission 206723) | Soil microbial communities from Loxahatchee National Wildlife Refuge, Florida, United States - Lox_Sample_2.4 | ecosystem: Environmental > Terrestrial > Soil > Wetlands | place: USA... | reverse complement strand
GCTGGCGCGACAGGCCGGCCGTGCCGATGCCGATGAGCTGGGGCTGGCCCTGTTGATGCTGGTGGACGGGGCCAACGCGCGCATGGTCGTCGACGGCGACCGCACCGCCATCCACGCGGCGAAAAAGTTCGCTGCCCAGCTGCTGGAGGTCGGCAAGTGACGGCAGGGCTCCTTTTCGATGTCCGGCGCTTGGTGAACGAACAGCTGACGCCACACGACCGGCATATCGAGCAGACTGGCCGGATACCCCCGACGCGCTCGACGCCATCCGGAAGACGGGCCTGTTCGGGTGCTATACACCGGCACGTTACGGCGGCCTTGGGCTCGACCTTCTTGGCACCAGCGCGGTGATCGAGGAGATCGCGCGAGCGCACATCGCTTATTTCTATACCTTCAGCATGAACGTGCATATCGCGTCGAAAGGAATCGAGCTCTACGGGTCCGAACAACAGCGGCAACGCTGGCTGCCCGGTCTGGCCAGCGGCAGTCAGATCGGGTGTTTCGCGCTCACTGAGGAATGTGCCGGCTCGGACGCTGCGGCGGTGGCGACCACGGCGACGCCAGATGGCGACGGCTACGTTCTCGCCGGCCGCAAACGCTACATCACCAACGCGCCCATTGCCGATCTCGCCATCGTGCTCGCGACCCGCGACCCGGCGGCGGGCAAGCGGGCGATCTCAGCCTTCGTAGTCGAGAAGGAAACTCCCGGATTCCGGACCGGCGAAGTGTTCGCCATGACGGGCGGCCGCGGTGCGCTGCAAGCCGAGATCGTGCTGGACAACTGCCGCATTCCGCAGGAAAACCTGCTGACCGACAATGGTTTCGCCCTGGCCATGGAATCGCTGGATATCGGCCGGATCTGCTGGGCTGCCTACAGTGTAGGGGCGGCCAGGCAGCTCATCGACATGGCGAGATCGCACCTGCTGAGGCGACACCAGTTCGGCCGGCCACTGGCCGACAATCAAGGCCGGCGCTGGATGGTCGCGGACATGGTCGCCCAGCTGCACGCGGCGCGGCTCGTCACCAACGACGCCGCCGTTAACTACGACCGGCGCTCCCCCCGGCGCACCCTGCTGGCGGCGATGGCCAAGCTCGTCGCCTCCGAGATGGTCGGCCGTGTCGCCGACACGACCATGCAACTGTTCGGCGGCGAGGGCTACCGCACCGACCGGCCCGTCGAGCGCATCTGGCGCGAGGTGCGCGCCATCCGCATCCTGGAAGGCACCTCCGAGATCATGCGCAACATCATCGCCCGCGACACACTCCGTGAATCCGCACCGGCACCCCTATGAGAGCGAGCATCCGCTGGCCCGCTCGGGTTCGCGCGTTTGGATCCGGGCAAGCCGACCGGCAGTGGGGCGTGACCTTGATCGACGGTGGGACTCAGCGGCTCCCGCGGATCGTCGGCTACGGGAACGCCATGTGGCCCCAGGCGGTGGCCCAGCTACCGCAGCCCGCGCTGATCGCGGATCGCCGCGGGGCGGTCGCGAGCACCGGGCAGGCACTTCAGGCCGGCCTCGACTTCGAGGCCCAAGCCGGACGCGCCGTAATGCGCGACCCCGACGTGGTCAAGCGCCTCACCGAATACCGGGAACGCCACGCCTAACGAGCATGTCCCGAACTGACGAGAAGAACAGCGCCAGGTACTGGTTTGACCGGCAGACACCAGGCCTGAGCCTGCTGTGTGCAGATTTCAGGACGCACGAGTATCCCGTGCATATCCATGACGCGCTTATGGTGGCTGTGACCGAAACCGGCGGGTCGGAAATCCGGGCCGGCGGCGGCCCGGCCGAGGCCCATTCGGCGGCGCTGCTTGTGGTCAACCCGGCCGAACCGCACTCCAGCCGGATGAACGGCAGCCGCCGCTGGCAGTACCGGTCCTTCTATCTGGAACAATCCGCCATCGACGATGTCCTGCGGGGCCTGGGTGCCGGCGATCTGCCCAGGTTCAGCCGCAACATACTGACCGACAGCGACCTGATCAGGGGGTTCCTGACGCTGCACCACACGCTGGACGACGGGCACGCCGACCCGTTCAGGCGGCGCGAACTGCTCGTGGGAGCGTTTGGCCAGCTAGCCACCTGCCATGGGGACGGCCGCGCGCGCCTTCCGAGCGCGCCATGCGACCGGGTGCTACTGGATTCAGTCATCGAGGTGATGCGCGACCGCCATCCCGGGCACGTCACCCTGGCCGACCTCGCCGACCTCGTCGGCCTGACCCAGTTCCAGCTCATCGGCCTGTTCCGGAAGGGCGTCGGGATGACCCCGCACGCGTACCTGACCCAGATCAGGCTGGAATCCGCCCGCGCCGCGCTGCGCCGGGCGATGCCGATCGCCGAGACGGCGATCCAGACTGGCTTTTACGACCAGGCGGCTCTGACCAAGATTTTCAAGCGCTGTTACGGCATCACGCCGCTTCAGTTCGTGCAGGCCGCGCGCGCCTGAGCCGCCGCCGGCCCGCGCAAATTTTCGCCAATACCGGTCCGCCCGGGCCAGCGCAGGATCAAGGCATGAGCGGATACCTCATCGCGGACGTGACCGACGTCAACGACCAGCGGTGTGGTGGGACTCGGACCAGTACCGGGACGCCAGGCGCATGCGCCACGCCGCGGCACAGACCAACATGATCATCGTCGATGGTGTCAAGTAGACATAGGGAATCACAGACATGGACATCGAGATCAGCCGGATCGCCGAGTCAAGGATTGCCGAGCGGAACCTTTCCCCGCAATCATTCGGCACGGTCTTCTGCGATCACATGCTTGTGGCCGAGTGCCGGGATGGGGAGTGGACGGACGCGCGGATCGAACCCTACGGCCCGCTGCCGCAACTGCCGTCGATCAGTGCGCTGCAGTACGGCATTTCCGTCTTCGAAGGACACAAGGCCTTCCGGACCGTGAGTGGCGAGGTCGTCCTGTTCCGGCCCTACGAGAACTGGGAAAGGCTCCGCCGGTCGTGCCGGCGGCTGGTACTGCCGGAGGTGCCAGAAGACATCTATATCGAGGGCCTCAAGCGGCTCATCAGGACCGACCAGGACTGGGTGCCGGAACCGGACGAAGGCGCGCTGTACATCAGGCCCTGCGTTTTCGCGACTGACGCGGCCCTCCGGGTCGGCCCGGCCTCGGAATGCCGCTTCGTGATCTTCACCTCCGCGGTCGGGCAGTATTACCCGGCGCCGTTGCGGCTGCTGGTGACTACCGACTATGTCCGGGCGTTCCCGGGCGGCACCGGGAACGTCAAGCCGGCCGGCAATTACGCTCCCGCGCTGCTCGCCGAGGCGCAGGCCCGCGACCGCGGCTTCAGCGGCGTGCTCTGGCTCGACGGCCCCGAGCGCCGGTTCGTTGAGGAGGCCGGCGTGATGAACGTCTTCTTCGTGATCGACGGCACCGTCGTCACGCCCGGCCTCAGCGATACGATCTTGCCCGGTATCACCAGGGACAGCGTGATCAGGCTGCTGGAAGCGATGGGGATCCCGGTCGAGGAACGGCCCGTCCCCATCGATGAGATCGTCGCCGCGCACACCGCCGGCCGCCTGCGGGAATGCTTTGGCACCGGCACCGCGGCCACCATCAGTCATGTCGCCGAGATCGGCTACCAGGACAAGACGCTCACCCTGCCTCCGGTGGCCGACCGCGAAATCGCCACGTCGGTACTGACCCGCATGACCGCCCTGCGCACCGGTCGTGAACCAGATCACCTTGGCTGGCTGATACCCGTCTGACCCGTCTGCCCCTATATGACTCGCTCGTACCGCGGAGGATATTCATGTACTTTCTGCTGCTCTACGACGTCGTGCAGAACTTCACCGAACGCCGCGCCCCGTACCGTGACGCCCACCTCGCCCTGGCCCGCGCGGCAAACGAACGCGGCGAACTGCTCCTGGCCGGCGCCTTCGCCGAGCCCGCCGACGGCGCCGCGCTCGTCTTCAAGGCCGACAACCGGTCAGTCCCGGAGCGTTTCGCCGCCAGCGACCCCTACGTCAAGGAAGGGCTGGTCAAGGACTGGACGATACGGAAGTGGACCGTAGTGATAGGAGCCGGCTCCTAGTCGTGGTGCTACTGGGCGCGATAGTTCTTGTCTTATCCGCTATGCCAGGATGCCGACGACGTCAGCGGGCTGATACGGTCTCGGCGTCCTGGCTGGTGGCCCGCTCGGTCTTGCCGGGCGTCCTGGTGTTCGGCAGGAAGATCACGGTCAGGATCAGCCCGGCCAGGGCGATGGCTGCTGACACGCTGAGCGCGGTGTCCATGCCCTGTGTGGAAGGCTGTCCTGGCCGAGCTGAGCAGTGCTGCGGAGCCGAGCTTGCGCGCGGTCGCCACGCCGCCGAAGATGCTCTGCCGCGCGGCGGCCGCGGCTGCGGGCGGCAGGTGGGCCAGGTCGAGGTGAGCCAGGTAGACGGCGCTGAGCACGCTGCCGAGAATGGCGGTGCCGAACGGCGAGCCCATTTTGTTGACCGCCTGGAACACGGCCGAGCCGACTCCGCTGCGCTCTTCGGTCAGCTCGACGATCGCGGCTGAGGATGCGGTGGCCATGACCAGGCCGATGCCCGCGCCCGTGATGGCCATCCAGGCGGCGATCGGGCTTTCGCCGGAGGTAGCGCTCGTGCCGGAGCCGAGGAACAGGCCGACGGCGAGCAGGGCAAAGCCGGCCGCGACGACGACCTTGGCCTCGGCCAGGCGAACGGCCAGGTCCGCGGGTATCGCCCCGGCTACGACTCCGGCGATCAGCGGCAGCAGCCGCAGCCCGGAGCCCATGGCATTGACACCGAGGACGCCCTCGAAGTACTGCGGCATGGTGACTAGCACCCCGATCATGGCCAGGATGCCCACCGCGGCGAGGATGACTCCCCAGGTGAACGACGCTGACTCGAACAGGCTCAGATCGAGCATCGGCTGCCCGCCCCGCCGCGGGCCCAGGTGGCGCTCCCAGGCGAAAAACGCGCCAAGCAGCGTCGCGCCCGCGATCATGAAGGCAAGCGCCATCGCGTCACCCCAGCCGTCTTGGCCCGCCCTGATCAGGCCGTAGCTCACCGCGGCCAGGCCGGCCGCCGAGGCTGTCATCCCGGCCGGGTCCAGGCCCGGCCGGGCAGCCGAGCGCGACTCGGGTACCAGGCCGGCCACAGCGGCCAGCGCCAACGCGACGACTGGCACGTTGATCAGGAACACCCAGCCCCACCAGAAGCGGGACAGCATCCACCCGCCGAGGATCGGGCCGACCGGCAGCGCAACGAAGTTGGCCGCGGCCCAGACGCCCACGGCCTTCGGCCGCTCCTGCTCGCTGAACAGCACGGTCAGGGCGGTGACCGCCATCACGATCACCCCGGCACCGGCCAGCCCGATCAGCAGCCGCGCGGCCAGGAACTCCCCGGCCGACGACGAGTACGCGCACGCCGCCGATCCCGCCCCGAACAGGCCAAGGCCGGCCAGCAGGACCTTCTTGCGGCCGTACCGGTCACCCAGCAGGCCCGCCGGCAGCATCGCCGCCGCCAGCGTCAGCAGGTACCCCGACGAGAACCACTCCAGGTCGGACTCGGAGGCGTGCAGGTTCCCCGCCAGGGTAGGCAGCGCCACGCTGAGCACCGTGCTGTCCACGCCCACGGCCAAGACAGCCAGGGCCACCGGCCCCCAGCGCCAGCCAGCGCCGCGTCCCCTGGTCGTTCCCCACGGCTACGTCCATCGCCTCTCACCCCTGCCACACGGCCTGCTGCGAAACAGACGGAACCGTTCCGTCTGTTTCAGGATAGCCCCGTGCGCAGCCGCTCCGGCAGGGACTAAAGCCACGGGCTGGCCGCAGGCCCGGGCTGCGGCGTGGCGATAACCGGGGCAACAGCCAGCGGGAGGATCACGTTCTCGAACACCTGCCGCACGAACGCCCGGTCAACCGGCTTCCCCGTCACCACGCGCAGCATGTTCAGCCCGAGCACGATATCCGGCGCCAGGCTCAGGTCACGACCGGGCGGGATCTCGCCCCGCGCGGCAGCACGAGCGAGCACCGTGGCGATCACCTCACGAGGCCGCGCCAGCACATGCTCCTCGAGCGCCGCGGCCAGCTCGCGGTCACGACTCGCCGCGGTCGCCACGTCCATGACCAGGCTGACCCCGCCCCGGTCAAGCACGCCTGGCTCAGGAACCGCGGCCAGCAGCGCCTCAGAATCACCACGCAACGTCCCGGTGTCCGGCACTGCAAGGGCACCGGCCTGCTCCCGCCACCACGCAGCAGCGGCCGCCACCACCGCCGCCTTGGACCGCCAGCGCCGGTAGAGCGCCGCCTTCCCCACATGGGCACGGGAGGCGATGTCGTCCATGCTCAGCCGGTCATAACCGCACTCCGCAAGCCCGGCCAGGACAGCCTGGAGGATAGCGACATCACGAGACGGATCCAGGCGCCGCCGGTCCTGGCCGCCCGGCTTCCCCGCATTCGCTGCGCCGCCTCCATCGCCGTCCCCCGCGGCTACAGGCCCCATCCCGATCCTCCCAACTACAGTACGGAACTGTTCCGTCTGAAGAATAACCGCGCCTGTGCGGGCGATGACCAGCCGGGCCGAACACCGGCGCTTCTCCGGTCACTTTCGGGTGTGGCTCCCGAAGCGGCCTCAGCCTCGCCGACCATACCGGTTCGGTGTGAACTCTCAGCCTGCTGAGAAGCGGGGGAGAAGATCGGGGCCGATACTACGTTGCCATGTCCGTTCTGAAGCCGCGCCACTGGCTGAGATGGCTCATCGGGTCTGTCATCGTTCTCGCCGTGCTCGCCGCGGCCGGGCCGTTCATTTACATTCACTTCTTCAACGGCAGCACGCCGGCCGCGCTGTCGCTGTCGCCGACGAGCACCGGGGCGCCCACGCCGGGCGCCAGCACCGCCGCGGCCAGCGGCTCGGTGGCCGGTACCTGGACCGCCGGCTCCGGCTCGGTGGTCGGCTACCGGGTCAACGAGGTGCTGCTCGGGCAGAACGCCACGGCCGTCGGCCGCAGCACGTCGGTCTCCGGGCACCTGGTGATCAGCGGGACGACCGTCACCGCGGCGGCCTTCAGCGTGCCGATGGACACCATTCACAGCGACAAGAGCCAGCGCGACGCGCAGTTCGACGGGCGGATCATGGACGTGGACGCCTACCCCACAGGGACGTTCACGCTGACCGCCCCGATCAGCCTCGCGCCGCTGCCCGCCGGCGGGGTGATCAAGTCCTACACCGCGCACGGCAACTTGACGCTGCACGGCACCACCCGCGCGGTGACGTTCACGCTGACCGCCGAACGCAAGGGCGCCCAGATCGAGGTGGCTGGCCACATCCCGGTCCTGTTCGCCGATTACAACATCGCCAACCCGAGCTTCGCCGGCTTCGTCACCACGCAGAACCACGGCCAGCTCGAGTTCCTCCTGATTTTCCACAGGGCCTGAACCCCCGCAGTAGACGTGCCCGCCACGGGGCGACCCGCGGCGGGAGGCCGCCGTCGGGCCAGCCGGCGATGGGCTGGCGTGGTACGCGCTGATGTGAGCGACGCGGCAGCGGTCGATGCCGCCGTCGCAGGCGGTGATGCGGTGCTGTCCGCGTTGGGCGTGTCCTACACCCGCAAGCCGGTCACCGTGTACTCGGCAGGTACGGCCAGCATCATTGCGGCCATGGAGAACCACGGCGTGCGGCGGCTGGTGGTGACCGGCAGCGCCGCTATCGATCCGGGTATCACGCCAGCGACTCGGTGTTCTTCACCCGGGTGATGGAACCGCTGTTCATGCGGCTGCCCGGCAAGACGGTCTACGACGATAACCGCCGCATGGAAGCGCTGGTCCGGGCCAGCAGCCTGGACTGGACGATCGTCCGCGCCTGCTGGCTGTTCGACGCGGCGCGGACGTCGGACTACCTGGTCTGCGAGGGAAGCATCCATGCCATGTTCACTTCTCGGGCCGACCTGGCGGCGTGCCTGCTGGCGCAGCTACCCGGCAGCCAGTACGTCCGCAAGACAGTCGGGGTGGTCACGACAGCCGGCACTCCGGGCATCGCCCGTCAGATATGGCGGGAAGGGATCAGGAAACAAAAGACGAGAGCTAGCATCGGCAACGCCGTGGCGGGTTGCTGACTGGCGGGCGGGTGGCGATGATTGCCTGCCGTGCCCGATGTGCCCTCGGCGGAGGAGCTGTCCCCGCTGCCGCCCGCTGAGCTTGCGGCCCGGCTGGCTGAGGCATACCAGCTGATAGCTGAGCTGACCGCGCGGGTGGAGCAGCTGGAGCGGCAGGCACGCAGGGATTCGTCCACCTCCTCGCGGCCCCCGTCGTCAGACGGCCCGTATAAGAAGGGCCGGGACCGGTCGCTGCGGGAGCGGGGGAATCGCCGGCCGGGCAAGCAGCCGGGTGAGCAAGGGACGACGATGCTCCTGGTTGATGACCCCGATGAGCGCCTGGAGTTCTCGCCGGCGGCGTGCCGGGGGTGCGGCGCGGACCTGGCCGCCGAGCCGGTGGCGGCGCAGCGCCGGCATCAGGTCACCGACATCGAGCCGCCCCCCGGCGCCGAAGGTCACCGAGTACGTGGCGCAGGCGAAACAGTGCCCGGGCTGCGGGACGGTCACCGGGGGCGAACTGCCGCCGCACGTGCGGGCGCGGGCCAGCTTCGGCCCGGAGACCTGCGCGCAGGCCGCCAACCTGGTCAGCGGCCACCACATCCCCACCTGGCCGGCCACGATCGTGCTGCGGCAGCTGGCCGGCATCGCGGTCTCCACGGGCTAGATGGCCGGCATCCGCGGCAAGGCCGCCGCGCTGGTGGAGGCGAGCGGGTTCATGCAGCGGGTGCGGGAGCTGCTGAAGGCCGCCCCGGCGGTGCACGCAGACGAGACCCGGCCCGGGCGGCCGCCGGCACTCGGTACGTGCACCTTGCCTGCACCGCCTACCTGACTCATCTGCACACCGGGGACCGATCCGCCGGGGCAATCGACGCCGGCGGCGTGCTGCCCGGCTACACCGGGATCATCGTCCGCGACGGCTACGCCGGATACGAGCACCTCACCGATGCGCTGCACGCCTGGTGCGGAGCTCACCTGCTCCGGGATCTGAAGGGCCTGTACGACTTCGAGCCGGACAAGCAGGACTGGGCAGTTCAGATGGCCTGCCTGCGCATCGAGGCGCGCGACGCCGCAGCCGCCGCCCGCCAGGCCGAGCAGCCCGCCCTGGATGCCGCCGTCCTGGACAACCTGGTCACCCGCTACCGGGCACTGGCCGCCAACGGGCTGGCCGCGAACCTGTACCGGCGGACCTCGACCGCGAAGGACGCCCGCCGTATCGCCCGCCGGTTTCTCAACTTCGAGGACCTGATCCTCCGCTTCGCCACCCGCCCCGACCTGGACATCTTCACCAACAACGAAGCCGAGCGCACCATCCGCCCAGTGAAAGTGCAGCAGCGCGCCTCCGGGGGAGCTGGCGCACTCTCGAAGGACTCGCCGACTTCGCGATGGTCCAGTCCTATCTATCGAGCGCCGCCAAATGGGGCATCAGCAAACTTGACGCTCTTCGCGACCTCTTTCGCGGTCACGCATGGCTCTCACCTGGCCTGGAACCGGCCAGATAACGCCATCACACCACCCTAATCACAGCATGCCGACGACGCTTGCTGAATCTACGAGGCCAGCGTTAATGTGCTGGCTCGCCGCTGCGGCCTCCGCCGTCCACCCTGCGGCCATTCTCGCTGGCTTGCGGCAGCTGGCCGAGCTGGCGTCCGCTCGCCGTACGTGAGATGCGAGGCGGACGCCAGCCATCCCTCCGTAGCCGGGTTTCAGCGCTGCAATGTCGTTCCGCAGCTCGGTAGCCCGTCTGGCCTGCTGAGGGCGTCAGTTGCCGTTGGCGAAGGAGAGGTAGGTGGTCTCGATCTTGTCGAGCTTGCGGATCTCGATCACCTTGGCCGTGAGGGGCGCCGGGGGCTGCGGCACCGCGGCACCCTGATCCCGCGTCTCATTTGATGGCATGTCGTTTCACCTTGTTTCGTGCCGGATGTCTGAGGCTGAGGCTGTCACTCGCCGTTGGGGTTGGAGAGGTAGGTGGTCTCGATCTTGTCGAGCTTGCGGATCTCGATCACCTTGGCCGTGGGCGGCGCCGGGGGCTGCGGCACCGCGGCACCCTGATCCCGCGTCTCATTTGACGGCATGTCGTTCACCTCCTTCCGTGCTGGCTGTCCCGCGCTTGGGCCGTCACTGGCCTTGGGATCCAGACAGGTAGGTGGTCTCGATCTTGTCGAGCGTGCGGATCTCGATCACCTTGGCCGTCGGCGGCGTCGGGGGCTGCGGCACCGCGGCACCCTGATCCCGTGTCTCATTTGACGGCATGTCGTTCACCTCCTCCTGTAACTGGTCGCCTGACAGTGCGAAGAAAGTCGGTGAGCTGGCCGCCGTGGCGTCGTGACCAGGCCCGCAGCCAGAGGATTTGCACGGAGCCAAGGGCCGCGAGCGCAGCCGCGGCGTCGATGCGGCTGGCTGTTGCGGGATCGGTCAACTCGCTCACCGAGCGGGCGATGAGCGCGAAGGCGGCAGGCAAGGTGATAAGAAACGCCGCGGTTACCGTGAGTATTGTTCCGGATAGCAATAGGAAGCTGTAGGCGCGAACAGCCTGTCGCTCACGCCTGGGCAAGACGCTGGCCGGATCAGCGAACGAGCAGGTACGGAGGCACCGGGTCAGACGCCGCCACAGGTAGCGCAGGTGCGCGGCGCCGTCTGCATAGAGGTTCGCGCAGCCGGCGAGGTCCTGGACAATGAAGTACACGTCGGTACGCATAAAGACCAGGAACTCGCAGGGCAATGACAGCATCGCCTCCAGTTCTGTCACGATCAGCAGCAGCCGGGTCAGGCCGCCCGGCCCCGCAAACCGCAAGGTCAGCACACACCCGGACGCCACCAGAAGGTTAACGGCCATCCCTGCGCAATACACCGTCATCCGAGTGCGGCGTGGTGCCGCCCACACTCCGCTGACGTCCGTCTGCAGCACAAGGAACTGCAGCCGGCTACCTAGCCTGATCCGCGCGGGCACACCCGCGGCCCGGGCAGTGGCCAGATGACCCAGCTCGTGCAGGCAGCCGACCGTCCAGCCGATCGCGGCATCGACGGCGAGCACGATGCCAGGATGCTGGCTCCATACCAGGTCGTGGTAGCCAGGCACCAGTGCCCGGTCGGTGATTACCGTCGCTGTGGCTGCCACGATGATCAGCGCGGCCGCCCACCACGTCGCGGGGTTCAGGAGCCAGCGCACAGCCTGCGGGTGCAGCCAGGGCAGGCTCGGCCGGACAAGACCGTGGTCCGCCCGGGGGATACCGTCGATCTCCGCGACGAAGCCCAGGTCATCGAGCGATTCGATGAAGCAGGCGACACTGAACTCCGTTCCCGTTTCCTCAGCCAGTGAGCGCGTCACATCGCCGATAGTGCGGCTGGCGGACAGCAGAGCGATGACCCGGCGTGCCGCTGGGGGCACGATGACGAAGTTGCCGGTCTCGGCGCGGCCGATCACCCATGAGTCACCCTGGCTGCGTATGCTGAGCGGGCGCAAGATCACCGTGGTGCTGTCGGCCATCATGGCTCGCCACCGCATGCCGGGCAATCGGGCCTGGCCGGACCCGCGGACGTGTATGGCGCGTCCAAGGCGGCCAGATTGATCACCTGGACCGTCCCCGGCCGGACCGGCGGAATGCCGGTGAGCAGGGCAATCACCAGGTGAGCTGAAAGGTAACCGGAGATGCCAGCTGGTACCGTGCCCACAGCGCTTCGCATCCTCGGGGCGAGGTGCTCGACCTGCCGGGCGTCATCGGGGACGATGCCGAGTTCTAGGAGGGGTTCGCGGACATTGTCATGCAGACATTCCCAGCAGCCGCCCTCGCCAGGAACGTAAACGCTGGCCTGGACCAGGGGCCCGTAATAGCCGACGTCCACCCACGGCCTGCCCGCGGCAATGCACGCGCGGTTGACCCAAATACGGGCATCAGCGGGCTCGTCGGCCGCCATCAGCAGAACGTCACACCCGCTGGCCAGGCCTGCGGCGTCGTCCGCCGAACTGACCCGCAGCCGCTCCCCGGTGATCACGATGTCAGAGTTCAATGCCCGCAGCCGTCTTACCGCGGCTTCAGCCTTCGGCGCGCCGATATCAGCCTCGGCGTACAGGACCTGGCGGCTCAGGTTCGACAACTCGACGACATCAGGATCTACACAGTGCACGCGGCCGACCCCGGCCGCCGCCAGCGCCAGCGACGCCACCCCGCCATTTCCGCCCACTCCCAGCACCGTCACCTTCGCAGCCGCAAGCAGCGCCTGCGGCTCCCAGGTGCTCACCCGCGAGATCAAGTCCAGCCAGCGGTAATAACGGCGGGCCCGGTCATACCGCTCCTTATCCCGGCTGGTCAGTACGGGCGGGTCTGGCGCACCCGCATCCTCGACATATCCCGAGTCCTGCAGTTGGCTAGCCGCTTGGCGCAGGATCTCCAGCGCGATACCTGGATGCATGCGGGCCGCCAGCGCCACGATCTCATCGAGGCTGTGGTTGCCATCCATGCCCTCCAGCAGCGTCCACACGAACCCATCCGGGTCGTTGATCTCGGCAGCAAGCCCGTAGGTCATCCCGCCGATCCGGATGCGCCCGCCAGAAATCCGGAAAGGCATATGCTCAGGTTTGATATGCGGTCGCGACATCACCGGCCTACGCTCCACTTCGGAACGATTCACACGGGTGCCTTTTGTTTAGCACCAAAAACAGGAATGCTCTCAGGTAACACGGTCGGAGCACGCATGGCCTTCCTCGAAATCACCTTTACAGGTACGCAGGTACATGGCGTAGCGGCGGACTGCGGGCAGCTGCCGGAAACTCCCGTACCCTGCGACCCGCCGCGGCCTATAAAGTCTGCTCACCGCGCAGGCCGACCAAAAGAGGCCGGCTGGGTACAGAACGGTCCCTCTACACCACGCCAGGGGCCCTGTCGGGCACAGCCCGACGACAATTGCCATGCCGGGCGCGCTCGAGCCGTCCCATCCCTGCGCCGCGGCAGACGCGGCTGCGCGGACATCGTCGCCGGCCCAGTAGCACAACGCGTTGAACTGCGGGCCGAGCTCGTCGATCCGCGGCAAGCAGCAGCCGGCTACCTCCACTGGGCTCACCTGCTTGGTGCGGATCGAGACGGCGAGCTCAACTGCCGGGATGACCGGGGCGATCAGGCAGGACGTCACCATCTGTCCCTTCCTCGCCGCTAGTGCTAGATGTCAGCGCGTCGGGTGCCGCACGTTGTGTCTCTACGAATGTCATGCCGGGACCGCCGGGATAGCGGCTTGTAGCATGGCGGCATGCCGCCCGCCGGGCCTGTACCGCTTCAAACTGGGCCGTCACCGGCTTGCCGGATACGTCAGCTGTAATGCCGCAGCGGCCGCCTGCTCAGTCGCCCGGAAGCACTGCTTCCCCCGCACGTCTTACGGCGCGAGCGTGCCGCTGTCAGCCTTCGCTGACGGGAAAAGGGGGGCGGGCTGCCGGTCCGGCCTAGCCCGGCCGGAACCGGCCCAGCCGGCCCCAGCAGCGCCGGGCCGGCACCACGAGCACCGCTAGCACCCCGCGCGTCCAGGCTGCGGCCCATCCGCCCGCCCGTACCTTGACGTGCCCGCTTAACCCGGGAGCACGGTGCGGTTTGCGGCCATTGCTGACAAAGGCCGAGCGTATAGACGGGTGATTCTCGTTGCGCATAAATAAAGCCAACCGCCCGCCGGTAATTCCGGCGTAGAATGCACGTAAAAGCAGGGCCGGGGACTGTCGGCCTTGTTTGAGATCTGACCGGGGATGTTCGCGAGTTCTGCTGCGGAAGTGGTCGGTCTATGTCGGGGATAGCCGAGTTCGGCCTGCTCGGGCCGTTGCTGGTCCGCAGCGGCGGGGTTGAGGTACCGATACGGCGGGGTCACCAGCGGACGTTGCTGGCGCTGCTGCTGCTGCAAGCCAACCACGTGGTGCCGGCCGAGGAGATCACCGAGGTACTGTGGGGGCCCGCGCCGCCGGCGTCGGCGCCGGTGGCCATCCGCAGCTACATCCGGGGGCTTCGGCGGGCGCTGGGCCAGGCCGACCGGCAGCGGATCAGCACGCAGCCGCGCGGGTACCTGATCGGCGTCGCCGACGGCGAGCTGGATGTGGCCCGGTTCGAGCGCCTGCTGGCGTCCGCGCGGGCAGCTTCGCGCGGCGGGTCCTGGCAGCAGGCGGCTGAGCAGGCGCGGCAGGCTCTGTCGTGCTGGCGCGGCGAACCGCTGGAGGACATCGAGTCACAGGCGATGGCGCTGCGCGATGCGCCGCGGCTGGCCGAGCTGCGGCTGCAAGCGACAGAGACCCGCATCGAGGCTGACCTTCGGCTGGGCGGTCATGGCGAGGTGATCGCCGAGCTGCCAGGGCTGTGCGCTGCCCATCCGCTGCGCGAGCAGCTGCATGGGCTGCTGATGCGCGCGCTGTACCAGTGCGGCCGCCAGGCAGAGGCGCTGAACGCCTACCAGCACGCACGCGACGTCCTGGTCACCGAGCTCGGGGTTGAGCCGGGACCGGGCCTGAGGGAACTGCACCACCAGATCCTTTCCGCCGACCCGGTCCTGACCGTCACCGGGCCGACGCAACCCGCGCATGCTGAACACCAGCCGGATACCCCGCGGCAGCTGCCGTCAGCGGTTCCGGGCTTCACCGGCCGGGCCGCGGAACTGAAGACGTTGACCCAGATCCTCGACCAGGCCGACGCCGGGGCGCCTGGCACGGTGGTGATCTCCGCCATCGGCGGGACGGCCGGGGTGGGCAAGACGGCGCTGGCGCTGTTCTGGGCGCACCAGGTCGCGGACCTGTTCCCCGACGGGCAGCTGCATGTGAACCTGCGCGGCTACGACCCGGGGCCGCCGGTGCCCGCCGCGGACGTGCTGGCCGGGTTCTTGCGCTGTTTGGGTGTGCCTGGCCAGGACATCCCGCCAGGAGAGAATGAGCGTGCCGCCCGCTACCGTAGCCTGCTGGCTGGTAAACAGATGCTGGTCGTGCTGGACAACGCCGGATCAGCTGAGCAGGTGCGGCCGCTGCTGCCGGGCACGGCGGCATGTGTCGTGGTGGTGACCAGCAGGGATGCGCTGGCCGGGCTGGTGGCCAGGGACGGCGCTGCCCGCCTGGACCTGGACGTGCTCCCGCTACCGGAGGCGGTCGCGCTGCTGCGGGCGTTGATCGGCGACCGGGTGGACATCGAGCCCGCAGCGGCAGCCGAGCTCGCTGGCCAGTGCTGTCGGCTGCCGCTGGCGCTGCGAGTGGCGGCCGAGCTCGCCGCGACCCGCCCGGCCACGCCGCTTTCAGCGCTGGTGAGCGAGCTGGCCGACCTGCGCACCCGGCTGGATCTGCTGGAAGCGGGCGGGGACTCCCGCACCGATGTGCGGGCCGTGTTCTCCTGGTCCTGCCGCCACCTCGACGCCGCAGATTTCCGGGCATTCCGGCTGCTCGGCCTGCATCCCGGCCCCGACTTCGGGCCGTACGCGGCCGCAGCTCTGATCGGCGCGACCGTTCCGCAGGTCCGCCGGGCACTTGACACGCTGGCCCGCGCGCACCTGATCCAGCCCGCCTCGCCTGGCCGGTACGGCATGCACGACCTGCTCCGCGGCTACGCCCGCGAACTCGCCTCGGATCAGGACGGCGAACAGGAGACACGGCCGGCGCTAACCCGCCTGTTCGACCATTACCTGCACGCCGCCGCGACGGCGATGGACACCCTGTTCCCCGCCGAACGGCGCCACCGTCCCCGTATCCCCCGGCCGACGACCCCGGTCCCGCCGTTCGTCGATGCCGCGGCGGCACGGGACTGGCTGGAGGGCGAACGCGCCACGCTGGTGGCGGCTGCCGGGTACGCCGCTGCCTATGGCTGGCCCGGCCACCCGACGCGGCTAGCCTCCACCCTCGCTCGTTACCTGTACAGCGGTGGTCACTTCGCTGACGCCCTGACTATCTACGGCCATGCACTCGGTGCCGCCCGCCGCACCGGTGACCGCGCCGCCCAGGCGGCCGCCCTCACCCAGATCGGCAGCATTCACTGGCGGCAAAGCCGCCTTCGGCAGGCTGCTGACTGCCACCGCCAGGCACTGGCGCTGTCCCGTGCGGCAGGCGACCGGTACGGACAGGCGCGCGCGCTTACCAACCTCGGCCTTGCCGAGAAGGACCTGGGCCGCTACCAGCAAGCCGCCCGCCATCACCAGGAAGCCGTCGCCACCTTCCGTGACATCGGCGACCATTCCGGCGAGGCACGCGCGCTCGGCAACCTCGGCCTGGTCCGGCAACGGCAAGGCCGCTGCCAGGAGGCAGCTGACTACCATCAGCAGGTCCTTGACCTGTCCCGCGAGATCGGCGACCGTCAGTGCGAAGCCACGGCGCTGGGCAGGCTCGGCGTTGTTGACCTGCAACTGGGCCGCTACCAGGACGCGGCCGGATACCTCCAGCAGGCGCTGGCCCTGTCCCGCGAAAACGGCGCCATAATCGACGAATCCGAGATCCTGGCCAAGCTCGGCGAGGTTTACCTGGGGCTCGGCCGCTATGAGCAAGCTGTCGGCAACTTTGAGCAGGTCCTGGCCACTGCTCGCGAGATCGGCAATGCGGGTCTAGAGGCCGACGCGCTCGACGGCCTCGGGGAGGTTCTCCTCCGACAGGGCGACGCCCACAAGGCGCGGGCGCATCACGCCACTGCCCTCCGCCTCGCATCCGAGGCCGACTCGCCACGGGAGCAAGCACGCGCACACAGTGGCCTCGCCCGCGCCTGCCAGGCCGCCGGGGACTTGCCTCAGGCACGGCACCACTGGGAGCAAGCCCTCGCCCGCTACACCGCCATCGGTGCTCCCGAAGCCGACGAGATTCGCGCCCGCCTCGCCTCTTCTAACGTCGGCCTTGACCCCATACCCCTTAACGGTTTAGTATCCCTAACCGTAAGGGGAGGTAGCCCACGGGGACGCCGCCTTCCTGGGCACCGACCAGTCCTTTCTCTTTACCGGCACTGTGCTGCTCGGCCTGCTGGCACTCGCGAGCGTGGCCGTCCTCGTCGGCGGCCGACTGGCAGAAGGCACCCGGCGGGTCGGACTGTTGAAGGCCACCGGCGGCACGCCAAGCCTGGTCGCGGCGGCCTTCCTGGCCGAGAACCTGTTCCTGGCGCTCGTCGCGGCCGTCGTCGGCCGGCTGGCGTGCGGCCCCGCCTTTGTCCAAGCCCGAGGCCGACCTCGTCGGCGCTCCGGGAGCGCCGCCGCTCGCGCTCGTCATGGTCGTCGTTACCCTCGGCGTGGCGCTCGCCGTGGCGCTCGCATCGACGCTCGTCCCCGCGATCCGCGCGGCGCGGATGAGCACGGTCAGCGCTCTCGCCAACACGCCCCGCCTGCCCAGGCGGCGGGATTCGCTGATACGGCTATCAAGGAAGCTGCCCGCGCCGGCGCTGTTCGGGCTGCGCCTCGTCGCCCGCCGGCCACGGCGCGCGATCTTCAGCGCGGCGAGCATCGCCGTCGCCGTCATGGGTCTGGTCGCCGCGCTCGCCGTCCACGCAGCCGTCGACAACAAGTTCGCTCACTTCGCGAGCTCGGGCGGGCTTGTCAACCCGGATGTCCCCCGGGCGGAGCAGGTGCTGACCGCCATCACGATCTCGCTGGTCACCCTGGCCGCGCTCACTGCGATCTTCGCCGCCTTCGCGACGGTCCTCGACGCCAGACGCGCCTCCGCAGTGACGCTCGCGCTGGGCGCAACCCCACAGCAAGTCCGAGCCGGGCTGATCATGGCGCAGGTCATCCCCGCGCTGCCCGGCGCGATCCTCGGCCTCCCGCTCGGCATCGGCCTGTTCAAGGTCGCGGGACATCACCTGACTGGCCTGCCGCCAGTGCTCTGGCTGGTCGCCGCGGTGCTCGGAACCGTGATCGTCGTCGCGGCGCTTACCAGCGTTCCGGCACGGATCGGCCTCCGGCCACCCGTTGCCGAGATGTTCCAGACCGAGCCGACGTGACGCCTTTTGCGGCCGGAAGCCGCTTATGCCCCAGTTTTCAATCAGGCTCTAAGCGACCACGTGGCGACTAGTCCACAGTCACGCCGCCCGATGCATCCCGCCACAGCGCTCAGCCGCCGACGGTTCGTCACGCCCCGGGACTGCCAGATGGCAGGCCCGCTAGCACCCGAACAAGGAAAGGTGATGCACTTGAACAAGATGCCCCGGCACCGGCCGTACCAGGCGCGGCCGCGTCGGCGGCCGTGGCTCTACGCCGCGCCTCTGGCCGCCTGCCTGACCGCGGCGTGCGCCTCCGCTGCTCTCGGCGGCACACCCGCGACCGCCGGGTCCGCGCCGCTGAACTGCGGACCGTCCGGGAGCTGCCTCAGCCCGCAGGCTTACGAGACGGCCTACGGCGTCACGCCGCTGCTGCGCCATGGTATCGACGGCCGCGGCGAGACCGTGGCCATGCCCGAACTGGCCCAGACCCCAGCCTCCCACGGCAGCCCCACCGACATCCGCAAGGATCTAGCCGCCTTCGATGCCAAGTTCGGCCTCCCCCGGGCCACAGTGCACGTCGTACCGGACATCGCCGGGTCTCCGGCGCCCTACCTGGCTAACGACGAGGAAGTCGGCGACGCCGAGATGGTCCACGCGTTCGCGCCCGGCGCGACCCTCGACATCATCCTGATCCCGGCCGATGCCATCTCCAGCCCCGCGGACTTCGCCGCCGCGATCACCAAGGCGATCCGGGAAAGCACCGCCCTGCACACCGCGGTGCTCTCGATCAGCGCCAGCGGCGGTGAGCACTCCTTCACCCGTGCCGAGGTAGCCGCGATGCACGCGGCCCTGGAACAGGCCCGCGACCAGCACGTCACCGTCCTCGGCTCGTCCGGCGATAACGGCGTGATCGCCTCCCAGGGCGGCGCGTCCGTGCAGGTCAGCCTGCCCGCCTCCGATCCGCTGGTGCTCGGGGTCGGCGGCACTATCCTGGACGCCACCCCGGCACCTACCTGGGCGAGATGGAGACGCGCATGCGGTTCTCGTGCGGCTTCGGTTCCGGCAGGGTCTGCAGCGAATCTGCGACCTGGTCCGTCACGAGCCAGCTGCATTGCGTACTTGCCGAACGTCTCGACATGGTCTTACCTCAGGGCCGCGGCTCAGGAACCGGCGAGGCGGCCCGGGTTGGCGCAGTGGAGTGCCAGACCCGGGACGCCCTGGCGTCGGGCGCGGCGGTCATCGGGGCAGCTCCGTGTCCGCGCCGACCAGGGATGCGATGTGCGCGGGGTTGAAGAACTCCGGCACCGGCAGGGCACCGGCGAACATGCTGGCGAACTCGTCCATGGCCTTCTGGTTGCCGGCGAGCGCGCCCAGTAGTTGCTGCATCTGCGGTGGCGGGGGAACGGCCAGGTCAGCGAGCTGACCGGTGAACTCGTACATCGGCAGCACCCGCTCGTCGCGGTGCTGCTGGTACTCGCGCAGCGCCTCGTCGTAGCCGCGGCCGCTGCGCCAGACGGTGTCGAGCGCGTCGGCGCACAGCTCGGCGTCGTGGAAGGCGTCAGTGATGCCCTGGGCGGTGACCGGGTCCTTAGCGTACCCGGCATCACCGACGAGCGCCCAGCCCGGCCCGTATGGTATCCGGAACCTGTTCGGCACTCCTTCGCCCAGGACCCGGGTTTCCTGTCGGCCGCTATCGAGCCGGCCGCCGAGGGCAGCGATGACCTCGCGCTGGTAGTTGCCCTGCAGGTCCTGTTTCACCTGGGGCACTTCGGCGTGCGGCCAGGCGGCGAGGACCAGCGTCAGGTGGCCGTTGGTGGGGACCATGAAGAAACCGCGGCCGGGCCGGAGCATCCACAGCGCTCCCGCGGCGGGCACGCCGGACCAGTACGCGTAGTAGGCACTGCCCAGCACCGGGCCCTCGTGGTAACGCGGCGCGTTCACCTGCTCGGCCACCCGCGAACGCACCCCGTCGGCGCCGATAACCATGCGGGCGTACTCGCTGACCTCCATCCCGCCACGCGCGTGCCCGCGGACGCCGGTGATCCGGTCGTCGTCGGCGATCAGCCCGGCGACGCTGAACCCCTCGCGCAGTTCGGCGCCAGCCTTCTGCGCGGCGCGGACGAGCAGTTCGTCCAGCACGGTCCGGCGCGGGGCGTAGCTCCCGGCGGTCCCGTCGGCGGCGCCCGGCGTCCCGGTGATCACCAGCGGCCCGAGGTCGAAGGTGTAGGCAGGCAGCCACGGGCAGCCCGTCGCGACGAGATCGTCCAGCAGCCCCCACCGCCGCAGCGCCGTCAGGCCCGGCGGGTGGATCACGTGCGTCGAGACGGTGTCGGACGGGAAGCTCGCCCGGTCGACGAGCAGCACCTCATAGCCCTTGCCGGCCAGCAGCATCGCGGTCGCGGCGCCGGCGCAGCGCGCGCCGACCACGATCGCGTCGTAGCGTCGCGCCGCCGCACGGTGTCCGCTCGGGTCCGTCGAGTTCATCGTCGCCTCCTCATCGGTTACTGGTGCCTGGAAGGCTGCCAGTTCCGGCTTTCACCGCCCTTTCACCGCTGCGAGAATGGTTCCGATGAACGCGGCACCGGTATTTAGGGTGCTCGGGACGCTGCAAGCGGACCGGGACAGCTGCCCCCTGCCGCTGCCCAGCCGCCGACAACGGGCCGTGCTCGCCGCGCTGCTGACCCGGGCCGGGAGGCCAGTGCCGGCGGACGAGCTGATTGAGGCGGCCTGGGGCGAGCGAGTCCCTGACCACCCGAAGGCCGCCCTGCAGACCATGCTGTCCCGGCTGCGCACCGCACTGGGCGCCGAATTGATCAGCGCCGACATTTGCGGATACCGGCTGAACGTCACCGCCGACAGCGTGGACGCGCTGCGGTTCGAGGCGCTGCGCGAGCGGGCCGCGCACGCCCCGGACGCGGCCGCCGCGGGACTGCTCGAGGCGGCCCTGGCGCTGTGGCGCGGCCCGGCGTATGCCGAGTTCGCCGACCGTGACTTCGCCAGCACGGAGGCGGCACGGCTGAACGAACTGCGCGCGGCCACCGTCGAGGACCACGCGGACCTCTCGCTGCGATCCGGGCGCGCAACCGACGCCATCACGCACCTCGAAGCGCTGCGGGCGAGCGAACCGTGGCGCGATCGGTGCGTCGAACTGCTCATGCGCGCGCTGTGCGGGTCCGGGCGGGCCGCCGAAGCGCTGCAGGTCTACGACCGGCACCGGCGCGGCCTGGCGGCGGAGTTCGGGCTCGACCCCTCGCCGGTCCTGCAGGATCTGCAGGCCCTGATCCTGCGCAACGAGCTGCCTGCTGTGCCGTTGCCGGTACCGCAGCCGCCGCGCTGGTTCGCCGTCGCGACGCCGTTCGTCGGCCGCGACGCCGAAATGGCGGCCTTGGCCGGCGCGGTACGCGGCAACCGGCTGGTCACGGTCACCGGCGTCGGCGGGGCCGGCAAGACGCGGCTGGTCGCCGAGTCGCTCGGCGATCTCGCCGCTCAGCTCAGGCTGCCTGTCGCGGTGGCCGAACTGGGCGCCGTAACGGCAGGCGGCACCGACGGCGCCGTCGCCGCCGCCCTCGGCGTGGATGCCCGCACCGGGACACCTCGCGCTGCAATCAGCGACTACCTCGGCACGGGCTCGCAGCTGCTCGTGATCGACAACTGCGAACACGTGCTCACCGACGCCCGCGAACTGATCGAAGCACTGCTGCGCGCCTGCCCGCAGGTACGGATCATCGCCACCAGCCGGCATCGGCTGGGGCTGCGCGATGAGCAGGTGCTGCCGCTGGACCCGCTGCTCACCGAGGACGCTGCCGAGCCCGCGGAACTGTTGCGCGACACCGCGCCGGTCCGGCTGTTGACCGACCGGATGCGCCGCGTGCGTCCCGCCGTCGCGGTGACCGCGAAAAGCGTGGCGCTTAGCGCGGCGATATGCCGCCGGCTCGACGGGGTGCCGCTGGCGATCGAGCTGGCGGCAGCGCAGGCCGCGGCGATCGGACTGGCACCCGTGCTGGACCGGCTCGGCGACCTGGACGTGCTCACCGACGCCGACGGCGGCATGCGGACGGTGCTCGGCCGGTCCTGGGCCCTGCTCGCCCGCAGCGAGCAGGAACTGCTGGCGAGGCTGTCGGTGTTCGCGGCCGGCTTCGACCTCGAGGCGGTCGAGCACGTCGGCGGCCCGGCGGCCGCGGTGCGGCTGGCCCGCCTGGCGGAGGCGTCGCTGCTGCACGTCACCCACGACCACGGCCAGGCACGGTACCGGATGCTGGCGATAGTGCGCGCCTTCGCCGCTGAACAGCTCCGCGCCCACAGCGCCGCCGGACCCGCGCGTGCCGCACACGCCCGCTGGGTCGGCGACCTGGCCGCGGCCGCGGCCGCCGACATCCGCGCCGGAGGTGCCGGCGAGCCGCTGCGCCGGCTGCTCGGCTTCCGCGCCGATCTGCTCGCGGCGGTGCGCGGGGCGATGGACGCGGGCGAGGTCGAACTGGCCGGCGCGATCATCGCGGCGCTGGGCTGGTGCTCGCACTGGGTGCTGGACGGCGAGCTGCTCAAGCTGGCGCGTGACGTGGCCCGCGACCCGCGGCTGCCCGCGGCGCCGATCGCCGCGCTCGCAGAGGCGTCCGGCGCGATCTACGCGGCCCAGCTCGGTGACCTGGACGAGGCACACCGGCTCGGCAGCCGGGCCCTGGCGATCGCGTCCGCGCCCGAAGAGCAGCGCATGGCGCTGCACGCGCTCGGGGTAGCCTGCCTATACCGGGGCGAGCACGCGGAATCGACGTGTCACTGGCGGCGGTTGCTCGAGCTCCCCGGCCTGCCGGCGCCGGCGCGGGTCGACGCTCATGCCTCCTTGGCGCTGCTCGCCTGCTACCACTCCGACCAGTCGACCGCGCGGCAGCACGCGGAGCAGGCCCTGGCCGCTGCCCGGGACGCTGGACCGATCAGGGCCTTCGCGACGTACGCGATGGGTGAGGTCCGCCTACTTGACGATCCCCCGGCCGCGGTCGAGATCCTCGAACTCGCCGTGTCCCAGGCCGAGGCCGGCCGTACCACGCAGGTCGCCGAGGTCGCACGAATCGCGCTCGTCTCCGCCCTGGTCCGGCTCGGCCGACACGACCAGGCGCTGCGGGTGTTCCCCGACCTGCTGCACCAGCTGCGCCGCCGAGGCGGATGGCCGCAGCTGTGGACCAGCCTGCGCATCCTCGCCGAGCTGCTGGAGGCATTCGGTCGCCCCCAGGACGCAGCGCTGCTGCTCGCCAGCGCGAGCGCCGACCCGTCCGCCCCGCCGGTCACCGGGGACGACGTCCCCCGCTACCGCGAACTGCGGCGCCGGATCACCGGCCAGATCGGGACCGGTGCACACCAGCGGATGGCGGATCAGGCGTCCCTGCTCCCCCGGGTCCACGTCCTGGACCAGGCACTTGCCGCGCTTGCCGCCACAACACGCGGATGACCGCTGCCGGCCGACGTTCAGCACCACCGTGGCCTTGACCCGTCGGCGAGTGAGGATGCCCCGGAAGAACCGACGCTGGTTTTGCACCATCCGACGCCGGTCGCATCTCCGCAGCCGCGCGCCGATTCGGCGAGCGCAAGCCGGGAGTTGCGGTGCATTGTTGGCCAACGCATCTAGGGTGGAAGTTGCGTGAACCGGCGCGGTGTCTGTGCGCTCCCTCGCGTCGCTAAACGAAATGTACCGCCCCACCAAGGGCACTGTGCTGGGGACGATCGCGATCGGCCCGACGAGATCGGCCAGAACATCGACGTCGCCGTAGGCGCCGGTCCATCCGGAATACCTGGCCGCTGCATGGAGCAGGGTGAGCAGCCAGTATTCCATGATCGTGAAGTTGAGCACGGGGGCGGAGTCAGCGGCCGTAGCGTGCCAGCCCACCTCCGTACGGATGTATACAGGCCGTCCGCGTACGCCTCCAAAGCGGTGGAGTTCATGCGTGGATCCAGGCGGAGCCGTCCGCGCAGCACCTCGGGCGTTTGTCCTTTGAAACCCTTGAATACCGGATGAGGGAGGGCGCCCGGCTTCGACTGCTCTTTGAAGAAGTCGGACAGACCACTGATGTGAGCTGGATCCACGAACAGTTCAGCCGGAGCCGAAGGTACCGGGGCTACCTCCAGCCAGATCCGGTCGGCGGTCGCGGGGCGGTCGCGGCGCGTCCACTCTGATCCGAGTTCGAGTACCTTCAGCACCTTGTCCCGGTGCTCTTCGGCCAGGCGAAACCTGTCGCGGTAGAGCGCCGCGATCTCAGATTCCTCGAGCCACGCGGTGGCGCGGCCCACGCGGCGCGCGAACGAATACTGCGGTCGGCTTGTCACGCGCACAGCGTGCGGGGCGATCGGAGCACGTAACCCTTGCCCGAGCCAGCCGCAGTCTCAAGATTGTTGATCCAGATGTCGGGAAGGTAAGGCACGACTCGGGCACGTAGGCCGTTGTACATCTGCCCGATCTTCCTGTCACTCACCGCGACTTCGCTGAGCGACTCCGCGCAGCCTTGGCTGTCCTCGTCAATCCCGATGATTATCAGGCCACCGCGAGCATTCGCCAGGGCCGTCACGTCTTTAGCCAACTCATCGAGGCCGTCAGGGCCAGAGCTTGTATAGGAGTCATCGCTCTTGAAGTCAAGGTCCGCGCCCTCTGGCATACGCAAGTCGCAGAGAGCTTGGAGGTGCGCAGGGGTCAGCTCGGTGAGCTTGGCTCCGAGACGGAGTGCGAGTCGGTGCAATCGAACGGCCATCGCATGAGCGTAGCCACGGACTGGCCGAGCCCGTGGGAGAACTCCGGGGGCGGTGAGAAGCCGAGCAGGTCGTGCTCCTGCCCCGGAAGATGTCCGATCATCGCGATTAGAAGAAGCCCGGCGGCGTGCGTTTGCTCCGTAGTCCGGGCGCACCTTCGGCGCGCCAAGCCTACGGCCAAAGCCGTGAGCAGCCAGAGACGGGCGCGGCCAACCGGGGAGACTGAAACGCCAAGGTCACCCGCCGTAAGCGGCTGAGGTGGCTGGTGATGGCCTTGGTGGCGGGTGTTGTCAGGCGTCGGGGAGGTAGTCGCGCAGGCTGGTGCGGCGCCGCCCGGCCCGGCGGGTGATGCCGGCTTTGCGTTGGGGGGTGGGGGCTCGCCAAGGTGCGGGTCTTGCGGATATTGTCGGCCATCAGTAGCAGTGCGGTGAACAGGGTGCAGGCGGCGATGCCGCGGACGCGGCGGCGGCCGGGGGCGGCGAGGGCCTAGTGGGCGGGGTCTTTGGCGTAGCCGTTGAGGCCTTCGATGGTGTTGCGCAAGGTGGCGTAGTGCTGGTGCCAGGCGGGGCTGCCGTAAGGCAGGTCCTGGCGGTAGCGGGCGCCCAGGTCGGGGGCGATGGTGATCGCGGTCTGGCGGCAGAGCCTGGGTGGGTCTTGCGGGGGCTGGAGGACTTTGCGCCGCCCGTCGCGCGGTGTCAGCGTGGCGGGGCGCAGCGGGCAGGTCAGCCCGGGGTGGCGGCCGGTGGCTGGGCAGGAAAAGCGCTGGTAGCCGTCGGCGTCGGGGCCGTCTTTGTGCTTGAGCTGGTAACAGGCCCGGGCGGTGATCTGCTGGTCGTAGAGCTCACTGGTGATGAGGTGATCATGCAGGCTGGTGGTGGCGGTGATCAGCGGCCCGGGCAGGGCGGGGCCAGGCAGTACCAGGTTCCCTCCACAAGGATGGCCCCGCCTCGGCCTCTCCTGGATGGGGGCGGGTCGGTGAGGCCGCGCCGGAGCTCGTTAAGTTCCGCGGCGGGGTGACGGTGCTACCCAACCAGGTGTCCAAGGGCTTTGCTGAGGGAGCCTATGAGTCCCGGGATCAGCACGTTCACCTTCACATTGACGGCGGGGAACTTACGTCCGTGGTTCAGAAGCGGTCAATCCAGAATGAGCGCAGGACGGGCCACAACGGAATGAGCCGGAGAATGCGCTAGAGCTGGCCGACTCCAAGGACGGCGGTCAGGTCCGCGGCCACATGGGCATTCCCTGGCCGGTTATAGTGCCAACCATGCGGCGATTACCGCGATAATGCTGAAAATATAACCCAGGTAGATAGCGCCGGTGGCCACGCCCGATGGGCGCAGGCCGCGGCGCTTTGCCTGGTTCCACGAGACGTGGCCGAACACGACGCCGAGCGGCGGGATGAAGAACGCCACTATCAGGTCAGCGATTGCCGCTCCGTCGGCGTCGGCAACCTGTGCGTGCTGCCCACTCATCAGCTCCCCCTAGTCAGGTTTACGACTGTCAACGGACGCTACACCGATTGCCAGGTTGTGTCCGGTAAACTATGAAGCCAGGCATTCGTTTTAGACCCGCGGCGGCGTGTCGCGTTCTCCAAGCCAGCAGTGAGGCCGCCGCCCCAAGGCCTCCGGGGCGGCGGCGGGCGCCCGGCGTTAGGCCTCATTCTTTTTAAGGAAGAGGCCTGCGTGCCTCCTTGCCTGGGCCAACCACGTGGGGCAGTCTTAGGTGAGTAGAGGTGGTTATAGGAATGTAGAGGACGGTGGAGACGAGCGGAAGCAAGTCAACACGGGCCGCTACAATCGCCTCCGCCCCAGGGGGGCAACCCTGAGGTGGAGGGCTTGACGGATAGAACGGTGTTGTCGGCACTGAGGCTATAACAGGCCCCAGTGCCGCCCATTGACGATGAGGTCCACGACCTCCCGCACGATGGCCTGAACGATGCCGATGATCAGGGACCGTTTCAGGTCTGATTCTTCCTTCCCGGGAGGCGGGCGGGTCCGTCGGCGCTTGGCTGACATCGATCTTCCTCCTTTCACTCCAGAGCGGTAAGACAAGCGCGACCGATCCGCACGGTTCGGCCGTGATTCCAACGCTAGGGAACCATGGACGCCAAACGAAGCATGTAGGGCATGGATCCGGGTTCGTGTCGCCGCTCCTCATGCTGGTTCCCTTCTATCGAGCCTGAGCTCCCCGCAAGGCTGGGCCCGCTTCCTTCCTTCATTTGAGCCCATGGCTACGACACTTTGCCCGGTCTTCAATTGTGATGCCGGTCACAAGATCTTGTCGTCAGGCAGGAGGGCGGAAGTCAGGCGAAGGGAGTTCGCCTGACTTGTCCTCGGCGTCGACCTCGATCGTGATGTTCACCAGCTTGAGCAGCGTGGCAGTCAGCAATCCCGGGCAGGCTTTCCCATCCTTTAGATAGGAAATAAGATCGCCGAATAGAGGCCGGGTGACGAGCAAGGTTGTCGGAGCATGCATCGCGACCTGACTTGGCTCACGATCACGGAGTTTCGGCGAGCTCGTGGCGCTGACCTGGGGGTTCCCGGCTCTGGGTGCGCGGATCTGCGCACTACAACGCGGGACGCGGCACCAGCGGACAGACGGGAGCGATCAGGTGGTTGCGCATGGGAACTGGTGCCTCTTTAGTTGGCTGTGCGCATCGGTGGTCATTGAGAGTGGAAGACGTTCGTTGTCGTGATCAGCATGCTGACCAGGTCGACCACGTGCCGGCCTGGCCGCAGCCCGAGCGCCGACGGTTTGATCAGGTAGCTGACCGACCCGTGCCCGTCGGCGTGCAAGCCCGCGATCTTGCGGCCGCCGATATACAGGGTGACCGGGTGGCCGGGCAGGAAGCCCTGGGCCGTCAGCAATGTGGTTTGTCCCGGGCCGACGGAGGACCTGCTGAGCTGCTCGCGGTGCTCTAGCCGGACCAGCGCGGTCTTGGCCTCGGCGCGCACGGCGGCGTCCTGGTGAGCCGCCTGGGTGGCGCTGGCCAGGGCGGGGGCGAACGCGCTGGCCCTGATCGTGCCCCAGCCGCTGGCCACGTCGAACCCCCTGGCTGCGGTGAAGCCGCGCACGAACACCTTGCCGTAGATGGTCACCGTGTTGTTGCCCGACACGACGTCGGCTATTCCGTCCTTGAGCCCGGCCGGGCCGAGCACGTGGTAGAGCACGTTGTTGATCGGGCCGATGTTCTGGCCGTGGTTGAGCTGGGTGGCCAGCGCGAGCACCCCGGCCAGCAGCGGCCCGGACTCGGAGGTTCCGCTCGAGGCGTCCATTGTGATGTCGGGAACCGACCGCCATGTCGACTTGGTGATGGCCGAGACGCTGTCCTGGTAGCTGGGCCGGGTGTAGACCGCCGAGAACCCGGCGCCTTCGCCGTACCCACCCCTGCTCGTCCACTCGTTCCAGACCGGGTCGGGACCCAGGCGCTTGCCGGTGGCGCTCAGGTCAGGGACGCTGCCGCCGACCGCCGTGACCCACGGAGAGTCGTCCCAGGCACCCGTCGCTCGCGTGGTCGTGATCGAGCCCGGGCTGCAGCCGCCGCCGCCGACGGCCAAGTGCTGCGCGGCGCCGCAGTCGCCGGTGCCTAGCACTACGGGGATCCCGTTGGCCGCGGCCGTCAGCTCTCCGGGATCCTGCGCCTGGATCTCTTCAGGCCCGTGCGAGTAGGTACTCTCACCCGTGCCGTCGCTGATCGAGATCACGTTGGCCAGGTGGTGCACGCTCAGGTACTCGACCGCCTGCATGAACTCCGGTGGCGCCACATTGCTCGCGGCATCGTCGGTGATCTCGCTGTCCGGCGGCGCGACCACGACCACGATCTTGGCATAGGGCGCCATGATGTGGACGGTCATGACGTCGAGTGCAGCCTCGGCCTCCCAGGCCAGGCACGACCCGTAGCCGCCCAGCTTGACCATGCCCGGCGGGCAGGTCGCGGGCAGCCGGTGCCTGCCTGTCGGGTAGATGGTCGTGATCTGCGGGTTGGGCAGCCCGAGCAGCTTGTCGCGGTTCGCCACGAACGACGCGAGCATAGGGCTGTCCCAGCCCTCGATGACCGCGATCGTCGTCCCGGTGCCGTCGATGCCCCGCTTCCACAGGTCACCGACCTGGTAGTCGAGCACGTCCTGGGGGCCAGGTGCCTCGTGAAGCTTGCCGTATTCCCGCTGCATCAACGTCAGCGCCCGGGTCAGCACCTTGATGCGCTGGCTCTTAGACGGGCCCGACGACGACGGCGACGCCCCTGCCAATCTCGCTGCGTGATTGCACGACACCAGCGCCGACACGATCAGCACGGCGCTCATCCAGGCCACACAGGCCCGCACGCCAGCTTTGCCCATTGATACCCTCCTTGATCTGCCGTCCTCCCCCAGTGATCCTTTTGGTGGTCCACACGGCGACGAGCCCTGGCCAGCGGCATCGCCCGCCGTGACGCCGCGGGCGCCGTTGCCGCCCCGGTCTCCGTGGCTGGGCAGCCAGGTTGTGTCACGAGAACTTCCGATGCTTCTCAGGCCGCCCCAGGCGCAGGAAGGAACCGCAACCGCGCCTGAAGCCGGGTCGTGGCCCACCTTCCGCGCTCGTGCTCCGTTATCTGGCTGATCTGTGGGTGAGTTTCATGTGAACCTGGACCGCCGCGGTCGGGCCTGGCCGCCCGGACGGTGCTCACACGAAACTCACCGGATCCTCATCAAGAGCCTTCACTCCCGTATGCTGCGATAACGTGATGACGCCCGACGACGTGAGCCTGCTCGTGGTGGAGGACAAGCCGTTCTGAGGAAGGCCGTCCTCGCGTCGCTGCCCTTTCTTGGTTTCCGGGTGACCGCCGCAGAGAACGCGACAGACGCGCTCCGCCTGGCCCGCAGCCATCCGTTTGACCTGCTTGTCCTCGACGTGATGCTGCCTAGCGTCGACGGGTTCGAGATCACCCGCAGGCCGACCAACTGCTGCTGGCTGCCGACGCCGACGGAACCATCACCACTCCCGGCGATGTCGGCATCGCCCTCAGCACCTGCATCATGATCGACACCGCCACGACCGGCCAGGACGTCCAGATCCAGCCCTGGGGCCAGGCCGGGCTAGCCGGATACACCAACCTGCCGCCAGCACATAACCTGCTTGCTCGCGCTCAGGCTGGCGGCGGACATGATCTTCCGGAGATGCACCTGACAGTCCGCCCGGCACATGCCGTGCCACCGCGCCTGCGATGCGTCATCGGCCACGAGGAGGGAATGCCACTCGGGGCCGGCCAGCTATGCTCGTGGCCGGTCGCAGCGGGAGGAGGTGGTGCGATATGTCGAGCAAGCTCGTGGCCGCGCCGCTCTCCCGCAGTATCGCCTAAGATCGCTGCGCCAGCCCCAGGGAAACGGTTCGCCGTCTTCGCCTGGAGGCAATTTCTGATGAACACCATCCGAAGCGCTGACTTCGAACCCGTGCACGCCGTCGTCTCGCTGCTGTCTGACCTGGCTGTTCCCTCGTGGATTACTGGAGGCTGGGCCATCGACCTCGCCGTTGGACACCGCACGCGTGACCACACCGATATTGACATCATGATGCTCGAACGCGACGAGCATGCCCTGCGCTTGCTCGCCGGAGTAGACATCCAGCTCATCGCCGGCGGCGGGCCGGCGGGACCCTGGCCGGCCGGGCGTCGGCTGACCGCCGGACCTCCCTCCGGCACGAAGCTGCCTGGCGCCAGCCGCGACCGCCTGATCTTGCAGGGCGCGGACCTCCCGCTGCCTGCTGAGGTCATCCTCGCCAGCGCGGTCCGGGGGATCCAGGGCTATCAGCAGGGCCCACGCATCCTCACTGGCCAGCCGCTGAGCGACATCACCCGCTACCGGCAAGGCATCCCCTTCGTTACTCCCGAGGTGGTACTGCTCATGAAGGCCCGGCCCGGTCTGGACAAGCCGCGCACGTACAGCGACCAGCGCGACTTCGAGGCCTGTGCTGTGCCAGAACTCATTCATAGGCGTTGACCAGGCACCTTTAACTAACTACGCCGCTATGTGGTACTCGCTGATCAGGCCGCCGAGCAGCTGTCTGCGCTCGATCCGGGCGGTGATGTCGACGGCGTGGCCGGGTCGGCGCAGCGGAGGTTCCTGCTGCATGCCTGGTGCGGACGGTGGCCGTTATAGTGCGAGACATACTCGGCCAGGATCTCGCGGAGGTGCCGCTCGCCGAGGATCAGCACGTGATCCAGGCACTCGCGCCGCAGCGTTCCCACGAACCTCTCCGCGAATGCGTCGCCATCGCCGAGAGGTTCGTGCGCACAGCACGGGCCGAGTGCACCGACCGCATGCTCATCGCCGGCGAACGGCACGCACGCATCGTCATGGCCGAGTACATCAAGCACGACAACACCGGGCGCAGCCACCAAGGACACGGACTCGGCCTGCGCGCCCCCGACGACGTACCCAGCGTAATCCCTTTCCCGGCACCGCCTCACAGGATCCGTCGCCGACAGCTCCTCGGCGCGCTGATCAACGAATACCAGCCAGCCGCGTAACGAACCAGGTCAGACCCCGCAGCGGAATTTGAGAGGTACCACAGGCATCCGAGCAGGAAAGCGACCAGAACCACCGGCACGACACGCCGGGTGGTCCCATCACTGGCAACCAGGTGGCCCCATCCTCGTGGCAGAAAACCGCTCAGCGTGGTCCCATGACCATGGCAGGCGACAGACGACGGACGCGGAACGGCAGATCTGTACTCGTCTGAGCGCGTCGATATGAAGGTTTTGTTAGCGCAGCCTCACCGTAGCTGGTGACCCAGAGGACGCACTGGGAAGCATCGGATGGCGTCCCCCGGGGGGCGGTTGGATGGGTCCAATCGCGATCTTTGAGCCTCATGGGCTATGGCATAGGCCCCGATCCCGCACGGAGACGGATCTCACCATCTGGCCTCGATCGGTGTCAGGATGTCGCCGTGGCGGTGGATGACCCGCCACTGCCCGTCTTCCCGCCGGTAGATCTGCGTTGCGCGCAGCGTCATGCCCTTATCCTCACGGTCGCCGGTGTACGCGTAGTGTTCGAGTTCGACGGTGAACGCGAGATTCTCGTCCAGCCCCGTCGCCACGTTCTCGGTGCGCCAGCCGTCGAAGTGCTGGGTCTTCGATGCCGCCGTGAGCAGCTCGCGGACGGCATCGAAGCCGGCCTGATAGCCGCCGATCGCGGCCATGATCGTCACGTCGTCGGCGTGCGACCACAGCTCGAGGAACGGTTCTGGATGGCCTTGGCTCTGCTTGGCGATAGCGGCGTGGCAGCGATCCACGAATGCTGTGAGCTCGCGCATCGAAGGTGATTCCTGTACCGGCATTATGATGTCTCCTTAGGTCACTGGCGAGGGAGAAGCAGATGACGCCGATCCGGAAGATCCGCTTACCAGATCGGCGGACGACGAGGACCGCCTGGCCCGGGCAGCCCGCATCCGGGTCGGGCCCGCGCGCATGCCGCGACGGGGACCGGGCCCGTAGTGGCCACCCCGGCCGCGGCCAGCCCGTCCCGGGTCCTGGTCAGGTCCTCTTGAGGTCTCAGCATTTCCGGAGCTGTATTTCCGCGGGCGGGACAGGCGGGACGCGGCCCTGGGCGGGCTGGTGGCGGGTGAGTTCCTGCTGGCAGGTCCGGGACCTGAGCTGGACGGCCACGATGATCGCGGCCAGGGAGGCCAGGCCGGCGACGATCAGGAACGAGAGCCGGTATCCGGCGGTGAGCGAGCCGGCCGCGTGCGCGGTGCGCGCGGCTGCGGCGGTGGCGAGGACGGCGAGCCCGATTGCCGCGCCGACCTGCTGGCCGCTAGTGAACAGGGCGCCGGCCAGGCCCTGGTCGCGTGGCTGGACGCCGCTGGTGATCGCGATGGAGGCGGCGGGCAAGGCCAGACCGATGCCCAGCGCGGTCAGCACCAGGCCGGGCAGGACCGCGGTGGCGTAGCTGGCGCCCGGCGAGATCTGGACGAGCCAGAGCTGGCCGGCGCCCATCGCCACCAGCCCGGCGAGCAGGACTTGCTTGACGGTGAACCGGGTGAGCAGGCGGCGGGTGCCCAGCGTGGAGGTGAGCACCACGGTCGCTGTCGAGGGGATCAGGGCCAGGCCGGTGGCCAGAGGACCGAAGCCCTGGACCCGCTGCAGGTACAGCGAGACGAAGTACACGTAGCCGGCCAGCACCGCGCCGATCAGCAGCATCGCGGTGAGCGCCGCCCGGCGGGTCGGCGCCGACAAGATGGCCAGCGGCAGCATCGGCGCTGTTGCCTTCTGCTCGGCGCGGACGAAGCCGACGCCGAGCACCAGCGCCGCGACGAGCGCCGCGATGCTGGCCACCGAGGTGAAGCCGTGCTGCTGGCCGTAGCTGAGCCCGAAGATCAGCGCGGCCAGCGCGCTGGTCACCAGGACCGCGCCGGGCACGTCGACATGCTGGCTGCCGGCCGACTGGCCGGCCGGCAGCCGCGGGACCAGCGCGAGCATGACCGCTATCAGCGGCGGGTTGACCAGGAAGACCGCCCGCCAGCCCAGGTACTGGGTAAGCAGCCCGCCCGCGATGATCCCGGCGGTGGCGCCCGCCGCGGTCGTCGCCTGCCAGATCGCTAGTGCCCGGTTCCGCGCCGGTCCCTCCGGGTTCATGGTGGTCACGCGGCCGGGGAGACCATCGCGCCGGCCGCGCCCTGGATCACCCGCGCGGTGATCAGCATGACCGGCCATTGCGCCAGGCCGCACCCCAGCGAGGCCAGGGCGAACAAGACCAACCCGGCGGCCAGCAGACGGCGCCGCCCGAGCAGGTCGGCCAGCCGGCCACCCGCCAGCAGCAGTGACCCGAACGTAAGGGCATACCCCGTGACGATCCACTGGAGCTGCGCCGCGGCCACGCCCAGCTCCCGCTGGATCGTGGGCAGGGCCACGTTCACCACGCTGAAGTCCAGTTGCAGCACGAACTGCGCGGCGCAGATCACCGTCATCGCCAGCGCGGCGCCCCGCACCCCGGCTCGTGGCAGCACCACCGGCTTGTCACTGGTCGTCATCGTGTCCTGCTTCCTGATCGCGGCCTGCGGGCCCGGGCCAGCCGCGCGGCCAGCGTGCTGGCAGCTGCCGTGGCGCGTTCGGCTACGCCGGGACGGCGGTGCGGTCGAGCTTGACCGCGAGCTCCGTGCCGAAACTCCCGCCCCGCTCGAGCGCGATCTTGATCATGCCCTGCGCGGTCGCGGTGCGATTCCAGTCCCGCTGCAGCTCGCACATGACCGAGATCCAGCTCACCGGGTGCGCGCCTGCCCGCAGCATCCGCTGCAGCGCCCACTTGTGAGCTACCGGGCTGGTGCCGGCCACCGCATCGACCACCGGGTAGACCTCGAAGCCCTCCTTGAGGGCGTCCAGCACGGGGAACGCGAGGCAGAACTCGGTCCACAGCGCGCCCATGATCAGCTTGCTGCGGCCGGTCGCCCGCACTGCCGCCACGAAGTCCGCGTCCTCCCAGGCGTTGATGCTGGTGCGATCGTAGGAAGGCACATCGGGCAGTTGCTCGCGAAGCTGGGGGATCGTGTCGCCATTGACGCCGTTCCCGTGATTCACGGTAGACAGGACGACTGGGAGGCTGAACAGGCGCCCGACCTTGGCCAGGGCCACCGCGTTCGGCACGTAGCTTTCAGGATCTTGCGGAATCGAGTTGAGCTGGGCGTCCTGGTAGTCGATGAGCACCAGCGCCGCGTTCTGCGGCGTCAGCAGGTCATCATCGAGAGGGTCCCGGACGGGCAAGCTGGTCATGGCAACGCCTCCTTCGTCACACGGCCGGCGGTCACACGCCGCCGCACCAGGTCACGCATACGCTGCCGCTCCTTGAAGGAACAGGCCGCCTGCGTGCTTCTGACTGGGACGCTAAACGCCGGTCCAGCCCCATCGCTTGAGTCAGCCGACTGCATGAACCACCGCTCCAGCGCCGGGCAAGGGAACCACGGTGACCGGTATCTCATCGACCAGTACCTGGCACCGAGGGCTGGCTATTGCGGCCCGTCCAGCAGCGATGCCAGCTCGGTGCGCGAGGTGATGTCCAGCTTGGGGAAGATGCGGTACAGGTGGGATCCGATCGTGCGGGGCGACAGGTACAGCCGTTGTCCGATGTCCCGGTTGGACAGGCCCTGGGCGGCAAGCCGGGCGATCTGCAGTTCCTGCGCGGACAGTACGCTGAGTGCGGCGGGCGCTGGCGTTGCGGCACGTTCGCCTGCCGCGCGCAGCTCGGCGCGGGCCTGCCCGGCCCAGCTGGGGGCGCCGATCAGGTCGAATACGGTCTGGGCTGACCGCAGGTACCGGCGCGATTCGGCGACTCGGCGCTGCCGGCGCAGCCAGCTGCCGTAGGCGAGCTCGATCTTGGCCCGCAGCCATGGCCAGCGGATCAGGTCCGCCCGCAATGCCTCCCGGAACAGTTCTTCTGCCTCATGCTCGTCGGCGAGCACCGCCCGCGCGTAGGACAGGTGCCGGTGCAAGGTCGCCGAGCTGGTCGCGGTCGCGTCGTCCTCCAGAGCCTTGATGACCGCGCGACCTTCCGCGATCCGCCCGGCGTGAAGGGCAGCTTCGGCAAGGAACATCACGCCGTGGAAGCGCTCGGTCGGATGGTAGGCGGCGGCGTCGGGGTCGAAAAGACGGCTCAGTGCGTCATAGGCTGCGCCGTATTCGCCGGCTGTCGCCAGCCCGATGCCGCGACCGAGTTGCACGCAGCACAGCAGGTCGTTGAGCCGGCGGCCGTTTGCCGCGTGCTCGGCCTCGGCGGCAACGGCCTGGGCCCGTTCGCTGTCGCCGCGGAGCCCGGCCATGATCGCTGTCAGCGTAAGGGTCCCGGTGTCCCAGATCGACTGGCCCGTATCCAGCGCGAGGCGGCGCCCTTCCTCCAGGGCGGCGGCCGCCTTGCCCCAGTCTCCCAGTTCCACGTTGTCGAGGACCTGCATAGTAAGCACTTGCGAGAGTAGCCCCAGCCTGCCGTCGTCGCGAAGCTTCGACTCCGCCCGGGCCAGGAAATCCGCGGCACGCACCGGCTCGCCGACAGCATGCGCGGCCATGCCGAGCAGCCATAGCCCGGCCGGATCCGCGACGTCCTCCAGCACCACGGCGTGCAGGCGCTCGATGACCAACCTGCCGTGCCGCAGCGGGTCCGCCACGCCCAGGACGGCTATGCGGCGCGGATCATGTTCCATGCCGTCGAGCTGCCCGGCAGCGGCCACGACCCTGGCCCGGGCCGCCGGGCCGGTGTCGGACCACCAGCACCGCAACGCGGCGCCGAGCAGCAGGTTGAGGGTCAAGTCGCGATCCTCGGCCTCGAGAGACCGGCTGGCCATCTCGCACAGCTCGAACACCCTGGCCGGGTCGCCGGGCACGCCGTCATGGAAGATCTCCCGCAGCCATTCCATCCGCGCCAGGTCCAGCTTGGACAGCCGGGTGCGCGCAGCGCGGCGGAGCAGCTCGTCGACAAGATCCGCGCGGCCCAGGCCGAATGCGTGCTCGGCGGCAAGGAGCAGCCTGCGGCCTCGGGTCCTCGAGTCGGTGGTCAGCTGCGCGGACCGCTCGAGCGCCCAGATGGCTTCGGTCACCGAGCCGCGGCGCAGCGATATCAGGTGGCTGGCTTCCAGTTCGTTAGCCACTTCGTCGTCGGGGCCGGTGATCGCCTGGGCCCGGTGCCAGGCGCGGCGGTAGGGCTCGTCGGCCAGGATGCCGGCCAGGGCCAGGTTGGCGGCCTGGCGTCTAGCTGGGGTCTCGGCCTGCAAGACCGCGGAGCGGATCAGCGGATGCCCGAAGTGCACGTGCAAGTCATCGAACCGGATGAGCCCGATTTCGGCCGCGGGCCCGAGCGTCGCGATACTGATCTGCTGGCCCGAGAGCGCCGAGGCCGCCGCCAGGATCTCAGGCAGGTCGTCGGCGGAGTCCACGGCGGCCAGCAGGACCGCGTCCCTGGCTGGCTGCGGCAGGTCGGCGACGCGGGCGGTGAAGGCACGCTCGAGCCTGGCGGTCAAGGGCAGGGCTGGAGGCAGCAGCTCCAGCCCGGCTGCCGCGGCCGTGCGCATGGCCGCTGGCAGCTCGATCAGGGCTAGCGGGTTGCCCTGTGCCGCCTTCAAGATTCGCTCCTGGTCTGCCGAGCTGAGGTCGCCCGCATGGCTGGCCAGCAGGTCACGGGCGCTGGCGTCGTCTAGGCCGGTGACGTTCAGCTCGGTCAGGCTGGCTGCTGCGAAGGCGGTGTCGTGGCCGTTGCGGACGCCGCCGGTCACCACGATCGGGTCGGCGCTGATCCGGCGCGCAACGAACACAAGTACTTCCTGGGTCGGCCGGTCGAGCCATTGCACGTCGTCAACGACCACGAGGACGGGCGTCCGGGCTGCGGCGTCGGCCAGCAGGTTCAGGGTGGCTAGCGCGATCATGAATCGTTCCGGCTGGCACCCGGCGTCGGCGCCGAAGGCCGAGTCCAGAGCGTGACGCTGAGGGTCCGGAAGCTGCGCAGCCGAGCCGAGTACGGGCCGGAGCAACTGGTGCAGCCCGGCGAACGGGAGCTGTGCCTCACACTCCACGCCGGTGGCCTCCAGGACCTGAAGCCCAGCCGAGCGGCCATGCTCGGCTGCGGCCCGCAGCAATGCGGACTTTCCGGCGCCTGGCTCGCCGGCCACGACCACAGATCCGCCGTGCTCGGCGATCTGGTCGATCAGGCCGGCCAGGGCAGTCAGCTCGCTGTCCCTGCCCACCAGGCTGTGAGTCCTCATATTCCGCCGAGATCAGAGCCAGGAGTACCGTGGCTGCCGTCCGGGCCGCGGCTGGCCTGCACGTCGCAGAGCTGCTGGACGACACGATCAGCCCACGTCGCCGCGCCGATGCCCCGGAAGGCCAGCTCGGCCGCGCGAAGTGCCTCCCGCGACGCGGTGACATGCCCCAGGCGGCCCAGCCAGCAGCCGTATGCCAGTGCGGCGCGTGCCCGGGCGAAGGGCCAGCGGGATAGGTCTTGGCCCATAAGCGCAGCATAGGCCCCGGCCGCAGCGCCGTCATCGGCGAGCACGGCGCGCGCATACGTCAGGTGAACGTGCAGCATGGGTGATGGCGCATCGGCGGCCACGCCCTCAAGCCCGGCGATGACGTCCCGGGCGTCGCCGACCTGGCCGGCCCGGACTGCGGCGTCGGCCAGGAACATCACGGCGCCGTATCGCTCGCGCTGGTGAAAGCTTGGATCTGCCGGGTCGAACAGGCGCCGGAGCTCCCGGTAGGAGCTTTCGTGGTCGCCCGCGCCGGCGAGCGCCGCCCCGCGGACCCGCTGGACGCACGACAGCATGTCGTTAAGCTGGTGCCGACTGGCTACCAGCTCGACTTCGGCCGCATACGCAAGGGCTTTCTCGGACTGACCGCGAAAGGCATGGCGCAGCGCGTCGCAGAACAGGGTGCCGGTCCGCCAGATCGGCTGGCCCGTCTCCCTCGCGAGCCGCTCTCCTTCCTCGGCTGCGGCCCGGTCCCAGTCGCCCAGCTCGAGCCGGTCAGCTATCAGCATGCTCAGCACGTGAGACAGCAGCCCCAGCCGGCCTTCCTCGCGGAGCATGATCTCCGAACGGCCGAGGAACTCCACGCTGCGGACCGTGTCGCCGACAGCGTGAGCAGCCATGCCGAGCAGGCGCAGCGCGTCAGCATCCGCTATCTCCTGCCCGGCGAACTGTGACAGAAGCCGCATGACCAGACCGCACTGCAGTACTGGCTCCGCGACCGCAAGCGCCGCGACATACCGCGGATCGCGTTCCTGATCGCCAAGCTCCCTGGTCACCGCCACGACACCGGCCCGGGCCACCGGGCCGGTGTCTGCCCACCAGCATCGCAGCGCGGCGCCCAGCAGCAAATTCAGCGCCAGGTCGGGATCACCTGCCTGGGCCGACTTACGGGCGATGTCGCATAGCTCCACAACCCGCGTCGCGTCACCCGGCACGCCGTCGTTGAAAATCTCGCGCAGCCACTGCATGCGGGCCCAGTCGAGTTCAGACAGCTGCGTCCGGGCGGCAGCGGCGATCAGCTGGCGCATCATGTCTGCGCGGCCGAGCCCGAACGCGTGCTCAGCCGCCATCAGCAGCCGGTGTCCGCGAGCGGCCGAGCTGGAGGTCAGCTGCGCTGACCGCTCCAGGTCCCGGATCGCGGACATCACCCCGCCGCGGCTTAGCGCGATGGCGACGTTCGCCTCCAGCTCATCGGCGATCCGATCGTCGGGGCCGAGGATGGACTGCGCCTTGTGCCACGTCCGGCGATACGGCTCGTGCGTGAGAACCTCGGCCAGCGCGGCGTTGGCCGCCTGGCGGCGCGCCAGGCTTTCGGCCTGCAGGACGCCCGAGCGTACCAGCGGATGCCGGAACCGGACCTGTCCGGCTTCAACCCGCAGCAAGCCGGCCTCGGCGGCCGGGCCGAATGCCTCGGCGTCCGCGGATGACTTGCCGAACACGCGAACCGCGTAGAGGATCTCGGCCAGGTCGCCGACCGGGTCGATCGCGGCCACCAGCACGGCATCCCTGGTAAGAGCAGGCAGCTCCGTCAGGCGGCCCGCGAACGCGCGCTCCAGCCGCGCCGACAACGTGGGCTGCCACCCAGCCGCCGCGATGTCAGGTTGCCGCCAGGCCGCTGGCAGCTCCAGCAGGGCCAGCGGGTTTCCTTCGGCCTCCCGCTGGATCTGCTGCCGGCTCGCGTCGCTCAGCGTCCCGGCGTGAATGCGCAGGATTTCTCGTGCCGCGGCCTCGTCGACCCCGCCTAGCTCAAGTCTCGGCAGGTCCGCGTCAAGATAGGGGCCGGCGTACCCGGTACGGACGGCGCCGATGACGGCCAGCGGGTACGCGCTCGCCCGGCCCGCCATGAACGCGAGCGCCTGATGGCTCTGCGGGTCCAGCCACTGCACGTCGTCAGCCAGGACGGCGACGGGCTGCTCGCCGGCCACGGCAGCAACCAGGTTCACCGCGGCCAGCGCGACCAGGAACAGCTCCGGCCGCGGGCCCTCGGCCAAGCCGAAGGCCGACAGCAGCGCGTTGCGGTGCGCGGGCCGCAACTGCTGAGCCGTCCCGAATACCGGCCGGAGTATCTGGTGCAGCCCGGCAAACGGCAGCTGCGCCTCGGATTCAATCCCGAGCACGGTCAGCACCCGGAAGCCTCTCGCGCGAGCGGCCTCCCCAGCGGCTGCGAGCAGCGCGGACTTCCCGATCCCCGGATCGCCCTCGATGACGACGGCCTGCCCATGGGCCGATGCTGTGGCGATGATCTCCGATAGAGCCTCGAGCTCCCGCCGACGGCCGATGAGCGCTGGCGGTCTCACCGTCCCGCGCTTCCAGACATCGCGTCCTCCCGCAGCCTTGGCTCGCCCTTTGCTCAGATGCTAGGAGCACTGCGGCGGCCTCCGCTTGAGTCACGTGACTGCAGCAGCGCCCCGGATGGCGGCCCAGACGGACCGCGCGCACCAGGCCAGGCGTCAGTCACCCGACTCATGCGGTCGCCTGCCGCTGGTGCCTACGGTGACCGCATGACAGATCCGATCATCCTGGCTGACCACGCCGGAGTCCGGCTCAGGCACGGCAGGCCCAAGGTCAACGGGGTAGAGATCCACTACGCGATCGGCGGCGCCGGCGAACCGGTGTTCTTGCTGCACGGCGTGCCGAAGACCATGTCGTACTGGCGGCACGTCGTGCCGCTGCTGACCCCGCACCACACCGTGGTTGCGGTCGACAACCGGGGCTTCGGCGGGTCCCAGCGCCCGCTGGCGGGCTACGACACCGCCACGATGGCCGGCGACGTCGCCGAGCTGGCGACTCATCTGGGCTTCGACCGGTTCCGCGTGGCCGGCGAGGACTGGGGCGCGGCCATCGGCTACGCCGTCGCCGCCTTCCACCGTCCCCGGGTGCAACAGCTGGTGTTCCAGGAGACGCTGCTACCAGGATTGCCGGCCGGCGAGCGCGACCCCTCGCTGGCCCCCGACGACGGCCGCACTGGCTGGCAGTTCACATTCTTCAGCCTGCCGAACCTGCCCGAGCTGCTGCTGGCCGGGCGGGAACGGCCGTTCTGGACCTACTTCGCCCGGCGCCAGATGTGGGACCCCAGCGCGCTGGCCGAGGACGACATCGACGAAATGGTGCACTCGGTGCAGCAGCCGGGCGGCACCAGGGCCATCCTGGAGATGTACCGCGCCCGCCAGCTCGATGCCGAGCAGAACCACCGGCACTACGCCGACCCGATCAGCTGCCCGGTCCTGGCCGTCGGCGCCCAGGCTTACCTCGGAGACCAGGTAGCCAGGCAGCTAGCGCAGGTAGCCTCCGACGTCCGCAGCGCCGTCATCCCCGCGTCCGGTCATAACATCGCGCTGGAGAACCCGGCCGCCCTGGCCCAGGCCTACCTCGACTTCTTCGCCGACCGCCCGGGTTCAGTCACGTGACCCAAGCGGAGGCCGGCCCGCATTCGCAACATCACAGTCTCCCCGCCTACAACCGTGCCCGGAACGGACTTCAGGAAGTGAAGAGCATGAACCTCACCCGTGCTGCACGCCAGATAAGGCGGCACGTCATCGTCACGGCTGTGGCCCTGGCCGTCGCCGGACTGGTCATCACCGCCAGCCAGGCAGCGTCGGCCCAGACAGGCGCTGCGCGCACCGAACAGCCGGGACCCAGGCCCACGATCGTGCTGGAGCACGGCGCGTGGGCTGATGCGTCCAGCTGGGCAGGAGTCATCCAACGACTGCAGCAGGCCGGATACACCGTGGACGCCCCGCCCGATCCGCTGCGAGGCCTGGCCTACGACTCGGCCTACCTGGCCGACTACCTGCGCACCATTACCGGGCCCATCGTCCTGGTCGGCCACTCCTACGGCGGCGCCGTCATCACCAACGCCGCCACCGGCAACCCCGACGTCAAGGCGCTGGTCTACGTGGACGCCTTCATCCCCGCCAAAGGCGAGACGCTGCTGCAGCTCATCGCCGCCCAGCCCGGATCCTGCCTGGCCGGGAACCCCGCGAACGTCTTCACCACCGTGCCCTACCCCGGAGCCCCCGCCGGGGACGTCGACCTCTACCTCAAGACCGCACCCGACCCGCCCTACCCGGGTTTCGCCCAGTGCTTCGCCAACGGCCTGCCCGCCAGCCAGGCAGCCGTCCTGGCCGCCGCCCAGCGCCCGCTGGCGTTCAGCGCCGCGTCCACGCCGTCCGGTGTCCCGGCCTGGCAGACGATCCCGTCCTGGTCGGTCATCGGCACCGCCGACCACGTCATCCCGCCCGCCGAGCAACTATTCATGTCCAGGCGGGCCAACGCGCACATCACCGAGATCGACGCCGGGCACCTGTCCCTGATCTCCGACCCCGGCGCGATAACCAGGGTCATCATCGAAGCAGCCCACACCACCGGCTGAGCGGCCCGTTCCAGTGGCGACACAGAAAGAAGCGGAGCATGTCCTTGACCCACTCCTTTATGTCGATGCCGGTGGCCGGGCTGGTCCCGGCGGAGCGGGCCGATGATCCCGCCGACTTGGTGGTGCGGAACGGCCGCATTTACACCGGTGATGCTCGCCGTCCGTACGCGGGCGCGCTGGCGATCCGGGACGGCCGGGTGCTGGCCGTCGGCGATGATCACAGCATGGCCCGGCATGTCACCCAGGCCACCAGGGTGGTCGACGTGATGGGCCGGCGGGTCATCCCGGGCCTGATCGACGCGCACATTCACGTGATCAGGACCGGGCTGCACTACCTGCTGGAGCTGCGCTGGGACGGCGTGCGGTCGCTCGGCCAGGCGCTGGCGATGCTCCGTGACCAGGCGGCCCGCACGCCGCCGGGCCAGTGGGTCCGGGTAGTAGGGGGGTGGAGCAAGGAGCAGTTCGCCGAGCAGCGGCTGCCGACGATCAGCGAGCTGAACGCGGCCGCGCCGGATACCCCGGTCATGGTCAGCCACCTGTATCAGTCGGTCCTGCTGAACCGCGCCGCGGTGCGGGCGACCGGGTGCACCCGCGACACCGCGCAGGTGGCCGGCGGGCAGATCGTCCGCGACTACCGGGGTGAGCCGACCGGGTTGCTGCTGGCCGCGCCTGCGGCGACCCTGCTGTATGCCGTGATCGGAAAGGCGCCGGTGCTCGGCGAAGACGGCCAGCTCGGCTCGACCCGGCGGTTCCTGCACGAGCTGAACCGGTTCGGGCTGACCTCGGTGATCGACGCGGCCGGCGGGTTCCAGTCCTTCCCCGAGAACTATGCGGTTGTCACGCAGCTCGCTGACCGCGGCGAACTGTCCGTCCGGCTGGCCTATCACCTGTTCCCCCAGGTACCCGGGCAAGAACTCGACGACATCCGGCGCTGGATCGCAAGCGTGCGGCCCGGCGACGGCGACGACTGGCTGCGCCTTAACGGCGCGGGCGAGGGCCTGGTCGCGTCGGCGAACGACTTTGAGAACTTCGCCGAGCCCCGCCCCGAGCTGCCCGGTTCGGCCGCCGCGGATCTGGAGGCCGCGGTCCGGCTGCTGGCCGGGCATGGCTGGCCGTTCCGGCTGCACGCCACCTACGACGAGACAATCCGCATGGACCTGGACGTGTTCGAGAAGACCGGCGCGTTCCCCGGCGGCGTGCGGTGGATCCTTGACCACGCCGAGACCATCTCACCGGAAAGCACCGACCGGGTGGCCGCGCTGGGCGGCGCCATCTCGGTCCAGCACCGGATGGCCTACCAGGGCCGAGCCTTCACCGAGCGCTACGGGCCCCAGCGCGCGGCCCAGGCTCCGCCGGTCAAGGGCATGCTGGCCCGCGGGGTGACGGTGGCTGCCGGTACCGACGCGCCCCGGGTTTCCACCTACAACCCGTGGGCTGCCCTGGACTGGCTGGTCCGCGGCCGGACGGTCGGCGGCCTGCAGCTGTACGGCCCGGATAACCTGGTGGACCGGGAAACCGCGCTGCGCCTGTACACCAAAGCCGGGGCCGAGCTCACCGGCGAAGCCGGCCACAAAGGCATCCTTGCCGAGGGCTACCTCGCCGACTTGGCCGTCCTGTCCGATGACTACCTCACCGTGCCGGCCGAAGACATCGCCGGCATCGAGTCGGTACTCACCATCACCGGCGGGAAGATCGTCTACGCGGCCGCAGAATACGAGGGCCTGAACGCGCCCGCGCCGCCCATCGAACCGGCCTGGTCCCCGGTCGCCCACTATGGCGGGTACCAGCAGCCCGCACCGGTCCGGAGCGGCCCAGGCCCGCGCGGTAGCCGAAGCCGCCAGCGACTCCCTGGAGCAGCGCCGCTGGCAGATGGCGCGCGGCGGACCCGAGAGCCCGGCGCCCCGCGAACTCGACGACACCTGCCCAGACGGGATGGCCGCGCGGGATCTTCAATGAAAACGCGGCGCAGTCGGGGTATTCCTGGCATTCAAATCGGTCCGATCTGACCGTAATGCTCATCAATGAGCACTACGGCGATCACCTTGCTGGGCGACAGCTGTCTTTTACCTGATAACATACTTCACGCAATCTTGCCCCGGAAGCGAGCCGGGGCGACGTGGAAGGCTGCCATTGCAGGCTGCCTGAATCCTGAAGTTCCCCGCAGTTCAGCAGCGATATTAATGGCCGGGAATGCCATTCTCCTATATACTGCTAGCCAGGCGCCGAACCGGCCGGGTCGCGCAGCCGGCCCAAGCCCGCGAACGCCTGCAGGAACGCCTCCTGCACGACGTCATCCACGTCGTCCGGATACGCGCACAACCGCGCCGCCAGAGCCCTCGCCGACCGAAAGCGCCGCTCAATCAGCAGCCGGAACGCGCCAGCATCACCGGCGCGGGCCTGCCGGACCAGATCACCGTCGCAGGTGTCCACACCAGTAAGTGTCTGTCGCGTGTCTCGCGGTTACCGGCGAGCGCCCGGCATACGACCGCCAGACCCCGGCCACCCGTACTGCCTGAAACTGGCCGCCGGCCACCCCGCACGGCGAGCTGCCCCGGAGGCGCCACCTCGGCCTCCCAGGCGGATCGGCGCGCACCGAATCGGCGATCCGGCGCTTCGTCAGGCTCGAAGTCTGAGTCACGCTGGGTGACTGAGCTGGTCGGCGGCCTGAGCGCGAGTTGCGCCGATCGGCGCGGCCAGGATGGTGTCGGTGCTCACGTTGTCGGCTGCGCAGAACTGGTCGCTATGGCTGGTGACCGCCGGGTCCGGAGTTGCTGGTCGCGTCGTCTGCCTCCGTCCGATCAAGCCAGGTTCGATGCTCGTTGATGAGGCGCTTCTCAGCCGCCGCCTGCACTAGGTCGATCCCGGTCAGTCTCGCGAGGTCGCAGAGGTTCCACAGGACGTCATACATCTCATGGCCCACGCGCTGCAGCGACTCCTTGTCGCCTTCACCTTCCGCGGGCAGCTGAAGGACCTCATCGGCCAGCTCTATGGCCTCGCCCAGCAGCATCGCCATGCGCCGGCGCGGTGTCGATTCCCAGCCGTGCCGGGCAACGAGGCGCTCGACATCGGCAATGGTCTGCTGCAGCAACTGCCCGGAAGGCTGACCCGTCGTCATGGGTTCCAGTCTCACCGAGCGGACTGCCCGTGCCCTCCGTACTGGGAATCCGGCTTACGCGCGCCGGTGCCGGGTGTGAAATCATGCGAAAATACGGCATGGATCTGCTGCCTGTGCGGCTGCGGCCGTTCGCCGAGCCCGACCTGGAGCTGTTTGACCGGTTCGCCAGAGACCCAGCTTTCTCGGAACCGTTCGAGTGGGTCGGGTTCACGCCGCCAGGCGGCTACCGGAGGCGCCGGGAACAGGACGGGTTGCTCGGGTCAGCTCCCTACTGTCTCGCCGTTGTCACCGTCGACGATGACGCCTTGCCGGCTGGGTCGATTGGCGAGAGACCGAACGGCCTGGGCGCGGGGCGTGGGAGATAGGGGTGCTGATCGTTCCGTAGATGCGCGGACGCGGTGCCGGTGCGGCGGCGCAGCGGCTGCTCGTCGAGTACCTGTTCGCGACGACGACCTCGTTCCGGACCTGGGCGGCGACAGGGGTCGAGAACATCGCCGAGCAACGGGCGCTAGAGCTGATCGGATTCAGTCAGGAGGGTCGGCTTCGGGGGACGCACTTCCGCACGGGCATTGGCGCGACACCTTCATCTACGGCATCGTTCGCGACGACATCAGCGGTTCGTGAACTCACGCTGCGTCGTGGGACGCTGGACTCCAGCCCGAACACACTCCCGCCGATATGCACCGCAGCCCCGACGTCCCGCAGCACCGCCCGTGGCGTATCCGAGCGGCTGATCTGTGCGCCCATTGGGCTCATGGCCCACACTGGCAGGCCAGCGCATAGCCGTTGAGCGGTGAGGCTGGGCTCGTGGCCGATTTCAGCCGGCGACAAGCGCGGCGACTGCGGGGGCAGATGTCGCGATGCGCCCTGCCGTGCGCTGGTGGCGCGTGACCATCTGGCGGGAGCGCGAGCGCCTGGCGATCCGGCGTTCGGTGCGCAGCACGATGTTTCGCCTTGGCGGCGGGAAGGTGGCCGCGAGGTCGGCAAGCAGCTCCGGAGTCCGCGCGCCAGCGACGACCAGAATCCACCGCGCGCCAGGGTCAAGCGCCACGAGCGCCAGTGCCAAGTGCTCGGTCCGGTGCTGAGGGTCGCGGCGGGCCAGCGTGAGCCGCAGCGACGCCTCGTACGCGGCCTGGGCGTCCAGCCCGAGCGGCGGGTTGATCGCGGCGCATCGCCGTCGTGCCGCAGCGGTCCCGAGCGGCAGCAGCGGCTCGCGCGCGGCCGGCCGGTCGATGGCAGCCGGACCCAGGCCGGCCAGCAGCCGGTCCACGTCAACGCCAACCGGTGCCAGGGCGGCGCGGTCGGCGGCTGCCCCCGCCCCAAGCGGCGCCGCCTGCAGGATCGCGGCCAGGACGGCTGCCGCGGTGGCGCCATGCCGGCCGAGCACAGCGGCGACCTCGCCGCCGCCCGCGGACAGGGCAAGCAGCAGGAGCTCGCTGCCGGTACGAGGATGGCCCAGGTTGCGTGCGCTGGCCACGGCCCGGCCCAGCGCACGGCGCAGATCGGGCTGGTCTCCTCCGAACATCACGTCTCCTCACCCGTGGCGGTACTTGCGGTGCACGGTTTGCTTGGTCACGCCCAGCCGGACGGCAATGTCATGCCAGGACCAGCCTGCCCGCCGCGCCGCCGAGACCCGCTCGGCTTCCAGCTGGTCCACCAGGCGGCGCAGGCGGGCTATCGCTCGCCGTGATCGGCGGCGTCCGCAGCGCGGTCCAGGTCAGTGAGCACAGGCCTGCCGTCAGCATATGCTGACGGCAGGCGCGCGCTACCCGACGCGCACCGGCGAGTCGCTCACTGGCCAGGAAGCTCCACGGCAGACCGGACAGTCGCAGTTGCGACGCTGCCCTGATTCGGCGATCGCGCGACCCTGTGATCGACTGTCGGCCACGCTTGGTGATCGGCGCGTGTCCGTGCCAGGGTGCGCTATCCGCCGCTCGGTGCTGGCGGTGGGCGATGAGGGACTGCTCCGGGGGGGCATGTGTGTGGATGTTCTGGATGCGCGGCCAGCCTCGCGGCACTGGTCTCGCGTCACTGGTTGCTGGCGGGGTGGCGGACGGCGTGGGCGTGTCCGCGTTCTCGCATCAGCGCGATTTCCGCGTCGGCTGCTTGCCGGCCGGCGCGCATGAAGTCGAGGATCGCCGCCAGTTCGGATGCGGAGTAGCGGGCGATGGCGTCGTGCATGCGCTCGCCCATGCCGTCCCAGCGCCAGGCGATTTCAGCCAGGGTGGAAGGGACGGCGGTGACGATGATGCGGCGGCGGTCGTGCGGGTCGGCCGAGCGGGTGATGTAGCCGGCCCGCTGCAGCCGGTCGAGCATCTTGGTCATCGCGCCGGTGGTGAGGCCGAGGTGCTCGGCCAGCCAGCTCGGCGAGGAGGGGCCCTCGATGGCCAGCAGGCTCACGCATTCCAGGTCGGCGGGCCCGACTCCGATCTGGTGTGACATCGCGATGTGGAATCGACGGGCCGCCCCGGCCTGCCGGGGCATCTCCGCGGTCACCTCCGCGATGAGCTGGTCCCGGCGCCGGGGGCGGGTTGACACGTGGGGCTCCCTCCCTTAGCGTAAGAACGCTTCCTCAGGAAGCTATAAGGAAGCTACTTCCGTAAGAAGAAGGATACTGTTCCGTCCGGGGGTTCGTCACCAGGAAGCGAGTCGCGGCATGACCACAGCCGAGGAGCATGTGCCGGTCCTGATCGTCGGCGGGGGCTATGCGGGCCTGGCGTCCGCGCTGTTCCTGTCGCACCACGGCGTGCGCCCGGTGCTGGTGGACCGCCACCCGGCGGTGTCGATCCAGGGCCGGGCTCGCGGGATCAACCCGCGGACGATGGAGATCTACCGGCCGCTCGGCCTGGAGCCAGCGATCAAGGCAGCCGGCCGGCCCTTCGACGGGGAATCCGGCGTGGTCCAGTGCCAGAACCTGGCGGGCGAGTGGACGTGGATCGTCGAGCAGGACATGCCGCGGGCGCTGCCAGACCTCACGGCCGGCGAGTTCGGCATGGCCGACCAGAGCAGCGTGGAACCCATCCTGGTGCAGGCCGCCCGCGCCAACGGCGCCGACATCCGGTTGAGCACCCAATGCGTCACGCTCGACCCGGACCCGGGCGGCGTCACTGTGGTCACCGAAGACCACAGCACCGGGCAGCGGCGCACGATCCGGGCAAGTTACCTGATCGCCGCCGACGGTTACCGCGGCACGGTCCGCGAACAGCTCGGCATCGCCCGGCCCGGGCACGTCACCAGGAACTACGTCAGCGCCGTCATCGAGGCCGACCTGTCGGAGATCGTGCGGAAGCGGGCACTGTTCTGGATGATCTCCGGGCCCGAAGGCAGCGGCGGCTTGGTCAGCACGGCCGTCCCCGGCCGGTGGGGCATGGCGGTCATCTACGACCCGGGTAAAGAATCACCGGCTGACTTCACCGCTGAGCGGCTGACCAGGCTCGCGAAAACCCTCATCGGCAAGGACGTCCCGGTCCAGATCCTGGACAGCGCGAGCTGGGAAGAGGCAGTCGGCGTGGCGGAGGCCTACCGCAGCGGCCGGGTGTTCCTCGTCGGGGACGCCGCGCACGTCTGGCCGCCGGCCCAGGCACTAGGCGCGAACTCGGCCGTGCAGGACGCGCACAACCTGGCCTGGAAACTCGCCGCCGTCCTCAGGTACGAGGCAGCCGGCAGCCTGCTGGACAGCTACGAAGCCGAGCGCCGCCCGGTCGCGACCGAACTCGCGGCGATCACCGTCCGCCGCCAGGAACTGCGGTTCTCCGGCCGCGACGACAAGCAAGAGGCCGGTAAGGAAGCCATCTCGTGCATCCTCGGCCAGCGCTATCGCTCCGCCGCGGTGATCGGCGCCGAACACGACACGGTAATCGGCGATACGGCCCGGCAGCGCGCCCGGCCCGGCACCCGCGCCCCGCACCTGTGGCTCGACCACGCCGGCACCCGGATCGGCGTGCACGACCTGTTCCACGACGCTTTCGTCTTGCTCACCGGCCCCGCCGGCGCGCCCTGGACACAGGCCGCAGGGCAAATCGCCACCCGCACCCCTATCCCACTGCGGGCCTACCGCATCGGCCCCGCCTCCGCCGGCGTGCAACTCGCCGACGCCGAGAGCAACTGGCCGGCCCGCTACGAACTCGCCGAAGACGGCGCGGTACTAGTCCGCCCCGACGGCTACGTCGCCTGGCGGGCCAGCTCACCAGCCACTCACCCCGCCGCCGCGCTCACCAGCGCCCTGAACCAGATCCTCGGCACACCCAGCTAATGCCCGCATCGGGTGCGGGCCATGGACTGCCAGCCCAGCACGCCGGGCTTCCCGTCCAGAGGACCGCAGCAACCCGCCAGACCGGCCCGCCCGCGCCGCCGCGAACCCGGAACCCGGTCAGCATGTCAAACCCGGACCAGGCGATCAACGTAAAACCGGAAGGAGTGCCTGATGGACAACGAAGCAGCGATCAAGCAACTGGCACACGACGTCGACGCCGCCTACAACGACGCGGACCCCGCCAGGATGGCCGGCTACTGGACCGAGAACGGACTCAACGTCAACCCGTTCGGCGACAGGTTCGAGGGACGCGCCAGCATTGAAGCCGACTTGCGTGATGGGCTGAACGGGTTCATGAAGGGCAGCCGACACGAGCTCACCGTCCGCCACGTCTCCTCACCAGACGAACGGGCAGTCGTAGCCGACGGAACGTCAACAATCACCGGCATCCTCGGCTTCGACGGCACCACGATGGAGCCGTTGACCTCGGATTTCTCGATGATCTGCATCCGGGACCACGATGGCAGCTGGCAGATAGCCCAGATGCGCGCCTACAGGTTCATCCCCAAGCAGCAAGGATGACCCAACCCCCGGACCGATCCGCCCACCGTGCCCTTCCTGCCGCCTGCAACAGAGCCGGCTCCTCGGGCGAACTACGCCCCAGCATCGCCCGCCCGCCATGCCGCCGGTGCGCATCGAGCAGTTCCTGGCACAGGCGCGTCTTGCCGATGCCAGACATCTCTGCCTCCGCCCAGGTCATCGAGGCGCTGGCCCGGGCGCTGCTGCTGACCGGCGACCAGGCAGCTGTGCTTGTTCCCGGAGGTGGCGGTGCTTCCGGCCCTGCTCCAGCCAGGTGTACCAGGTGACACCGACCCCGGAAAGCTGGGCGACCTCCTCGCGGCGCAGGCCCGGAGTCCGGCGTCGGCCTGACGTGCTGCCTTCTGGCAGGCCGGCATCCCCGGGCGTCAGCCGGGCCCGGCGGGCGCGCAGAAACGCGCCCAGCTCGGTGCGCCGATTTGGCTGCATGCGCTGGTTGCCGCTGGTCAAGCCGCCGTCCTCGCTGCCGGGTGGTTGCGCAGCCATGCCTAGCAGGATCAGTACCAGGACAGGCACTAGTACTCAGGCTAACCTCCTGGCGATGACTGCGTCCGGAGATGCGGCTGTGATCGGCAGATGCCGCCGTTGAGGCCGGGAGAATGCATCGTCCTGAGGCAGGAGAGAGACGTGACTGATCAAGCAGGCCCGGTGCTGGTGATCGGGGCGACCGGCCAGCAGGGCAGCGCGGCGGCCCGCGCCCTGCTCGGGCGCGGCCGGGTCGTTCGCGCCTTCGTGCGCGACAAGAACACGGCTGCCGCCCGGCTGCTGCGGGAGGGGGGCGCGAGCCTGGTTACCGGGGACCTGGATGACCCGGGATCAGTGCGGGCCGCGATGGACTCGGTGAGCGGGGTCTTCCTCGCGCTGAACATGATGACCGGGCCCCGAGTGACGCCGGAGGGAGTGGCGG
>Ga0335075_10000883_pt1 | contig 50918 bp, 47 predicted proteins | sample Lox_Sample_24_FD_206723 | JGI IMG/M metagenome (GOLD analysis project Ga0335075, IMG submission 206723) | Soil microbial communities from Loxahatchee National Wildlife Refuge, Florida, United States - Lox_Sample_2.4 | ecosystem: Environmental > Terrestrial > Soil > Wetlands | place: USA... | reverse complement strand
GAACGTGGCTTGGAGGATGGACTTCATGGGGCCAGCGTACGTCGCCGGGCACCGCGGGACTGTCCGCCGGCGCTGCGGATCGTTGTGAGGGGGTGCCTACTGCGGCGGGCGCGCTGTCGCCGCCCGGAGCAACGCCTTTGCGAAACGGTCGACGGCGCCGGCATCGTGTTCGAGAACCAGCTGCGGCTCGACGAGTTCGGCTTCCATCATCAAGGGTCCGCGCGGCGATGGCAGCAGATCGATGCGGGCGAACGTCGGCTGTATCGGCAGCGCCGCGAGCACTGCGGCCGCGAGCGCCCGCTCGTCGGGCGTGGCGTGGTGTCGCGGCTTCGACTGCTCGCCCTCGCTGCCATTGAAGGCGGCCTTGGTGAACGCGTAGCGGAACTCGCCATCGATGTATACCAGCGATCGCTCGCGCTGATCCTCGACGGCACTTTGATAGGGCTGGAGCAGCGCCTTGCCGGACGAGAGCAGCGCGGCCGCATGCGCGACGCCCTCGCCCCCGATGGCGTCGCCGCGGAAGCGACGGGCGCCGTCGGAGTTGGCGCCGACCGTCGGCTTGATCACCACGTCGTCCCAGCCGTGTTCGGCGCAAAGCGCGCGCGTGTCGACGCGGCCGGTGAGTAGCACGGTCGGGATGACGGCGACGCCGCGGGACAGGAGGTCGAAGAGATAGGTCTTGTCGCTGTTCCAGCGCACTAGGCCGGCGGGATTGACCAGGCGGGTGCGTCGCGTCACGTGATCCAGCCAGGCAAACCACGCCGTGGGGTCGAGGTGGTAATCCCAGGTCGAGCGGATGACGGTGACGTCGCCGAGCGACCAGTCGACGGTGGGGTCGTTCCAAACCGCGAAGCGCACGTCGGCACCCGCAGCGCGAAGGGCCGACGCGAGCAGGAGATCGTCTTCGACGCCGTCGGGGTGGGCGGCGTGGGTGGCGATGGTGGTGAGCATGGTGGACGACGCGGAATCTGGCGGAGAGGGTGGGATTCGAACCCACGGGGCCCTTTCGAGCCCGCCGGTTTTCAAGACCGGAGCATTCAACCGCTCTGCCACCTCTCCGGTGTGCGGATTGCGGGCGCAACCTACTGCAAAGCCCCTGTCCGGTCCAGCCACTCGACCCGGACGCGTCAATCGACCGAAAGACCTAGGCCCTCCGGGCTACCGGCCCGGAATCGCCGGGCCGCGCGCTAAGATGCCGGCCGATGAAACTGCTCATCGTCGACGACCATCCGCTGTTCCGGGACGGGCTCGCTGCGCTGCTGCGCCAGGCGGACGCGGCAGTCACCATCCTGCAGGCGTCGTCGACCGAAGACGCGCTGAACGTCGTCGACGAGCAGGTCGTCGACGCCGTCTTCATGGACCTGATGATGCCGGGCATGAGCGGTGAAGCCGCGGTACGCGAGTTCGGGCGCCGGCATCCCGACGTGCCGGTCATCATCCTGTCGAGCTCGGAGAACGCGTCGGACGTGCGCCGCGTGCTGAACGCCGGCGCGTCGGGCTACATCCCGAAATCCGCGACGGCACAGACGGTGGTCTCGGCGCTGCGGCTGGTGTTGTCGGGCAACGTCTACGTGCCGCCGCTGCTCGTATCCGCGGCGACGAGCGCGGACCCGCGCGGCCACGACGCGCCGCGCGCGCTCTCGCAGCTCACCGATCGCCAGATCGATGTGCTGCGTTACCTGAAGGATGGTCTGACGAACAAGGAGATCTCGGCGAACCTCGGCATCGCCGAGAAAACCGTGAAGGTGCACATCGCCGCGATCTTCCGCACGCTGAACGTGGTCAACCGGACGCAGGCGGCGAAGTTCCTGCACGATTCGGAACAGCCACGAGGTGGGCAATAGCGCTGCGCAACCGGTGGTTCGGCACCGGCTTGTGCAACAACACCAGTCCGCTTTCCTGCGCCTCGCGCAGCCGGTCCGGCGCGGTGTCGCCCGTGATCAGCATGCCGGGGATGTCGTCGTCGTTGTACTCGGAGCGCAGCCGCTCGATGACGCGGATGCCGTCCTCGTGCGCGCGCAGGCGGTAATCGCAGATGATCAGCGCCGGCCGGTCGGGGCAGCTGGCGAGCTTCTCGAGCATGCTCTCGCAGGAGCTCGCCGTGATGGCACTGAATCCCCAGCCCTCGAGCAGGCTCTTCATCGCGATCTGGATGGCGGCTTCATCGTCGACGACGAGCACGAGGCCGGAGTTGCCGACCGCCGCCTCTTCGACGTCGGCCGCGCGCGGCGCGGACTCGAGCGGCGCGTCGGAGAACGGCAGCTCGAGCAGGAACACCGAACCATGGCCGGGCCGCGAGCGCAGCGACAGCGGATGGCCTAACAAGGTGGTGAGACGGTTCACGATCGCCAGCCCGAGGCCCACTCCCCGCGTCCGGTCGCGCTCCGGATTCCCGACCTGGTAGAACTCCTGGAAGATGTGCGCCTGCTCCTCCGGCGGGATGCCGCGCCCGGTGTCCCACACCTGCACGACCAGCGTGCGGCCCCGGCGCCGGCAGCCGACCACGATGCGCCCCTCGTCCGTGTACGCGATGGCGTTCGCGACGATGTTGCGGACCACGCGTTCGATCAGCAGCGGATCGCTGAACACGGCGGCGCGGCTCGGCTTCAGCCGCAGCTCTAGCCGCTTCGCGGCGGCCTCGGCGGCGAAGTCGCGGCAGATGCGCTCGAGCAGCGGCTGGATCGCGAACGTCTGCACGTTGACCTCGACGACGCCGGCATCGAGACGCGAGATGTCGAGCAGGCCGTTGAACAGCCCACCCATTGCCTGCACCGAGCTGTCAACGTGGTCGAGCATGCGGCTCGCTTCGCCATCGGTGACGCGCGGGCGCAGCGCCGCGACGAACAGCGACAACGCGTGCACGGGCTGGCGCAGGTCGTGGCTCGCAGCTGCGAGGAAGCGCGACTTCGCCATGCTCGCCTCCTCGGCCACGCCCTTCTCCTGGCGCAGCCGCGCGATCAGTTCCTCGTTCGCGAACCGCAGCCGCACCGACTCGCTGAACTGCGCGCCGTAGCGGCGCGCCTGGTCGGTGATGGCGAACAGCCAGCCGAGGATGATCAACGCGAGCACGACGTGCAGCCAGTCGCGCTGCGCGAACATCCACACGGTCGGGAACAGCAGCATCGGCAGGATCGAGCAGAAGATCGCCGGCCGCAGCGGGCCGAACGCGGTGATCGCGCCGCTGGCGACGGCGCACAGGAACAGCATCACCAGCAGCTGCATCGCGAAGTGGGTCGGCGACAGCAGGAACAGCGAGAAGATGCCGAGACCCACGCTCGCCACCACGACACCGAGCGTGAAGCGCCGCGCCCAGACGCGCCATTCGTGGTCGGGCGGGCGCTGCTGCCGGTACGTCTTGATCAGCAGCAGCCGCGCCAGGATCTGCGCGAACATGAACACCGTGAACGTCACCGCGAGCGCGATGCTGACGGCCCCGACGCCCGCGAGGATCGTCGCGACCAGCGCCGCGGCGATGGCGGTGGCGGTCATGCCGGGTGCGGTGTTGGCGTAGGCGGAGCGCACCTGTTCCGCGCCGATGCGGTTTTCCAGGTCGATGTCGTTGCTGGCCGGCATTCGGGACGAGGCTAACACGCCGGCCGTCTTGCAGGCGCGAGGCGGAGCTGGTCTAGTCATGCCATGACGTTCTGGCACGGCTTCGCGGTATTGACGGTGGTGCACCTGCTGGCGGCGGCATCGCCGGGACCGGACTTCGCATACGTGACGCGGCAGTCGCTGGTGCACGGCCGGCGCGCCGGTTTGTTAGCCTCGCTCGGCATCGCGCTCGGGCTGTCGATCCACATCGTGTATTCGGCGGCGGGACTGGCCGCGGTGATCGCACACTCGGCGCAGTGGATGACGGCGATCAAGCTCGTGGGCGGCGTGTACCTGCTGTATCTCGGGTACCAGGGCCTGCGCTCCGGCGTCGGCGCGCGCGGCGCGGCGCCGGCTGCCGCGGCGGCGCTGCCCGCGTCCGCGTGGCGGCAGGTCGGCGGCGGGTTCCTGTGCAACGCGCTGAACCCCAAGGCGCCTATCTACTTCCTCGCGCTGTTCACCGTGGTGCTGTCGCCGGACCTGCCGGTGCCGACGCTGGTGGCGTACGGCGCGTGGATCATGGTGCTGCAGTGGCTGTGGTTCTCGCTCGTCGCGCTGGTGTTCGCGCATCCGCGCGTGCGCGACCGGCTGACCGCGGCGGGACACTGGATCGACCGCGCGTTCGGCGTGGCGATGGTGGCGCTGGGGCTGCGAGTGCTGGCGACCGCGAGGAGTTAGATCTTCTCCGCGCCGCCGAGATAAGGCCGCAGCACCGCCGGCACCGTTATGCTGCCATCCGCGTTCTGGTAGTTCTCGAGCACGGCGACCAGCGCACGACCCACGGCCACGCCCGAACCGTTCAGCGTATGCAGCGGCTCCGGCTTGCCGGTCTCGGGATTGCGCCAGCGCGCCTGCATGCGCCGCGCCTGGAACGCCTCGCAGTTGCTGCACGAGGAGATCTCGCGGTACTTGTCCTGCCCCGGCAGCCAGACCTCGATGTCGTATGTCTTGGCGCTGCCGAAGCCGATGTCGCCGGCGCACAGCGCGACGACGCGATACGGCAACTCCAGCTTCTGCAGCACCTTCTCCGCGCTGGCGGTCAGGTCCTCGAGGGCCGCGTACGAATCCTGCGGGCGGACGACGTGCACCAGCTCCACCTTCTCGAACTGGTGCTGGCGGATGAGGCCCTTCGTATCCTTGCCGGCCGCGCCGGCCTCCGAACGGAAGCACGGCGTGTGGGCGACGAACTTCATCGGCAGGTTCTTCGGGTCGACGATCTGGTCGCGCACCAGATTCGTCACCGGCACTTCCGCCGTCGGAATCAGGTAGTGGCCCTGCTCGCTCTGCACGCGGAACAGATCCGCCTCGAACTTCGGCAACTGGCCGGTGCCCTGCAACGCCGTGCCGAGCACGAGATACGGAACGTACAGCTCGGTGTAGCCGTGCTCGCGCGTGTGCAGGTCGAGCATGAACTGCGCCAGCGCCCGGTGCAGCCGCGCGACGCCGCCCTTCATCACCGAGAACCGCGCGCCGGAAATCTTCGCGGCGGATTCGAAATCGATGCCACCCAGCTTCTCGCCGAGCGCGACGTGATCCTGCGGCGCGAAGTCGAACTTGCGCGGTTCGCCCCAGCGACGCACTTCCCGGTTCGCCGATTCGTCGCGGCCCTCGGGTACGGAATCGTGCAACAGGTTCGGGATGCCGAGCAGCAGGTCGTCGAGCTCGGCCTGGACGTTCGCGATGGCGATGTCGCTCGCGGCGAGCTGGCTGGTCAGCTCCTCCGCGCGCTTCAGCAACGCGCCCGCGTCCTCGCCCTTCCCCTTCGCCATGCCGACCGCCTTCGCGTTCGCATTGCGTTCCGCGCGCACGCGATCCGACTCGATCTGCGCGGCCTTGCGGCGCTCCTCGAGGGAATTGAACGCGGCGACGTCGAGCGTGAAGCCGCGACGCGCGAGATTGGCGGCGACGCCGGCGGCGTCGGCACGGAGCTGTTTCGAATCGAGCACGGAATCCTCTTCAGTGTGTGGCGATGAACTGCAGCAACAGGGCCGACGAGTTCACCAGGGCGTGCGGCACGGCCGCCGCGCCGAGCGCATGTTTGACTGAAACCGGCCGCCACGCAAGGTAGCCGCGCGAAAACACGTAGAAGCTCCACACTGTGCCGAAGAACCACAGCGGATAGAACGACGCATGCAGCGCGCCCCAGAGCAGCGCCGACGCGATGGCGATGGCCTCGCGGTGTTTCGTCAGCCGGCCGATCAGCTGGATGACGAGCGCGAGCACCAGCGTCTCGATGATCGGCGCGGCGAGCAACGCGATCCACAATTGGCGCTGCGCGACGTCGCGCATCGGCTTGCGGATCGCCTCGACGTCCGCACCCGCGCCGGCGAACGCCGCATACGCCAGCGCCGCCAGCAGGATCGACGGGATCAACGCCAGCGGCCAGGCGATCAGGCAGTAGTCGACGAACGAGCCGCGCTCGGCGGCGAACCACCAGCGCCGGCGCGGCGGCGTCATCCGTTGACGAACAGCGCCGTCGCGACCAGCCGTCCCGCCCAGGCGGCCGCGAAGCAGCCGACGATCGTGATCAGCAGATAGGCAATGCCCGTCGGCGAGAAGCCGAGCAACGTCGACTCCAGCGCGAACGCGGAGTACGTCGTGAAGCCACCGAGCACGCCGGTCATCAGGAACAGCCGCAGCGCATCGCCGCCGTCGGCGCGGGCGACTATCCATATATATATGAGTCCGATCGCGAAGCTGCCGAGCAGATTTACCGTAATCGTGGGCACGGGAAATCCGCCCGGCACCGAGGGCCAGAGCCGCCACACGCCGTAACGCGCCACGCTGCCCAGTGCGCCGCCGATCGCCACCCACAACCAGTTCATGATTCCTCTCCCTTGTCGCGCGGCTGTTGTCCATCACCTGCGCGCAGTCTGGCGAGGGCCTCGCCGATCTTGATCTCGAGCCCGCGCGACACGGGCCGGTAGTAGCGCCGGTCCGGCAGACCCTCGGGTAGATAGCGCTCGCCCTTCGCGTAGCCGCCGGGCTCGTCGTGCGCGTAGCGATATCCCTTGCCGTAATCCAGCTGCTTCATGAGCTTGGTCGGCGCATTGCGCAGGTGCAGCGGCACATCCAGCGTGCCGAATTCCTCGACATCCGCGCGCGCCTCGTTGTACGCCATGTAAACGGCGTTGCTCTTCGGCGCGACGGCCAGATACACGACAGCGTTCGCCAGCGCGAGTTCGCCTTCGGGCGAGCCGAGCCGCTCGTAGGTGGCCCAGGCGTCGAGCGCCAGCTGCTGGCCGCGCGGATCGGCCAGGCCGATGTCCTCGATCGCCATGCGCACGATGCGGCGCGCGAGGTAGTGAGGATCGCAGCCGCCGTCGAGCATGCGCACGAACCAGTACAGCGCGCCATCCGGATCCGTCCCGCGCACCGACTTGTGCAGCGCCGAGATCTGGTCGTAGAACTGCTCGCCGCCCTTGTCGAAGCGGCGGCGGCCGCCGGTGGCGACCTCGCGCACCTGCTCGAGGGTGATCGTCGCGCGGCCGTCCCGCTCGGTGGCGAGGTCCGCCGCGATCTCGAGCATGCCGAGCGCGCGCCGGCCATCGCCGTCACCGCCATGCGCCAGTGCGATCAGCGCTTCGTCGTCGATGAGCAGGTTGCGTTTGCCGAGCCCGCGCTCCGGATCCTCGAGCGCCCGGCGCAGCATCTTCACGATGTCGGCGACCGTCAGCGAGCGCAGCACGTACACGCGCGCTCGCGACAGCAACGCGCTGATGACCTCGAAAGACGGGTTCTCGGTGGTCGCGCCGATGAACGTCAGCGTGCCGTCCTCGACGTACGGCAGGAACGTGTCCTGCTGCGACTTGTTGAAGCGGTGCACCTCGTCGAGGAACAGCACCGTGCGCCGGCCGCGTTCGGCGCGCACGGTGCGCGCCCTGTCCACGGCGTCGCGGATGTCCTTTACGCCGGCCTGAACGGCGGACAGTTGCATGAACTCCGCGTCGGCGCGCTGCGCGATCAAACGCGCCAGCGTCGTCTTGCCGGTGCCAGGCGGGCCCCAGAGGATCAGCGAATGCAGCTGTCCGCGTTCGAGCGCGGTGCGCAGCGGCTTGCCGGCGCCGATCACCTGCTCCTGCCCGACATAGTCGTCGAGCGTGCGCGGCCGCATGCGGTCGGCGAGCGGCCGCAGGCCGTCATCGGCGGGGATCTCCTTCAGGAAATCGGACTGACTTGTGCCGGCGCGGGAAGGCATGGCGGGTAGCTAGGCCGCGTCGCCGCGCAGCCGGCCGAGCACCCACGCTGGCAACTCCGGCCAGCGCGACAGCCCGAACCAGGACACGACCAGGCCGGCGACGCCACCGCAGAAATTCGCGAGCTCGTCGCGATAGTCGGCTTGACGACCTTCGTGCATCAGGCCCTGGGCGATCTCGATGCCGACACCGAGCGCGACCAGCGCCAGCAGGATCTTCCACCAGCCGCGGCGCGGCACCAGGCCGGCGAACCACGCCGCCATCGCGAAGTGCGCGATGAAGTGCTCTGCCTTGTCGCTGAGCGGCGTGCTCGGCACGTCCTTGCCCGGGATCAGGCAGACGAACAGCACCAGGCCCACGAGCACGAAGCCCAGGATCCACCAGAGCCGGTTCAGATTCATGGCGCCGGCGTGCCGATCAGGTCGGCGCCGGCCGGCGGCGTGAACCGCACCTCGGTATCGGCGACCGCGACGTTGCGCTCGCTGGTCCGGAAGTCGAGACGCACCGTCTGACCGAGCTTGTCCTTGAGCACCATGCGCTTCAGTTCACCGCGCGTGAAGCCGAGCTGCGCCTCGCGGAAATCCGCGTCGCCCTGCTTCGGCACCACCTTCACGAAGTCGAGTCCATCGCGTTTTCCGGCGGGCGTGACCGTGAACAGGGTGCGCACGTCGCCGGCACCGGACAGCAGGCTCGCGGGCGTGGCGGTCAACACGTTGGCCGGCTTGACCGACACCTGCTCGAGGTCGCGGTCGTAGAACCACAGGTTCTTGCCGTCCGCGATCATCAGCTGCGCGGACGGATTGCCCTGCGGCGTCAGCTCCCAGCGAAATTTTCCGGGGCGCACGATGACCAGCTTCCCCTCGGCGTTCTGCACCGTCTCGCCCTTGCCGTCGGTGACGGTCTGCGAGAACTCGGCGCGCAACGTCTTCATCTGGCCGAGGAAATCGTCGAGCGGCGTCGCGGCAGGGGCCGCCGCGAACGAGCCGGTGGCCGGCAACAGCAGCAACGAGGCGAGCAGCGAACGCAGTAGTTTGCCCATGTCAGTCGTTGCCGGCCGGCGCGGGCGCGAGGATCTCGCGCGACCCATTGGGCTGCAGCGGGCCGACGACGCCGGCCTGCTCCATGCTCTCCAGCAGGCGCGCGGCGCGGTTGTAGCCGATCTTGAGGCGGCGCTGCACGTACGAGATCGACGGCTTTCGCTCGCTGGTGACGATCTTCACCGCCTCGTCGTACAGCGCGTCCTGCTCGCCGCCGCCGGCGGCATCGACCTCGCCCGGCTCGGGCGCCAGGCCCGGCACCGGCCCGCGCGGGCCGTCGAGGATGTCCTCGATGTAGTTCGGCGCACCGGATTTCTTCAGCGCCTCGACGACGCGATGCACCTCGGCATCGGCGACGAACGCGCCGTGCACGCGCGTCGGCACCGACGTGCCGGCAGGCAGATAGAGCATGTCGCCGTGGCCGAGCAGCGACTCGGCGCCCATCTGGTCGAGGATCGTGCGCGAGTCGACGCGCGCCGAGACCTGGAACGCGATGCGAGTCGGGATGTTCGCCTTGATCAGGCCGGTGATCACGTCGACCGACGGACGCTGCGTGGCGAGCACGAGGTGGATGCCGGAGGCGCGCGCCTTCTGCGCGAGACGCGCGATCAGCTCTTCGACCTTCTTGCCGACGATCATCATCATGTCGGCCAGCTCGTCGATGATGACGACGATGTACGGCAGCGGCGTCAGCGTCGTGATCAGCTTCTGGTCGATCGACGGATCGTTCGCGGCAGCGGCGATCATTACCGGATCGAGGATCGGCTTGCCGGCGTCGTTCGCGTCCTTCACCTTGCGGTTGAAGCCGGCGATGTTGCGTACGCCGAGCGCGGCCATCAGTTGATAACGCCGCTCCATCTCCGCCACGCACCAGCGCAACGCGTTGGCGGCGTGTTTCATGTCCGTGACGACGGGCGCCAGCAGGTGCGGGATGCCCTCGTACACGGAGAGCTCCAGCATTTTCGGATCGATCATGATCAGGCGCACGTGCTCCGCGGTGCTCTTGTAGAGCAGCGACAGGATCATCGCGTTGATGGCGACGGACTTGCCCGAGCCCGTGGTGCCGGCCACCAGCAGGTGCGGCATCTTCGCGAGATCGGCCGTGACCGGGTTGCCGCCGATGTCTTTGCCCAGCGCCAGCGCCAGGGGTGACACGACGTCGTCGTACGACTTCGACTTGATGATCTCGCCGAGCGTGACGATCTCGCGCTTCTCGTTCGGGATCTCGAGACCCATGACCGACTTGCCGGGGATCACTTCGACCACGCGCACGCTGATCGCCGACAACGAGCGCGCCAGGTCCTTCGCGAGGCCAGTGATCGAGCTGACCTTCACGCCGGGCGCCGGCCGCATCTCGTAACGCGTGACGACGGGACCGGGCTGCACCGCGACGACCTCGACCTCGATGCCGAAGTCCTTCAGCTTGAGCTCGACGAGGCGCGACATCGCTTCGAGCGCCTCCGACGAATAGCCGGATTCGCGCGCGGGCGGATCGTCGAGCAGCTTGAGCGGCGGCAACGCGCCGTCCTTCGGCACGTCGAACATCGGGACCTGCCGTTCCTTCTCCACGCGCTCGCTCTTCTCGACGACCGGTGCGGGCGCCTCGATGCGCGGCTTGACCCGCGCGACGGCCTTCTTCTCCTCGACCTTGGCGGCTTCGACGCGCGCTTTCTTCGCTTCGACGCCGACGGCGACGTCGCGCGCGACGCTGCGGCGCGCGCGTATCCAGCTGATGAACTGCCAGATGCCGGCGCCGAGCTTGTCGATGATCGTCAGCCACGAGACGCCGAAGGCCAGCGACACGCCGGCCATCCACGACGCCAGCAGCACGAGTGTGGCGCCGAGGAAGCTCATCACCGACTCGAGCCCCTTGCCCACGTGCCCGACGACCCCGCCGGCCGAGGCCGGCAACGAACCCGCGCTCCAGTGCAGCGTGGCGAGACCGCAGCTCGCGATCAGCATCAACGTGAAGCCGCCGATGCGCACGGCGGTGTTGAAACGCGTGCGCCCGTCCTCGTCGGACGGCGGCTTGAACATCACGAAACACGCGACGCCGAGCATGATCGGGAACAGGTACGCCGGCCGGCCGAACAACCAGAACAGCAGGCTCGCGAGATACGCGCCGAATCGGCCGATCGCGTTCTGCACGGCGTGATCGGTGCTGCCCGTCGACGAGAAGCCCGGGTCGCTCTCGTTGAACGTCGCCAGCGCCACCAGCAGCACCAGCGCGACCACACCGATCGCCAGCACGGCGCTCTCGCGCAAGCCGCGCGAGACGGCCGCGGTGAATCGCTTCGCGGGCTTGGTGCGATCGTAGGTGGTGTCGGCCAACGGGGTTACCTCTGAAAGATGCGGATGCGTTCGGGGGAGGGTCAGGCCATCAACGCGGGATGCGTGATCTTGCCCGCTTCGACGTTGATGCCCTTCACGATGCCCGGGTCGTCTCTCCAGTCGCCATCGGCCAGCCGCACCGCGAACGGCGCGATCGCCGCCGACAACGCCTGCGACGACGTGCGTGGCACGGAACCCGGCATGTTGGTGACGCAGAAGTGCGTGACGCCTTCCCACTGGTACGTCGGCGCCTCCCAGGTGGTCGGCTTCGTGGTCTCGATGCAGCCGCCCTGGTCGACGCTGATGTCGACGATGACGCTGCCCTTCTCCATCGTGCGGACCATCTCGGCCGACACGACGTGCGGCGCGCGCGCGCCGGTGACGAGCACCGCGCCGATGACCACGTCCGCTTCGCGCACGGCGTCCGCGACGTCGGCGACGTGCGGATACAGCGCCGTCACGTTCGGGCCCAGCGCCCGCGCGGCCACCATCTTGTCGCGGTCCTTGTCGAACACGATGACCTCGGTGCCCTGCCCCGCGGCGACCAGCGCGGCGTTGCCGCCGGCGACACCGCCGCCGAGCACCACGACGCGCCCGCGCTTCGCGGCCGGCACGCCGCCTAACAAGATGCCCTTGCCGCCCTGCGGCTGGTGCAGCAGCGTGGTGGCGTATTGCATCGAGAGGCGCCCGGCGATGTCGCTCATCGGCGCCAGCAGCGGCAGGCGGCCGAGACGATCCTCGACGGTCTCGAACGCGACCGCGGTCAGGCCGATGTCGCAGAGCCGGCGCGTGAGATCCGGCAGCGCGGCGAGATGCAGGTAGCAGAACAGCAGGTGGTCCTTGCGCAGCCGTTTCAGGTCCGGCTCGATCGGCTCCTTCACCTTGACGATCATCTGCGCTTTCGCGAACAGTTCGTCCGCGCCCGGCAGCACCGTCACGCCGACATCACGAAAAGATTGGTCACCATAACCACTCTTCTCGCCGGCCTGGGTTTCGACGAACACTTCGTGTCCGCCTCGCACCAGCTCGACGCAGGCCGCGGGTATGAGGCCGACTCGCCCCTCGCGGGGTTTCAACTCACGGGGAATTCCAATACGCATGGGGTTTACGATCTCTTAACATGTGTGCCGGTCCGGAGCGGACAGCGCGCATGCCCGTTGACCCGATGCAATCTTGAAAAATGGCGCCCGGCGCGCAATCTCACTGGCTTAAACGCCATTCGAATGGCCAAAATTATACATGAGCACTTCTCGACACAGCCCTCTCGTCATCCTCGGTTCCGGCCCGGCCGGATACACGGCGGCCGTCTATGCGGCGCGCGCCAATCGCAAACCCCTGTTGATCACCGGCGTCGAGCAAGGCGGCCAGTTGATGACGACCACGGAGGTCGACAACTGGCCCGGTGACGCGCACGGCCTCCTCGGCCCCGCGCTGATGGAGCGCATGAAGGCGCACGCCGAGCGCTTCAACACCGAGATCGTCAACGACCACATCCACACGGTCGACTTCTCGAAGCGGCCGTACACGCTGCAGGGCGACTACGGTTCGTACACCTGCGACGCGCTGATCATCGCCACCGGCGCGTCCGCCAAGTATCTGGGCATCCCGTCCGAGGATAAGTTCCGCGGCCGCGGTGTCTCGGCCTGCGCGACCTGCGACGGCTTCTTCTACAAGGGGCACAAGGTCGTGGTCGTCGGCGGCGGCAACACGGCCGTCGAGGAGGCGCTCTATCTATCGAACCTCGCCAGCCACGTGACCGTCGTGCATCGTCGCGACAGGTTCCGTGCGGAGAAGATCCTGCAGGACCGCCTGTTCGCGCTCGAGAAGGCCGGGAAGGTGCGCATCGCGTGGAATCACACCGTCGACGAGATCGTCGGCGACGACGGCGGCGTGAATGGCGTGCGCATCAAGCCCACGCAGCACGGCGGCACGATCGAAAACGTCGAGGTCACGGGCGCGTTCATCGCGATCGGCCACTCGCCGAATACCGGCATCTTCGCGGGCCAGCTCGACATGCGTGACGGTTACATCACCATCAAGAGCGGCAGCGATGGTGCCGCCACGGCGACCAGCGTGCCCGGCGTCTTCGCGGCCGGCGACGTCGCCGATCACGTGTATCGTCAGGCCATCACGTCCGCAGGAAGCGGATGCATGGCGGCGCTCGATGCGGACAAATACCTCGACCAGCATCACGGGCATTGAGCCCGCCGCGTGGGACGCGCTCGTCGGTGACGGCGCGCCGTTCCTGCGGCATGGATTCCTGGCGGCGCTCGAGGCCACGCGCTGCGTCGGCGGCCACACCGGCTGGACGCCGGCGCCGATCACGCTGAACGACGAACACGGGCTCGCGGCCGCGGCGCCGGCGTACATCAAGGCCCACTCCTTCGGCGAGTTCGTGTTCGATTTCTCCTGGGCGCAGGCGTACGCGCAGCACGGCCTCGCGTATTACCCCAAGCTCGTCGTCGGCGTGCCGTTCACGCCGGCCACCGCGCCGCGGCTGCTGGTCCGTCCCGATCTCGATGCCGCCGCGTGGCGTCGCAAGCTGGTCACGGCCATCGAGCAGTTCGCCGAGGCGCGCGAATTGTCCTCGGCGCACGGGCTGTTCCTCGCCGCCGGCGACCGCGCGGCGTTCGACGCCGCCGGCTGGCTGTCGCGCAGCGACGTGCAGTTCCACTGGAGCAATGGCGGCTACGCGGACTACGAGGCGTTCCTCGCGACGTTCACGCAGAAATTCCGCAAGAACGCGCGACGCGAACGCCGACGTGTGGCCGAGTCCGGCATCACGATCGACACCTTGTTAGGTCCCGAGCTGGACCGCGCCGGGCTCGACGAGGTCTACGACCTGCACCGCGACACTTTCCGGCGCCACGGCCACGAGCCCTACCTGACGCGCGACTTCTTCCGTGCGCTGCCCGCGGCGCTCGGCGAATCGCTGCTGATCAAGCGCGCGCGGCACGGCGGCGAGACCGTGGCGGCCGCGGTGTTCTACTGGAACCGCGAGGCTCTGTACGGCCGCTACTGGGGCACCCGCGAGAACTTCCACAGCCTGCATTTCGAGCTCTGCTACCACCAGGGCATCGACTTCTGCATCGAACGCGGCATCGCCCGCTTCGAACCCGGCACGCAGGGCGAGCACAAGGTCAGTCGCGGTTTCGTGCCGACCCGGACGTACAGCGGACACTGGATCGTCGACCCGCGCTTCCGCGCGGCCATCGGCGACTACCTCGAACGCGAGGGCGAACACGTCGGCAACTACGCCGAGGAGATCGGCCGCCACGTCCCGTATCGCGATGCCCGCCGTGAGGCGCGCGACAAGTGAACAAGTCCATCACCTGGCTGTCGCCCGACGGCGGCGACTGGTTCCCGCCGCTCGACCAGGCGCTCGACGAGCCCGAAGGCCTGCTGGCCGCCGGCGGCGATCTGTCTCCGGCGCGGCTGCTGGCGGCGTACCGCCGCGGCATCTTCCCCTGGTACTCGGCCGGCCAGCCGGTGTTGTGGTGGTCGCCGAATCCGCGCGAAGTACTGTTGCCAGCCGCATTCAAATGTTCGCGCAGCCTCGCGAAATCCATACGGAATCGCGGCTTCGAAGTCGCGTTCGATCGGGATTTCGCCGGCGTGGTGAACGCCTGCGCGGCTCGCCGCGAGCATTCGACCGGCACCTGGATCACGAGCGAAATGCACGCCGCGTACACCCGGCTGCACGAGCGCGGACACGCGCACAGCGTCGAGGTGCGCCTCGACGGAGCGCTGGTCGGCGGGCTGTATGGCGTGCACCTGGGCTCGGTGTTCTTCGGCGAGTCCATGTTCAGCCGGGTCACCGACGCGTCCAAGGTGGCGCTGGCCCGGCTGGTCGAACGCGGCGTTGTTGCGGGACTCACACTGATCGACTGCCAGCTACCTACCCCGCACCTGCGCTCCCTGGGCAGCCAGCCGATGGACCGGGCGGAATTCAGCAAACGGGTCCACGAAGGAACGGCCGTACCCGACGTTCCCCTGTTCTCCGACACCGGAAACTAGTTCCCGGTCGCGGCTTTTCTGGCAGAATTCGCGGCCTTCAAGGTTGCCCCAGGTTCCGGATGTCGAAGGCAGATGCGATCCAGATGGAAGGCGAAGTCGTCGAGACGCTGCCTAACACCACTTTCCGGGTGAAGCTGAAGACGGGCCACGTCGTCACGGCGCACATCTCGGGAAAGATGCGCAAAAACTACATCCGCATCCTGACGGGCGACCAGGTCACCGTCGAGATGACGCCCTACGATCTGAGCAAGGGCCGCATCGTCTACCGCGGCCGCTGATTCGGAGTTGGTGCCGGGTGGGGGAAATGGGGAGTTAGCCCCGCGACCCACGACGAACCAGGCACGCTCCCGCTAACTCCCCATTTCTCGCACCCGGCACCGACCTCTTACTGCAGGGTCGCCGGCAGCGCCGGCGTCTCGGCGGGAATCGACTCGAGCGTCAGCTCCTTGCCGTCCGCGCTGACGCCGATCTTCACGGTGCCGCCCGCCGCGAGCTTGCCGAACAGCAGCTCTTCCGCCAGCGGCCGCTTGATCTGCTCCTGCACCAGCCGCGCCATCGGGCGCGCGCCCATCTTCGGGTCGTAGCCCTTTTCGGCCAGCCAGCGGCGCGCGTCGTCGTCGAGGATGATCGACACGCCCTTCTTCTCGAGCTGCGCCTCGACCTCGACGATCACCTTGTCGACCACGCGTTCGATGACCGGCATGTCGAGCGGCGCGAACTGGATGATCGCGTCGATGCGATTGCGGAACTCCGGCGAGAACAGCCGCTTCAGCGCTTCCATGCCGTCGCTGGCGTTGTCCGACTGCACGAAGCCGATCGACGAGCGGTTCATCTCGAACGCGCCGGCATTCGTGGTCATCACGATGACGACGTGGCGGAAGTCGGCCTTGCGGCCGTTGTTGTCGGTCAACGTGCCGTGGTCCATGACCTGCAGCAGCAGGTTGAACACGTCCGGATGCGCCTTCTCGACTTCGTCGAGCAGCAGCACGCAGTGCGGATGCTTGGCGATGGCTTCCGTCAGCAGGCCGCCCTGGTCGAAGCCGACGTAACCCGGCGGCGCGCCGATCAGGCGCGAGACCGTGTGCCGTTCCATGTACTCCGACATGTCGAAGCGGATGAACTCGATGCCCATCGCGATGGCGAGCTGGCGCGTGACCTCGGTCTTGCCGACGCCGGTGGGACCGGCGAACAGGAAACTGCCCACCGGCTTGCGCTGGTCGCCCAGACCCGAGCGCGCCATCTTGATGGCGGCGGCGAGCGAATCGATCGCCTTGTCCTGGCCGAAGATGACGAGCTTGAGATTGCGCTCGAGATTGCGCAGCACTTCCTTGTCCGACTGCGACACGCTCTTCGCGGGGATGCGCGCCATGCGCGCGACCACGTCCTCGATGTGTTTGACATCGACCGCGGGCTCGCGCTCGTTCGCCGGCTTGAGCCGCAGGCGCGCGCCGGCCTCGTCGACGACGTCGATGGCCTTGTCGGGCATATGGCGTTCGTTGATGTGCCGGGCGGCGAGCTCCGCGGCGGCGCGGATCGCCTCGTTCGTGTAGCCGACGCCGTGATGTTGTTCGAAGCGCGGCTTCAGGCCCATCAGGATGTCGATGGTCTCGGTCACCGAGGGCTCGACGACGTCGATCTTCTGGAAGCGACGCGCCAGCGCGTGGTCCTTCTCGAAGATGCCGCGGTATTCCTGGTACGTGGTCGAACCGATGCAGCGCAGCTCGCCGTTCGTCAGCACCGGCTTGATGAGGTTCGACGCGTCCATGACGCCGCCGGAGGCCGCGCCGGCGCCGATCACCGTGTGGATCTCGTCGATGAAGAGGATGGCGCCGGGCTGCTTCTTCAGCTCGGCGATGACGCTCTTGAGCCGCTTCTCGAAATCGCCGCGGTATTTCGTGCCGGCGATCAGCGAACCCATGTCGAGCGAGTAGATAGTGCAGTCCGACAACACGTCGGGCACCTTGCCCTCGACGATCATGCGCGCGAGGCCTTCGGCAATGGCCGTCTTGCCCACGCCCGCCTCGCCGACGTACAGCGGATTGTTCTTCCGGCGTCGGCACAGGATCTCGATGGTGCGTTCCACCTCGAGCGTGCGACCGATCAACGGATCGATCTTGCCGTCCTGCGCCTGCTGGTTGAGGTTGGTCGTGTACTTGTCGAGCGCGCTGCCGCCCTCTTCGCCGCGCTCGGTCTCGCCGGCGGGCTCTTCCTTGCTGGTCTTCTCCTCGGCGATCTTCGACAGGCCGTGCGACACGAAGTTGACCACGTCGAGGCGCGTGACCTCGGCGCGGTTCAGCAGGTGGACTGCGTGGCTCTGCTTCTCGCTGAAGATGGCGATCAGCACGTTGGCGACGCCGACTTCCTTCTTGCCGGACGACTGGACGTGGAACACGGCACGCTGCAGGACTCGCTGGAAGCCCAGCGTCGGCTGCACCTCGCGATCCTCGTCGTTCGGCAGCCGCGGCGTGGTGCGATCCAGGTGGTCGTTCAGCGCATCCTTGAGCCGGTTCAGGTCGGCACCGCAGGCCCGCAGGATCTCGCGCACCTTCGGCGTATCGAGGATGGACAACAGCAGGTGCTCGACCGTCAGAAATTCGTGGCGAGCATCACGCGCCTTGGCGAAGGCGTCGTTCAGACAGAATTCGAGCTCTTGGCTTAACACCGTTCAGTCCTCTCCACCGTTACCTACTCATGGGCGGCTGTTCGCCGTACCTAGGCCTCCTCGAGCGTGCACATCAAGGGATGGTGATGGTCACGCGCGTAAGAGGTCACCAGGGCCACTTTGGTTTCAGCGATTTCGTATGTGAACACACCGCAGATGCCCTTTCCCTGGGTATGTACTTCCAGCATGACGCGCGTCGCAGTCGTTCGATCCATCCGGAAGAACTTCTCGAGCACGTCGACCACGAATTCCATCGGGGTGTAATCGTCGTTGAGCAGGACCACCTGATATAACGGCGGCTGCTTCGTCTTGGGCTCGGCTTCTTCGACTGCGAGGCCCGCGCCCCCGTGGTCGGGGCGTTCGGTTTCGGAGCTGGGCATTGGCGCTCTTTATAGGGGTCGTCGTATGGCAACACAAGTACGAGGGCTCCGACGTCGGTTTGTAAAGACAAAACAAGCGCTTGAGGCTGCTGCGGAGCGAAACGTATCATCATGGAAATGACGGCAAACACCTGGACGGGCGCGAGCGGCGGCGGGGGCGACTGGCGCTCGCAGGCGATCGCGCGCGCGCCGCAAGTCGTCACCTTCATCCTCGCTCTGGCCATCGCGGCACAGCTCGCGCTGATTCTGGTCGGCTTCACCGCCCGCGGCCGTCAGACGGCGCCGCCAGCGGCCACCGCCGCGGCGCCCGTGCAGCGTTTCGACATCGGGGGCCTCGTCAACGCGCACCTGTTCGGCAATGCTGCCGTGCAGGCAACCGGCGATGCGGCGAACGCGCCGCCCACCAGCATTCCGCTGGTGCTCGCGGGCGTGCTGGCGACCCCGGACCCCAAGGAAGGTATGGCGATCATCGGAGAGAGTGCGACCGCGGCGAAGGTCGTCGCCGTCGGCCAGCAGGTACCGGGTGGCGCGCAGCTGCACTCGGTCTATTCGGACCGCGCGATCATCGACCGCGGTGGCGTCCTCGAGTCCGTGTACCTGCCGCGCCGGACGGCCGGCGGCGGTCCGGTCGGCATGCCGCCGCCCGCGCCCCCGGTCAACGACGGGAACGAGGCCATGCTCGATCGCATGCGCAAGCTCGTGAACGACAACCCCGGCGCGCTCAGCCAGCTCATGCGTCCGCAGCCGGTGTTCGCCGGCGGCCAGATGCGCGGCTTCCGCGTCTACCCGGGCGCCAATCGCCAGGCGTTCGCGCGCCTCGGATTGCGTGCCGGCGATCTCGTCACTGCCATCAATGGCACGCCGCTCACCGACAAGGATCGCGCGCAGGAAATCTTCGGCACGCTGAATTCCTCCACCGAGGCGCGAGTCACCATAACGCGCGCCAATCGCCAGCAGGAGCTCGTGCTCAATCTCGCGTCGGTCGCCGCTGAAGCAGAACAACTCGGCAATGGCGCCGATGGCAATATCCCCATGCAGGAGGCGCCGCCCGATGTGCCTCCCGGGAACGAATAAGAAGAAGCATGAATCACCGCACCATGAATCGAACGCCCTTCCGCTCGGCACTGCTCGTCGCGCTCTTCGCCTTGTCCGCGACGATCGCCGGCGCCCAGACCAGCGGCCGCAACAACGGCCAGCGCATCACGCCCAACTTCAAGGACGCGGAGATCGGCCAGGTCATCGAGGCGGTTGCCGCCGCCACCGGCAAGACCATCATCCCGGACCCGCGCGTGCGCGCGCAGGTCACGATGCTGTCGCAGACGCCGATGTCGCCGGACGCCTTCTACGAAGCGTTCCTCGCCTTGTTGTCCGTGCACCAGTTCGTCGCCGTCGAATCCGGCGGCATCATCAAGATCGTGCCGGACGCGAACGCGCGGCAGATGCCGAACATCGACCTGCCCGACCGCATCAACAACGGCTCGGACGAACTGGTCACGCAGGTGGTCGCCATCCAGAACGTCAACGCCGCGCAGCTCGTGCCGGTGCTGCGTCCGCTGATGCCCCAGGCCGCCCACATGGCCGCCTACACGCCCGCCAACATCCTCATCCTGTCGGACCGCGCCAGCAACGTCGCGCGGGTGATGCGCATCATCAAGCGCATCGACCAGCAGGGTGACAACGAGGTCGACATCATCTCGCTGCAACACGCGACCGCCGGCGAGGTCGTGCGCGTGATCAACACGTTCTTCCAGCAGGCGCCCGGCGGCGGCGACGCCGGTGGTGGTTCCCCCGCGCGGGTGATCGCCGACGACCGTTCGAACAGCGTGCTGATCGGCGGCGACAAGTCGCTGCGCCTGCGCATCAAGGCGCTGGTCACGCACCTCGATACGCCGCTCGAGAGCGGCGGCGACACGCAGGTGCGTTACCTGCAGTTCGCGGATGCCGAGAAGATCGCGACCAAGCTGAAGGAACAGATCTCCGCGACAGTGGCCATCACCTCGGGCGCGCCGGCCGCGGGCGGCGCGGCACAGTCCGGCGTCGCCGCGAGCGCCGACCGCTCCACCACGATCTGGGCCGAGCCCGAGACCAACGCGCTGGTCATCACCGCGCCGGCGAAGATCATGCGGTCGCTGATGGCCGTGGTCGACAAGCTCGACATCCGCCGGGCGCAGGTGCTGGTCGAAGCGATCATCGTCGACGTCAGCGTCAACAAGAACGCCGAGCTGGGCGTGAACTGGGCCGTCTGGTCGGAAGACAACGACACGCGCATCCCGATCGGCAGCTTCATCAACCCGGTCGGCGGCGTGAACCTGGCGACGCTCGCCTCCGCCATCGACGATCCGAGCACGGCGGCGGGCAACACCAGCCTGCAGACCGGCTCGACGTTCGGCATCGGCCGCATCGCCGCCACCGGCGTGAACTTCGCCGCGATGCTGCGCGCGATCCAGAGCGATGGCACGACGAACGTCATCGCCACGCCGCACGCGGTCACGATGGACAACCAGGAAGCCGAGCTCAAGGTCGCGCAGGAAGTGCCGTTCGTCACCGGCAGCTATTCGAACACCGGCAACCAGAACAACAACGGCAGCGTGAACCCGTTCACCACCATCCAGCGCGAAGAAGTCGGCACCATCCTCAAGATCACGCCGCAGGTGAACGAAGGCGGCGCGCTGGTGCAGATGAAGATCGAGCTCGAGAGCTCGGAACTGTCGAACTCCACCGGCGACGCGAACAGCCTGATCACGAACAAGCGCACCGTGAACACCAACGTGCTGATCGAGGACGGCGGCATCGTCGTGCTCGGCGGCCTGATCCGCGACAGCGCGCTGCGCGGCGAGAGTCGCGTGCCCTACCTGGGCCGCATCCCGATCATCGGCGAGCTGTTCAAGACCCGCAGCCGCAAGCGCGAGAAGTCGAACCTGATGGTCTTCATCCGCCCGAAGATCCTGCGCGACGGCCTGCAGACCGCGATCGAGACCGGCGCGAAGTACAACTACATGCGCGAGCAGCAGAAGAAGGCCGGCGCGAACCCCGGTGAGATCCTGCCGCTGATCCCGTTCAACAAGGACCCGCTGCTGCCGCCCGTGCCGCCGCCGGATGCCGCGTCGGACAAGGGCACCGCGGCCGACAAGCCCGCCGAAGCGCCGGTCGACGACAAGACGACCCCAGCGCCGGCCCCGCCGCCGAAGCCATGAATTCGGTCGTCGACGCCGCGCCCGAGACGCCTTCCCGCCCGCAGCGCGTCGGCTTCGCGTTCGCCAAGCGTCACGGCGTGCTCGTGCGCCGCGTGCACGATGGCATCGCCGAGTGCGTGTACCGGCCCGGCGCCGCGCCGCTCGCGGTTGCCGAGGTCCGCCGCCATCTCGGCGTGCCGGTGAAGCTCGAGAAGGTCGCGGAAGCGGATTTCGATTCACTGCTGCGCATCGCCTACGAAGCCGGCAACGACGCGATGGAAGCGGCCGAGGGCGTCGAGGAATCCACCGATCTCGCGCATCTCGCGCAGGACCTGCCCGAGCAGGCGGACCTGCTCGAGAGCGAGGACGACGCGCCGATCATCCGCCTCATCAACGCGGTACTGACGCAGGCCGTGAAGGAGAACGCGTCGGACATCCACGTCGAGCCGTTCGAGAACCGGCTCGTCGTGCGCTTCCGCGTCGACGGCGTGTTGCGCGAGGTGCTCCAGAGCAAGCGCGCGGTCGCGCCGCTGGTCGTGTCGCGCATCAAGGTCATGTCGAAGCTCGACATCGCCGAGAAGCGCCTGCCGCAGGACGGCCGCATCTCGCTGCGCATCGCCGGCCGCTCGGTCGACGTGCGCGTGTCGACGCTGCCGTCCGGTCACGGCGAACGCGTGGTGATGCGTATCCTCGACAAGCAGGCGGGCCGCCTGCACCTGTCGGCGCTCGGCATGGACCCGACCACCGAGCAGCGCATCGCCGACCTGTTCCGCAAGCCGCACGGGATCATGCTCGTCACCGGGCCCACCGGCTCCGGCAAGACCACGACGCTGTACGCCGGTCTCGAGCACCTGAACGACAACACGCAGAACATCATGACGGTCGAGGACCCAATCGAGTACTACATCGACGGCATCGGCCAGACGCAGGTGAACACGAAGGTGGAGATGACCTTCGCGCGCGGGCTGCGCGCCATCCTGCGCCAGGATCCGGACGTGGTGATGGTCGGCGAAATCCGCGACCTCGAGACCGCGCAGATCGCCGTGCAGGCGTCGCTGACCGGCCACCTCGTGCTGAGCACGCTGCACACGAACACCGCCGTCGGCGCGCTGACGCGCCTGCGCGACATGGGCATCGAACCGTTCCTGCTGTCGTCGTCGCTGATCGGCGTCGTCGCGCAACGCCTGGTGCGCACGCTGAACCCGGACACCAAGGTGCCGTTCGTCGCCGGCGAATACGAGCGCCGCCTGCTCGGTCTGCAGCCGGGCGACCCGTCGCCGACGTTGTACAAGCCGGCGGACGGGCCGAATGCGTTCCGCGGCCGCACCGGCATCTACGAGCTCGTGATCGTCGACGACACGATGCGCACGATGATCCACGACGAGGCGGCCGAGCACGAGCTCGAGCGCTACGCCCGCACCATGACGCCGTCGATCCGCGACGACGGCCTCGCGCGCGTGCTGCGCGGCGACACCACCATCGAAGAAGTCCTGCGCGTCACGCGCGAGGACTGATCCGGAGTTCCGATGGGAGCCTTCGAGTACACCGCTCTCGACAGCGCGGGCCGCGAACAGAATGGCGTCGTCGAAGGCGACACCGTCAAGCACGTCCGCCAGATCCTGCGCGAGCGCTCGTTGCTGCCGGTCACGGTGGCCGAGGTCAAGCACGGCGAGGCGAAGCGCCAGCGCGGTTTCTCGCTCCGCCGCGGCGTCTCGGCCAGCGACCTGTCGCTGCTCACGCGCCAGCTCGCGACCCTGGTGAAGGCCGGCCTGCCGCTCGAGGAGGCGTTGCTGGCGGTGTCGCAGCAGTCGGAGAAGCCGCGCGTCCAGAGCATCATGCTCGGCGTGCGCGCCAAGGTCATGGAGGGCCACACGCTGGCCGACGGCCTGTCCGAGTTCCCGAAGGTGTTTCCGGAGATCTACCGATCGACGGTGTCCGCGGGCGAGAGCTCGGGCCGCCTCGACGGCGTGCTCGAACGCCTGGCCGACTACACCGAGAACCGCGAGGTCACGCGCCAGAAGGTGCTCGGCGCGTTGCTGTACCCGATCGTGCTGTCGTTCGTCTGTCTCGGCATCGTCACGATGATGATGGTGTACGTCGTGCCGAAGGTCATCGAGGTGTTCGAATCGAGCAAGGGCAAGCTGCCGCTCGCCACCGAGATCCTGATCTTCGTCAGCGACTTCCTGCGCAACTACGGGATCTGGTTGGTCATCGGCATCGTGCTCGCCATCGTGGCGTTCATCTACTGGGTGCGGAACATCGACAACCGGCGGCGGTTCCACCGTTTCCTGCTGCGCGTGCCGCTGGTCGGCAAGCTGATCCGCGGCCTGAACACGGCGCGCTTCACGCGCACGTTCAGCATCCTCACGGCCAGCGCGGTGCCCGTGCTCGAGGGCATGCGTATCGCCGGCGAGGTCGTGACCAATCTACCCATGCGCGATGCCGTCGCCGCGGCCGCGCAGCGCGTGCGCGAAGGTGCACCGATCGGGCGCTCCCTGCAGACCAGCCGCCTGTTTCCGCCCATGACGGTGCACCTGATCTCCTCCGGCGAGGCGAGCGGCGAACTCGACACGCTGCTCGACCGCGCCGCGACCAACCAGGAGCGCGAGCTCGACTCGATGATCGGCGCACTGGTGGGCCTGCTCGGCCCGCTTCTCATTGTTGTGATGGGCCTCTTCGTCATGGGCATAGTCTTTGCAATGCTGATGCCCATCTTCCAGATGAACACGTTGATCCGGTGAGCATTCGTCGATAAACCCCATTGCATGATCGGAAGTCTCGTTTTATAACGCGCCCATCTGAGGACGCGCCGTTTCGCACGATGAACGAGAAACCCGAGTCAGAAGAGTTCGAGGAAGACGGCGAAGAAGCCGCCTTCGAGGCCACGAGCGAAGTCGATTTCGATCGACTCGCCAAGGATCTCGACGCGGCGAAGAAGCGCGGCCAGAAGGCCGGCGATCCCGCCTGGCGCAAGCTCGAGCGCCGCAGCGAAGAGAAGAACACCGCCGAGCTCACCAGCGACTTCGACGACTACGACATCAGCGACGACTCCACCGTCGCGCAGCGCATGAACATCCCGAAGGATTTCGGCAGCTAGCGGAAGTCCCGCGACCGCGTGACCAGCGCCCCCAGCATGCGGGTGCGGTCCGCGAGCTGGTGCGCCACCACGTGCGTGACCAGCCCCTCCTTCTGCAGCTTCCCCCGCACCTCGAGGAATCGCGAGCCGCTCGCGATGCGTCGCGCGTTCGACCACACGCGCTCCCAGACGATCAGGTTCACGACGCCGGTTTCGTCCTCCAGCGTGATGAACATGACGCCTCCCGCGCTCTGCGGCCGCTGGCGCGCCGTGACGATGCCGGCGACGCGCACCTCGCGCCCGTCCGGCAGGTCCTGCAGCGCCTTCGACGTCGCGATGCCGGCCTCCTCCAGCTCACCGCGCAGCAGCGCGAGCGGATGGCGCCCGAGCGTCAGTCCCGCCGAGCGGTAGTCGGCCGCGATGTTCTGTCCCTCCGTGGGCGGCGCGAGCAGCGGCGTGCCCTCGCCCGTGCGCGGCACCGGTGCCAGCGGCAGCTCCTGCTCGCTGCCGGCCACCTGCCAGAACGTGAGGTGACGATTGCCCGACAACTCGCGCATCGTGGCGGCATCGGCCAGCGCCTCGAGCTCGCGGCGGTCGAGCGCGGCGCGGCGCGTGAGGTCCTGCACGCTGGCGAACGGCGCCGCGGCGCGCGCCGCGACGAGGCGTTGCGCGGCCTCCTCGCCCAGGCCCTTGACCAGGCGCAGGCCGAGACGCAGCGCCGGATCGGCGGCGGCGGTTCCGTCGACGGTTTTCCCATCGGCAGGGGGCGCGCGTCGTTCCAGCGTGCAGTCCCAGTCGCTGTGGCAGACGCAGATCGGGCGCACCTCGACGCCGTGTTCCTTCGCGTCGCGCACCAGTTGCGCCGGCGCGTAGAAACCCATCGGCTGGCTGTTGATCAGCGCCGCCGTGAACGCCGCCGGCTCGAAGCACTTCAGCCACGCGGAGCTGTACACGAGCAGCGCGAAACTCGCGGCGTGGGATTCCGGGAAACCGTATTCGCCGAAGCCCTGGATCTGGCTGAAGATCGACCGGGCGAAATCCTCGCCGTAGCCGCGCTCGCGCATGCCCTCGATGAGCCGCTTCTCGAAGTGGCCGAGACCGCCGCGGCGTTTCCACGCCGCCATGCTGCGGCGGAGCTGGTCCGCCTCGCCCGGCGAGAAACCCGCGGCGACGATGGCGAGCTGCATCACCTGCTCCTGGAAGATCGGCACACCCATCGTGCGTTCCAGCACGCCCTGCACCGCGTCGCTCGGGTACGTGACCGGCTCGAGTCCCTGTCGCCGGCGTAGATATGGATGCACCATGCCGCCCTGGATCGGCCCCGGGCGCACGATCGCGACTTCGATCACGAGGTCGTAGAACTTCGCCGGCTTCAGCCGCGGCAACATCGACATCTGCGCGCGCGATTCCACCTGGAACACGCCGATCGTGTCGGCGCGCGAGATCATCTCGTAGACGCGTGCGTCCTCGCGCGGCACGTCCGCGAGCGTGAAGGATTTTCGGCGGAACTCGCTGACCAGCGCCAGCCCGCGGCGCAGCGCCGACAACATGCCGAGCCCGAGCACGTCGACCTTGAGCAGCCCCAGGTCGTCGAGATCGTCCTTGTCCCATTCGATGACCGTGCGGTCCGCCATCGCCGCGTTCTCGATCGGCACCAGTTCCTCGAGCAGGCCCTGCGAGATCACGAATCCGCCGACGTGCTGTGACAGGTGCCGCGGGAAGCCGAGCAGCTGCCCCGCCAGCGCCAGCAGTAGTTTGACCTGAGGGTTGTCCGGCGCGAAGCCGGCCTCGCGCATGCGGTCCTCGTCCACCGACGTGTCCCACCATTGCATCGCGCCGGCCAGGCGCTCCGCCTGCACGGCATCGAGGCCCAGCACCCGCGCCATGTCGCGCAACGCGCTGCGCGGCCGGTAGCTGATGACCGTGGCCGTCAGCGCCGTGCGGTCGCGGCCGTACTTGCGGTACAGGTACTGGATGACCTCCTCGCGCCGCTCGTGTTCGAAGTCGATGTCGATGTCCGGCGGTTCGTTCCGTTCGCGCGAGATGAAACGTTCCATCAGCAGCTCGCCGCGCGACGGATCCACCTCCGTGACGCCGAGCGAGTAACACACCACCGAGTTCGCCGCCGAACCCCGCCCCTGGCAGAGGATGTTCAGGCGGCGCGCCTCGGAGACGATGTCGTGCACCGTCAGGAAGTACGACTCGTAGGCGAGATCGCCGATGAGCTCGAGTTCGTAGTCGATCTGCGCGCGTATCTTCGCCGGGATGCCGGCCGGCCAGCGTTTCGCGGCGCCCGCCGCCGTGAGGTTGCGCAGGTGCGAGGCCGGGGTTTCGCCGGCCGGCACGAGCTCGCGCGGATATTCGTAGCGCAGCTCGTCGAGCGAGAAATCCGCGAGCGCGGCGATCTTCACCGTCTCGGCCAGCAGCTCGGGTGGATAGAGCCGGGCGAGCCGCTCGCGGCTGCGCAGGTGACGTTCGCCGTTCGGATGCAGGTGCGCGCCCGCCTCCGCCAGCGTGACGCCGTGGCGCACCGCCGTCAGCGCGTCCTGCAGCGGGCGGCGCTCGCGCAGGTGCATGTGCACGTCGCCGGCGGCGGTCAGCGGCAACGCGTGCGCGGCGCCGAGCGCGCGGGCCCCGGCGAGACGTTCGCGGTCGCGGCCGTCGCGTGTCAGCTCGACCGCGATCCAGGTGCGATCCGCGAAGTGCGCGCGCAGCCAGGCGGCCTGGTCGGCATGGAGCGAGGCGGCGTCGAGGAGCGGCGGGGAACCCAGCGCCGGCAGCCAGAGCACCAGCGTGCCGGCGGCGACGTCCGTGCCCTCCTTCTCGCCTCCCCGGGGCACGGCGCCGGCGCCGAGCAGCTCCGCGACGTCGGCGCGGCCGAGCCGGTAGCTGCCCTTGTCGGCCGCGCGCCGGCCGCGCGTGATCAGCCGCGACAGCCGGGCGTAACCCGCGCGGCTGCGCGCGATGACCACCAGGCGCAACCCGTCGTCGAGCGCGAGCTCCGTGCCGATCAGCAGTTTGATGCCGCCGCCTATCTTCTTGACCGCGGTATGCGCGCGCACCACGCCGGCGAACGAGCATTCGTCCGTGATGGCCAGCGCCGCGTAGCCGAGTTCGCGCGCCTGCGTGATCAGCTCTTCGGCGTGGGAGGCACCGCGCAGGAAGCTGAAGTTGCTCAGGCAATGCAGCTCGGCGTAGGCCGGTGCAGCCGCGGAGGTCATCCGAAGATCCCGTGCAGGAACCAGGCGTGCGTGGGCGCGTCGCGGTAGATCCACAGGCGCGTACCGGCGGCCGACTGCGCGACGTAGTAGTCGCGCTGGATGTCCGCGCCGTCCCACCAGCCGCTCTCGATGCGTTCGGGTCCGGCGAGTAGTTCGAGCGGCCCGCCGTGCTGCGGTCGCCCGCGCCGCGCACCGAGCGGCTCGGGCTGGTGCAGCAGCCAGAGCGGGCGCGCGAAGGAGCCGGCTCCATCGATCGATGCGGGAGACGCGGGAGACGCGCCCGTCGCGCGATTGTCCGGGCCGCCGATGAAAAGATCCGTGCCCTGTCTCGCCCGCCAGGCGCGCTCCGGCCGATGCTCCGCGACCTGCGCGAGGCCATACACCGCGGCCGGGCCCAGGCGTGCGCGCAGGTGCTCCACCAGCGCCGGCATCTCGCCGGTCGGCGCGGAGCCGTGTTCGCCCGGCGACCACAACGACTGGCTGGCGACATCGCGCGCCGTCAACGCGCCGCTCGCCAGCTCGCAGCGGCGCACGGGCTCGGGCAGGACCAGGGTCGCGAGCCGTTCGCGCAGCAACGCGCCGAGCCGTGCCGCGCTGGCCTCGGGTTGCGCGAGGCGCAGCACACAGAGCGTGGGCTCCGCGCGGTAATGACGGAACCGGCAGCGCAGGCTCGTGATGCCGCGCTGGCGTGCGCGCAGGAATTCCTCGAGCTCCGCGAGCAACGGTTCGAGCGCGCGCAGCAGCCGCTCGTGCTCGTGGATCTCGTGGTCGAGATCGCGGCTGCCGCGATACCGCTCGCGTTTCGCGACGCGCTGGCGCGGATCCGCGCGCCGGCCCAGCAGCCGGTCCAGGTCCGCGAGCTGCGCGGGACCGAAACGCCGCGCGAACCCGGCGCGCGGCAGGCGCATCAATTCGCCCAGCGTGTTCACGCCCATCGCGGCGAGCCGCTGGTTCTCCGCTTCCGGCCAGCGCAACACGTCGAGCGGCAGCGGTTTGAGGCGCGCCGGCAGCACGGCCGGATCCGTGATGAAGCAGCGCGCGCCGGCCCGCGCGGCCGCGAGCGCGGCCAGCGCCGTGGGCGCGAGCGTGAAATGCGGCGGGACTTGGCCCGCGGCGAACATTGGGCTCGCCAGACAGGCTTCGCGCAATTGCCGACACAATTGCCGCAGCCCGCCGAACAACCGGATGCTCGGCTTGATCTCGAGCAGCAGGCCGTCGGGCGGCGCGAGCGAGACCAGCGGCGTGAACGTGGCGGCGATCGCCGCGAGACCCTGCATCAGCGCGAGCTCACGCGCCGTGTCGCGCGGCCGGGGATCGATGTCGGGCGCGGCGGCCAACGCGGCACCGAGGGTCATGCCCACGCGCACCCCCGCGTTGCGGGCGCGCGCGTCGGCGGCGATCACGCGCTGGTTGCGATCCGTCGCGTCGACGACGACGAGCGGCGCGGAACGATCCGCGGAAGACGCTGCAGTCTGCAGCGCGGCCAGTGGCAGATCCGGCACGTGTGCGGCGACCCACAACTCGCGCGGCTCGAGAACCAGCGCCGCCTGGTCCTGGGGCCCGCGCGGCGGCCCCGCGGGCGGAGGCGGCGCCGGCCGCACCCGTAAAACGGACGGCGCCGCTCTCTCGACCGACGGTTCAAACAGATCCGGCTCGATGACCAGGCGCAGGGAACGCGGATGCATGGCCCTACGCCGCGCGATTCCAGGCGAGATCGATCGGCTCGCGACTCCCGCCGCGACTCTTCAGCAACGTCACGCGCGCGCCATGACGGCCCGCCTGGGTGTGCGGCTCCAGCACGAGCCGCAACACCGCGGGCGACGCCACGTCCGCAAACCGCAGGCTGCGATACAACACGCCGAGCGTGCGCCCCTGCTCCGCCGCGAGCTGCAGGCGGCGGATGGCCTTCGGGCTGGCGCGCGGCAGCCAGGCCAGTGCCGCCTCGCAGGCGCCGGACTTCAGCGCCTGCTCGTGCGCCCACAACGGCAGGTGCGTGCGCACCACCAGCATGCGATCGAGCGCGACCCCGTGCGCCTTCAGCGCCGGCGCGTACGGCTCGTGCGGCGGCGACACCCACGTGCACCAGCGCGCGGGCGCGGCCTGCGACAGCGCGGCGAGCGCGGGCAGCAGTAGATAGAGCTCGCCCACGCCGGGGCGCGGCGTGAGGACCTCTATGAGCCCATGGCGCGGCCAGCCGCCGCCCGGCAACCCGGCGTCGAGCGCGGCATATCCCGTCGACAACGTCGCGATGGCGGCGCGGCTCCGGCCTCGCCACACGGACGGGTGGGCCAGCAACTCGTCGAGTTGTCGTTGGTGGGTCGACATGGAGTGCGCGCCGCGGGCACGGTCCTCAACTCGCCGGAACCGAATAGATGAAATCGTAGAAGTGCCGGCCGTTCACGATGTTGATGCTCAACGTGCCGGTGAGGCCCGAGAGCTGCTCCGTGCCCGAATCCGGCACCACGTTGATGGACAGCGACGGCTCACCGCGATTCATCACGCCCGTGTGCTGGAGCAGGAAACTGCCCTTGCGCCCCTCGAGCTCGCCGGTGACGTGATCGATGGCGACGTAACAGGCCGAGCCGCGCGTGTTCGTGCCCGCCGACAGCATCTGTCCGCAGGCCGCGGCCGAGAGATCGCCGCTGAATTTCTTCGTCAACAGCACGCGGCCGAGCATGGGGTTGCTCGACGCATCCGCGTTCGACAGCGGCTGCAGCGTGACCTCGAAACTGCCGGTGGCACGCTTCATGGCGCGGCACCCGGGTCGGCGAGCTTGAAGTTCGGGTTTTCGATGATCCCGAAGACGTTGCCGAAAGGATCGAGCACGTCCGCGGCGCGGATGCCGTCACCCACGTCCGTGATCTCCGTGCGCGGCTCCGCCCCGAGCTCCAGCAGACGCGCATAGGCGCTCGTGATGTCCTTGACGCCCCAATACACGCCCACGGTAGATTGCGTGGCATCGGGCAGGAGCCCGAGCTCGTAGCCGCCGACATTGAAGCCGACGTAATACGGCTGGTCGAAGTACGGCGCGAAACCCAGCGCTTTCGTGTACCACAACTTGCCCGCGGCCAGATCCGGCGTGCGGTAAATGGCGGTTCGAAGACCTAATAACATCCAGAATGCCCTCTTCTTCTTATCTCAACCGGCGCCGCATTACGACAGCGCCTTGCCTCGACGAAGCACGCCCACCACCACGCCTTCGATGATCAACGGGTCTTCCTTCACGTTGACCTTGATGGGTTCGAAGTCCTCGTTCTCGGGCAACAGCCACACGACGGGACCTTCCTGCTTGTAGCGCTTCACGGTGACTTCGTTTTCCAGGCGCGCCACGATGATCTGGCGATTGCGCACTTCCGGCGTACGATGCACGGCCACGAGATCGCCATCGAGGATGCCGGCATCCTTCATCGACATGCCGACGACCTTGAGCAGGTAGTGCGGCCGGGGCTGAAAGATGGAAGGATCGATGTCGAGACGCGATTCGATGTTCTCTTCGGCGAGAATGGGACGGCCCGCGGCGACGCGGCCGATGAGCGGCAGACCGAGCTGCTCGCGCATGGTGTCCATGAGCTTGATGCCGCGCGACGCGCCGGGCACCAGCGCGATGACGCCCTTGCGCGCGAGCGCACGCAGATGCTCCTCGGCGGCATTGGGCGATTTGAACCCGAGCTCGCCGGCGATCTCGGCGCGCGTGGGGGGCATGCCCGTCTCGTTGATGGCTCGCTGGATGAGACGCAGGATTTCGGTCTGGCGGGGCGTGAGATCGGACATGGCGGATTCCTTTAAAGAAGAATCATGGCTGAGGATTTGTACACTGTGAATTCATACAGGTCAAGCTCGAAAACCCGCTTCGACGTCGTGATCGTCGGCGGTGGCCACAACGGCCTCACCTGCGCCTGCTACCTCGCGAAAAAGGGTCTGTCCGTCGGCGTGTTCGAACGCCGCGACATCCTCGGCGGCGCGGCGGTCACCGAGGAATTCCATCCGGGCTTCCGCAACTCCACCGCGAGCTACACGGTCAGCCTGCTGAACCCGACGGTGATCCGCGATCTGCGCCTGGCCGAGCACGGCCTGAAGGTCGTCGAGCGCCCGATGCAGAACTTCCTGCCGATGCCCGACGGCCGCGCCCTGGTCGCCGGCCCGGATGGCGCGCGCACGAAGGCGTCGGTCGCCAGCTTCTCGCCGCGCGACGCCGAACGGCTGTCGTCCTACTACAAGATGCTCGACGCGTCGGTCGAACTGCTGAAGAGCCAGCTGCTCGAAACGCCGCCCGCGGATCCGCGCCGCCTGCGCGACCTGTGGAGCGCGCTGCAGATGGGCCGCCACTTCCGCAAGCTCGACGCCGCCGTGCAACGCGACATCCACGAGCTGTTCACGCGCAGCGCCGGCGACTTGTTAGACCACTGGTTCGAGACCGACGCCGTGAAGGCGTTGTACGGCTTCGACGCGGTGGTCGGGAACTTCGCGAGCCCGTACACGCCGGGCAGCGGCTACGTGCTGCTGCACCACGTGTTCGGCGAGGTGAACGGCAAACCCGGCGTGTGGGGTCACGCGCTCGGCGGCATGGGCGCGATCACGCAGGCGATGGCGACGGAGGCGCGCCGTCTCGGCGTCGAGCTCGCGATCAACGCGCCGGTGCGGCGCATCGTGACCGAGAAGAACGAGGCGACCGGCATCGAACTCGAGGACGGCACCGTCATCCAGGGCAAGGCGATCGCATCGAACGTCGGGCCGAAGCTGCTCTATCTGAAACTGCTCGCCGAATCGGACGTGCCCGCGGAGCTGCGCGGCCGCATCGAGCGGCTGCGCGTCGGCTCGGCCACGTTCCGCATGAACGTCGCGCTGTCGGAGCTGCCGAAGTTCACCGCCGCGCCGCGCGACGACGGCGGCGCGCATCACGGCTCGGGCATCATCCTCGCGCCGACGCTCGAATACATGGACCGCGCGTACGCGGATGCGCGTCTCGAGGGAATCTCGAAACAGCCGATCGTCGAGATGCTGATCCCGTCGACGCTCGATCCGACACTCGCGCCAAAGGGCGCCCATGTCGCCTCGTTGTTCTGTCAGCATTTCTCCTACAACCTGCCGGGCGGCCGCGACTGGCGTCAGGAAAAGCAGAGTGCAATCGACCGCATCTTCGCGACGGTGGATTCGTACGCGCCCAACTTCAGCCGCAGCGTCGTCGGTCATTCGGCGTTCAGCCCGCTCGATCTCGAAGAAAAACTCGGCCTAGCAGGTGGAGATATTTTCCACGGCGCGCTCGGACTCGATCAATTGTGGGCGGCGCGACCGATGTTAGGTTACGGCGATTACCGCACGCCCGTGAAAAATCTGTATTTGTGCGGCTCCGGCGCGCATCCCGGCGGCGGCGTGACTGGAATCCCCGGGCACAACGCGGCGCGAGAGATTCTTCGCGACCGCCGGTCCTGATGTTAGTTGCCCTAATAGCTCGCCACTCGCCAATGTCGCCATGGGCCGACATCGGGAAAATTTCAGTTGCAATCGACTCGCGGATTTGTTGCAGTTGCGCCCGCCTAATAGACTTCCAGCTTCACCACATGGACTTTGTTTGCGTGTTGCGCGAAGTTGACTTGCTCAACCACCAATAAGGGGATTGATCGTTATGAAGAGTGCGCTTATCAAGGTTGCTGCCGTTGCAGCGTTCACCGTGTTGGCCGGCTGCCAGGACTTGAAGCCTCTGCAAGCCGACGTCGACAACCTCAAACAGCAGGTTAGCCGCCTGCAGGCCGATCTCTCGGCTGCCAAGAGCTCGGCCGATGCCGCCAATGCCGCCGCGCAGTCGGCGTCGTCGACGGCGAGCGGTGCGCAGAGCGCCGCCAACCAGGCTCTCGCCGCCGCCCAGGCGTCGCAGTCCTGCTGCGATGCGACCAACGAGAAGATCGACCGCATGTTCCGTCGCTCGATCTCGAAGTAAGAGCGTTCAAGAGCTCGTGAAGACGCCGCGCACCTGCGCGGCGTTTTCTTTTGGCGGCCGGAATTTCATGCGCATCACCTTGCTCGTCTGCCTGCTGGCGACTCTCGCGCCGGCGTACGCGGCGCCCGGCCGCGAGCCGCTGAATTTCCTGTTCGCGGATTCGGATTCGCTCGCGCCGCACGCGCGGACCCTCGAGCGCGCCGACATCGCCGGCGTGCAGATCGTCTACACGTGGAAGTCGCTCGAGCCGGCGCCGGACGAATACGACTTCTCGCAGATCGAAACGGATCTGAGGTTCCTGTCGCAGCGCGGGAAGAAGTTGTTCGTGCAGGTCCAGGACCGTTTCTTCCTGCCGACCGCGCGCAACGTGCCTCGCTACCTGCTGGAGAGACCCGAGTACGGCGGCGGCCTCGCACCGCAGGCGGACAATCCGGGCGAAGGCCAGCCCGAAGGCCACGGCTGGGTGGCGATGCAGTGGAATGCCGCGGTGCGCGCGCGTTTCCAGGCGCTGCTGCGCGCACTCGCGCGCCGGTTCGACGGCCGCGTGTACGGCATCAACCTGCCCGAATCGTCGGCGGACATCGATCGCGAGAACGACCGCACCGGCTTCGACTGCGACGCCTACTTCGCGGCCGAAATGGAGAACGCGCGCGTGGCGCGGCAGGCGTTCCGCGAGTCACGCGTCGTGCAGTACGTGAACTTCTGGCCCTGCGAGTGGAACGACGATCGTCGCTACATGTCCCGGTTCTTCGAGTTCGCCGCGCGACAGCGCCTCGGGCTGGGCGGCCCCGACATCGTGCCGTGGCAGCGGGCGCAGATGAACAACTCGTATCCGTTCTTCAACCGCTATCGCGGCAGGCTGGATGTCGTCGCGATGGCCGTGCAGGAACCGACGCTCACGTACACCAATCCGAAGACGCAGCGGAAGTTCACCCGCGCCGAATTCGTGGAGTTCGCGCGCGACTACCTCGGCGTCGACATCATCTTCTGGAGCCTCGCCAGCCCGTGGCTGGCGGACGCGCCTAACTAGCGCACGCCTTTCAGGTAGCGCGACGGTTTCGCGGCAGGATTCGCCTCGGCCTGGGCCGTGGCCGGCGTCGCGGCCGGTGCGCCGCGCGGCGCCGTCATGGCCGGAGCCGCCTGACCGGTGCCGAGCAGCCACTCCTGCGCCAGTCCGGCGAGCCTGGGATCACCGCTGGCCAGCGCCGCCTCGATCGTGCGCTTCTCGACCGCGGGATCGTTGAGGAACTGGGCGAGCTCGAACCGCTGGCCGGTGCTGGCGAGGAACGCGTGCCACAGCTGCGTGGCGCGCCGCAGCTTCTCACCCGTGCTGGCGACCTGGCTCATGGCTCACTCCACGCTCTCGCCGTGCGTGCTGACGTCGAGACCGGCGGCCTCGGCCTCTTCGCTGACGCGCAGGCCGATCGTCACCGAGATCAGCATGAGCAGGATGAGGCTCACGACCAGCGCGTACGCGGCGCAGGCACCGATGCCGATCAACTGCGCCGTGATGTTGCCTTCCACGCCACCGATCGACACGGATGCGAACACGCCCGTGAGGATCGCGCCGACCATGCCGCCGACCGCGTGGATGCCGAAGGCGTCCAGCGAGTCGTCGTAACCGAACCAGGATTTGAGTCCGACCACCGCGCCGAAACACGCGAGGCTCGCGGCGACGCCGAGCACCAGCGCGGCGCCGATGCCCACGTATCCCGCGGCCGGCGTGACGGCGACCAGGCCGGCGATGGCGCCGGACGCGATGCCCAGCACGCTGACCTTGCCGCGCGCCGCCCACTCGATCGCCATCCACGTCAGCGCCGCGGTCGCCGCCGCGCAGTGCGTGTTGGCGAACGCGAGACCGGCGCGACCGTCGGCCGCCAGCGCGGAACCCGCGTTGAATCCGAACCAGCCCACCCACAGCAACGCGGCGCCGGTGATCGTCAGCGCGAGGTTGTGCGGGAAGATGGGCTCGGTACCGTAGCCCTTGCGCTCGCCGAGCATGATCACGCAGGCGAGACCCGTGACACCGGCGTTGATGTGCACGACCGTGCCGCCCGCGAAGTCGAGCATGCCGAGCGACGCGAGCCAGCCATCCGGCGACCAGACCCAGTGCGCCATCGGCACGTACACACACAGCGACCACAACGCCATGAACACGAGCATCGACGAGAACTTGATGCGCTCCGCGAACGCGCCGGTGATCAGCGCCGGCGTGATGATCGCGAACATCAGCTGGAACATCATGTAGACGGTTTCGGGGATGTTCGGCGCCAGGTGCGACACGGACACCTGCCCGCCCTTCGCATAGAACAATCCTTCGAGCGCGAACCGCGCGGTGCCGCCGAGCCACGGCGAGTCCTCGGTGAACGCGAGCGAGTAGCCGATGACGACCCACAGGACGGTGACGAGACACGCGATCGCGAAACTCTGCGCCATCGTCGACAGCAGGTTCTTCTTGCGCACCATGCCGCCGTAGAACAACGCGAGGCCCGGCAGCGTCATCAGCAGCACGAGCGCGCACGACACGAGCATCCACGCGGTGTCGCCCGTGTTGATGGCGCTGGCATCGACGAGATACGGCGCGGTCGCCGTGCCCGGCGCGGCGGACGAATCCACCGACTGCGCGAACACCGGCGCGGAGACGGCGGCAAGGGCCGTCAAAAGGGTTTTGGCTCTCATGGGCCCCATTCTGGCAAATGGGAATCCCTAGGACTTTGCGCCTGGGTCAACGAATTCGCGGCCGGAGTGTGCGCCAGTTCTAACAAATGGCTCGCGGCCCGCGCGCCGACCGCCCTCGCACCGCGATGGCGCGTGGAACCGGTCTCACTCCGGGCGCGGCGCGAGCGTGAACCGCACGGTGGTGCCGGAGCCGGGAACGGACTCGGCGTCGATCTGTCCGCCATGCCGGCGCACGATGACCTGCGCGGTCGCGAGCCCCATGCCGTGGCCGGGGAATTCGTCCTGACGATGCAGGCGCGTGAACGGTTTGAACAACCGGCCGGCGTGCGCCATGTCGAAGCCCGCGCCGTTGTCGGTGACGCAGAACCACGTGACGCCCTCGCGTTGCTCGGCATGGAAACGCACCTGCGCGTTCCCGGTACGCCCGGTGAATTTCCACGCGTTGCCGAGCAGCGCGCGCAACGCGGTCATCATCAATCGAACGTCGCCCCAGGCGTTCAGGTCGGGCGCGATCTGCCAGTCGACCTCGCGGGTCGAATCCGAATGACGCAGCTCGTAGCAGACGAGTTCGACCAGCGTCGTGAGATCCAGCGATTCGCAGGCCATCTCGGCGCGACCCGAGCGCGCGATCGCCAGCAAACCGTCGATGATGCCTTCCATGCGCGAACCCGCGGTGCGGATCTCGCGCAGGAACGTGGTGCCGTCTTCGTTCAGCACCGCCGCGCATTCGTCCTCGAGCGCGTCGGCGAAACCGGTGAGGATGCGCAGCGGCGCGCGCAGGTCGTGCGCCGCGATGTCGATGAACTTCTCGAACTCGCGGTTCGCGGCGACGACTTCGGCCGACCGTTCGGCGATCTCGCGTTCGAAATCGGCGATGTCCTCGAGCGTCACCAGGAAACGATCGGCCGCGAACGACGCGAAGCGCAGGCGCAACGCGATCTCGCCACCGTCGAGCCGGCGCGCCTGCACGCGGCGCGGCGGATCCGTGTCGCGGAACTCCTCGCTGTGGCGCGCGGAGCCGCTCCACAACTCGGGGAACAGCAGCGCGGCGGAACGACCGGCGAGCGCGCCGGGCGCGGCGCCGAGCAACACGTGCGCTGCCGCATTGGCGTCGATCACCGCGCCGTTCGACGCGAGCAGCAACGCTCCCACCGGCAGGGCTTCGAAATGCGAAGGACTGATTTTCTCGGCGAGATTCGACATGGCTGGAGCGACTTAATCGGCCGCGTCGGCGGAGTCTGGATACCGCCGCGGAAAATCGTCGTGAAACGCCGCGCAAAACTCGCTCCCGTAGGGTCAAGCCGTAGGTTCCGGCGCCGATATGTGATCGGGGTCGTATGCCACGGCAAAGTCGTTCCGCGTCCTAAGGTATTGGCGCTGGAAGCCGATATGCAGCGTGTGGCGTAGTGCCGGGATGTCTGCGCCACCGTAACGGATATTCATCCCGTCACCGCAGGTCCATGCGCCGATGAGCAACAACGAAATCGATCTGAAATCCATCCGACTGCTGCTGGTCGAGGACAACGCCGCCGATGCGCGCGTCGTCAACCAGCACCTCAAGGATGCCGGCCTCAACAACGTGACCTGCGACTGGGTGCAGACCGCCGGCGATGCCGCGCAGCGACTGCAGACCGTCGAATACGACCTGGTGCTGCTCGACCTCGGGCTGCCGGATGCGCAGGGACTGCAGGCGCTCCGCGCGTTGCGCGCGGTCGCCGACCTCACTCCCATCATCGTGCTCACCGGCTCCGACGACTACAAGCAGGGCCTCGTCGCCGTGCGCGAAGGCGCGCAGGACTATCTCGAGAAGCGCCGCGTGAACGCGGGCATGCTGTCGCGCATCGTCGCCTACTCCGTGGAGCGCAGCTCGTTCCATCGCGACCTGGTGCGCGCGACGCGCCGCTACCAGGACCTCTTCAACAACGTGCCGGTCGCGCTGTTCACCGCCAACAACGACGGCAAGCTGCGCACCGCGAACGCGTCGTTCGTGAAGCTCATCTCCGCGCAGGGCAAGGCGGTCACGGAAGTGAACTTCCTCGACCTGCTGCTCGAGCCCGGCAAGCGCGCGCACTTCCTCGACCTCATGTCGCGCCAGCGCACGGTCGAAGGCTGGGAGACGACGATCCAGAGCGCGAACGGCGAGAAGCTGAACGTGCTCGTCAACGCCGCCCCGCTGTACGACGGCAACCAGTCGTTCGCCGGCTGGGAAGGTTGCGTCACCGACATCTCGATGCTCAAGCAGACGCTCGAGGAGCGCGACCGCCTCGAGGACAACCTGCGCCAGGCGCAGAAGCTCGAAGCGATCGGCCAGCTGGCCGCCGGCATCGCGCACGAGATCAACACGCCGACGCAATACGTCGGCGACAACCTGCGCTTCCTCAAGGAATCGTTCGGCGAGCTCGACGGCCTGCTGACCGAGCTCGTCAAGGTCGGCGGCAAGCCGGCCGGCAAGCTGCTCGAGGACGCGGACTTCGACTACCTGAAGGAAGAGATCCCGCGCGCGCTGAACCAGTCGCTCGAAGGCGTCGACCGCGTCGCGAAGATAGTACGAGCCATGAAGGAATTCTCGCACCCGGCCCGCGAGAAGACCGCCACGGATCTGAATCGCGCGATCCAGAGCACCATCACGGTCGCCAGCAACGAATGGAAGTATGTTGCCGAGGTGGAGATGGACCTCGACACCAACATGCCGTCCGTGCACTGCTCGCCCGCGGAGTTCAACCAGGTCGTGCTGAACATGGTCGTGAACGCGGCGCACGCGATCAGCGACGTGGTCGGCGACGGCGCCAAGGGCAAGGGAAAGATCCGCGTGAAGACGCGCTCCGAGGGCGAATGGGCGATCGTCGAGATCAGCGACACCGGCGCCGGCATGCCCGCGCACGTGCAGCAGCGCATCTTCGAGCCGTTCTTCACGACCAAGGAAGTCGGCAAGGGCACTGGGCAGGGCCTGGCCATCGCTCACAACGTTATTGTTGATAAGCACGGGGGCACGATCAAGGTGCAGAGCGCGCCCGGCAAGGGCACGACGTTCTCGATCCGCCTGCCGATCGGCGGCATGAAGAACGATGCCGACAATTCCGCCGAGGCCGCGGCTTGAATTCGATCCGCGTCATCTTCGTCGACGACGAACCACGCGTGCTCGAGGGGCTGAAGCGCATGCTTCGCCCCAAGCGCAACGAGTGGGACATGACGTTCGTGAACAGCGCGCAGGCCGCGCTCGACGCGCTGCGCGAGCAGCCGCGTGAGGTCGTGGTGACGGACATGCGCATGCCCGGCATGAGCGGCGCGGAGCTGCTCGAGGTCGTGCAGCGCGATTACCCCGACACGATCCGTCTGATCCTCTCGGGCCAGGCCGAGACCGATTCCGTGATGAAGGCGCTGGGCGTCTCGCACCAGTTCCTGTCGAAGCCCTGCGACGCGGAGATCCTGCAGGGCACGATCTCGCGCGCGTTCGCGCTGCGCGACCTCGCCGGCAACAGCGCCGTGAAGACGCTGGTCGCCCGCATCAACAAACTACCCACGCTGCCGGCCACCTACCAGAAGCTGGTCGACTGCCTCAAGGATCCGAACTCGAGCATGGACGAGGTCGCGCAGATCATCTCGCGCGACCCGGCGATGACCGCGCGCCTGCTGAAGGTCGTGAACTCCGCGTACTTCGGCCTCGCGAAACCGGTCGCCGACGTGTCCCGCGCCGGCAGCCTGCTCGGCATCGACCGCATCATGGCGCTGGTGCTCGGCCAGGGCATCTTCTCCGGCGCCGAGGTCCCGAAGGTGCCGGGCTTCAGCCTCGATGCGCTCTGGGCACACAGCGTCGCGACCGCCACCGCCGCGCATCGCATCGCCATCGAGGAAGACCTCGAGAAGGACCGGATCTCCGCCGCGTTCCTCGCCGGCATGCTGCACGACCTCGGCAAACTCGTCCTCGCGATGGGCATGCCCGAGCACTACGGCCGCGTGCTCGCCGCCGCGCAGACCGCGCCGGCGCGCGAACTCGAATTCGAGATGCTCGAGCTGCAGGCGTCGCACTCCGACGTCGGCGCGTACCTGGTCGGCCTGTGGGGCCTGCCGAACACCATCGCCGAGGCGATCGCGTACCACGAGGATCCCGGCCAGTCGAAGGTCGCGAGCTTCGGGCTGCCCGGCATCGTGCACGTCGCCGATCGCATCGCGCATCACCCGGACGTGGCCGATCCGAACGCGCCCGAGCTGTGCTTGAACGTCGAATACCTGGCGAAGAACAATCGCGCCGGCCACTGGAACCAGTGGCGCGAGCTGTGTTGCGACGCCCTCGCCCAAGGAAATGCCAAGTGAAAGATCGCGTCCTCTTCGTCGACGACGAGCCGAACGTGCTCGACGGCATCCGCCGCCAGCTGCGCAACCGCGTGGACCTGGAAACGGCCACGAGCGCCGCGGCCGGTCTCGAGCTGATCCGTTCGCGCGGTCCGTTCGCCGTGGTCGTGTCCGACATGCGCATGCCGGAGATGGACGGCGCGCGCTTCCTCACGCACGTCAACGAGATGGCGCCCGAGAGCGTGCGCATGGTGCTCACCGGCCAGGCGGATCTCGATTCGACGATCAAGGCCGTCAACGACGGCCGCATCTTCCGCTTCCTGCTCAAGCCCTGCGATTCCGAGACGCTGCTCGGCGTCGTGAAGACGGGCATCGAACAGTACCGGCTGGTCAACGCCGAGAAGCACCTGCTCGAGAACACGCTGAACGCCACCGTGAAGGTGCTGTGCGACATGCTCGGCATCGTCAACCCGGTGGCGCAGCGCCGCGCGAAACAGATCCAGCGGTTCGCCGAGGCGGCCGCCGAGGCGCTCAAACTACCGGCCGGCATGTGGCAGTACCGCCTGGCGGCGATGATGTCGCAGCTCGGCTGCATCACGATGCCGGCCGAAGCGCTGGCGCGTGCCTACGGCGGCGCGTCGCTCGCCGAGGACGAGAAGCGCATCTACGAATCGCACCCGGAAGTCGCCGGCAAGCTGATCGGCTCCATCCCGCGCCTCGAGGCCGTGGCCGCGATGGTCGCCGGCCAGATGCAGGTGCCGGGCCGCGACATCGCCACCGGCGATCCGTCGACGTGGAGCCCCGAGAAGATAGGCGCCGCGATCCTCTGGGCGGCGGTGCGTTTCGACCGCTACGTGAGCCAGGGCCGCATGCCCGAGCAGGCCGCGCAGCTCGTGAACCAGGCCGCACCCGGCCTGCCGCTGGCGATCACCGCGGCGATGGCGAATGCCATCTCGAACGACTCCGGCCTCGTGATCACGCGCGCCGTCAGCCTGCGCGAGCTCGAGGTCGGCATGACCATCGACGCCGACGTGATGAGCGCGCGCGGCACGCGACTGGTGCCGGCCGGCACCGAAGTGAATTCCACCGTTCTCGAACGACTCAAGGCCGTCGCCAGTGGCGTCGGTGTCGTCGAGCCGATCCGTGTTTCCGTGAAAGTGCTCGATTGAGAGCCGGGACGTAGCGTCATGCAAAGGGCAAAAATTCTGCTGGTCGACGATGAGCCGAACCTGACTTCGGCACTGGTGCGCAGCCTCGACCGCAAGCAGTTCGAGATCTTCACCGCGGACTCCGCGCAGCAGGGCCTGATGATCCTCGCCGGCAACGACATCGACGTCGTGGTCTCGGACGAGCGCATGCCCGGCATGACCGGTTCGCAGTTCCTCGCCGAAGTGCGCAAGCAGTGGCCGAGCACCATCCGCATGATCCTGTCTGGCCAGGCCGATCTCGAAGCGGCGGTACGCGCGATCAACGAGGGCGAGGTCTACCGCTTCCTGCTGAAGCCCTGTCATCCGACGGAATTGCAGATGACCATCCTGCAGGGCCTGCAGCACAAGCAGCTCGTCGCGCAGAGCCGCAAGCTGCTGATGGAGCATCAGAAGAACATGAACCTGCTCGAAGAGCTCGAGAAGGCGAACCCGGGCATCACGAAGATCGACATGGACGAGGACGGCGCGATCCTCGTCGAAGAGGAAGACGGCGGCGGGCAGGAAGACGTGGCGTCGCTGCTCAAGGATCTCGAGCGCGAGATGCTGAAGATCGGGTCGAGGTAATAGGTTGGCGAGGTAGTTCGGTGCCGACGCTCAGAACCGGACGAGCGCGCTTCCCCAGGTAAAGCCGCCGCCGAAGGCTTCCAGCAGCAGCAGGTCGCCGCGTTTCACGCGGCCATCGCGGACACCCGTATCCAGCGCCAGCGGCACGGAGGCCGTCGACGTGTTGCCGTGGTCCTGCACGGTGACGATCACGCGCTCCATCGGCAGCTCCAGCCGCTTCGCCATCGCGCCGATGATGCGGATGTTCGCCTGGTGCGGCACCAGCCAGTTCACCGCGGAGCGATCGAGGCCATTCGCGGCCAACGCCTCGTCGACGGCCGAACCCAGCTTGGTCACCGCCACCTTGAACACTTCGCTGCCGGCCATCCGGATGCCGATGTTCACCTTCTGCGTCGCGGGGTCGACCTGGAAGCCCTTCGACACGCCGCTTTCGACGTACAGCAGGTCTTTATAGGTGCCGTCCGAATGCAGGTGCGTGCTCATGACGCCCGGCTCGGCCGACGGCTTGAGGATGACGGCACCGGCGCCGTCCGCGAACAACACGGCGGTGCTGCGGTCCGACCAGTCGGTGATGCGGGACAACGTCTCCGCGCCGACCACCAGCGCGCACTTGGCCTCGCCCGACTTCACGAACTTGTCGGCGATCGACAGCGCGTAGATGAAACCGCTGCACGCGGTCTCGACGGAGAACGCGGGGCAACCGCGCGCACCGAGGCGCGCCTGCAGCAGCGTGCCGCAGTTCGGGAACACGAGATCCGGCGTGGTGGTGCCGAACACGATGAAGTCGACTTCGGCCGGCGTGACCCCCGCGGCCTCGATGGCGCGGCGCGCGGCGATCTCCGCGAGATCGACGGTGGTCTGGCCTTCCGCGGCGATGTGGCGGCGCTCGATGCCGGTACGCGTACGGATCCACTCGTCGGTGGTATCCATGGTCTTCTCGAGATCGTGGTTCGAGACGACCTTCTCCGGCAGGTACGAACCGGTGCCGGCAATGCGTGAATACATGTTGACCCTTCAGTCGGCCGTGACGTTGTTAGTCGGCGCAGCGGCCGGCGCGTCCGCCGGCGTCTTCGCCAGCGCGTTCGCGATGGCGGCCGGCAACCCCCGGCGCATCGCCGTCGCCGCCGTCGAGATGGCCTGGGCGAAAGCGACACGGTCGGCGCTGCCGTGGCTTTTTACCACGACCGAGGTCAGTCCGACCATGCAGGCGCCGTTGTAGCGGCGCGGATCGAGCCCGGCGCCGACGCGCCGGAGCACGGGCCGGGCTAGCAACCCGGAGAGCTTGCTGAACGCGTTGCGCGAGAACTCGGTGCGCATCTGCTCGACGATGAGCTTGGCGAGGCCTTCCATGGTCTTCAGCGCGACGTTGCCCGTGAAACCATCGGTGACGACGACGTCCACCTTCTCGTCGAAGATGTCGTGGCCTTCGACGAATCCCACGTAGTTCACGCCGCCGTTGCGGATGAGGTCGTGTGCCGCCTGCACGATTTCGTGACCCTTCGTGTCTTCCTCGCCGATGTTGAGCAGGCCGACGCTGGGGTTGGCGATGCCGTAGACGTCGCGCGCGACGATGGAACCCATCGTGGCGAACTGCGCGAGCTGCAGCGCGCTGGCCTTGGAGTTCGCGCCGAGATCCAGCATGTGCGTGTGGCCGCCGTTGCGCGCCGGTACCGCGGACATGATGGGCGCGCGTTCCACGGGACCGACCGTCTTCAGCACGAAGTGCGACATCGCGGTCAGCGCGCCCGTGTTGCCGGCGCTGATCATCGCGCCCGCCTTGCCCTCCTTCACGAGGTCGATGGCGAGCCGCATGGAGGAATCCTTGCGGCGGCGGATCGCGTCGCGCGGATGCTCGGACATGCCGACGACGGACGCAGCCGCGTGCAAGCCGATGCGCGCCCGCACGGCGGCGGACGCGCCGGCGAGCGCGGGCTCGATCACGGAGGGTTGGCCGACGAGGATCAGCTCGAGGGCGGGGTCGGCCGCGAGCGCACGCAATGCGCCCGGGACGCACTCCGGCGCGCCGGCGTCGCCACTCATCACATCGACGGCGATCGACGCCATGCGCCGGGAGACTAGTTAGTCTTCGGTCTCGACTTCGGCCGGCTTCTCGATGACTCGCTTGCCGCGATAGAAGCCGTCCGGGGTGATGCGGTGACGCAGGTGGGTCTCGCCCGACTGCGGATCGACGGACAGCGCCGGCTTAGACAGCGCATCGTGCGAACGGTGCATGCCGCGCTTGGACGGCGTTTTACGACTCTTCTGAACGGGCATGACTCAATCCTCTTCCGGGCGATCGTTACTTGCGTTTCAACAGTTCGCCCAACTGTGCAAACGGTTTTCGAACCTGGTCGTCGGCCGCTTCTTCGGCTTCCGACTCCTGTCCGGGCAACACCAACGGGCGGCCCGCACAGTCACTGTCTTCGTCGTGTCGCGCCACGTGCGGCAGCGCCAGCATGACTTCCTCGTCGACGAGGTCGCGAACGCTGATGCTGTCGCCCTCGACCAGAAAAACTTCCATCCCCTCCGGCACGCGATCGGCGGCGTCGTAGTCGCTCACCAGCGCGATGCGCGATTTCACCGTCACCGGCCAGCGCATCGGCTGCATGCAGCGCTGGCAGATGACCTCCGGCGCCGCGTCGACCTCGAGATCCGCGACCGCCTGGCCCGACTGCCGCGAGAACTGCACGTGGCCACTGGCCTCGCCGTCCGTCGACGTCAACTCGTGCGCCACCCGGGGCAACTGCGCCAGCGGGATCTGGAAATCCAGCGCGGTGTCAGTGCCAACCAGGGTGTCGACAGGAGCGCGTCGGGACCAGCCCAGTGACATGGGGCGCGTATGATAGGCACCGCTTCCCCCCAAGTCAAAACAACATTTACTCCAAGTCCTTGTTTTTATGAGCCCCAGCGCGGCCCCGCGTCCCCTGATCCTCGCGTCCACGTCCCGCTACCGCGCCAGCCTGCTGCAGCGCTTCGGACTGGGCTTCGAGACGCAGGGTCCCGGCGTGGACGAAGGCGAACGGGCCGGCGAAACACCGCGCGGCCGGGCCTTCCGGCTGTCGGAGGCCAAGGCCGAAGCCGTGGCCGAACGCTTCCCGAACGCCATCGTCATCGGCGGCGACCAGGTGCCGGCCACCAGCACGACCATCCTCGACAAGCCCGGCAATGCGCAGAACTGCCGCGAACAGCTCAAGCTGCTGTCCGGTTCGACCGCCGAGTTCTATACCGCGTGCACCGTGCGCTGCATCGAGACCGGCGTGAAGCTCTCGCACGTCGACACGACGGCGGTGAAGCTGCGGCCGCTGTCGGATGCCGAGATCGACCGCTACATCGAGCGCGAGCAGCCGTTCGATTGCGCCGGCGGATTCAAGGCCGAGGCGTTGGGCATCGTGCTGTTCGAACGCATCGACACCGAGGACCCGACGGCCATCGTCGGCCTGCCACTCATCTGGCTGGCGAGCGCGTTGCGCGCCGTGGGCTTCGCCGTTCCCTAGCGTCGCGTCTGGTCGGCGAGCACGTCGACCACCGCCGCGAGCTCCGGCGGCAGCGGCGCGTTGACGCTGAACTCCGTGCCGGATTCCGGCCACGTGAAGCTCACCTGGTGCGCATGCAGGAACATGCGCGCGAGCCCGAGCTCGCGCATCGTCGCGTTGAACTCCTCGTCGCCGTATTTCTCGTCGCCCGCGATGGGGTGTCCCGCATGTGCCGCGTGCACGCGGATCTGGTGCGTGCGCCCGGTCTCGAGCTCGACCTCGACCAGCGTCGCGCGCTTGCCGAAGAACTGCACGGGCTTGAACACGCTCGCAGCTTCCTTGCCCGACGCGTCGGCCTTCACGGTGCGTTCGCCGCCGACGCGGATGTCGGTGCGCAGCGGCACGTCGATGCGCTTCCGGCCGAGATCCCACTTGCCCTTCACGAGCGCCAGATAGCGTTTCTCGACCTGCCCTTCGCGCAACAACGCGTGCAACGTGCGCAACGCCGACGGCTTGCGCGCCACCAGCAACACGCCGCTGGTCTCTCGATCGAGCCGGTGCGCGAGCTCCAGCTCCTCGTCGGGCCGCGCCGCGCGCAGCGCCTCGATGACGCCGAAGCTGACGCCGCTGCCGCCGTGCACGGCGACCCCGGCCGGCTTGTCGACGACCAGCAGCCGCGGCTCTTCGACGATGATGGCCCCGGTGACTCCCGAGACGAGGCCCGACGGGGCGCGCCGCGGCGGTGCCGCATCGCCGACGCGCACCGGCGGAACGCGCACGATGTCGCTTGCCTGCAACCGCTGTTCGGGCTTCGCGCGTTTGCCGTTCACGCGCACCTCGCCCTTGCGAATCACGCGGAAAACGAGGCTGCGCGGCACATCGGCGAGGAATTTCGAGAGGAAGTTGTCGAGCCGCTGGCCGTCGCCGCGCTCGCCCACCTCCACCTGCTGGACCTTTCTGACCACCGGTGTCGGCGGCGGAGCGGGTGGCGGCGGGTCCTGACGCTTGCGCGCCACAGGGGATTCGTAACGTCTTGTTTTCACTCAGGGTCTCGGGCTATGATCCGCGCCGTCGTCGTCCCCAGCAGTGTGTGACGACGCGATGCCGCGGCGCAGACGATCGCAACCATAAGACGACTCGAAGGCGACGCATGTTAGTTGGTCCTCGGTAACGAGGCCATCGCTCGAAGGCCGACTGGAATCTCGTGCTCGTTGCCGGTCCAAAAGACGCGACGAGCGCGGCGTCGGTGAAGTAGCCCAAAGGGTTTTGGCGCTCTGACCCATCTCGGGTCGGACAACAACGTGATCAACACGCCGCCCCACAACAATCTTTGGCCTCACGGCATGTCCCCCCGCGTCGCGCGGTCGTGTGACGTGCCGTCCGTGAGGATATCCGCCGTTCGATTCGAGTTGGCCCGGAAGTCATTAGGGTCCAATTCAAATGAAGAGAATGCTCGTCAATGCGACACAGCAAGAGGAGTTGCGCGTCGCCCTCGTTGATGGTCAGAAACTGTTCGATCTTTCCATCGAAATCCCTTCCAAGGAACAAAAGAAAGCCAACATCTACAAAGGACGAATCTCGCGCATCGAGCCCTCGCTCGAAGCCTGTTTCGTCGACTACGGGGCGGACCGTCACGGTTTCCTCCCGCTGAAGGAAATTTCCAAGGACTACTTCCGCAAGGGCTCCGACAGCGGCCGCGGCAACATGCGCGACCTGCTCTCCGAAGGCCAGGAAGTCATCGTCCAGGTCGAGAAGGAAGAGCGCGGCAACAAGGGCGCCGCCCTCACCACGTTCATCTCCCTCGCCGGCCGCTTCCTCGTGCTGATGCCGAACAACCCGCGCGCGGGGGGTGTGTCGCGTCGCATCGAAGGTGAAGACCGCGACCAGATGCGCCAGGTCATGGACGAGCTCGTGATCCCCGACGGCATGGGCGCCATCGTGCGCACCGCCGGTGTCGGTCGCGCCGTGCAGGAACTGCAGTGGGACCTCGACAACCTCAAGGGCCAGTGGGACCAGATAGACGCGGCCACCAAGGACCGTCCGGCCCCCTACCTCGTGTATCGCGAAAGCGACGCGGTCACGCGCTCGCTGCGCGACTACCTCACCGACGACATCGGCGAAGTGCTGGTCGACGACGACGCGACGTTCCAGACGGCGCAGGAATACATGACGCGGTTCATGCCGCCCGAGGCGCAGAAGCGTCTCAAGCGCTACACCGACGACATCCCGCTGTTCACGCGCTTCCAGATCGAGAGCCAGATCGAGTCGGCGTACGCGCAGAAGGTCGAGCTGCCCTCCGGCGGTTCGATCGTCATCAACCACACCGAGGCGCTGGTGTCGATCGACATCAACTCGGCGCGCGCCACGCGTGGCTCGGACATCGAGACGACCGCGACGAACACCAACCTCGAAGCCGCCGACGAAGTGGCCCGCCAGCTGCGCATCCGCGACATCGGCGGCCTGATCGTCATCGACTTCATCGACATGGAGTCGTCCAAGAACCAGCGCGACGTCGAAGACCGCCTGCGCGACGCCGTGAAGATGGATCGCGCCCGCATCCAGATCGGCCGGCTCTCGCGGTTCGGCCTGCTCGAGATGTCGCGCCAGCGTCTGCGGCCGTCGATCGCCGAGTCCAGCCACCTCATGTGTCCGCGTTGCACCGGCATCGGCAGCATCCGCGGCGTCGAGTCCATGGCGCTCGCCATCCTGCGTCTCATCGGCGAGGAAGCGCGCAAGGACAAGACGGCGCAGGTCGTCGCCCAGGTCCCGGTCGAGGTCGCCACGTACCTCATCAACGAGAAACGCGAATGGCTGCGCACGCTCGAGGACAAGGGCGGCGTCGAGCTGCTGGTCGTCCCGAACCCGCACATCCAGACGCCGGAGTATTCGATCAAGCGCGTCCGCACGGACGAGGTCGATCTGCCGGAGAACAAGCAGCTCTCGTACAAGATGCCCGTCGCGCCCACGGTGGCCGACCCGTCCGGTACGAAGCAGGAGAAGCCGCAGCTCGAACCCGCCGCCGTCGTGCCGACCGCACCGACGACGGCCGCCCCCGTCATCGTGCACGTGCCGGCGCCGGCGTCGACCGCGCCTGCCGCGCCCGTCGGGCCGCCGCCGGGCCTGGGTTTCTTCGCCCGCCTCTCCTATCTATTCACGGGCAAGCTGCCGGACGGCGTGAAGGTCGCCGAACCGGCCGCGCCGCGTGAACGCAAGGAATCCCGCGACGGCCATCGTCATCGCGACCGCGACCGCTCGCACGGCCGGGACCGCGACCGGGGTCGGGATCGCCAGGCGCACGGCCGCGATCGCGACCGCGGCCGGGACGGCAACCGGGATCGTGATCGCCATCGCGACGGCGGCCGCAGCGGCGGTGGTCCGCGCGACAAGGAGAGCCCGCGCGATCACGCCGGTCGCGACGCCACGCAGGCCCAGCAGCGCGAGCAGAACCGCGAACGCGATGGCCAGCGTGATGCCGAGCGCCACGGCCAGCGCGACCGCAATCGCCAGCGTGATCGGGACGGCCAACGCGACCGTGACGGTCAGCGCGAACAGCAGGCCGCCGCCGCCGCGGCGAGCACGGCCACCGCGGCTGCCGCGGCCGGCGCAGGCCAGGTGACGGGTGATGACGCCGGCGGCGGTGCTCCCGAGGGTGCCGGCGCGGATGGCCAGCGTGGCGAGGGCCGCGGCCGTCGCGGTCGCCGTCGTGGCCGTCGTGGCGGTCGCAACCGTGAGGGTGGCCAGTCGCAGAACGCGATGGGCGGCGAAAGCCAGGGCGAATTCTCGGGAGCGCGCGAAGCGTCGCCCGAGGAGCGCGAGTTCCACGCGATGCAGAGCCATGGCGGCCACTCGGACGAACCGGCGCGCGAAACGGCGCCGCGCGAGTCCGCCGAGCGTTCCGAGCCGCGCGAGCCGCGCGAATCGCGCAACGAAGGCACGCAGGCCCCGCTCGACCTGCCCCCGCCGCCGGCCTCCAAGCCGTTCGTGGTGTGGTCGTCGTCGCCGTCGGACAGTGCCGGCGGTCGTCGCGACGAGTAGTTAGCGTCCGGGGAAGGGCCCGCGCGTCGGCAGACGCGCGGGCCTTTTCATTGGTGCGCGGACAACGAGCGCAGCAGACCGCGCGCCCCGGCTTCGCACAGGTCGAGCACGCGCTCGAAGTCCTCGCTGCTGCCGTAATAGGGATCGGGAACCTCGTCGTCCGGGCCGGGCGTGAATTCCAGGAACAACCCGAGATGAGCACGGCCGCGGGCCGCGATCCGTTCGAGCTCGCCGAGATTCGCGCGATCCATGGCCAGGACGTAATCGAACTTCGAGAAGTCGGTGCCCGTCACCAGTCGGGCCCGCAGACCGGCGATGTCGTAGCCGCGCCGCCGCGCCGCGGCCACGCTGCGCCGGTCGGGCGGTTCCCCGACGTGGTAGTCGGCGGTGCCGGCCGAGTCGACCGTCACGTCGAGCTCCGGGAATTCCCGCGCCGCGATGCCGCGCACGACGCCCTCGGCGGTGGGCGAGCGGCAGATGTTCCCGAGGCAGACGAACAGCAGCTTCATGGCCACATGTTGCCGCGTCGCGCGGCGTTTCGCCTGCCCCGTCACTTCCGGCGGGCACGCGCATTCCCCGCGGACGGGTCGTGACAGTTCTCACGTTTCCGTCAAACTATTGATGCGGCTTTCGCCGTTCGGGGACAGCATCCGGCTTCCCCGACCGTCTCGCGCATGGGTATAAGGCGATATGCGACACAGCATCAACGGACTCGCTCTCACGGGCCTCGCGGCCCTCGTTCTCTCCGCCTGCGGCAGCAGCGGCGGTGGCGAAGGCAACGGCGACTCGGTCATCACGCGGCCCACCGTCACGCTGACGGCCAGTCCGACCGCGGTCGCGTCCGGCTCGAGCACCACGCTCACCTGGAACTCCAACCGCGCCACCGATTGCACCGCCTCCGGCGGCTGGACCGGCGCCAAGGCGGTCAGCGGCACCGAGGTGATCTCGAACATCACTGCGGCAACCACCTATACGATCACCTGCGCGGGCGTCGGCGGCACCTCGAACCCGGCCAGCGCGGCGGTGACGATCTCCGGCGTCGCCGCGGCG
>Ga0335075_10000882_pt1 | contig 50948 bp, 48 predicted proteins | sample Lox_Sample_24_FD_206723 | JGI IMG/M metagenome (GOLD analysis project Ga0335075, IMG submission 206723) | Soil microbial communities from Loxahatchee National Wildlife Refuge, Florida, United States - Lox_Sample_2.4 | ecosystem: Environmental > Terrestrial > Soil > Wetlands | place: USA... | reverse complement strand
CCATCGGCGCCGACGCAGTAACCATCGGCGCCATGACTATCCACGCGGCGGTCGCGCATTCGGCCGAGTTGCGAGCGAAAATCCCAGGGCTCGCCGACCTCGCCTCCTGGATCGGCGACGAGCAGGTACGCCATCGCGGCACCATCGGCGGCAGCCTGGCGAACAACGACCCCTCCGCCTGCTATCCGGCGGCGGCTCTCGCGCTGAACGCGACCATCAAGACCAACAAGCGGGAGATCAAGGCTGACGATTTCTTCAAAGGCATGTTCACCACTGCGCTCGAGCAGGACGAGCTGATCACGTCTGTAACCTTCCCTGTCCCACAAAAATCGGCCTACGAGAAATTCCGCAACCCGGCCTCCCGCTACGCCATCGTCGGCGTGTTCGTCGCCCGCTTCCCCGCCGGCGTTCGCCTGGCGATAACCGGCGCCGGCCAGAACGGCGTGTTCCGCCACCAACAAATGGAGCAGGCGCTCTCGTCGAACTTCTCCCCCGACGCGATCACCAAGATCACCACCTCCGCTGACGGCTTGAACAGCGACATCCACGCCAGCGCCGAGTATCGCGCCCACCTGATCGGCGTCATGGCCCGCCGCGCCGTAGCCAAAGCCGCGTGAGACGCCGCCGCCCACTTCACCTCTCCCGCTCTGCGGGAGAGGTCGGATCGCGAAGCGATCCGGGTGAGGGTGCCGGGGCCCGAGCCCCCTTCCCCACCCTCGGCCACAACCAGGGCCCCCCGCTGGACCCCGACGAAGACCCCGGTGTTCTCTCCTGGCGTCATTGGTGCTGGAAGCGCGCCCACAAGCGCGCCTGGAAGACCCCACCCCGCGAGATCGCCCTGCGCCGCCTCGCCCGCGCCGAGGCTTTAGGCATCACCTACCACGCCTATACTCTCGAGATCCTCGAACGCGGCATCTACCTCTAACCGCCCACGGCTGCCGCACCCGTAGGGCGGAAAAGCGAAGCGCATTCCGCCATCCACCCCACCACCGGACACCCCGCACCCATGCCCACCCACGTCGTCGTCATAGGCGCCGGCATCATCGGCGCCGCCAGCGCCGCCGAGCTCCTCCGCGACGGCCACCGCGTCACCATCCTGGACCCCGGCCCTCCTGGCGGCGAGCAGGCCGCCAGCTACGGCAACGGCTGTTGGCTCAGCCCCAGCTCGGTAGTCCCCCTGTCCCTCCCTGGCATCTGGCGCAACGTCCCGCGCTGGCTCGCCGACCCTCTTGGCCCCCTGACCATCCGCTGGCGCTATCTCCCCCGCCTCGCCCCCTGGCTCTGGCAATTCCTCCGCGCCGGCGCCACCGAGTCCCGCGTCGCCGCCACCGCCCGTGCCCTGCGCCCGCTCCTGGTCGACGCCCCCGAGCGTCACCGCCGCCTTGCTGAAGAAGCCGGCGTCCCCTCGCTGATCCAGCGCCAAGGCCAGCTCTATGTCTTCCCCGACCGCGCCGCCTTCGAAGCCGAGGCCCTGGCCTGGCGCCTGCGCCGCGACAACGGCGTGCAATGGATCGAGCTCTCCGAGGACGAACTCCGCCAGCGCGAACCGGTCCTCGACCGTCGCTACAGCTTCGGCGTGTTCGTCGAGGATGGCGGCCACTGCCTCGATCCCGGCGCCTATGTCGCCGCGTTGATCGAAGCCGCGCGCGCCCACGGCGCCCAGCTCCGGCCCGCTCGCGCCCTGGGTTTCCGCATCGAAGACCGCCGGCTGCGCGCAGTCCGCACCGACAGCGGCGAAATCGCCGCCGACCGAGCCGTGATCGCCGCCGGTGCGCGATCCCGCGCGCTGGCCGCCGCCGCCGGAGACAACGTGCCGCTGGAAACCGAGCGCGGGTACCACGCCGTGATCGAGCGCCCCGAGAGCGGCCCCCGTCATCCGGTCATGCCGAGCGACGGCAAGATGTCGATGACCATGACAGCGCACGGGCTGCGCGTCGCCGGACAGGTGGAGCTGGCGGGATTGGAAGCGGCCCCGAACTGGCGCCGCGCCGAGATCCTCCGCGATTTCGCACTGCGCATGTGGCCCGGCCTGCCCCGCGACCTGCCGACAGAGCACGTCAAGTTCTGGATGGGCCATCGCCCTTCCACGCCCGACGGCCTACCCTGTATCGGTCCGGCGTCGGGCTGTCCCGACGTGGTGCATGCGTATGGGCACGGACATATCGGCCTCGCCGCCGGCGCACTCACCGGCCGCTTGGTGGCGGATCTGGTCAGCGGCCGCCCGCCAGTGGTGGACCCCACACCGTATGCGCCACAGCGATTCAGTTAGCCGAATGATCCACTACCGCCATCGCCGCCCCGCAACCGTCATGGCCGGGCTTGGCCCGGCCATCCACGCCCTTTCCGTACAATGCGACGCATCACCTCCCAGCGCACGCTGGCAAACCACCTCCACCTGCCGTGCGACACGGGACCAGGAGAAACGATCCTCCAGCAATCGCCGGGCAGCTTGAGCCAGTCGGCCGCGCAGCTCTGTGTCATCCAGAAGCCGGAGTATCGCCGCAGCGAATGCGCCGGGATCGTCCGCCATCAACAGGTGCACGCCATCTTCTACATCCAACCCCTCGACCCCCACTGTCGTCGAGACGACCGCACGCCCCATCGCCATCGCCTCGAACGCCTTGATGCGAGTGCCGCTGCCGACACGCAGTGGAATCACGAACACATGCCCCGAAGCGACGTGCGGGCGGATATCATCGACATAACCGGTGAACGTCCAGCCGAGGCCGCGCTGTCGAGCAGCGGCAACCACGGCCGCCGGCGGGTTGCGCCCGACGATGACGGCCCGCGCCGCCGGACGCGCGCGCGCCACCATCGGCCACACCTGATCCCGCAGGAACTCGATCCCGTCTATATTCGCCGCCGAATCCATCACCCCGGCGAATACGACTGTACCCTCATCCGCACCGGGCGGCTCCGGCTCCGGCTCGGGGCGAAAAAAATCCAGGTCCACACCCGTATCGATCCGGTCCACATCCCTGAGGCCATAGCGCGACCGCAACACGTCGGCGTCCCGAGAGGATACCGCGATCACCCTGTTGAAGCGCCGTAGCGCAACACCCTCGAACCGGGCCATCTTGCGGGCCTGATTGCGCCACACCAACCGCCGCAGCCCGGTCGCGACGCGTGCGTGACGCTCGAAGATCTCCGCCTCCACGTTATGTGTGAACAGCACGGACGCGCATGGGATCTGGTCCGGCGCCAGCACCGCGCCGTGGATAAAATCCACCAGCACCACCTCCGGCCGGTCCCGCAATGCCGCGGCGATGGACGCGCTGCCTGCCGCGGAGGCATCGGTAGCGACCGAAACCGGACGGCGGTCCGCCAGCGCCCCCACCCGGCGCAGCATGGAGGCAGGCGTCCCCGGCCAGGATATGAACCTGTCGCACACCGACTCGATGTCGGTGGCAAATCGGGCGGCATCGGATGGCGCCGGAGCCGTGAGCACAACACGGAACGCACCGCCCTTCATATGCCGCAGGATGTTGGACGTGCGGATCTTGCCGCCTTCGTTGGCCGGAAATAGGAATCGTGGGCTGACGAACAGCAGCGTTGGCCGATGGCTCACCAGCAGATCCCGTGATACTCGATCCCCCGATGGTCCCGCAGCTCCTGCAGCCCAGCCAGGTCCAGCACGGTCTGCCCGTCCAGCGAGCCGACCAGCTCGGCCAGGTCGGCGCCGCCCACGTGTCCGACCACCACCATTCCGCTGCCCTCGAGCGCCTCGCTTGCGGTGGCAACCAGCAAGCGATCGAGGTGCGGGATCTCGCGTTCGATGTAGTTGCGATTACTACCCAGCAAGCGAGCGACCTGCACAGAGCGATCGAAGATGCGCAAATCGTAGCCCTTACCCAGCAAACGTTCGGCCAGAATCACGAACGGGGACTCGCGCATATCGTCAGTGCCCGGCTTGAATGCCAGCCCGAACAGGGCCACGCGCTGCCGGCCGTGCTCAGTGATGGCATCGAGCGCACGGGCGATGATAGCCTCGTTGCTCGGCAGAACCTGACGCAGAAACGGCGCCGGCACGTCCCGTCCGTCTGCCAGCGCCAGCAGGCTGCGCACGTCCTTGGGCAGGCAGGATCCGCCGAAGGCAAAGCCTGGCTGCAAATAGGCGGGGGAGATATTCAGAATCCGGTCCTGGCAGAACAGCCGAAACGCCTCGCGCGCGTCCACGCCATAGGCGGCGAGCACGGCACCCGCCTCGTTCGCGAAGGCGAGCTTGACGGCGTGATAAGCGTTGGACAAGTACTTAACGCTTTCTATGACTCTGAAGTCCGCGACATGGATCGGCGCGGCAATAGGATCATAGATGCCGCGCAGCACCGGCGCCTCGTCACCGGGGGCGGCACCGATCAGGGTGAACGGCGGAAAACCAAAGTCGCGGACGGCCGCGCCTTCGCGCAGGAACTCCGGGTTACTATAGTACCTGAACCCCTCGCCCGCACGCTTGCCGCTGGCCTGTTCCAGTGCCGGGATGACGCGGTCCTCAGCCGTCCCCGGCGGCACAGTGGAGCGCATCACCACGAAGTGCGGCGTCGATTTGCGCCGCAGCGCCGCGCCGATATCGTGGACGACCGCGTCAACCGCCGCCATGGACACACTGCCGTTGCGCGCACTTGGTGTGCCCACGGCAATGAACGACATGTCCGAACCGGCAACCGCCTCGGCCACATCATCCGTCGCCCGCAGCCGGCCGCTGCGAACGCCGCCTGCGATCAGTGTCTCGAGCTCGGCTTCCACGATAGGAGACACACCCTGGTTTAGCAGCTCGATCTTCTGCGGCGAGATATCCACCGCGACCACCTTGTGGCCCAGCGACACCAGGCAACCACACGATACCGCGCCGACATAGCCGATGCCGAACACAGAGATCTGCACCATGAATCCCTAGCCCTGGTTGCCGCTGAATCTGCCCCGCGTCACAGACACGGCCTGCTAGTCTTCCAACGCGGTATGGCGATGTGGTGTGACATTACGCTTATGCTAACCCGTCGTCAATCCGAATCATCGAGGCAGGGCAACGATCGACCGTTAACCGATGTGCAGTACTTGCGCGATGCGGCGTCGGATTCGGCCTCGGCGAACGTCCGGCCAGAGCCACCTTTTAGCTGAACAAGGTTTCATCCAGCGGCGTGTAGTCAGCTATGTGACAGGCCAATAAGATTGCGATCACGTTCATGCAGGATCGGGACGAATGATTCGATATGCCATTGCTGCTGTCCTCACATTCGGCGCCACCGGCACTGCTGCCGCCAGCACGCTGAGAGTAGGCGCCGAGCAGGAATACAAGATGCCGAGCCAGGCGCTCGCCCATGCACACGATGGCGATACGATCGCGATCGAGCCCGGCACCTATTTCGATTGCTCGCTTGTAAAGCAGAACGATCTCACCATCGAAGGCACCGGCCCCGGGGTCGTGATGACCGACAAGACCTGCCGCGGCAAGGCAATCCTGATCACCAATGGAAACAACATCACCGTTCGCAACTTGACGCTGCAGCGCGCCCGGGTACCCGACCTGAACGGTGCCGGCATCCGCGCCCAGGGCGGCAACCTCACCGTCGTGAACGCGCGGTTCCTGGACGATCAGGACGGAATTCTGTCTGCCCCGAACCCCAATGCCACGATTCGGATCATTGGCAGCGAGTTCGTCGGCAACGGCAGGTGCGGCGGCGGCAAGGGCTGCGCCCACGGCATCTACATCGGGCCAGTAGCCGCGCTGGACGTCGAAAATTCGCGTTTCCTCGACACCCATGCAGGGCACAACATCAAATCGCGCGCGGCGAGCACCACCGTGCTGAATTGCGACATCGAAGATGGACCCAACGGCTCGTCGAGCTACCAGATCGACGTGCCGAACGGCGGTACCGTCCGCATCGAAGGCAACAAGCTCGAGAAGGGACCGCTCGCGCAGAACTATGGCACTGCAATCATTATCGGCGAGGAAGGCGTCACTTACCCGTCTAACGGGCTGGTGATCCGCAACAACATGCTGATCAACGAGACCGGCCACGAAACCACCTTCGTTCGCAACATCACCGCGACGCCGGCGCAGTTGTCGAGCAACGTGTTCAAGGGCGGTCAGGTGATCCCCTTGGCGGGTGACGGCACGGTCAGATAGGGCAGCCACTACCACCTTTCCCGCTCTGCGGGAGAGGTCGGTTCGCGAAGCGAGGCAGGTGAGGGTGCTCGTGCGTCCAGCACCCTGTTCGCTACTCGGAATACCCGTCCGGATGAGCTTCGCGCCAACCCACCGCCGTGCGGACAATATCGTGCAGGCTGGCGAAGCGCGGAGCCCATCCGGTCTCGCGCCGGATGCGATCGGCCGACGCGACCAGTACCGGCGGATCTCCCGCCCTTCGGGGCGCCATCACCGTGGGCACGGCGCGGCCGGTGACCTCGGCCACCGCATCGATCACCTGCAGCACCGAATAGCCCTGCCCGTTCCCCAGGTTGTAGGTGACGCTCCTCTCCTGCAGCCGATCGAGCGCGCGAAGATGCGCATCCGCCAGATCGGTCACGTGCACGTAGTCGCGGATGCAGGTCCCGTCCGGCGTCGGATAGTCCCGCCCAAACACCTGCAGCGCCGGTCGCCGCCCCAGCGCGGCGTCGATCGCCAGCGGGATCAGGTGCGTCTCCGGCCGATGATCCTCGCCCAGCCGTCCCGCGGCGTCGGCACCGGCGGCATTGAAATAGCGCAGGCACCCGCTGCGCAGGCCGTGCACGCGCTCGGCCCAGAGCAGCGCGCGCTCCAGCATCAGCTTGCTCTCTCCGTACGGCGATCCGGGATCGATTGGTGCATCCTCGGCGATGGGCACGCGCTCCGGCGTGCCGAACAGGGCGGCGGTGGAGGACAGCACGAAGCGCGGCACACCGTGGCGCACGCAGGCGTCGATCAGCCGGATCCCGTTCGTCGCGTTTTCCAGCAGGTACCGAAACGGCTCGCGCATGCTTTCGCCCACCAGCGACAGCGCGGCAAAATGCAGCACCGCATCCCACGCGCCGTCGGCAAGAACCGCATCGACCGGGCCGGCATCAGCCAGATCGGCCTCGATCAGCCGCACCCCGGCGGGAACCGCCGCCCGATGGCCGGTCCGGAGATTGTCGAATACCACGACCTCATCGCCACGCTCGACCAATGCGAGCACGACGTGACTGCCGACAAAACCGGCACCGCCAGTCACCAGAAAACGTTGATGCCCCATGACCGCGCGTTATGGCCTGAGCCGTGCTCGGCAGTCCAGTCGCCCTACGCTTCCCGCGTGCTACCGTTGGCGCCGAAGAGAGGAGACCGACATGGACGATCCGTCCGAACTCGAAGCGGCCGCGCAGTACCGGCGCAATGGCTACGTCGTGATCCGCCGGCTGCTGACGGAACAGCACATAGCGGCCTGCCTTGACGCGCTGACCCGGCTCGCCGACATGCCCGGCGTTGCCTCGGGGCAAAACCGCGAGCAGCCCTTCGTCGCGCTGGAGGCCGGCGTTGATCGCGCGCAGACTGAAACCGCGCAGCGCATCGACATGGTCCGCAAGTTCGGCAATTTCACCGATTTCGATCCCGCCCTGATGCATGCCGCAATGTCGACGAAGCTGCATGCGATCCTCGACCGGATCATGGGATCCGGTCGCGTGCTGCTGCAGGAGATGGCGCTGGTGAAGCCGCCGCGGATCGGCGGCGAGAAGCCCTGGCACCAGGACGCCGCCTATTTCCGAGGCAGCGATCCCGCCCTGATGTTCGGCGTCTGGATCGCGCTGGACCCGGCAACGCGCGAGAATGGCTGCATGCAGGTGATCCCCGGCTCGCACCGCGCCGGCCCGGTCCCGCACATCCCGCACGAGGACATCAATCTCTGCACGATCCGGCCTGACCATCTGCACGCCGAGCGCCGCGTCGCCGTGCCGCTCGATCCCGGCGACGCGCTGATCTTCCACAGCCTGACGCATCACTACACCGCGGCGAACCGTTCAACGCTTCGGCGGCGCGCGTTGCAGTTTCACTATCATCAACTCGGCATGGAATGGACCTCGCTGGCCGCGCATCGCGACTTCTATCACGATGAAACCGGCGAGTACGCGGCCTGCACGGTCTCGCGCGGCAAGCCGTTCGCCGAGGCGTCCAGCTTCCTGCCCCAGCGGCTGACTCCAGTCAGCCCGATGGAGTGAGCGCGACGGGCAGGCTCGCCAGCGCGCGCAGCGTATTGTTGTAGCGTCGGCGGACGGGCCCGGCGATCTCTATCGACGCCGCTTTGCGCGCCAATGCGGCCAGCACGACTTCGCCCTCCAATCGGGCCAGCACCTGGCCGACGCAGACGTGGATGCCAGCGCCGAACCCCACATGCGCCGCGCTCTGGCGGGTGATGTCGTACTCGTCCGGCCGCTCCCAGCGGCGCGGGTCGCGGTTGGCGGCACCCAGGAACATCAGGATCTTCTCGCCTTCGTCCATGCGCACGCCACCGATCTCCACCGGCCGCGTGGTGGTGCGGAAGAACGTCTGCACCGGGGTTTCGAAACGGACGGCTTCCTCGAATGCGGCGCGCGCCAGTCCCGGCTCCGCGCGCAAACGTTGGAACTGCCCGGGGAAACGCGCCAGACAAAAGATCGCCGCGCCCAGGCCACTGACTGTTGTATCGACGCCGGCAGTCAGCACCGAGCGCACGACGATCGGTGCCTCTTCCGGGGTAAGCTCGCCGGCATCGGCGGCGGCGTGGATGGCAGCGCCGAACCCCTGCGGCGCCAATGCGGCGCGTTGCGATTGTGCCTGCACCCAGGCGGTCACAGGTTCTGCGTCCGCGACTGCGGCCTCGAAGAATGAGTTGCGCGGACCGAACGAGTTGAACACCATGTTGCTGTACGGCAGTAGATAACGCCGGTTCTCGCGCGGCATCCCCACCGCATCGGGGAAGACGGTCAGCGGAAATGCCTCGGCGAGATCCGGGATGGCATCGAAACTGCGGCGCTCCGACAGCTCGTCGATCAATGCATCGGCGGCTGTGGCGAACTCCGCGCGCAGCTTACGCATTGCCGCCGGCGACAGCACCCGGTCCAGCACCTTACGGGTGCGGTCGTGCAGCGGCGGGTCGGTTTCGAGTACCAGGCTCGGCAGTCTCCAGGGCTTCTCCTTCTTGAAATCCGCGATGCCGACGCCGCGTGCGGATGAGAAGCTGGCCCAATCCGCGAGGACTGTGCGCACCTCGTCGTAGCGTGCCACGGCCCAGACGTTGTAGCGGTTGAGCCAGACCACCGGGCCCGCCTCCCGCAGGGCTTCGTGGGCGGCGAACGGGTCTTCGAAATACTCTTCGGTGTAAGGGTCGATGTCGGATGTCGGGATGGACATGGAGCACTCCCCTCGTCGGGTCCGTGTGCCGAGCCTATACCTGATGCCCGATCAGGACGGAGGGGGAAATGTATCTCGGAACCCAGATCTCGCCGCGCGACGATGCGGATTATCGGATGTGGGTGCAGCTCGGCGTGCAGCACGTCTGTGTCGATCCGCCAGGCAATCCGCATCACTGGAGCCTTGATGACCTCAACCGTCATCGAGAGCATGTGGAGAGCTTCGGGCTGATCCTGGACATGGTGCAGTTGCCGCTGTCCTCGCGCCCGATCGAGCAGGGGCAGAGCCCGAACATCCTGTTGGGCCGCGAGCCGGACCGACAACGCGAGATCGATTCGATCTGCGCGCTGATCGAGAGGTTGGCGGCGGCGGGGATCCCGGCAGCGAAATACAACCTCAACATCATCGGGATTCCACGCACGCCGAAAGAGACCGGGCGGGGCGGCTCGCGCAACGCCGCCTTCCGCTGGAGCAAGGCGGATCAGAAGGCGCCGCCGGGAATCGCCGGGGTGCTGGATGAGGAAGAGAACTGGGCGCGGATCGATCATTTCCTGCGCCATGTCGTGCCGGTGGCGACCTCGGCGAAGGTGCGGCTCGCCTGCCATCCACACGATCCCTATACGCCACCCGGCTACAAGGGGGTGACGCGCGTGCTGGGCACGGTCGAGGGGCTCAAGCGCTTCGTGACGATGCACGAAAGCCCGTATCACGGGTTGAATTTCTGCCAGGGCACAGTCGGCGAGATGCTGGAGGACCCAGGCCGCGAGATCGCACCGGTGATCCGCTGGTTCGGCGAACGCGGCAAGCTGTTCAACGTGCATTTCCGCAACATTCGCGGTCGGCGGCTGGATTTTATGGAGGTATTCCCGGACGAGGGGAGCATGGACATGGCGGCCTCGCTCCGCGCCTATCGGGATGTGGGGTATCAGTACATGCTGATGCCGGACCATGTGCCGGAAATCGACGGGCGCGATCCGTCGGGCACGGCATTCGCGTTCTGTTATGGGTATATCAAAGGGCTGATGGACGCGATGGCGGGGGGTGGAGGGTAATACCTGCTGCCGAAGCTGGCGGCCGGAACGCCGTCAGATGAATGAAGCCTGTCAGAACAGGTAGGCGGGCGCTTTGTAGCCCTACCTGCGCCAGAAAGAACGCTTGTCTGGAGGTTTTGGGGGCGGGGAATCAATTGCTGCGGTGCGCGGCGGACTGGCGCCCGTCTTCCCCCAGGCCACAAACCTTCGGGACCAGCGGTCGCTTTCGTCAGGCACGACCGGACAGTCGCTCCGTGTTCTCGTACCTTCCAGTGCCCGCTTTGGGTGGAGAGCGGACACAGCGGCTGGTCGCGCCGAGGTCAGATCTGCGCCCAAGTCGGTCATTCGCGACGGCTAGGCCCTATGGACAAACCTAATCCAGAGACGAATGCATCCAGACTATGCTACCAAAACCTCCGCCGGCGGCGCTGAAGCGGTTGCGACAGTAGGCGAAGAAAAGGTGTTGCAATACGAGAAATATCTGCGGCTGTCTTCTTTTGGCTTCGACACAGGGAGGGTAGTACTGTTGGGACTTGTGCTCATGCCGGTTGTCTGAGTGGCCCTTCCGAGTCAAACGTTCCGACCAAGAAAATGAAATCCCCTCGGCCGTCAACAAGGACGTGTGGTTTCTTCTCGTCTATTCGTGACTACCCATTTTGACGCATGGCACAGGGCGTGCTAATTGCGCCCCGCCGTTCATCTGCCCTGGCGACAATCGTTCGAGAGGTCTTGCGTGAGCGTCAGCTTACCTGTTGAAGCCCGTCTGCCGTTGCCTGCCGCAGTGGATCGGCACCGTATCCTGTGGTCCTACGCAGGCACCCTTGTGGTGTGGCATCTTGTCGCGCTGCTCGCGCTAGTGCCTTGGTTTTTCAGCGTCACCGGGCTCGTGCTGGCGATCGTCGGGATTTACGTGTTTGGCGGCCTGGGCATCACGCTATGCTATCACCGCTTACTGACCCATCGCGGCTTGGCTTGTCCGAAATGGCTGGAGTACGGTTTCGCGATTCTGGGCGTGTGCGCCATGCAGGACACGCCGGCGCGCTGGGTGGCGGTGCACCGACGCCATCACGAGCATGCCGACCAGCGGGAAGATCCGCACAGTCCGCTGGTCGGTTTCTTCTGGGGTCATGTCGGCTGGATGCTGGTGGAGAACGCTGATCTCGTGCGGCTGAACATCTACGATCGTTACTCAAAAGACATTCTGCGCGATCGGTTCTATCGCCGGTTGGAACGCACCTATCTTTATCCAACGATCATCATCTCATCATGGGTGGCCTTCTTTGTGGCTGGATTCGCGGCCGGAATGCTGAACGGAACCGGTGTGGCGGAGGCCGTGCGGTTCGGCGGGAGTCTGCTGATCTGGGGTGTATTCGTGCGCGCGGTCCTGGTTTGGCACATCACTTGGCTGGTGAACTCAGCATCGCACCTGTGGGGCTACCGCACATATGAGACCGATGACAAAAGCCGCAACAACTGGGTGGTCGCTGTCCTGACGGGCGGCGAGGGCTGGCACAACAATCACCATGCGGACCCACGGTCCGCGCGACATGGTCATCGCAGATGGGAGTTCGATGGGATATTCCTGTTCATATGTGCATTGGAGAAGGTTGGTCTGGTGTGGAAAGTCGTGCGCCCCAGCCAGCGGCCAAGCCTGGCGCGCGCGAACGAGTAACATCAGTCGCTGTGGGGATCCGAGACCGACCAGGCCGCGGTTGGTGCGCGTCCACGCGGCGGAGCGCGTTCTGGACAGGCTAGAGGGCAAGCCGACGCAGACGGTTGAGGCGAACTCGCGCGTGACGCTGGAGGTGCTGGTGCGGCGCTCGATGGCGCTGGCGCAGCCGGAGCGGGTGCGGCCACCAATGATCGAAGCTGCGCCGGAGGACGATGCCCTCCCCTGTCGTGTCGTGGAATTTCCCGGCGTCCGGTGACCGCTTTGGGTCGAGACCGGTCACTGGATAGGCCGGCTGGTATCAGTGGTCCCCCGCGCTTCCTCCGTGCGAATCAAAAGCCGCAACGGTTCGCCCAACTGCACGGCATGTGCCGAGCCAGTGGCACGCCGCGCCTCGTCGCCTCCCATCCACGGCCCGCGCGGCAACGATTTATTTTGATTCGCACGGAGGAAGCGCGGAGGACCACGGGGAACACGGAGTCCCGCATGCTTCTGGCAGAGTCGTTGACCGAACAGGTCATCGGACTGGCAATCGAGGTTCACCTAACACCGGCCCGGGCTTGCTTGAGGCCGTCTATGAACAGTGCCTGTGTTTCGAGCTGCGGCGCGCGGCCGTCGGGTTCGCGCGGCAGGTCGCCATTCCGATGCTCTAAAAGGGCGAGCAGGTCGGTGACGGTTTCAAGGTGGATGTTGTTGTGGCTGAACAGCTCACATTGGAAATCAAGTCTATCGCGACGATCCTCCCGGTGTACGAGATGCAACTGCGGACCTATCTTCGCATGAGCGGTATTCGCGTCGGGTTGCTATTGAATTTCAACCCGCCGCGACTGATGGATGGCCTCCGTCGCTACGTGGTCTGGCCCCGGCTTCTCCGCGGCCGGTCCGTTCTGTATCCGCACTGAAAGGGCTTGCGGTAACTCGCAGGACGCCGGCAGGTGCTCGGTGCCGGAGGCGGCTTTGGCACCCCGGGGCGGGGGGCCCCCAACCTGAGCAGGCGCCACCAAAGCGGCTGTTGCGAACTATTCACGGCCCGAGATCGGGGCGGCCTGCGCTGGTGGGGAGCAGGCCAACCACAGCCCGCTGCCGGTCAAACCTGTCCGGCAAGCGCGACCTTAACGCCCGACGGAGCGTCCAAGGGCTGCCCAGAGAACAAAGTCTCCCATTGGGCAAATTCACCCTTGCAACAGGATGGCATACCCACTATCTCCGCTCCCCATGCCAATCGCGCTCCACACACCCGGCCGTGCTTCCCAATCCCACCAAGGGGTTGGTGCGCGCCTCGTCCGCCGCCTCGGCGGCGCGGTGCGTAGCGCCATTGTCGGCGGCATCGCCCTCGCCGGCGCTCTGCGGCGCCCAGCCGCCTTGCAAACCAGCCGCGACCACGCCGCGACGCAACATCCGGAATCCCCTCCGCCCAGGCCGCTCCCTCTTCCGCGCCGGCCGCGCGCCGCTCTCTCTGCCCCGTTGCCCCCTCCGCCCTGGCTCGCGCCTCTGCTCGCTCGTCGTCACCGCCGGTCCGCCTCCGTCAGCCGCCCTGCGTTTCTCAACCACGGCGTCGCGCGCTTCACCCCGGAGGCATTCCCCGCAGCTCAGCCCCAAAGCCTGTGCCGTTCTCAACACGCCGCTCAAGGACTGCGATCCCAAGACCCTGGAGCTGGTGGTCTCCACATTCACCCGGTACATCGATCAGGTCATGTCGCCCGAAGCGGGCATCTCGGACCGCGCGGCAACCCTTCCCAACCTGTGGCACCGGCTAAGCACCGCGCTCGCTGACACCGAGGCCGATACGTCGCGACCCGCAACGCCGGGGCCAGTACCAGCCACCCCTGCGGACGAGGTGCCGGATGCGCCGGTCGTATCGCCGCATCCACCGGCACCGCCCACCGGGCCCTCGGCAAAAGACGCGCCCCGCGCCTCTCGCCGCTACCGCCGTCAAGCCCGCCGGCCTCCGACCCACCGGCCGAGGCCACGATCACCGTTGCCGCACCAAAGACCCCGCCAGACATCACTGCTCCGTCCGGGCCGGTCGTGCACCGATCGTTCCAATCCCACACACAATCTTTTGTGCGCTGGCGCAGACGCCACTTCCGCTGCCGTCGCCCGCTTTTCCCTCGCGGTGTGCGCGACCGGATGCAATGCCTGCCGCCGCCGCGAAGACTGTGTTACGCCGCCTGCGCCGGACCGCCCTGAGGCGATTGCGCGCCGAACCCGGCGCATGTCAGAAGGCTAATGAACGGGGCCACCGCATGGGGGTCCCGCCATCCCGATTCGCGCCAGGCGAACCTCGCCGAACCGTACCGCCGGCTGGCATCACTGCCAGCCGCAGTTGTCTCCCGAGCACCGGTGCTGACCGAAAACGGCAGCAAGAGAACGGAACCACAGATCCAGCGCGGTAGGCTGGGTTGGGAGTCACATCGACATCGATATGCATGGACCTGACGAATCAGACCGAGTCGCGTCTGGTCAAGAAGAACTTATAGTATCACATGCCCGTAGATCCCCCCAGTTCCGGGCTTTTCAGTCGGTTGGGCAAAAGCTCAGGATGCGTGGCGCGACGGCGTGCCCGGGTGCGGTCGGGCGCCTGATATAGACAAGTACGTTGGTGTCGATGAAGACAGGATCAACGACCATCGTCGCCGTACATGCCTTCGCGCCAGAGCGAGATGCTGCCATCCCACGAAGCACATTTGTTTTTCTCTTCTTCGCGTCCCTTGTGCCTGTCACGTTATTCCTGGCGCCCGGACGTGTTCCCGGCGCCCGCATTGAACTGTCATCGTTGCGGCACTATCCTGCCTATCACAACGGAGAGATGGCGGTGAGCACCCCCGCGCCAGGCGCGATCGACTGTGATGTCCACCCGGCGATCCCCGGCACCCAGGTTCTCGTCCCCTATCTGGACGAGTACTGGCGCGACATCGTGCTGATGCGCGGCCTGGAGCGCGAGAACCTCGACATCGGCGCCTACCCCCCCGGTTCCCCGCTCTCCGCCCGCCCCGACTGGCGGCCCGCCACCGCCAAGCCCGGAACCGATCTCGACCTGCTGCGCCGCCACGCACTCGACGACTTCCGCACACGCTACGCGATCTGCAACGTCATCCACGGCGCCCCGGTGATGTTCAGCGAGGACCTCGCCGCCGCGCTCTGCCGCGCCATCAACGACTGGCTGCGCGCCGAGTGGCTGGACCGCGACCCCCGCCTGCGCGCCTCCATCGTCATTCCCTATCACAGCGCGGAACAATCGGCGCAGGAGATCGAACGCTGCGCCGCCGATCACCGCTTCATCGGCGTGCTGATGCTGGCGATGGCCGAGCTCCCGCTGGGTCGCCGGCAGAATTGGCCCATCTACCGAGCCGCCGAGCGCCACGGCCTGACCATCAACATCCATGCCGGCAGCAGCTGCCGCCACGCGCCGACCTCGATCGGCTGGCCGTCCTATTACCTGGAAGACTACGTCGTCCAGTCACAGGGCTTTGCCGGCGTGCTGAATTCGTTGATCACGGAAGGTGTCTTCGTCGAATTCCCCCACCTCAAGGTGGTGCTGATGGAATCCGGCGTGACCTGGCTGCCCGGCTGGATGTGGCGTGTCAGCAAGACCTGGCGCGCCATGCGTCCCGAGGTGCCCTGGAACAAGATCTCCCCCGCCGAGCTGGCACGCCGGCACGTCCGCCTGACCATCCAGCCCTTCGACGCGCCACCGACCCGCGAGCAGGTCGAACGCATCATCGATGAAATCGGCTCGGAAGAAATGTTCCTGTTCTCCACCGACTACCCACACTGGCATTTCGACGGCGCCAACGCCGTACCCGACTTCCTCCCCGAGACACTGGTGCATAAGATGCTGTTCGACAACCCGATGGAAACCTACGCGCGTCTGAAGGAGCAACGGCAATGAACGTCACCGTCCTCGAGCGCAGTCCCGACACCGCGGCACAGAGCAAGCTCGGCTACGTCGATTGCGACGTGCACATCTATCCGGCGACCCCCACCGAGCTCGACTCGTTCCTGCCCGAGCGCTGGCGCCGCCACCGCGCCATGTTCGGCGGCCGCAGCCGGCAGGCACTGTCGTACACCGCCAACTATCCGCGCATGTCCCCGCAAGTCGGCATGCGCCTCGATTCGTGGCCCCCGAATGGCGGCATCCCCGGTTCCGACCTCGACTTCCTGCGCGAGCAACTGCTCGACGCATTCGGTGCCATCCACGGCGTCATGCTGCCGCTGGTCGGCCGCTGCTCGGACGAGCGCAATGTCGAATTCGGCGCGGCGATGTGCACCGCGGTCAACGACTGGCAGGCCGCCATGTGGTCGGACCGCGAACCGCGCCTGAAGGGGTCAATCCAGGTACCAGTGGAGTACACCGAAGCCGCGATCGCCGAGATCGAGAAGCGGGCAGGTGATCGCCGCTTCGTGCAGGTGCAGATTCCGCCGCGCAGCCTGGAACCGCTCGGTCGGCGCCGTTACTGGCCCATCCTGGAAGCCTGTGCCGCCAACGGCTTCCCCATCGCCCTGCATCTCGGCGGCACCAACGGCCATCCTTCGACCGGCGGCGGCTGGCCCTCCTTCTACCACGAGGAGCACCCCTCCTACTGCCAGAGCATGGAGGCGCTGGTCACCAGCCTGGTCGTCGAAGGCGCATTCGAGCGCATCCCCGATTTGCGCGTCGTCCTGGTGGAAGGTGGCTTCGCCTGGATGCCGGCGCTGACCTGGCGGCTCGACAAGCACTGGCAACGGCTGCGCGAGGAGGTGCCGCATCTCAAACGCCCGCCCTCCGAGTACATCCGCGACCACATCTGGGTCACCACGCAGCCGATCGAGGAGCCCGAGCGTCCCGACGACATGCTGGCGACGCTCGAGTGGATCGGCTGGGACCGGGTGATGTTCTCCACCGACTATCCGCACTGGGACCAGGACGATCCGCGCTACGCCTTCAAAGTAACACTCCCCGAGCCCGGCCGGCAGCGGATCTTCCGCGACAACGCACTGGAGTTCTACGGCCTGGAATGAGCCGTCACGTCGTCGCCGAGGCAGGCGAGATCGCCCCCGGCTCCTGCAAGATCGTCACCGTGCGAGGCCGCGAGATCGGCGTCTTCTTCGTCAACGACGAGTATTTCGCGCTAATCAACCGCTGCCCGCACGAGGGCGCACCACTCTGTCGCGGCCGGCTGTTCGGCCTGATGGAGGCGGACCGCCCAGGCGCGTATCGGTTGGTCCGCAAGGGCGAGATGCTCCGCTGCCCTTGGCACGGCTGGGAGTTCGACATCCGCACGGGTCAGTCCTGGTGCGAGCCCGACAGCGTGCGGGCACGCACCTATAACGTGACGGTCGAACCAGGCGGCACCCTAGGCAAAGGCCCGTTCGTCGCCGAAATCGTGCCGGTACGCGTCGAACAGAACTACGTCGTGGTCGAGGTGTAGCGAGACCGGGCAAGCTCGCGCAAGCTCACCTCTCCCGCTCTGTGGGAGAGGTCGCCGCGCGCAGCGCGGCGGGTTAGGGTCCCTGTGCGGAGATACGAGTGCTGCCGGCCGACGCCAAACGCGTTGCAATCATTCAGCCGCTGCCGGGAATCGGCGACATGATCTGGCATCTGCCGCATATCCGAGCCATCGCGGCGGTTGTCGGCGAGCCTGTCACGTTGGTAGCGAAGCCAAGATCTACAGCGGCGGAGCTGTTCGATGGCGAGGCCACCGTGCGCGACGTGCTATGGCTGGATCGCAACCCCGAGCGACAGCGCGGCCGGCACGACGGAGCGACCGGCTTCGGACGACTGGTTGTTGCACTGCGCCGGCACGCGTTCGACGCCGTGGTGGTCCTGCACCACAGCCGGATGCTTGCAGCCGCCACTCTTGTTGCTGGTGTCCCGCATCGCTTCGGCTATGGCTTTGGTTTGCAGCGGCTGTTCCTCAATCGTCCGCCCTTCTTGCACCGGCCGCAGCTTTGCCTGCATCCCTACGAGCAAGCGACGGCCTGGCTTGTGGCCGCTGCGATCCCGCTAGAGCAGCCCGAACCGACTCTGTTCGTAACGACGGCACGCCGCGGTGCCGCCCGCCGGCGCCTCAGCGACACCATCGGCCCGATGGTTGCAATCGGAATAGCTACATCGGAAGCGTACAAGCAATGGGGAGCGGCGCAATTCGCCGAACTTGCTACGGTCCTGCTCGACAGCGGATGGGAGCTTCTGGTCTTGGCCGGCGGTCCTGCGGAAACTGAACTGGCCGGGACGATCCGCCAACTTCTGGGGGAGCGCGCCGGCCGGGTTCGCGCGGCACTGGGCTGGAAACTGGGAGAGTTGGCAGCCCTTCTGGCAGAGGCCGCATTTTACGTCGGCAACGATACTGGTGTGATGAACCTGGCCGCCGCCGTCGGCACACGCACATACGGCCTGTTCGGCGCCGTTCCGCCGTTCCACCACAGCCATGTAATCCTGCCGATCCTGCCCCCGGACGGGCGCCCCGACATCCCCACCGGCATGGCCCGGATCACCACCCAGGCTGTGCTGGACACCATCCGCGCCGATCGCGGTTCGCTTGGACCCGGACCCGCATGATCTATTCTTCAGCGTCGGCGCGCTTCTCGGGCCGACATCGCGAAGTCTATATAGCCCGTTCCTCCACCACGATCGTTTCGAAGGTTTCTTCCCGCTCCCACATCCAGCGGCCCAGCCAGCCGGCGGTCATCGCGCCAAGAATTGGCGCGATCCAGAACAGCCACAGTTGCGCAATGTGCGCACCCCCGGCGAACAGCGCCGGGCCAGTGCTGCGCGCGGGATTGACCGACGTGTTAGTAACCGGAATCGAGACCAGGTGGATCAGCGTCAGAGCCAACCCGATCGGAATTCCGGCAAAGCCCACGGCTGCCCCCTTCGACGTCGTGCCGATGATGATGAACAGGAAGAAGAACGTCATCAGCACCTCGGTGAAGAAGCAGGCACCGAGGCTGTATTTTCCCGGGCTGAACTCGCCGTAGCCGTTCGCAGCAAAACCATCGGGCACCCAGCCCGGCTTCCCCGAGGCAATTACCCAGAGCGCCGCCGCGGCCAGGATCCCGGCGATCACCTGTGCCACTATGTAGGGGAGCACGTGGCGATTGGCGCAGCGCCCGGCCGCCCACAGCCCAAGCGTGACCGCCGGGTTGAAATGTCCACCGGAGATGTGTCCCACGGCGTAAGCCATGGTCAGCAGCGTCAGGCCGAACGCGATCGCAACACCGAGAAAGCCGATCCCCAGACTTGGGAACGCCGCCGCGAGAACCGCGGCACCGCACCCACCGAAGACGAGCCAGAACGTGCCGAAGAACTCGGCAACGGCGCGTCGGGACGTATCAGTGTCCATTATCTTCCTCCCTGCCGAAATCAAGCCGCCATTCCGATCCGGGACCGCGGCCGCGGAACATAGGTCGCGAATCGGATGAAATGGAAGTGAGTTGTTCCGTCGTCATGGCCGGCCTTGTCCCGGCCATCTCCGCGCGTTTCTGCTGGCGTGGCACAATTGGATGCAGACGGCCGACACAGGGCCGGCCATGACGATGGGGTGACGGTGGAGGACCAGCGATGCGACAATCACGGCGAAATCTGAGTGCAATGCTCGCCGCGATCCCGGCCGCTGCGATGTTGGGACCGACGGGCGTCGTCGCGCAGGGCACGGTAGAGAACACACTGCCGCCCACACTCGACGAGCCCGGTAAGATCTTGCTGACGGTCTTCCTTCGCCACGACGAGACGAAGACCGTCGATCAGATCAACGAACATCTCCGCCAGACGGGATGGTACGAGAAATTCCCACCGCCCGGCGTGGATGTGGTGGCTTGGTTCGTGATGATGGGCATCGGCCAGGTGGTGATCGTGCGCTTGCCTCCGGATCGACTGCGAGACACCAATCGGGTGATCGAAGCCGCCGCCTGGGGTGGCTTTCGCACGGAGTTCCATCCGACCTACGATTACCGTCGGCTCTGGGCAGAGGCGAAGCGTCAGGCCGACGCAAAACGCTGAGCCGGGAAAGGGAAGCAGGATGGCCGAAAGCAGCAGGCTGGAGCAGGGGCGGGCGATGCGCCGCAAGCTGATGGGCGATGCTTACGCCGATCGGCTGGAGCAGACGGTCTATACCGATGACGTCATGCGCAAGTTCGCCGAGTACTCGACCGAGGCAGTGTTCGGCGGCCTGTGGACACGCCCAGGGCTCGACACCAAGACGCGGGCGCTGATCTGCGTGGTCTCCGACACCGCCACGGGCCGCACGCCGGAGCTGGCGATTCATGTCCGCATGGCGCTGCGCCAGGGGTGGACCGAGGACGAGCTGGTCGAGGCACTGCTGCATCTCTCCGGCTATGTCGGCCTGCCGCTGGTGCGCGAGGCCCTGCTCACCGCGCGCGAGGTGTTCGCGGAGATGCGGGCGGGACGATGATTCGCCGGCTTGGCACCGCCGATGCTGTGGCGTTCCGCGAGATCAGGCTCGAAGCGCTGCGCTCGTGTCCGGAGGCGTTCGGTTCTTCGTTCGAGGAGGAGTTGCGCCTGACGCCAGCCGATTTCGCCCTACGAGTCGCGCCGGAACCGCCGGACGGCGTGTTCGGTGCGTTTGCAGACGACAACGCGGAGCTTGTAGGGATCGCCGGGTTCCGTGTCCACAAGAACGCCAAGGGACGCCACAAGAGCATGCTCTGGGGCGTATACGTCCGCCCGCCCGCCCGCGGCCGAGGCATCGCCACTGCTCTGCTGCGACGGGTGATCGAGCACGCAAGCAATACGTCCGGCGTCGAGCTGCTTCAGTTGACGGTCACGGTGGGGAACGCTGCCGCGCGTGCGCTGTATGATCGCGCCGGGTTCGTGCCCTACGGCATCGAGCGCCGGGCGCTGAAACTGGGGCCCGGCGACTACCGCGACGAAGAGTTGTGGGCGCTCGACCTTGCGACGGCGTCGGTCACGTCAGTGTGAGCGGAGCTCGGCAACCGCAGCCTGGTACGCTGCGAGCGTGTCCCTGACATCGTCCGCGGTGTGCGCCAGAGAGACGTAGCGCTTGTTCTCGCTTTTCAGAACGCCGTGCTTGCGCAATCCGCGCGCGAGGCGCTTCTGCACGTCGGTGTTGCCGCGCAGCACGCCGCGATAGTCGCGCACGTCGGCTTCGGTGAACACGGTGTCGAACATCGGCGGCGCGCCGATCACCTGTCCCGGCAAGCCAGCCTCTTTCAGGATACGGGTGATACCATCGATCAGCGCCTGCCCGGTCGCGAAGACCTGCTTGTATGTCCCGGGCCGCTTGAGGATTTCCAGGGTCGCCAGGCCGGCCGTCGCGGCGACAGGATTGCCGGACAACGTGCCGATCTGCATCAGGACGTGCCCGTCGCCTACTTTTGCCCGGTCGAAGTGGGCCATGATGTCGTCGCGCCCGGCAATCGCGGCCAGGGGGAAGCCGCCGCCGATGATCTTGCCCAGCGTGCAGATGTTCGGCACAACGCCGTAATATTCCTGCGCTCCGCCCCAGGCGAAGCGGAAGCCGGTGACCACTTCGTCGAAGATCAGCGGCACTTCGTATCTTGCGGTGACCTCCCGTAGCGCTTGCAGGAAGCCGGGACGCGGCGCGATCAGCCGCTGGAACGGCTCGACGATCACGCCGCCCAGCTCGTCGTGGCGTTCGGCGATCGGGCTGGCGGCCGTGTCGGGGTCGTTGAACGGCGCGATCAGGACCTCGTCGCTGACGCTTTGCGGGATGCCGGGGGAATCCGGCACCGGCTGAGGGAAATTGCCCGGCCGTTTCGGTGCCAGGCTCATCAGCGAGTAGTCGCTCATCCCGTGGTAGCCGCCTTCGAATTTCAGGATCTTGTCGCGCCGGCGGAAGGCGCGGGCGACGCGCATGGTTATACTACCTGGCCAATCCGATGACCGCTTTGGGTGTTCTGCACGTCCGCTTGCCGGCGGCGACGCGCGGAACGGGACATTCGCTTCGCCGCCGGGTCCAGCCGAAAAGGGACGGCCCGCTTTAGGAAATTGACGCACAGGAGTAGACGTCCGTAGCAAAGCTGGCGTCGCCATTGACCCTTGGCCGTACCGGCTCGCAGTCATCGGCGCCGCTTACCAGTCCTGCTCGGACTCCTCGGTTTCAGGTAGGCCATTCACCTCCCAGGCCTCACGCCCGCCGCGATACCAGTAAACGTGTGTGTAGCCGAGCGCGACGAGACGCAAGGCCAGGTTGCGACCGTTGAAGCGTTCGGAGTTCCAGCCGACCGCCACGACTGGGGTCGAGAGATCACCCTTCGTCAGCTGCTGCATCTTCCGGCGCAAACGGTCCTGCGTCGCGTCAGACGTGCTGCCGCCCCAGCCTGAACCCTTCAGCACGACCGCGCCCGGAATCGACCGAAACCACCAATACGATCCGGTATCAATGATAATTGGCTTCCGGTCAGCCAGAGATTGCTCAAGCTCAGCGGTATGTATCGTCGTTGCGCCCGGCGCGGTGGTCGGTGTCAGTCCGGCAAGCTCCCGATGCAGCGTGTCGTCGGATGCCACGCCGAAATCGGCGTTCTCGTCGGCGTGGTCCCGATGCCCAGCAAGTCTAAGCGCAGCCTGGTAACGTTCGACCTGCGCCATGTAGACGTGATTCGGGGAAGCGACGAGCGGATGGCTCCGAACCGTGTCGTAGGGCCAGATCCGATTTGCCTGGGCAACGGCACTATGTGCCCCGTCCAGTTCCCCCAGCCGCGCATAGGCGGCGGCGAGGCGAAGGTTGAATTGGGCAAGATTGTAAGCGGTATTGTTCGGATTAGCGGCCAGGGCACGCTGTGTCCAAACGATGGCCTCTTCGTCCCGGCCGAGCAGCAACAGCGCCAAAGCAAGATTTTTATAACGGCTCCACGCATACGTGCCCCGCGGATCGAGTCGCATAGCCGTTTTGATCATCGGAATCGCTTCTTCTGCCCGACCCATGCAGATCAGACTGTCCCCGAGCTGATTATAGGCAGGGGCCCAATTCGGGTACCTGTCCAATAAATGCTGAAGAACGGGTATCTCATCGCTGAAGCGCTGCTGACCGTACAACAGGAAGGCGGCAGCATTCAATACATTGAGGCCATCCGGGTTAATCGCGGCCGCGGCGGAAATCAGCCTGGCGGCGCGGGTGAGGTCGTCTGCTTTTGTGCTGTAGCCATAGAACGTACGACGGATTAGCTCTTCGGCGGCTGCGGTCATGGCGATGGTCGACGTCGGATCGAGCTGCAGCGCCTGCTCGTAAAGCAAGAGACTTTGGGCGTGTTCCCGCGGCCCCATCGTATGCCTCCCAAGCGCCCGGGCACGGAGAATGAGGTCGAACGCGTCCGGATTGGTCGGGCGCTCCCGCTTGCTACGGGCGCTCTCGATATCCAGGATCGCGATGTTCAGAGTCTGGCCAATTCGCCGGACGATCTCTTCCTGCCCAGCGCTGAGGTCCTTCACCTGCTCATCGAAGCGATCCGCCCAGAGTTGGGCACCGGTTTCGGTCGAAATGAGCTGCACATCTATCCGTAATGCCTCGCCCACCCGGCGCATGCTGCCTTCGACCACATAGCGAATACCGAGTTCCATCCCGAGCTTGCGCGGATCCACCGTCCTGTCCGCATAGCTGAGGGCGGAATCCCGCGCGATGACTAGCGTTTGGGGCAGGCGGGATAGATCGGCGGTCACGTCGTCCGTGATCCCTTCGGCCAGATAGTTCTGAGCCGGATCACCGCTCAGGTTCTCGAACGGCAGTACGACGAGCGAAAGCCGAGGTGGGGCAGGCGACCCTGCGAGCCAACCGACGCGCCACGCCAAGATCACCAGCAACAACGCCACGATCGTGGCCCCGCCAAAGCCGGCGACCCACGGACGCCACGCCCGGCGACGCCGCGATATAGCGGGGGTTTCACCGACAGCGACCCGATCGGTGGTCGTCGCGACCTTGAGGTCCGTCAACGCCGCATCCGCCTGCGTGACGCGAGGGACAAACCGGTAGCCGCGGCCCGGTATGGTCTGAATACAGCTTTCGCCCGCTCGCCCGTCATCCAGCACCCGGCGCAATGCCGCGATCTGCACCGTCAGGTTTTGCGGCTCGACGACAACTCCTGGCCACACCGCGGCCAGGATCGCCTCTTTGGTTACCAAAGTGCCCGGCCGCTCCAGTAGTACGGCAAGAATGCCGAGCCCACGAGAGCCGACCGAAACCGGCTTCTGCGCTCCGGTTGTATCCTGACGGTACAGCACCTGCGCATGCCGATCGAAGCGCCAGCCCTCGAACGCCAAGGTCTCGCAGTCCACGTGTGCGTCCATGCCTTCTCCCCACTGATGCCGGCCCGTCCGGTGCCGACCTGCTGGAAACTGCTGTGACGTGAACGCCGTCGGATTTTGCCTCGATTAATCTCCCTGCTGCAAGCTTTTGATTCGATTGGCTTTAGCAAAATTTAAGCGCCGAACCGCTTGAGTTTAGCAGCCTGTTTCCGGCCATCTACGATCCGTCGACGTGCCCCAGGATGATCCGCGCCGCTACCCATCCGCGGTCGGCGATCAACTGAGGGGTCTCCCGCGCGGCCCAGAGTCCTCGCTGTCCCGCTGCTGACAGTGCTGGGATTCGCCCGCGGGTGCAGGAGAGGAACCATGAAACGACGCCAGTCCATCGCGACGCCGGCGGGGGGCTCGGCACGCCCCACCGCGCGAGCCCATCGGGAGCGAACCACCATGTTACGCACGATACGGTCGGCTGCACTCGTCGCCCTTTGCGCATCGGCTATTGCCTCGGCCAACGCACAGGAACTGCTGGCACGGCCGGGGCAGACTGTAGCCCTCGGCGTGATCGGTGCGTCCATCTACTACGACGAGAGCGAAGGCGACTTCCGCCTCGTCGCCACCATCGCCGAACCTCTCGGGGGCATCCCGATCCGGCTCGTCGCCAGCCTTAAGCTTGGTCAGGGGCTCAGTATTTCGGTCCCGGCCCAGGCGGGGAAACCGGTCACCGAGGTGCGGCTGACCCGCACACAAAGCGGCCTCGATATTTCCTACCCCACCCCGGCAACCAACTGAGCTTCCGGTGGAGTCATGCGACTCGGTGCCATCTTCCTCGCCGTCCTCGCGACACCCGCGCTGGCCTTGCCGCCGGCCGGCGTCTATCCGGATGATGCCGAGCATCTGTGGTGGGAGTGTCATGTTCAGCCGGCCACCAAGGTTTTCTGCTGTCGGGAGTCCGACGGGCACGTTCTCGGTGACAATGATTGGCGGATAATCGAGAAGCCGAACGGGACACGCGCCTATCAGGTTCACGTCGAGGCCAAATGGTACAATGTGCCCGCGGAGGCCGTCATCAATGACTTCCGCCGCTGCGGGCCCGAGCCGAATCCTAAGCATCGCGAGATGGCGAAGGTCTGGTACGCCCCCTCCTTGATCGACAACGAGATCGTTGACATCCAGATCTACTGCTTCATCGCCGGTACGATGTACTGATAGATTCACTGACCCGGCATGCCGAGGATCCGGATGCATTGCCGCTGGTTGATTTCGTCCTCGGGATGACGGCATCCGATGCAGCCGAGGCCGTCGGCAAATGGAATGTTCGGTTTCGAGGAGCAGTGCTGCCTGGTTGACCGGCAGCTACGGGCGAATAGCGCCTGGCGCTGTCCGACGCTGAATGTCCGCTTCCGGGGTGGGTTGATCGGCTGGCCTATGACGCAGTTGAGTCGAAACCAGTCATCGGACAGATCCAGCGGTATTGGTTAGCTAGATTGGACTTGCGTCCGCCTCCCACGGATCATATTTTGTATTGTCGGCATAACCGGCTGATCGAATCAACGCTGAGGCGTGTAACGCGCGCGACAACAACGCATCACGGGGAGCTGAAGAAAACCATGGTGCACGATCCACGGATCCTCAAACGCGAAGAAACGATTGACGATCTGAAGGCGGGTGTCCCCAACTGGGTTAAGACTTTGGAGCGACCGGCAACGCCCTGCGTAGTTCCCGCCTTCGGGCCGCTTGAAGGGATTCGCGTGGTGGGAACGGGAGTCTTGATCGCACAGCCCTATATCGGTACGAAGCTCGCCGAGTTCGGCGCGGAAGTGATCCATGTCGAGCGTCCGGGCGGGGACGTGTTCCGCTTTACAGCGCCGCAATTGACCCGCGGCCCACGTCCGCATGGATGCGACGAGGCCGAAGTCACCAAGAACAAACTATCGATGGGTCTTGATCTCAAGCACGCTCGCGGGATCGAGCTGCTGATGGTGCTATGGAAAATCTCCGATGTCTGGATGGAATCATCCGCACCGGGTACGCTTGAACGCAACGGCATCACCAACGAACTGGCACTGGCGATCAATCCGAGCATTGTGATTGTGCGCGTCAGCACCTACGGGCAATACGGTGAAGAGGACCATCTCGGCCGCCCGGGCTACGACGCGATCGCGCAGGCCTATGGCGGCATGATGAATCTCACCGGCGATCCGGCCGGGCCGCCACAGCGGGCCAAAACATACACCGGCGACTACATCACCGCGCTGACTGGCTGGGCCGCGACGATGATGGCGTTATGGGAAGTCAAGAAGAGCGGCCGTGGCCAAGTCATCGACCTCGCGCAATACGAGGCCGTGGCGCAGACCAACGGCAATACCCTGCCCCTCTACACAGGTGAAGGGGTGGTTTACGGACATACCGGCAATCGGCCGCCCGGCTTCCAGCCGTATGATACATTCAAGTGCAGCGACGGGTGGGTTTATATCGGTGCGCTCGGTGGGGCGATCTATGACCGGGTGCCGAAGTTCCTTGGACTCGACCCGGTGGAATATAGCTATGACGCTTGCTCGAAGGATGCTACGGCGGTCAACTCAGCGAAGGGTCGGGAACTGGACCGACGGTTGCGCGAGTATTGCGCCGCGCACACAGCAATCGAAGTCGAGACCGCGTTAAATGCGGCGAGGATTGGTTGTTCGCGAGTATTCAACACGCGCGACCAATATGCGGATGCGCATTATGCGGCGCGCGAGATGACAGTGCCGGTACTGGATCGGCAATCGGGTATGCCGATTCGCGTCTACGGCGTGGTCCCAAAAATGTCGTTGACCCCTGGTCGCATCTGGCGTGGCGCGCCTTCGATCGGCGATGATACGACCGACATTCTGGGGCGCATGCTGGGCCTGTCTGAGGAAGCGATCGATAAATTATATGCAGATGGGGTGGTGCACCGAACCGAGCCATTCGCGGAGCCGCAGGTCGCCGCGATCAATCCGTAGGTCTCATCGTAGGAGCCTCCAGAGCCGATTTCGCAATGACGCCGACCCTTGGTTGGCTCTGATTGACCACTACCGGTACGAACACGTACCGAAAATGGCTAAGCGATGCGCACAGGGCGACCGACGCACGCCCCGGAATCCATGCGAGCGAGCTGCGATCTACTCTAAATCCAGCCGCGAATCCTGCACCAGATCAGCGGTATAACCGCGCTAATGATGATGAGCGCCCACCCGTACTCGTATCCCCAGGCCCAATTCAGCTCCGGCATGTCCTTGAAATTCATGCCATAGATGCCCGCGACCAGGGTAGGTGGAATGCCGACGACCGAAACCACCGTCAATATCTTGAAGATGTCGCTCTGTTCGATGCCGATCAATCCGAGACTGGCATCCAGCAGGAACTGCACCTTATTGCTCAGATGTTCGTCATAGTCCTTCAAGGAGAAGATGTCGCGGCGCAACGTCTTGGATCGCGACTGCAGCTTTTCTGGTATCCAGGCCTCGCCATTTTCCATTACGAACGGTACCATGCGGTCGAACGCCAGCAGCGAATCCCTGAGCTTCGAGATATGGTCCCCCGCTCGCCCCACATGGCGTAAGGTTTCACGCAACGCCCGGTCAGCTCGGCCGGGCCGGCCTTCGCCGGAGTGAAAGACCATGTCGGAGATTTCATCGAGCTGAAGGCCGATCTGCTCCAGCACGTCTGCCAGCCGGTCGATGATGGCCTCCAGCAGGCCGACGAACACTTCGGCACTTGTGGTGACGCCGACCGCGGGCGCGTTGAAGCGGGCCGCGAATGTTTCGAATGACGGCAGCGCTGCGAACCGTACCGTCACCAAATAGTGCGGCGACAGGACAAGCCCGATAGGCGACACCGTGGGCGCGCCGGCTCCGCCGCGAGAAATGACCGGCGCGCTGAGATAGAGGGCGTCTCCCTCGATATAGAGGCGGCTCGAGCTCTCGATCTCGCTGATTTGTGCCTTCGTCGGGACCTGTAGCCCGGTCGATCGCTCGACCGTCGCCCTTTCCTCGTCGGTTCCATCCAGCAGATCCCACCAGACTGGTTTGGGCACCGGACTGTCGCCCGTCGCGTCCTGCGAGCTCCTAGGAGCTTCTTGCTGCGGATAAAGATTCAGCACGGTTCGCCCTCCTGGCTGCGCGGCCGCATGTACAGGATGGAGTTTGAAGGGCCTGCGAGCGTGGTCAATGCAGCTAGCCGGCTGCCAAGTGCCGGGGTCCCGTGCCCACCAGCCCGATATACGCCGCTGATGTGCGAACGGAGCGCCTATGCCTGCACGGGATCGCCGCGAGCGCGACCGGGAAATGACATTCTAGAGCACGTTCACGGTGACTGGGATCGGCAACGCACCGGCACCCTCACCCGCCGCGCTGCGGCCTCTCCCGCAAAGCGGGAGAGGTGGACGATGGTCCGGCGTTTCGCCTCAACTTGAACTTGCTCTAATGCCACATGCACCATGCTCGACCAGGTGGACAAACACTGGCGATCCGGCTTGCTTGCATTCCATTCCGCAAAAAAAATATTTTCCGTTTGCTTAGGGGCCCCATCGGCCATGGCAGGGAAAATCACCCGCTTGGCTTGGCGCGCGCCCTCACTGGCCTGCCGGCACCCGGTGCGCCGGTCGGTATCGTAAAATCAACGTTAAAGCTGCATGGCGGCGGCAAAAAACGCGGCGTCCATGCAACACACGAGCGCCACCTGCAATCCCCTGCTTCGACCAATGCAAACTGTGTTAGCATCGGCCCGGCGTTCCCATCGTCCCGTACCAAGTCGCCCGCCGCATGACCGAGCAAGCGCCCCTCCGGCTGCAACTGCCCGTCGAGGCAACCTTTCCGCATGCGACCTACACCGCCGCCAATGAGGACCTGTGCGCCCCGGCGGCGCCGCTCGACCTGCAGGATCTGGTCGATGCGCCGTGCCGGTCGCTGGAGGCCGAGTTCAAGAGCTGGCGCAACCTCGACAACGCCGAGGATCAGGCCGAGCTGGCGCGCGATATTGCCGCGATCGCCAATGCCGGAGGCGGCCATATCGTGTTCGGCTTCAACGAGGAGACGCTGACCCCGGCCGACACCGAACCGTTCGGCACCAATTGCCCCGAGAGCCGGGTGACCTCGATCGTCGGCACTTATCTGGACCCGCCACCTCGTTGCGACGTGCACCTGGTACGTTCGGCGCTGGGCAATTGGCATCCGGTGATCCGCGTCGCCGGCCATGGGGCCACGCCGGTCATTGCGCGTAAGGACGGGTCGGTGGTGGGTATTGTGCGTCTGATCGAGCGCGGCGCGGTGTATGTCCGTCGCTACCGCCAGGCACGGCACGGCCTGCCGGGCGCGCCGTCGGTCGAGACCGCCCGGATCGACTGTCCGCAGGACTGGGCCGGGCTGATCCGTCGCTGCGTGCGCCAGGACAGCGAGGCACTACTCGGCATGATCGAAGCCGCGCTGGAAGGCCGACGCGCGGTGCCGGCGTTGCAGGATCGGTTGCTGGACTGGCATCTCGCGGCTCGTGGCGCCTTCCTGGCGCTCGTGCCGCGCAGCCCGGTCGCCGCGCTGCTGGCGGGCGGACACTATGCGTTGAGCTATGCGCTGGAACTGTCGCATCCGCAGATGCTGGATCATGCGCAGCTTCCGGAGCATCTGCGGCACTGCGCCTTCGAGGCGCAGGCGCTGTTCCGCCCGGGCCTGCGGATGTTCGAGCCGCCATACCGGCTGGCAGCGCGCCCGCGCTTCGTGGCCGATCCGGCCTGTGGCGACGACGATACCGATTTCCTGGAGACCGCTTGGCTGCGCGCCTATCCGACGACCGAGACGGCCGACTTCTGGCGGGTTTCGCCCAAGGGCTTCGCCACGGTCGTGAAGCCGTACGCGGAAGACCGGGCGGAGCTGAATGCCACACTAGAGATGCAGCCTGGGACCTGGCTCAATCCCGATCTGCTGGCGCGCGAGTTGGCGGAGCTGGTCTGTCACGCCAGGTCGTTCGCGCGGTTGTTTGCCGGCGCCCGCCGCGCGGTGTTCCGATGCGACTGGTGGGGCCTGGCGGGGCGCGAGCTGTTCGATCCCGAAGGACGATGGGCGCAGAGCGGCGCTGCGCTGGGCGATCATCGCGCGGCGGCGCTGGACGTGCCGATCGCCTCGCTGCTGCAGGCTTGGCCCGAGGCGGTGGCTCGGCTGATGGCTCCGGTGCTGCGTGCGCTCGAGCCGGACCTGGTGCTGGATGCGGAGTGGGTGCGCGCCCAGGCGCCGCGTTGGCGCCGAGGCTGAGATCACAGTCAAGAAGGCGATCTGGGTGATCAGAGCCAAAGATTGATCGCAGAGGAAACCAGCTCCGCCATTACCTGATACCGCGGGTGGTCTCGAATGTAGGGCGGCAAAGCGAAGCGCATTCCGCCATGCAGGCCATGGACCTTGGCCCTCACGCTCGGCTTGACCTCGGCTGACATGTCAGTGTAGGTCCAGCTTGATGACACTCCGCAGTCAGGCCTACCACGCCTTCACCCAACATCTCCTCGATCGCCAACTGTCACCAGGACAGTTCGTGACACAGAAGGAACTGGCGACGCTCACCGGCTTTCCGCTCGGCGCGATTCGGGAGATGATCCCCCGGCTCGAAGCAGAAGGGCTGATCCGCGCCATTCCTCAGCGTGGGCTCCAGGTGGCGCAGCCTGACCCGAAACTGGTGCGTGAGGCGTTCGAACTCCGCGAAATCATCGAGCTGGCGGCGCTGGCACGTTTTATCGCTGTAGCCCCCGACCGCGCGATACAGGAGCAGCACGCAAAGCTCGAAGCAGTGCGCCGAAAGGCCGAGCACGGTATCACCACTGGTCTGCTCGCGCAGGCGCAAATGACCGATTGGGGCTTTCACGACGCGCTGGTGGACGTGCTGGCCAATCAATTGCTGAGCGACATCCACCGCGTGAACTCGATCCGCATTCGCATGATGATGCCTGATCGCGTCACCCTTTCGGAAGCGACGCTGCCGCCGGCGATTGCGGAACACACAGCCATCATTGCCGGGATCGAGCAGCGGGACGTGGGCATGGCCTCGAAAGCGCTTCGCGCGCACCTGGCGAGCGCGCGACGTCGGGCACTCGCCATCGAGCCGACGGACGGCGCTCATCCGCAATTCGCGGTGGGGTGAACCGTTTCCTTGAACACAACTCCAACACGGGAGGAATAAGCATGCACAAGCAAAAGGGATTGTTCGCCAGAACGATGCTGGGCGCCAGTATTGCGTTGGCGGTCGCCGGAGCTGCATCGGCGCAGTCCGCGCACACGGTGGTGACGTTATGGTCCTGGAGTCCTGTCGCGCCAACGACGCAGGCCATGGTCGCGGCCATCGAGAAGGCGCATCCCGACATTGAAGTCCGGGCGACCATCCAGCCGCATACACCCTATTTCACGGCTTTGAAGGCGGCGGCCGCATCCGGCGGCCTGCCGGATATAATCGGTCTGCCGCCCGGAGCCTTTACGCAGGAATATCGCGCCAATTTGCAGGACCTCACCTCCACCGCCCAATCGCTCTGGGGGCAGGACTGGCAGAAGAACTTCGCTCCGGCACTGCTCGACCAAGCGCGACTCGGCAATCCGAAGGGGGATGACGGCTTCTATATGCTCCCGCAGGAAGCCGAGGTGCTGAACATCTGGTACAACCGGAACGTTTTTGCCAAAGCCAAGATCGACGAGCCGCCGAAGGACTTCGACCAGATGGTGGCGGATGCGAAGAAGCTTCGCGCCGCCGGTTACATCCCCTTCTACCAGGGCGGTGGTACCGAGCTGTTCGACGGCTGGGTATACATGCAGATCGCAGCGCAGACGGATCTGCCGAATCTGCTGGCGGCTGAGAAGGGGGCCGCGGTCTGGGACAAGCCGGGCATGGTTGCCGCGGCGGCAGCTTGGCAGCGCTTGTTCACTGACAGGGTGGTGCAGGACGGCTCGCTCAGTGCGCTGCAATACCCTACGGGCGCCAACCTGTTTGCTGCCGGCCGTGTCGGCATGATTTCACTTGGCTCGTGGTGGCTGCAGGAGACCGCGCTCTCCGACAATCCCGACCTCAAGACCATGTCCGGCTATGGCAAGTTCTTCTTCCCACCGCTGACTGCGGGTGGGCAACCGAGCCCGCCGCTTGGCGGCATCGATCTTGGTTGGGGCTTGACCAAGACCGCAGCTTCCTCTCCGCAGGTCGAGGCTGCATCGCGGACTGTCCTGAAGGAGCTGATCAGCGGCGTGGGTGAGCAGGTCGCGCTGGATCAGTTGAATGATTTGCCGGCCTTCCGGGGACTTAAGCCGTCGCAGCCGCTGAGCCCGCACCTGCAGCAACTCTACGACACCTATATCGCAGAGCTGGAAGCGGCTCATCCGCATGCCGTCGGCAATCCAGTTGTGTTCGATGCGCTGGTCAGCAACCTGCAAGCTATTGCCGCTGGCAGCAAAAAGCCGGAAGCGGCTATGGCGGCCGTCCAGTCGGTCGCGCAATCGCAGGCCGCCTCGAAGTAAAGCGGCGAAGATGCAGCTTGTGCGCGCGGCAACTCTTCATGCCACGCCTTCCAGGGCCCTATTGGCCCGACGCCGCACCTACCGTGTTGGCGCCGGGCCGATCGAGGCCTGGCTTTACGTGCTGCCGGCGCTGGCGCTGTTCGCATTGTTCGAACTGTATCCGATTCTGGCTAACATCTTCGCCAGCCTGCACGGTGACCGCGGACAGGTTTCCGTCAGTCAATACGCGACGGCTGCGACGGACCCAGTGTTCTGGATCGCGGTCCGCAATTCATTGCTCTGGGTCGTACTCAGCATCGCGGTGGAAATCGCAATCGGCTTTCCGCTCGCGCTGCTGATCGAGCTTTATATCGGTCGTGGGCGATCGGTGTTTCGCACCGTTTTGTTCTTGCCAATGGTGGTGACGCCCTCGGTGATCGCGCTGGTGTTCACCACGATCTATGCGCCCGATTACGGGTTGCTGTTTGGCGTGTTCGTCTCGCTCGGCCTCGCGGACCACTTCCCGGCGATCCTCGGATCGCCAGCATGGGCGAGCTTCGGCCTGATCGCGGTGAATGTTTGGCAGTGGTGCGGGTTCTTCGTGCTGATGTACTGCGTCGGCATCGCCCAGATCGACGCGGAGCTGCTGGATGCCGCGGCGATCGATGGCGCGACGGGCCTCGCCCGTATCCGGCACGTGATCTGGCCGCTGCTGCGCTCCACCCATGTGTCGCTTGTGGTGCTGGGCACCACCCAGGCGCTGCAGCAGTTTCCTCTGATCTATCTGATGACGGAGGGCGGGCCTGCCAACGCTTCGCAGACGTTGGCGACGTACATATTCCAGACCGGTTTCGGGGAGAACCGGATGGGCTACGCGTCCGCGATCGCCGTCGTGCTGTTTCTGCTCGCGCTGGTGCTGGTAGCGGTGGAATACGCGGTTGCCGGTGGTCGGCTGCGTATCGGGGAAGAGCGGAATGCTTAAAAGCCGGATTGCCTTTGCTGTGCTGATCCTCGCCTGCGCATGCAGCCTGTTGCCGACTGTTTATATGGCGGATATTTCGCTGCGTGACAGCACGGACAGCTTTTCGCCGGTACTGATCGCCGGACATCCGACACTTGCGAATTATGCGGCCGTGTTGGCGCATGGAGAGTTCCTTGGCTTCTTTGTCAACAGCCTGGTGATCGCGGTCGCCACGGTGTTGCTGACCTTGGTCTGTGCGGGGTGCCTTGCATACGCGATCTCGCGGCTGAAGGTGCGCGGCGGCACGACCATCCTGCTCGTGGCGATGAGCGCGCTGTTGCTGCCGCTCGCCTCCTTGCTGATCCCGATTACCATCCTGCTGCGCACGATTGGTCTTACCAATTCGTGGGGCGGGTTGGTCGGGCCGGAGACGGCGCTCGGCATCGCCTTCTCGACGGTCATCATCAAGGGGGCGATGGACGGGATCCCGACGGAGCTGGAGGAGGCGGCGGTGATCGACGGTGCTGGCTCCTTGACCGTGCTGCTGCGCGTCGTTGCGCCTCTGGTGCGGCCCGCGCTGCTGGTGGTCGCGGTGTGGCAGTTCCTGTTTTCCTGGAACGAGTTCTTCCTTGCTCTGGTCATCATGACCAAGAATAGCGTGAAGACGCTGCCGCTTGCTCCGTTGTTTTTCGAGGGGCCGTACATGACGGACCCGGGCAAGCTCTTTGCGATCCTGACCCTGATAGGAATCGCGCCGATGGTTCTCTACGCCGTGCTGCAACGTTGGTTCGTATCGGGCCTGATGGCCGGCGCGGTGAAGGGATAGATATATGTTTGCAAACGGAAGGATAAATACATGAGCGAGCCGATCGGCGGCTTCTGGGTTGCCATGGCCACGCCCCTTACCGAGGCGGGCGCAGTGGACCACGCTGCGATGGTTCGCCACACGAAGCGCTTGTTCTCCGAGGGCTGCGACGGCGTCGTGTTGTTCGGCACCACCGGCGAGGGTACGTCGTTCAGCGCCAACGAGCGGCTGGCAGCGACGGAAGCGCTGGTGCGCGCCGGTATCGCGCCAGAGCGGATCGGGCTCGGCGCCGGTTTCCCGGCAACCACCGATAGCATTGCTCTGATCCGGCAAGCCCGTTCGCTTGGCCTGGTGCATGCTCTCTTGCTGCCGCCCTATTTCTATCGGGACGTTTCTCCCGGCGGGATCGAGGATGCTTTCGCGGCGATCCTGGACGGCGTTGGTGACGATAAGCTGCGGGCGACGCTCTATCACATTCCGCAAGTCTCCGGCGTCGGGGTACCGCCGGACGTGGTGGCGAGGCTGCGCGCCCGCTATGGCCGCGTGCTTGCTGGCGTGAAGGACAGCAGCGCCGACTTCGCGCAGTTCCGTGCCTTCCGCGCTGCGGCACCGGATGTCGCGGTAACTATAGGCAACGAGGTAGATATTGGTCGCGCGTTGGCCGAGGGCGGCACCGGCACGATCTGCGGCATGGGTAACCTTGTGCCCAGGCTGGTGCGGGCGATGTTCGCCGGCGATAGGGCCGTGCCTGCCATGCGCGAAGCGATCTCGCTGATTACCGCTGGCCCCTTCTTGCCGGGACTGAAGGCGGCGCTCGCGGCGTTGACTGGTGAGGCAGGCTGGGCGCGGGTGCGCCCGCCGCTGCGTCCGAGCGACATGACGCGTGGCGCCGAGGTGGCCGCAGCGCTGCTTCGGTTGCAGTCCGGGAGTGCTGGCTGAGCGCGGCGCGCGATGCGCCTGATCGCCGGGCCGCGCGAGGCGTTGTTGCCGGAGGGGCATGCTCTGTTCGGGCAATGCCATGCAGCAACCCTCGTCGCATTGCCGTCCGGGGACCTGCTGGCGGCGTTCTTTGCCGGCGAGCGGGAAGGTGCGGGTGACACCGCAATCTGGCTCTCGATGCGCCGGAACGGCGCCTGGCTCGCGCCGCGCCGATTGCTGGCCGAGCGTGGGCTGGCCCACTGGAATCCGGTGCTGCACGCCGAAGATCAGCGAGTTTGGCTGTTCTATAAGGTGGGCCCCGACGTTCATCACTGGATCACGCGCGTCGCAACCTCGACCGACGGAGGGACGAGCTGGAGCGCGCCCCAGGCGCTGGTTCCTGCCGATACGATCCCGCGCGGCCCGGTCAAGAACAAGCTGCTGGTCCTGGGTGACGGGACATGGCTCGCCCCTGCATCCATAGAGGGTGAGGCGCATTGGGACGCATTTGTTGACCGATCGAACGATCGCGGTGCGTCATGGGAGCGGGCTGTCGTGCCGCTGGCCCATGCTCCATCGGGAAGCACACGGCTGAAGGACGATGTCTGGTCCGGCCTTGCCGGACAGGTGCTATGGGAGAGCGATCCTGCCCGTACTTTCGCCTGGGACGGCGTGATCCAGCCGAGCCTTTGGGAATCAGTACCAAACAACGTTCATATGCTCCTGCGCAGCACGCGTGGCCGAATCTATCGCAGCGATTCAAACGATGGCGGTCGCAGTTGGGCGCCGGCCTATCCCACCGTCTTGCCCAACAATAACAGCGGCCTCGACCTTGTTCGGTTGCACGGCGGAACGCTTGTGCTCGCCTGCAATCCGGTCGGGGGCAACTGGGGCCGGCGGACGCCGCTCAGCCTGCTGGGTTCGACCGACAATGGGGAAAGCTGGACGACGCAGCTTGATCTGGAGAATATCGACGGCGAATTCTCCTATCCGGCAATCATTGCGGCAGTCGGTGGCGGCTTGCGGGTAGCGTACACCGCCGACAGGCAGAACATCATCCACCGAGAGATCGCTGCCTGATGGCGTCATGAAATATGGGGGCCCGGCGCCCTGCCGGAACTGGTGGGAGATGGCCGGCACAAGGCCGGCCATGACGACGTTGAAGGCCCGCCTATGACGATTTTGAAGGCCGGCCATGACTGGCGGGGCCGCGAGTGCGGGAGAGTCGATCGTTCGGTTGGTATCAAATCAGCCGTTGCTCCATGGACTGAGCAGACGAATGCCTAGTCCGTCGAAGTCCGAAAGGTTGCGGGTCACAAGCGTGAGGTCATATTGCTCGGCGGTCGCCGCGATGAAGGCGTCCATCGTGCCGAGCGGCCGACCACGAGCCTGACCTCGTGCCATGATGCGGCCCCAGGAATTGGCGGTCGCGGCGTCGATCGGCAACATGCGTGCCTCGAACCGCAGGGGCACCTGTTCGGTCAGCCAGATATCGAGTCGGCGACGTCGGGCTCCAACGGGCATCCGTTCGACACCATGGCGTAGTTCCGCCAATGTGATGACGCTGACGAAGACCCGGTCCTCGTCGGCTTCCGCCAGCCAGGCTACTACTCCGACATCGGGGTGTGGTTTGGTCCATTCGGAAACGACATTGGTATCAAGCAGGAAGTTCACAGATCCACCTTGCGTGGAGCGTCCTTCGCTCGACGGACCTTGAGGTCGGAACCGCGCAGAGGCGACTCGGCGAAGAACTCGGCCAGATTTCCAGTCCGACGGGTCTTTCGTTCCCATTCTTCGGCGGACACAACGACGACGGCGGTGCGACCGTTCCTGGTAATGGTCTGCGGGCCGCTTGCCCGCGCTTTCTCGACGAGCTCGCTGAACTTTGCCTTGGCTTCGGCGACCGTCCAGGTGCGGGTGTTCATGGCCGCTGCCTCCATCTGCAAAGACCAGTATGGTCATTATGGTCATGACTGATGTGTGAGCAAGTCTGCACGTGTTCGCAGAGCACGATCCGCCCGGGACGGGTTGCGCTGCCTACGACGCCGGTGCTGCGGTCGTGCGGGCCCGACCTGAGGCTGGGCGCAGGCCGGGAGCGCGCGCGGGTGCGGCGGCAGCGCGCGGGAGGCGGACAGGCACGTTGGTTACCGCAGCCTCGCTGTTGCCGGCTTTTCGGTTACGGTTTCCGTCGTTGCGATGAACCCCAGGGGTGCGTTGCGGTTGCGCCGGCTTGGTGGCTACGACTTCGCGCCATGCGGCCCGTCGTAGCTCGGCCTGGGCGGCCAAGGTCCAGCGCTCGGCAAAAGCGGTGCGTGCGCCGCGTGCCAGGCCGAGACGCAGGGCGGGATCGCGCACCAGCCGGCTGAGTGCGTCGAACCACGCGGCCTCGGTGCTGGCGACCAGCAGGCCTGTGGCGCCGTCGGCAACCGTGTCGCGATAGGCGGCGACGTCGGAGGCCGCCACCGCAAGGCCGAGTGCGGCATAGTCCATCGCCTTGATTGCCGACTTGCCGCGGTTGAACGGCGTGTCGGCCAGCGGGGCGATGCCGATGTCCCAGGCGGGTTGCTGCGCCATCCAGTTGACGAAGCCGGGATAAGAGAGGTTGCCGCTGACCGCGAGCGGCACGCGGTGGACCCATTCGGCGAGGTCGCGCCGGTTGCTGACGCCGATCATCTCGAATTGGACTCGGCCGGGGAACGCCTCGTGCAATCGGGCGAGCGCCGGTTCGACCAGGGCGAAATCGGCGTCATGCGTCGCGGTGCCCATGAACAGGATGCGCACCGGTCCCTGGCGTGTGGGCCGTATCGGCGGCGGATCGGCCCACAGCCGTTCATCGAGCGCATTGGGCACGATCGCGGCGCCGACACGCATCCGGGCGAGCCGTTCCTTCAACCGCGGTGTTGAGACCCAGACGGCGCTGGCGGCACGCAGCATGAGCTCGACGATGCGGGCGCGGGGACGCAGCTCGTTGGCATCCGCATGCTCGCGCGGGATGTCGAGGAGATCGTCGTCAAGGTCGTAGAGCAGGGCGATGTCGTGATCTCGGCAGTGGCGATGCAGGGCTTCGGCGGCAGCGAGGCTATCGACGGCATGGCGCTGGGTGACGATGACGTCGGGCCGGTAACGCACCGCCTGGGCGGCGTCTGCCAGCACGATGTCGAGACCGGCATCGGCGGCAAGGTGGTCGAACGGCTGCAACAGCCGGATGTAGGCGCAGGGGGTGAGGGGGCCGGTGCCGAAGCGCTCGGGGATCAGCACCACGCTGGTGCGGCCGGGGCGGCGGAGATCGATGGGGCTTCGGGGGGCCGGGCCCTCACCCGGCGCGCTCTGCGCGCCGACCTCTCCTGCGAGCGGGAGGGGTGCATTCGCGGGCGGTCGGAGATACTCGTTGGCGTAGAAATCCGGGGCGGCGGGCCGCGCGACCGACGCCGGCTTGGTGCGGTTGGACAATGCCTCGCGGACCGCACCGAAAGTGTCGAGCCAGTCCTTGGTCGGCGCGGCGGGATCGACCAGCCAGGTGTGCGGGCGACCTTCCAGCCGCTCGGGGAAGGCGCCGATGCGGCTGGCGACGATCGGCAGACCTGCCTCGATCGCCGCGCTCATCGTGAAGCTGTAGGTCTCCGGCCATTGGGCGGGAAACCAGGCGACGTGCGGGTTGGTTTTGGCGAGCAATGCGGGCAGCTCGGCTTCCGGGTACTCGCCGGAGACTTTGAGGCGACGGCGGAGGGACGGGGGCAGGTCCTGCTCGGGATATCCGATCAGATGAAACGAGAATAATGAGGGGTCGGCTGCCTCGACCAGCGCCTCCACCGTCGCGAGGCCCTTCTGTTGGGCCAGCACGCCGATCAGCGCCACCCGCAACTTCTCGCCCCGCGCCAGGCGCGGGCGGGCGAGCGGCCAGGGGCCGGCGGTGACCGGCTCGTGCGGGACGACCACGGCGCGAGAGGCGCAGCTGTGGCGAGCCAGGCGGGCGCGCACGTCCTCGCTGGGACACAGAACGCGCTCGGCTTCAAGGAAGAGCCAGGCGTGCTGGCGACGCCATGAGGTGATGTCGCGCGCGCCGTGGCTCGGGCGGCTGGCGATGCAGGCATTGCAGCCGGCAGGGCCCGGCTCGTTGCAATAGTGCGCGTTCAGCCAGGGCAACAGATTCACCTGCGGGCAGAGCGCGAAGTAGTCGTGCACGGTGAGGTCGAAGGGGACGGCGAGGCGGTGGATGAGTTGGCGCAGGTCAACGTCCATGCCGAGCAGATGATGGATGTGCACGCGGGTGACGCCGGCGGAGGCGAGCAGCGTTACGATGTCGTCGATGCGTTCCGAGGGAAGTATGGCGGGGGAATGGCCTGGGAGCTCGGGGACGGAGATCTCGGTGCCTCGGGGGGTGAACTCGAGGAGGAGAAAGTGGGCTTGGTCGTGGGCGCGGCGGGCGTTTGGCGAGGGGGCGGCTGCTTGTCCGGTCCTGGCTTCGCTGACCTTGCGGGTGGGGTTGCTTGAGGGTGCGTCTGCTCGTCCGCCCCCTCCCCCCGGCGCGCTCCCGCTGGTGCGGGCGACGAGGTCGTTGATGTGTCGGCGCACGCCACCGCCGAGGTCGTGCGAGACCAGCAGGATTACCGGCCGGTTGGATTGGCGGAACAGTTGCGCGGTGATGGCGAAGCGGGCCGGGCCGGCTTCGTCGTGGCGGACATGGCGCTCGACGATACGCTGATAGTCGGGCCAGCGACGGGCGAGCACCGCCTGGGCGTTGTCGTGCTGGGCGGTGGCGTCGGCGCGGAAGCTGATCTTTCCGGCGTGATAGACGAAGACGTCGCAGGCCAGCAGGTGGCGCCAGCCGCGCTTGGTGGCGCGCAGGCAGAAATCGTTCTCCTCGCCGTAGCCGCGGCCGAAGGCCTCGGCGTCGAACGGGCCGACATCCCGGAGCGCGGCGCGGCGGATATACATGCAGAAACCGACTGTTGTCGGGACCTCAACCCGGCGGCCACCGTTGGCGGTACGGCAGGCCTCGTCGAGTGCATCGACGGTCAGGCCGAATGGCGCGGGGCCGCCGGCAATCGCCGGGTAGCTGCAGATCGTGGCGTTGTTGGAGAACGGCGAAACCGAGGCGACCTGCGGCATCGCATAGGCGTGTCCGGCGAGGCGGGCGAGCCATCCGCGCGGCACCTCGGTGTCGCTGTTGAGCAGGGCTACGTCATGCCCGCCGGCGGCGTTCATGCCGGCGTTGACCGAAGCGACGAAGCCTTGGTTGGTTTTGTTGCGAATGAGCAGGATGCGTCCGCTCTGCTTCAGCACGTCCAGCCATGCCGAGAGCCTGGGCTCGGGCGAGGCGTCATCGATAACGATGACGCGGCCGGCGGGCCGATCAGGGTCGGCGAGAACCGATTCCAGGCAGCGCCGCGTCTCGGCCATCCCGCGATAGACGGGAATGACGATGTCGACGACGAGGTTGGGTGGGCAAGCGGGCGGCTTGTCGTCGGAGGGCAGGTAATCGGCGATGTGGACTGGCCGCTCGGTGGGCCAACCGCGCTGGTGGCCGAACAGCATGTGATATACGAGCGGATTGGTGGCGGCCTCGAGATGCTGCTCGGTGTACCATGCCGCGTCGAAGCGGGGATGCGGGTTGCGCAGCTCCTTCGCACCGTGCTGCATGTAGTGCAGCAGCGAGTGGAGGCCGGAGCGGGCGACATCGGTATAGTGCTCGCGATACCAGGCGCCGTCGAAATAACGATTTGGGTCGCGCCCCTCCTCAGCCCCGAACTGCAAGTAGTGCTGCACCGGGTCCATGCCGGAGGCGGTGACGTCGGGATATCGCTCCAGGTACCAGTCCTGGTCGAGCAGGATGCGCAGATTTTTCGTTGACGTATTGTCCACGATGCCATCCGAATGCCGGGCATTGCGCGACCTGCTCATCAGGCCGCCACGCGCAGCACGCAGTAGAACACGCTGAAAGGATTAATTGTCCGATAAAGCCGCTCAATTCGAAGCGGTGATAGTCCGAGCACGGCGAGCGTGTCGATCAGGTACTGAAAGCTTTCGGGCGTGAAGTGCCAGGCGAGTGTGGCGGCGTCGGGAGTGCCGCCGCGGAGCGAGCGCAGCAGCGCTGCGATCTCCTGCCGCAACGGACCGTCGGCCTCCCGCTGTCGCGGGTCCGGGCCATGAATGCCTGCCCAGTGGGCGGCCGCATCGTCATGCGTTGCCATCAACCGGTTGGCGATGACGTTGCGCGCCACGTGGCGTGTGCGGCGGACGGCGAAGGCCTCGAGTGCGTCGGGCAGCAACGAGTCCGGCAGGTAGTGCGCGGCGCCGAAGCGGCGGTCGGCGATGCCGAGGAAGTAGCGGGCGCCGGGCTTCAGGACCGAGGCCACGTCGCTAAGGTGGGTGATCAGGCAGGGCTGTCGTTCGAGACTGTGCAGCCCCAGTACTGCGTCGAATCTCTCCCGGGTCAGCTCACGATAGGGTTCGCCGTGCCAGACCAGATCGATCTCGGGAATTGCGGCAGGGTCGATGGCAGCTTGCCGGGCGGCTTCGCGCAGCTCGTCGATGGTGCGCGCGGCGAGCCGGCGCACGGTTCGGTCCGCCAGCTCAAGGCCGGGGGCGAAGAACGGGTCGATGTAGAGCACGGTGCCGCCGGCCGGGATCAGGGCCAGGAAGGCGTCGCGCCCGTCGACTGCCGAGCAATAGCGCCCTTCGGCACGGCCGTAGAGATCGTAGTGATGACGCGCCTGGTCGGCGCCGAGCTCCCGGAGGTCGGTGTTCGCCGGGTGGGCGGCATAGAGAGCGGGATCGAATTCGGGCGGCAGTTCGTCGGTCGCTTCGGCGCTCATTCACCCAGCATCCCTGGCGGCGGCGGATTCGGTCTGCGCAATCGGTTCACGCCCGTTCCCCCGGCGGCTGTTGAGACGCCGTCGGTTGTAGCGCGTAGTGACGCCGGAGCGCGACTGCGACTGAGCCATGATGCAGTTGGTGTGGAGTTGGCTCTGCCACCTCTCGCAACCCCCAAGTGGCGGCGCCGTGCAGGGCCTCGGCCGTCTGGTTGAGGGCGCAGCGCTCGGTCCGGGCAGCGGTCGTGGGTTTCCTGCCTCGGTTCGACCTTTTTTCACGGATGGCCTGGGCGCGCTTCAGCAGCCGCGGCGTGCTGCTCGCCTGGGGCGTCAGGCTGGCCATGGCGGGGTATTGAGTCGGGCGAGCGGGTTTATTTCGGGCTGCTCGGCGTGGCGGATGGCAGGCGAGGGCGTGCGGGGTGGGGGTGACATGGACGACGGCAAGCTTGGCCCCGGCGAGGCTGGCGGCGAGGAGCCCGGCGGCCGCGGTGATGGGGACCCATTTCGCAGTCGAGGGCTTCGGGATCGAGCAATAGCGGCGGGGGACCATGCGAGCACGCCACTCGCAAAATTCGCCATCGCGGGCCTATATTGGCGGCATGACGCAATCTCGCTCGCAACCCGTCGATAGCCTGGAAACCACCGAGGAGCGCGAAGCCAGGATCGCGGAGGAAAGCCGCCTGCTCAATGCGGCGGAGGCCGAGGCAGAACGCGTCGGGACCATTCCAGCGTCCGAGATCAGAGCCTGGGTCGAGAGCTGGGGCACACCGAACGAATTCCCACCGCCGGAACCACGCAAATAACGCGAGAGATTCGATACGCTTCCAGCGCGCGAGCTGATCTCACGCAGATGCGGGAGAGGTGGACGGCGGTCCGGTGTTTCCATTCAGCCTGAATCTGCTCCAAATTTCGATGCGGGTCGGGAAGGACGTCGCCATGCCCGTCTTGGGACGATGTGCGCCATGTGATTGATTGTAGCCTGTTCGAGGCGCTCGGAGGGCTTGCGGGCCAGTTCGGCGGCAGCGCCTTGGTCAGGTTGGCGAACAAATTAACTTGCATCGCTGCGTTGCAAACTCATAACGTCACCGCTGTTGGAACATACTTGTCGGGCATCTGATCGCTCCGAGCTTGAACTGAATCTCATGAAGAACCGCACACAGGGTGCACTGCTGCGACGGCTGCTCGACGGCCTCGGTGTCGTTTTGGTTGTGGCGCTGCTCGCGACAGGCGGCTCGGTGCGCGCAGCGCCAGAGCCCCGAAGCGACGCGACGGCCCTGCCGCCGCTGCCGATGAACGAACAGGTGCTGAATCTGCCCGGCGATCCGGCGCGGCCGGTGACACTGCAGGTGACCCTGTTCATGCCCTATGGCGCAGGGCCGTTCCCGCTTGCTGTCGTGAACCATGGGCGGCAGCGGACGGACATCCGAGAGACGAACCGCGGTATCGCACCACTTTTTCCGCGGATTATTTTCTGTCGCGTGGCTATGCGGTCGTCCTGCCGATGATGCGCGGCTTCGCCGGATCCGGGGGCAAGGTCGTACTGCACCGGTGCGACCTTGCGGCGACCGGCCTCGATAATGCGCGCGACATCGCCGCGGTGATCGATGCCATGGCTGGACAGCCGAAGATCGACACCAGCCGCATCGTCGTGGCGGGCCAGAGCTTCGGCGGTTGGAACACGCTGGCGTTGGGCACGCTCGGTCGCCGCGGCGTCAAAGGGCTGGTGAATTTCTCGGGCGGGATGCGGGAAGGGGATTGTCGGTTCTCCGATCAGGACGCGAGTCTGGCAGACGGCGCGGGGATTTTCGGCGCCCGCACGAGAGTGCCGTCGATCTGGTTCTACGGCGACAACGACATGATATTTCCGGAATCGACCTGGCGCGCAATGTATGCACGCTATACCGCCGCCGGCGGCGGCCGGGCGGAACTGGTGGCGTACGGTAACTTCATGGACGATGCGCACCAGTTGTTGAGCCACGCGGAGGGGTTCCCGATCTGGACGCCCAAGGTCGATGCATTCCTCGCGCGGATAGGACTGCCGGCAACGCCAGTCTATCCGGGCTATATGCCGACGCCCCTCCCACCTGCAACGCATTATGCCGATGTCCAGGACGCCACGGCAGTGCCGTATCTGTCGGACAATGGCCGCGCCTATTATCAGAAGTTCCTGGACCGGCCCTTTACGCGGGCCTTCGCGGTTGCGCCAAACGGGTTCGCGGCGGCGGCAAATGGCGGTTTCGATCCGATCGCCATGGCGCTTGGCCTGTGCCGGCAACGCGCGAGGGATTGCCAGCTCTACGCCGTGGACAACGACGTCGTGTGGACGAGGCCCGGGCCCGGCGATGCAGAACGGACCGCAGCCTCGATCCACCACCTGACCGTTGTAGCCGGAACGACCGCGACGGTTGATTTCTCGTACGGGGTGAATCGCGACTGCAGCTCACGCGGCGTGCCCAAGATTTGGCTGGTCCAGCCGCCGGCACACGGCACGGCGCGCATCGGGCAGCGAGTGGGTTTCCCTCGCTTTCCGCCTGGCAATCCGTATGCGGGTTGCGACAGCGTGAAAGTGCCGGGGGCGGTGGTGGAATACACGCCTGCAGCAGGGTTTGCCGGCACCGATTTCCTGACATTCGAGGAGATCAACCTGAACAATCGGGATCTGGTTTTTCGGGTCGCCATCACCGTGAAATAACGGGGCGGACAGGCGCACTGCGATTGACCGGCCTCCTTTAGAGCACGTTTGCACCCTCGCCCGCCGCGCTGGCGCGCGGCGACCTCTCCCGCTCGGCGGGAGAGGTGGACGGCGGTGCGGCGTTTCCACTCAGCCTGAACTTACTCTGCCCTGCCTCTTCCCACCCCCTCCCGCAAGGAGATGGGGGCTCTTCAGGACGCCAGTGCGGCGGTGCGCGCATACGCGGCGGCGGCGGTCTGGATGCGCCCGAGCTCGACTTCGTTCAGTGCGTCCGCCCCGCCGAGGCCGTGCCAACTGGGCGTGTTGTCGGTGCCGAACGTGACCCCCTGGCGAGACAAATCGGCGTCGGTCCATCCGGCGGCAACGGGCGCGGGCGTCGGTGCTGGGGGCGCTGGCGCGGCGGCTGCCGGCGTAACCTGCGTCGGCGCGGGAGTCGCCGGCAAAGTCGCCGGGGCGGTGGACGCGGGCGCGCTGGCTTGAGCCGGCTTGCCTAGCCCGACGTCGGCCAGCAGCGTGCGACCGATGCGGTCCGGATCGATGCCGGTGATCTTCTCGGCGATCGTTATTGCTGCCGTGGTGAGAATCCCGATCGGGCCGCTGATCAGGCCGCTCACCAGGAACGACCCGGCGAGCCGCAACCCCTCAGGGATGGTGTCGCCGGTGACTGCCCGGTAGATCGTGCCGACCACCGGCAGGTATTGCAGGGGGTTGAGCGCCGACAGCACGTCGATGAACCGCACGTGCTGCGACTGCGGCTGCGGCGCGGATGCAGCCGGAGCCGCAGCCGACGGCGGCGGGTCGGATGTGGCGGTGGCCGAGCTGGGTGTCATGCATGCCCTGGGTGGTGCTGCACCCACAGCAGGCCGCATGCCACACCGTTGCGGTTGCTCCGGGACGCCGCATCTGGTTTGTCTCCTGCCGTGCTTCGCCAGGACCTCGCATGCGCCGCCTGTTCCGGTTCATCCGCGCCCTGCTGACGGTCCTCGGCACGGTGGTGCTGCTGGTGGTCGTGGGGCTGGGCAGCCTGCTCTGGCTGACCTTGCCGCCGCGCCAGCAGTCCGTTTCCATCCCCGGCCTGTCGGCGCCGGTCGATATCACCTTCGACGAGCACGGCATCCCGCGCATCCGCGCCGCCAACTTCACCGATGCCGCCGCCGCGCTGGGCTACGTGCACGCGCGCGACCGCATGTTCCAGATGGAACTGATGCGCCGTGTCGCCTCGGGCCGGCTGGCGGAGATCTTCGGCCCGGCCGCACTACCGATGGACAAGGAGATGCGCACCCTGGGGCTGCGGGTGCGGGCGGTGGCCGATTACGCCGCGCTGCCGCCGGACGTGCGGGCCGTGTTGGGCGCGTACTCGAACGGGGTGAACGCCTGGATCAGCGCGCACGGGCGCTTCAGCGCGCCCGAATTCATTGCGCTCGGCGCCCCCGAGCCGTGGACCCCGGTCGATTGCCTGCTGTGGGGCAAGACGATGGGGCTGTGGCTGTCGATGAACTGGCGCCAGGAGCTGGCGCGCTGGCGGCTGTCGGCCCACCTGCCGCACGACACGATCGAGGCGCTTTGGCCACCCCAGCACGAGGCCGGTCAGCCCGCCGCCATGCTGGAGGCCAAGACTCGCTACGCGGCGGCCGAGGACGAGCAGCTCGGCGCTGCCCTGCCCGCCTTCCCGGCGCCGTTCACCGAGCCCGACCGCGCGTCGAACGCCTGGGCGGTCGATGGCAGCCACAGCGCCACCGGTGCTCCACTGCTCGCCGGCGATCCGCATCTGGGGTACGGGTTCCCGAGCCTCTGGTACCTGGCGCGCATCGACACGCCAAACGAGACATTGGCCGGCGCCACCGCGCCAGGCGTGCCGGGGGTGATCCTTGGGCACAACCGCCACGTCGCCTGGACCTTCACCACCACCGGCGCCGACGTGCAGGACATCTTCATCGAGACGCCGGTGGGTCCCGATGAATACCAGACACCCGATGGTCCCCGGCCGTTCACGCTGCGCGAGGAACGGATCCGGGTGCGCGGCCGACCCGACGTGGTGCTGACTGTGCGGGAGACGCGGCACGGCCCGGTCATCAGCGACCTGTTCGACCCGAAGGGGCCGATTCTCGCCGTCGAGATGGCCAATCTGGCCCCGAACGACACTTCGGCGACCGGGTTGTTCGCGCTGAACCGGGCGCAGACGGTGGCCGATGTCGGCAAGGCCGCGGCGCTGATCTCGTCGCCGGTACAGAATCTTATGGCGGCGGACCAGCACACGATCGCGCTTTATGTCACCGGCCGGGTGCCGATCCGTCGCGCTGGGGACGGATCAATGCCGGTGCCGGGCGCCACCGGCCAGTTCGACTGGACCGGGTGGGCCTCCGGCGATCAGCTTCCGCACTACGTCGGCCCGGCGAGCGGGCGGCTGGTAAATGCCAATGAGCGCGTCGCGCCGCCGGACTTTCCCGTCTTCATGGGCCGCGACTGGTTCGCCGACTGGCGGGCCCGGCGAATCCGTGAGCTGCTGGATACGACCAACCGCCACGACGCGGCCGACTTCGCCCACATGCAGATGGACGTCAAAAGCCTGTTCGCCCAGCAGGCTTTGCCGGCGCTGCTCTCTATCACGCCGCCGGACGGGGTCGCCGGCAAAGCCTTCGCGCTGCTGAACGGCTGGGACGGCACGATGGCGATGGACAAGCCGCAGCCGTTGATCTTCACCGCCTGGATCGACCGCTTCTACGAAGCCGTTCTGGCGCGTGCGGACGTGCCGGCGGGTGATATGGCCGCCGTCGCGCCGCCGGCCGAGTTCGTGCCTACTGCCTTGCTGCCCGGCGGGGCCCATTGGTGCGGCGGCGACTGCGCCGCGATGCTGCAGGATGCTTTGAAGAAGGCGGTGGCGGACCTGTCGCAGCGCTTTGGCCCGGACCCTGCCGCCTGGCGTTGGGGCGTGGCGCATCAGGCTGAATTCGCACACCCGATCCTGCGGGCGATCCGCTGGCTGCACGGCCTCGGGACGTTGCGCATCCAGGTCCCGGGCAGCGACACGACGATCAATGTCGAGGGCACGAGGTTGAATGATTTTACCGCGGTGCACGGGCCGGAGTTCCGGGGCGTGTATGACCTCGCGGATCTCGACCGCAGCCTGTTCATGCTGGCGCCGGGCCAGTCGGGCAACCTGTTCAGCCGCACCAGCCGGGACCTGCTGACGGACTGGCGTAACGGTACCACATTGACGCTGGGACCCTCGGCGGCGAAGGTCACTGCCAGCATTCGGCTGACACAATGATCTTTGTCGAGGCCATTGACCGGGCGCCGCGGGTCCGGGAACATGCGCGCCGGATCGCTCGGACATGACGTATAAGCCACCGCGCCGGCCGCAGTTCTTCTACACCACCGCCCCGTTGCCGTGCCCTTATCTGGCCGGGCGGACCGAGCGGAAGGTGGTGACCGAGATCGCCGGACCGGATGCCGAATCGCTGCACGATCGGCTGTCGCGCGCGGGGTTCCGGCGCAGCCACAATATCGCCTATGCGCCGGTGTGTCCGACCTGCCAGGCCTGCGTGCCGATCCGCATCCCGGCGGCGCAGTTCGAGCCGGATCGCACGCTGCGCCGCATCGCCCGGGCCAACGCCGCCGTCGAGGGCTTCGAGGTTCCGGCCCGCGCCACCGCCGAGCAGTTCCAACTCTTCCAGCGCTACCAGCAGATGCGCCACCCCGACGGCGATATGGCGACGATGAGCTACTACGATTACCGCGCCATGGTGGAGGATACGCCGGTCGAGACCTTCATCGTCGAGTTCCGTGAACCGGATGACCGGCTGGTGGGGGCGTGCCTGACGGACCGGCTCGGCGATGGGTTGTCGGCGGTGTACAGCTTTTTCGCGCCGGGGTTCGACCGGCGGTCGCTTGGCACTTATACGATCCTGTGGCTGGTGGAGCGGGCGCGGGTGTTGGCCCTGCCGTACGTGTATCTCGGCTATTGGGTGCCGGAGAGCCGGAAGATGGCCTATAAGGCGCGGTTCCGGCCGAGCGAGGTGCTGGTTGGCGGTGCTTGGCGGCTGCTGACCGAGGCTGATCTGGATGGCGTCGAGCTGGCCAGCGCGCTGGTGCCGGCTTTGACGGGCTGATCAGCCGTCGTCAAGGCTCTCGATCTCATTCCATAAGCGACGGGTGAGGACCGTGAACTGCGCTGTCGTCCTGATGTCGAAGGAGCGCGGGCGGGGAATGTCCACGTGATGGATGGAGGCTATGCGGCCGGGCCGGGCCGCCATGACCACAACGGTATCGGATAGGTAGCCGGCTTCCTCGAGATCGTGCGTCACGAACACGACGGTCTTGCGAGTGCGTTCCCAAAGCAGCAGCAATTCCTGCTGAAGCTTCAGCCTGGTCAGCGCGTCCAGCGCGCCAAATGGCTCGTCCATCAGGAGGATCTCGGGATCGCTCGCATAGACGCGGGCAAGATCGACCCGTTTGCCCATGCCGCCGGACAGCTCGCGGGGATAGGCGTTTTCGAAGCCCGCCAGACCGACCATGTCGATCCACTGCCGTGCCAGTTTCCGTCGTTCCGCTCTGCCGACGCCGCGTGCACGTGGGCCGTACTCCACGTTCTTCACGATGCTCAGCCAGGGGAATACCGCGTCTTCCTGAAAGACCATGCCCTTGCGCTCATCCGGTCCGTCGATCGGCTGGCCGCCGAGCTCGACCTGGCCGCTGGTCGGTCTGACCAGTCCGGCGAATACACGGAGAAGCGTCGATTTGCCACAGCCCGAAGGTCCGACCAGGGACACGAACGAGCCGCGCGCAATGTCGAGATTGATATTTTCAAGGGCAAGGAACGGGCGGCGCGCGTGCACCGGCGCGAAATAGTGCCAGATCTGCTTTGCCGAGAGCGCGGGGACGGCTGTGGGGTCGTTCATTGCGCGTTCAGCCGCTCCGGGGCGACCAACGCAGCGCCCAGGTTTGCAGCGCCTTCAGTGCGGCGTCCATCAGGTAGCCGATCACGCCGATAACAAAGAGGGCGACGATGACGGTCTCGCTGTGAAAGAACTCCTGGCCGGCCTGCAACAAATAACCGAGCCCATTCTGGGCGGCGATCAGTTCGGCGGCGACGAGTGTTCCCCATGCTGCCCCTATCGCCACGCGCAGACCGGCAAAGATGTATGGTAGCGACGAGGGGATGGCGACCGTGAGGAAGACTCGCCGCTCGGTCGCGCCCAAGGTTCGCGCTGCCTCTACGTAAACCGTGGGGACCTCTTTCATGCCGGCGGTCACGCTGACGACGCAGGACAGAAACGAGGCGAGGCCGATGACCAGCACGCGGGCCATCTCGCCGATGCCGAACCACAGGATGACGAGCGGTATGTAGGCCAGCGCGGGGACGGGGCGCAGGGCGTCTATGATCGGGTCGAGAAGATAGCCGATCGTCGTATACCAGCCGCGCAGGCTGCCGATGACAATCGCAATTGTGCAGCCCGCCAGGTAGCCGATCGCCACTCTTCCCAGACTTGCCAGCGTGGCGCTGAGCAAGGTCCCGTCTTGTATCCCTTTGATGAAGGCGTTGACGATGGTGGGCGGCGGCGGGAGGAGAGCCGGGTTGCTCTTGGGCAGTTGGGTCAGGATGGTGTACACTGCAATAACGATCAGGACAGATAGAAAGCCGAGCAATATCTGTTGGCGACGCCGATGCAAGGCCGACCGGCGGGCCTGCTGCAATGCCAGAGCTTCCAGCGAGCGGGACGATGACGCTTGCGCGTTCCCTGTCGGCTGGTAAGCCTGTGCTTTGACGACCCGCGGCATTGTTGCGGCTATCCCATGGCCTTTGCCGGAGCGGTGTCAATAATCGAGGTAAGATCGGGCACCTTGTCCAAAAGCTTGTTTGCAACCAAGTATTTGGAGATCCCTTCAAGAAAGGATGTCAGCTCACCGCCGGCGATGATCTGCTGGGCTTCCTGCTTCGTGTAGAAATCGAACAGCTTGATGTTGGCAAGAATTTGAGCTTTCGTGACTTCGGCTTTGACCACGTTCTTTTGCCAATTATACAGATCGTC
>Ga0335075_10000881_pt1 | contig 50950 bp, 41 predicted proteins | sample Lox_Sample_24_FD_206723 | JGI IMG/M metagenome (GOLD analysis project Ga0335075, IMG submission 206723) | Soil microbial communities from Loxahatchee National Wildlife Refuge, Florida, United States - Lox_Sample_2.4 | ecosystem: Environmental > Terrestrial > Soil > Wetlands | place: USA... | reverse complement strand
ATTCTCCGGGTTGGCGATGCTGCTGGCGGGCGTGGGACTGTATGGCGTGCTGGCCTATGCCACTGAGCAGCGCAAGCGGGAGATTGGCGTGCGACTGGCACTGGGCGCGCAGCGGTGGAGCGTAGTGATGGTGGTGGTGCGGGAGATGGCGCTGATAATGGCGCTTGCCATGGTGCTCGCGCTGCCGACAATCGTGGCGCTGGCGAGGCTTTTTCAGAACCAGTTGTATGGGGTGAAGTCGTATGACCCTGGGGCACTGGCAGGCGCGCTGGCGGTTACGGCGGCAATGGTGGCGCTGGCGGCGGCGATTCCAGCGCGACGCGCAGCCGGAGTGCAGCCGATGCAGGCGCTAAGGGAGGAGTGACTGACCGTCGCGGGCACATGCTTCGCGTGGCCGCCCCCGCTGGCCGCGGATTTCGCCGCCCAGGCACACGCGGCTCGCACGATCCAAGCTCTTGGTATTTCCCGTCCTCCCAATGGTCAGGAGCAGAGGCTTACCTGTGTTTATTGTGCCAAGTCAGTATTTTTCCTGCTGATGTCGCAGAGCATATCAGAGTGGATGTTGAGGCCGATGTTGGTCATGTTGTAGAAGTGCTCGCTGGCGACGAGCCAGACGATTTCGCAAATGGCGCGCTCGGAATACGAAGCGCGCAGGCGGGCAAAGGTTTCAGGGCTGACCTGTTTTGTCTTTGTCAGCTCAGTCGCATAGTCGAGGGCGGCGCGTTCGGTATCGCTAAATAGCGGGCTGGTGCGGTACAGCTCGAGAGCGTCGAATTTGGACTGGTTCATGGATGCCTTGATGGTGAAGGCCCGGCCGATGTCGATGCAGAAGAGACAGACGTTGGTGCGCGCCACCTGTTCACGAATGAGCATGGCGGTCTCGGGCGGGAGCTGGAGCTTGCGGTCGAGCTTGCTGATCTTGCCGTAGAACGTGCCAAAGGCGAGCGGCATGCGCGCGCCAAAGACTTTGAGCGGCGTGAGGACCTTGCCGAATTGCCGTCGGGTGAAGCGATAGACCATCCTCATCATGAAGCTGCCGGGCGTTTCGATGGGAGGGAGAAAGGGAGCATCGTGCAGGACGTTCTGCGAGATGTTTTGGGGGATGTTCGTCTGTGTACTCATTTGGAGCCTCCGGGACGGGGTTGCAGCAGGTATTGCTGCCTACCCCCAATTAGAAGACGTTTTGAGCCGGATCAATTTGGACATCTGGGATGGGCTCAATTCCGGGAAAAGTTCGGTTTTGACCGGGCCTAAGTGTCGAGCGAAGCCTATAAACCGTGTCGATAGAAGGGCGGCAGGGCGATGGTTCGGGCGCGCGGGCAATTGGCTGAAACGCTGTTTTCAGGGCCATTAACACGGTATACTTAGTTATTGTGACTGCCACCACTTTTGACACCCTTTCTACCGGGCCCGAGACGGGTTCGGCCCACGCTGAAAAGCGCGTCCTTCTCCTCAAGCCCCGCGGCTTTTGCGCCGGCGTGGTGCGCGCGATCGACGTTGTGAAGATTGCATTGGAGACCTTTGGCGCTCCGATTTACGTGCGCAAGGAGATAGTGCATAACCGCTTTGTTGTGAATGAACTGGCGGAGAAGGGCGCGATCTTTGTGGAGGATATCGACCAGGTGCCGCCGGGCATGCGGGTGATTTATTCGGCGCACGGGGTATCTCCGGCGGTGCGCGAGCACTCTAAAGAACGTGGGCTGAAGGTGATTGACGCGACCTGCCCGCTGGTTACCAAGGTTCACGTGGAGGCGATCAAGTTTGCCAAGCAGGGGTATTCACTGGTGCTGATCGGGCATCGCGACCATGACGAGATTGAGGGCACGCTGGGCGAGGCCCCGGATGTGACGCAGGTGGTGTCGAGCGCGGCGGAGGTGGAGTCACTCCAGGTTCCGGATCCGGAACATGTGGCGTATCTGACACAGACTACGCTGTCGCTCGATGAGGCGCGGGACATCATTCACGCGCTAAAGGTGAAGTTTCCGAAGATTGTGGGGCCGCACTCGCAGGACATTTGCTATGCGACGGAGAACCGTCAGCAGGCGGTGAAGAACGTGGCGCACAATGCGGATCTGGTACTGGTAGTGGGTTCGAACAACAGCTCGAACTCGAACCGGCTGGTGGAGGTATCGCGGAACCTGAGCACGAATGCCTATTTGATCGACAACTCGAACGCGATCAAGCCGGAGTGGCTGAACGGAGTTTCGACGGTGGCGGTGACGGCGGGAGCGTCAGCACCGGAGGTCCTGGTGGAAGACGTGGTTGCGTACCTGAAGTCGCGCGGCTTTGGCCACGTGGAAGAAGTGGAAGTGATGCCGGAGAACGTGCGGTTCGGGCTTCCTCCGGAGATTGTGCATGCGATTCAGTCGGCTCCTTCGAGCCCGGCTTCGGTGTAATTGCAATTGTCAGGTCGGAGAGCATGAGTACAGTTTCTGGACCAAAACAATCCGGGAGTTTTATAGCCGGGGCCGCAAAAAAAAGCCAAGTGAAATTCGGGCGGATCGACGCGGATTTGCGCGACGTCGAGGCCGCGGCGGCGCGGTCGCGCGAGTACATGTTCTCGCTGCAGCACCCTGAGGGTTACTGGTGCGGGGAACTGGAAGCGGACCCGATGCTGGAGGCGGACTACATTTTTGTCCACGTGCTGTTGGGAACGGGCGACGAGGGCAAGATGCGGCGCGCGCTGACGGAAATGCTGCGCTACCAGAATGAAGACGGCGGGTGGTCGATTTATCCCGGAGGCCCTTCGAACATAAGCCTGAGCGTGAAGTGCTACTTTGCGTGCAAGCTAATGGGGATGAAGCCTGACGAGCCGATACTGGTGAAGGCGCGGGAGTGGATCCTGGCGAATGGCGGCGTGGTGAAGTGCAACACCTTCACAAAGATTTACCTGTGCTTCCTGGGGCAGTACGAATATGATGCGGTGCCAGCGGTTCCGCCCGAGATTGTGCTGTTCCCGAAGTGGTTCTACTTCAACCTGTACGAGATTTCTTCGTGGTCGCGGGCGATTCTGGTTCCGCTGGCAATTGCATACGCGAAGAAGATATTCAAGAAGATTCCGGCGGAGCAAGGCATCGACGAGCTATTTGTGGGCGGGCGCGAGAACGCTGACCTGCGGCTGCCGTGGGACAAGACGAAACTGGTGAGCTGGCGGAACTTCTTTTTGCTTATCGACCGGATGACGCATTGGTTTGAGCGAATCCATATACGGCCGCTGCGCGCGATGGCGCTGAAGAAGGCTGAGAAGTGGATGCTGGAGCGCTTTGAGATGACGGATGGTCTGGGCGCGATTTATCCCGGCATTTTGAATTCGATTGTGGCGCTGCGCTGCCTGGGATACTCGCTGGATGACCCACAGGTGATTCGGGCGATTGACGAGTTTGAGAAGTTGGGCATTGATGAGCCGAACGGCACGGCAGATTATCCGGAGCCGACGTTCCGTATGCAGCCGTGTGTGTCTCCGGTGTGGGACACGGCGCAGGCCGTCTATGTGCTGGGCGAGGCGGGCGTGCCGCGAACGGACCAGAGGCTGCTGAAGGCGGCGGACTGGATGCTGTCAAAAGAAGTTCGGCATAAGGGCGACTGGGCGATGAAGGTGCGCCGGACACGGCCGGGCGGATGGTATTTCGAGTTCAACAACGAGTTTTATCCGGACGTGGATGACACGGGGCAGGTGTTGCTGGCGCTGAGCAAGGTGGAGAATCCGCGGGAGCGCTACCAATACGACGTGAGCCAGAGGGCCATTGACTGGGTGTTCGCGATGCAGTGCAAGAATGGCGGCTGGGCGAGCTTCGACAAAGACAACACGAAGATGATCTTCCAGTACATTCCATTTGCGGACCACAACGCGATGCTGGATCCGCCGACGGTGGACATTACAGGAAGGATTCTGGAGACGCTGGCGGCGTATGGGTATACGCGGAAGGACAAGCGCGTAGAGAAGGCGATCCATTTCATCTTCAATGAGCAGGAGCCAGACGGAAGCTGGTTCGGGCGCTGGGGCGTGAACTACCTGTACGGGACGTTTCTGGTGCTGCGCGGGCTGGAGGCGATGGGCGTGTGGAACCACGAGCCGCAAATCCAGCAGGCGGCGGAGTGGATCCGCATGGTGCAGAACGCGGACGGCGGCTGGGGCGAGACGTGCGGAAGCTATGACGATCCGAACCAGCGCGGCATTGGGCCGAGCACACCTTCGCAGACGGCGTGGGCGTTGCTGGGGCTGCTGGCGGCGGGAGATATACGAAGCGATTCGGTGGCGAAGGGCATCAAATGGCTGCTGGCACGGCAGAAGAAAGACGGGTCCTGGGATGAGAGTATTTGGGAAGAGAGCCTGGGCGAAGGCCGTACGCGGCAGGCTTTGTACACAGGCACGGGGTTTCCGCGGGTGTTCTACCTGGCGTACCACCTGTACCGGAATTATTTTCCGCTGCTGGCTCTGACGACCTACAAGAAGGCGTTGGAGCACGAGGCGGCATGAAAGAGCAGCCAGCGGAAGACGGCCAGCTATGAATGGGGCAGTCAAGTAGCTGCGTGCGGTGGAATTGCAGGGCGTTTGGGATTGATTGTTATCAGGTTTTGATTCGGCGTAATTAGCCGGGGAGGGTTTGGGGAGCATGGCCGTACCGATTTCACAGGCATGGACGGTTGCCAGTTACGTGCTGAAGCAGAAGGTGAAGAGGCGCAAACGGTATCCGCTGGTGCTGATGCTGGAGCCGCTGTTCCGCTGCAATCTGGCGTGCGCGGGCTGCGGGAAGATCCAGTATCCGGCGCACATTCTGAAGGCAGAGCTGACGCCGGAGGAGTGCTTCCGGGCGGTGGAGGAGTGCGGCGCACCGATGGTGTCGATTCCGGGCGGCGAGCCACTTCTGCATCCGCTGATGCCGGAGATTGTGGCCGGACTGGTAGCGCGGAAGAAGTACATCTATTTGTGCACGAACGCGCTGCTGCTGAAAGAAAAGCTGCACCTGTTCAAGCCGAGCAAGTATCTGTCATTTTCGGTCCACGTGGACGGGCAGAAGGAGCACCACGACTTCTCAGTATGCCGCGAGGGCGGACACGACATTGCGATGGAAGGTGTTCGCGCGGCGGTGGCGGCGGGCTTTCGCGTAACGACGAACACGACGCTGTTCGACGGGGCCGATCCGAACTCGGTGCGCGCGCACTTTGACGAACTTATGGCTGCCGGCGTGGAGAGCATGATGGTGTCGCCGGGTTACACGTATGACAAGGCGCCGGACCAGAACCACTTCCTGGGCAAGGCGCGCTCGCGGAAGCTGTTCCGGATGATTCTGTCGAACCGGAAGAAGACGTGGCAGTTCAACACGCACCCGCTGTTCTCGGAATTTCTGATGGGCAAGGTTAACTTTGAGTGCACGCCCTGGGGCATGCCGACGTTTTCGATTTTCGGCTGGCAGAAGCCATGCTATCTGCTGCAGGACGGCTACGCGGACACGTTTGCAGAGCTGATGGAAGAGACGGAATGGGCGAGCTATGGCGCGAAGAGCGGAAATCCGCAGTGCGCGAACTGCATGGTGCATTCGGGTCATGAGGCTTCGGCAGTGGATTACAACTTCAGCTCGCTGAAGGGATTTCTGGTTACGGCGGGGAAGTATATGTTCCCGTCGCTCTATCCTGACGGGGATGCGCAGAAGATGCTGAATGAGTGGAAGCCGGAAGCGACGCATCCTCTGGTGCAGATCAAGACTACTGTGGGCGCGGAGACCGTCGCAATGCAGACGGTATCGGGAGACTAAGGCGCGATGGCGACACTGGAACAGGAACGCCTGAAGATTGAGCAGCTGCGCGAGCACAGCGCGGACGAGCTGGAGCACATTGCAGGGCGCGAGCGGGAAAACCTTGAAGGGTGGATTCCGAAGCTGGCGACGGAGGAAGAGACGCGCGAAGCGCTCGAGAAGGCGTTTGACTATCGCGGCGACGTGACGCTGACGCTGAAGGACGGGCGCATCGTCAACGGGTACGTGTTTGACCGGAGGACGGGCGCGACACTCAAGGATTCGTCGGTGCGGGTGATACCGGCGAACGAGCGGACGAGGGTGACGGTTTCGTATGCAGACATTGCAGCTCTGGCGTTTACCGGACGCGATACGGCGGCGGGCAAGAGCTTTGAGGCCTGGGTAAAGAAGTATCTCGAGAAGAAGGCCGCAGGCGAGAAGAACATCGGGATTCAGCCGGAGGCACTGGATTAACGCAGAGGGTGTGCGGAATCATTGAAGCAGTAGCTGCTCATCAAAAGTCAAAGCCCACATCTGAAAACCCAGATGTGGGCTTTTGCGTTTGAACGCTTAGGGTTTGGTTGCCAGAATCAGCGGCGAGGGGCCGGGCGAGTCGAGCAGGCGCGGGTTGATGAAGCCAGCCTGTTTGAGCCACGCGGAGATTTCCTCGAAGCTCCAGGTGCTGCCCTCGTCAGTGTTGACGAGCATGTTGACGGCGAAGAAGAGTCCGGTGATGGGGCCCTTGTGGTCGGCGTTGACGAGAAACTCGGCGATGGCGATTGTGCCGCCGGGAGCGAGCGCGGTGAAGACCTTGTCGAGCAGGGCGTGACTGCGGGCTTCGCCCTCGCTGTGCAGGATGTGGCCAAGGGTGGCGACGTTGTACCCGGAGCCGAAGCTGGCGGAGAGCAGGTCGCCGGCAACGAAGGTGAAGCGGTCCTCAAGTCCGAAGCGGGCGACGGTCTCTTTGGTGACGGGAAGGACTCCCGGCCAGTCGACGGAGGTGACCTCAACCTGCGGGCTGCTTTGCGCGAGCGCGATGCCCCAGACGCCGGAGCCTGCGGCGAGATCCAGCACTCGGGCCTTGCCGAGCTTTAGCGCGGCGGCGAGGGTCTGCGCGGGAGCGTAGCTCATGGGGAAGATATCAGCGACGAACTTCTGGAAGAACTCAGCGCCCGTGTCCTGCTGGTTGACGGCGCCGACGGGCCTGCCGGTCCTCACGCTTTCATTGAGGTGTAACCAGCGCGGGATAAGGTGACTGCTGGTGTGCAGGATGAGTCCGCCCATGAAGGAGGGCTTGCCGCGAACGAGGAAGGCGGCGCTTTCCGGTGTGAGGGAGTAGCGTCCACCAGAGTCGCGATCGAGGAGTTCGAGGCCGCAGAGGGCGTTCATGATGGCGGAGAGACCACGGGTGGAGGCTCCGGTGGCGGTGTGGATTTCTTCAAGTGTCTTTGGGGACTGGTCGAGGGTGTCGAAGACGCCGTTGTGAATGGCGGCTTCGAGAATGAGAGGGGCTGCGTAACTCCAGGCGAGCTGCGAGATGCGCTGCGGGGTGACGTGCGTCGTCGCGGGTGCGTTCATTGGCGTTGATCCTTGAGTTGTTTTGAGGCGGTGAACGAGGCGGGGGAGCGAGCACGTCGAGTGTATCTGAATAGATACTGGTGTGTCCCGGAAAGCGATACGGCGCACAGGACAGAATCGGAATCCAACAACAGAATTAAAGCGGGAGTAAAAGAGGGATGTTTGCTGTACTTGGCGCCGGCGGCGCAATTGGTGACGAGTTGGTAAGGCAGCTTGCGGAGCGAAGGCAGCCATTCAGGCTGGTAAGCCGTAGTGCGCATGCGCATCAGGGCGCGACTGAGGTTATGCACCTGGACCTGGCAGACAAGGACCAGGCCGTGCTGGCGGTGAAGGGAACGAGCATTGCGTTTCTGCTGGTGGGGCTGAAGTATGACCACAAAGTATGGGAAGCAGTCTGGCCGAAGATCATGACGAACGCGATCGAGGCCTGCAAGCGTTCGGGAACAAAGCTGGTCTTTTTCGACAATGTGTACATGTATGGGCGGGTGAAGGGCGTCATGACGGAGGTTTCGCCCTTCCAGCCGTGCAGCCGCAAAGGAGAGATAAGGGCGGGGATTGCGGAGCAGCTGATCAATGAATGGAAGGCGGGAACGCTGACGGCGATGATTGCACGGTCGGCGGACTTTTACGGGCCGTATGCGAAGAACGGGATTCCTAATGGGCTGGTGTTCGATCCCTTGAGCAGACGGAAAACGGCCTCGTGTCTGGTGAACGATTCCATGCCGCATTCCTATACCTACACGCCGGACGCGGCGAAAGCTCTGATGACGCTGGTGGAAAATGATGCGGCGTGGAACCAGACGTGGCATCTGCCGACGGCGGGAAATCCACTGACAGGCAGGGAATTTATTGAGCGGGCCGCCGAGGCGCTGCAGGTGAAGCCAAAGTACCGTGTGCTGAGCAGGCCGACGATCAAGGTTGTGGGGTGGTTCAACCCAGTGGTGCGCGAGGTCTACGAGATGCTGTACCAGAACGACTCGCCATATTTGTTCAGCTCGTCGAAGTTTACGGGCGTGTTTGGGTACTCGGCGACGCCGTATGAAGAGGGTATCCAGGAAACAGCTGCGTCGTATCGGGATTGAGCGCGGCGCGGAATTTTGGGGGGAAGGTTGCGAACCTTAAAGTTAAGCCTGAAGAATGTTCAGGAAGTGGCTGGTTTGAAGGTTTGCGCCAGGGAAGACCATTTCCATGTTGCGGGCGCCAAGGGTGCGGTAGGCGGCTTCGCCGAGCACCTGGCGGAAATCAGTGGTGATGGCCAGGTCGCGGTCCTGGTAGAGCTGGTGCTTGTCCATTCCGGGCCACTTGCCATAGACCTTCCCGCCGCGAACCGGGCCTCCGAGTACAAACATGACATTGGCGTGGCCGTGATCGGTGCCACCTGTGCCGTTCTCATGAACGGTCCGTCCGAATTCGGACATGGTGACGAGTGAGATGTTTTCGGCGTCATCGCCAAGGTCGGTCCAGAAGGCGGCGAGCGACTGGCTGAACTCGTGAAGGCGTCCGGCGAGCTGACCGTTGACGCTACCCTGGTTCTGATGGGTGTCCCAGCCGCCGATGTCGGCGAAGGCGGCCTCAACGCCGAGATTGGCCTTGAGAAGCTGGGCGATCTGCATCATCTTTTGCCCGAAGGGGCCGTTGGGGTAGTTGGCGCCGGGTGAGGGCACGTACTGCCCGGGGTCGGCGGCCTTGAGCATTTTGACGGCCTGGAAGGTGTCGGCGGCGGTGCCATGGAGGACGGTGTCGACGGAGCCGGCATACATGGTCTGGAAGCCGGCGGCTATGGGTGAGACGGCGGGGTTGGAGCCGCCGACGGAGAAAGCGCGGACATTGTCGAGGGCGATGGAGGGGATGCTGCCTTGAAGGGTGAGCGGAAGCTCAGGCTCAATGGCGACGGCGCGGAATGGGTGGCCGCCGCAGGGGCAGGAATCGGCGGCGTCTTCGGCGACGAGGGCGCGATTGAGCCAGCCAGTTGTGGTGGAACGGAGGCCGGGCGTGCCGGATTCCATGAAGTCCTGCGCGTCGAAGTGTGAGCGGGTGGGGTCAGGCGAGCCGCATGCGTGCACGATGGCGAGATGGTTGGCGCGCCAGAGGGGCATGAGCGGCTGCAGCGCGGGATGGAGGCCGAAGAAACCGTCGAGGTCGATGACCTGGTTCTGCGGAATGGCGATGGATGGGCGGAGGTCGTAGTAGGTTTTTTCGCGATGGGGAACAACGACGTTGAGTCCGTCGGCTGCGCCGCGCTGGAAGATGACGACGAGCTTTTTGCCACGGGGCTGCGCGGTGGTGGTCTGCGCCAGGACAGAGCGCGTGAGGAAGCTAGGTATAGAAGCAGCTCCGACGATGGCGAGAGCACCGTTCTTCATGAATACGCGGCGGGATAAGGGCAGATGGGACTGAGGTTTGGCCCAGGGCATGCGGACGCTCCTGTCTGTACGGTAATGACGGGGCGACGGGGAGAAAGTTGCGGTGAGATCAGTAACCGTAGCGCATTTTGTCCTTAATAGACTTGGCGAGTTTTTCGATTGCATCGGCCTCCTTAACGACTGAAACGGAGAGCTCGTTTTTGTCGGACTTGGCGACGTCGGCGTTGAGCTTTTTGGCAAGGTCGAGCAGTTGGGCCGATTCGGAGACGATTTTCTGCTGGCGCTCTGTGTTTCTCTCCATCGCCATCCGTTCATTCATGCCGCGCATGAGCGGGTCAGATCCGGGAGGGGCCTCGCCGGTCATTCCTGGGATGACGGGTTCGGGCGGCTGGGGATGGTTCTGCTGGGCGCGGGCGGGGACGGCGAAGAGCGCGAGCAGCAGCAGAAACAAGAGGGATGCGATAGAGATAAACGAGCGTGTGGCGGTCATGGCTGGACTCCTCTGTGGCGTGCTGGCGCGATGTGGCGTTTGCCCGGGCGCCTGGATGACACGAGGACTGGGTCGCGGAGCAAAACCATCGCAGCAACTCAGGCCGGGCAGAGCTGACCGGGAAAATGCCCTTATCTGATAATTATAGGAACCAATGATGCATTTGACGCAAAGGCAGGCGGTAGCGGCTGTACAGGGCGGAGTTCGCGGATTCTTCAGCGCGATTGACCAGAAGTGGCTGGGGAATCTGCAGGATTTTGTCCGGCAGGCACTGCCGAAAATCATTATTGTGCTGATCGGCGCATGGCTGCTGACGCGGGTGCTGAAGCTGATTACGACGCGCGTGCTCAAGGTGGCAGAGCGGCACTCGGGCGGGCCGCGGTCAATCGCGCAGGTGCGGACGCTGGCGAGTGTGATTCGGGCGACCGGGATCGGGATTATTGTTTTTCTGGCAGCGCTGGAGATTATGCCGCTGCTGGGATTCAAGCTGGAGCCTATCCTGGCATCTGCCGGAGTTGCGGGGATTGCCCTTGGACTAGCCGCGCAAACGATTGTGAAGGACTGCCTGAACGGGATACTGATCCTGATTGAGGACCAGTACAACGTGGGCGACGTAGTGAGGCTGGCGGGGTTGAGCGGCAAGGTGGAGGCGATGACGCTGCGGCGCACGATGGTGCGCGACAACGACGGTACGCTGTACATCATTCCGAACTCGCAGATTACGACGGTGGCGAACCTGACGCGCGAGTTCTCGGTGGCGACGATCAATGTGTCAGTGGACTTCTCTGCTGATCCTGACAACGTAATGAAGCTGCTGAAGGATGTTGCCATGAGCGTACGCAATGATCCGGCATACAAAGACGTCTTCCTGGCAGACCCGAACCTGCTGGGCGTGGATGCGATCAAGGGATCGCAGGTGATTTATCCCGTGCAGCTGAAGACCAAGCCGAACCAGCAGTGGGCGGCAATGCGCGAGACGCAGCGGCGCATCCGGTTGGCGCTGGAGCAACACCACATGCTGCCGGGTGATCCACTCCGGGTGGTGGGAGCACAGGGGGCGCAGACGGCGGCTGGTGTCGCTGCTGCAAACGCGGGCAGCGGGAGCAAGACAGCCGATCCAACCGCGGCAAAGGCGAACGAAGTCGATCTGTTTGGGAACGGCTGAGGAGTATATGACGAAACTCTTATGGATAGCCGTCCGTCCCATGTTAGGGTGAGTGCAACAACTGAGGCGTGAGGTGGCAGAGTGCAGACGGTGCTCAGGGATGTGCGATATGCGATTCGGCAGTTGCTGAAGACTCCGGCGTTTACGCTTGCGGCTCTGATAACGCTGGCGTTGGGGATCGGCGTGAACGCGGCAATGTTCTCTGTGATCGATCAGGTGCTGCTGCGGCCTGTTCCGTATCCAAACCCGGACCGGTTGGTGCAGTTGGGGTCAGAGACCAAGTCGGGCAGTCATTTTTTCGAGTCTACGCTGCCGGACGTTCAGGACTGGCGCGCGCGCAGCCACTCCTATGATGCAATTGCATACTACTCCGAGCAGCTACCCACGCTTGGCGGGACAAAGAATCCACAGCTGACGGTACAGGTGGTGTCCAGCGCCAATATCTTTAAGGTGCTCGGCATGCGCGCGGCAATGGGACGGACGTTCAAGCCGGAAGACGAGACGGCGGGGCATACGAAGGTTCTGGTACTGAGCTGGAAGATCTGGAAGAAATATTACAAGAGCGATCTAAGCATCATCGGGCGGTCCGTGCCGGTCGATGGCGTTCAATATACGGTGATTGGCGTGCTGCCCAAAGGAGAGTTTTTTCCGGAGGATGACACCGACGGGAGTATGTTCACTCCGCTGCGGGTGGATGACAAGAACTATGACGATCGTGGTTCTGCATTCCTGAGTGTAATTGGGCGGCTGCGCCCCGGTGTAACGGCGCAACAGGCACAGGTAGAGCTCGAGCAAATTCACAAGCAGCTTGAGAAGGAGTATCCGGATAAGGAATCTACTTCGCCGGTTGGGGTGAAATATTACCAGGATGTCGTGACGCAGAACGCGCGGCCGGCGCTGTTTGCCTTGGGTGGTGCGGTGCTGGCCGTATGGCTGATTGCGTGCGCCAACGTCGCCGGGCTCATGCTAACGCGTGCGAATGGGCGGCGGCGTGAGTTAGCGATTCGTGGAGCGTTGGGCGCAGGGCGCAGCAGACTGATGCAGCAGTCGCTCACGGAAAGCCTTGTGCTTAGCCTGGGCGGCGGATTGCTCGGTCTGGGAATAGCAGCGCTCGCGCTCAAGCTCCTGGGCCACTATCTTGCGAACACTGTGCGCAACGGCGAGGACATTCATATTGATGCGGCTGTTTGCGGGTATCTACTGCTGGCTTCGGTTGTGTCAGCCGTCTTCTTCGGAATGGTCCCGGCTTGGCACGCGGCGCATGCTCCAGTGCAGGATGGGTTGCGAGATGGAACAGCGGCGGCAGGCACAGGCCGGTCACAGGCAAGGTTGCGCGACGGGCTAGTGCTGGGAGAGATTGCGTTGACTCTGGTGTTGCTGATTGCCGGCGGCCTGATGATGCGCACGCTGTGGTCACTGCGGCATGCGGAACTGGGGTTTGTGCCGGAGCATCTGGTGACGACGAGCATGTTCCTGCCCCGCTTTGGCGGAACCTTTTTGCTAAACACGGACAAGCAGCAGCCGGACCTCGTCACGACGTTCTACCAGCCATTGCTGGCCAAGCTGCAGGCAACTTCCGGGATTGAAGCTGCTGCCTTTACCACCAAGCGTGCGCTAGACAAGAACTTCCACGGAGTTATGAGTATCCAGATGGTCGGCATGCCCAAGCCGCCCAAAGGGCAGGAGCCAGATGCGAATGCTGGCGCAATCTCGCCGGGCTACTTCCACACCATGGAGACGCCGCTGCTGCATGGGCGCTTCTTTAACGATAACGACCGTTCGAACACACCACAGGTTGTAATCGTCAACGAGGCGTTCGCAAAGCAGATCCTGCCGGGCAAGAATCCCATAGGCATGCAAATCAATATGGCGGATGCCACGAACTCCAAAGACAAGACGCCTCCGGCGACGATTGTGGGCGTGGTGGCGAACATGAAGCAAGATACGATTGGCGGAGCGGTACAACCGGATGTGGAGTTCGACTTAGACCAACTCGCACCCGGCAACCTTCTGTATTCAGTGTTAGCGGCGTTCCATGCTGACCTTGTGGTCCGGACGCGAATGACACCGGCGACGACGCTGAACATCATCAAGACAGACATTCACGATCTTCAGCCGGACATGGCTCTGGACAACTCAAAGAGCATGACTCAGGTCATTGACGACTCGTTGACGAACCAGACGCTGGCGGCACGGCTGCTGGGGATCTTCGCACTGGCGGCGCTGCTGATTGCTGCAGCAGGGATGTATGGATTGTTGTCTTATTCGGTGAGCCAGCGGACGCGAGAGCTGGGGGTGCGCGTTGCGCTGGGGGCGCAGCGCGGCGATGTGTTGTGGCTGGTACTGCGGCATGCGCTGGTTCTGCTCGGAATCGGCATTGGCGCGGGCATTGCGCTGGCGATTGCGGCAAGCAGCGTCATGCATACGTTCATCTATGGCTTCCACGGCTACGACGTGTTCACGGTTGGGGCGGTCGCCGTGATACTGGCTGTGTGCGGTCTTGCGGCCAGTTATCTGCCGGCGCGACGGGCTGCGGCGGTCGACCCAATGACTGCGCTGAGGACGGAGTAAGAGCTACAGCCATCCCTTCGCCCTCGCGATACGGGCGGCGTCGATGCGGTTCGCCGCGCCGAGCTTGCTAATGGCCTCTGACAAATAATTTCGGACAGTGCCTTCTGAAAGATGCAGTGAGTCGGCAATCTCTTGTGAGGACTTGCCTTCGCCTGCCTCGCGAAGGATCTGGCGCTCGCGGTCTGTGAGTGGATCGGGGCCGCTATCCCAGGCTTCGGCCGCGAGGTCGGGGTCGATGACGCGGAGACCGCGATGGACGCGGCGGACGGCTTCGGCCAGCTCGGCGGCGGGGCGGTCCTTGAGGAGATAGCCTTTGGCTCCGGCGTCGAGAGCGCGGCGGAGATAACCGGGGCGCGCGAAGGTGGTGAGGATGATGACGCGGGTTTGCGGGTAGCGGTCGCGGACTTCGGCTGCGAGGGCAAGGCCGGTCATGCCGGGCATTTCAATGTCGGTGACGAGGATGTTCGGGTGGAGTTTCGCGATGGCGTCGAGGGCCTCGTGCCCGTTAGCGGCGCGGGCGCAGACGGCGATATCTGGCTCAGTCTCAAGCAGTGCGGCGAGCGCACCGAGCACCATGGCCTGATCTTCCGCGACGGCGACCTGGATTTTGGAGGGCATGGGCTGTGTTCAGGGAGATTGTAGCGGAGTGAGGGCCGGGACCAGGGATTAGCCATTCGGGATCAGGAATGATGGGCAAGGTTCAATCTGTTGCCTTTCTGGGAACGCACCAAAAATTGGTCAAATTTTTTAATTGTATTTACCCGGTATCTGCATGATTTCGAGAGACTCTACGCAGGTTCAATCCTGTTGCAGGAGGGTGATGACCATGCAGCCGACTTCGAGGATTTCGACCAACTGGAATGAGCCGCAGGCGACGGCGGCTTACACGACGGGCGTATCACTGCACAGCCATACGAGCATTTCCGAGGAGACGCTGCATTTTATTCATGTACTTGGACTTGCTGTACCAGGGGTGAAGGCGTTGACGCGGCGCTACGACAAGATTTGCCGCGAGAGGCACGGGATCAAGCTGGACTTTGTCCGGGCGAACTGGCGGCCTCCGCTGCAGCCAAAGATGGCCTATGACGTGGAGGCGGAGCAGATTGCGAGGCTGGGGCTGTATCCGCTGGTGTCGATTACGGACCACGACACGATTGAGGCGGCGCTGCTGCTGCGGACGGTGCCGTCGTCGCGACATATTCCGATGTCAGTGGAGTGGTCGGCCCCGTTCGGGCAGACGGTGTTTCATCTGGGCATTCACAACCTGCCGAGCGCGGACGGCGCGGAGTGGATGCGGCAGTTTGCGGCGTACACGGAAAATCCAAATGACGAACAACTGCTGGCGATGTTGCGTGAGCTGGATGCGGAGCAGCAGATCCTGATTGTGCTGAACCATCCGCTGTGGGACCTGCACTCGGTGGGGGCGGCGCACGTTGCGGAGCTGTTGCGATTCATCCGGGAATCAGGGAAGTGCATTCACGCGCTGGAGTTGAACGGGCTGCGGCACTCGAAGGAGAACCGCGAGACGGCGCGGCTAGCGCGGGAAACGGGTCACCTGATGATCAGTGGCGGGGACCGGCACGGGCTGGAGCCGAATGCAAACATCAACCTGACGATGGCGCGGAACTTCACGGAATTTGTGGAGGAGATTCGCGTGGAGCGGGTGAGCCACATCCACTTTATGGACCAGTATCAGGAGCCGTGGGAGCAGCGGATTCTACGCTCGACGCTGAATGCAGTAACGGACTTTCCGCAGTTTGTGCCGGGATGGCAGCGGTGGGATGACCGGGTGTTTCATCCGGACGCGCAGGGCGAAATGCGTCCGCTGAGCGAACTGTGGCACGACGGGCGGCCTCCGGTGGCGCTGATGACAGCGATTAAGATTGTGCGCCTGACCAAGAGGCCGGGAGTGTCAGCTCCACTGAGCTGGGGGTTCCGCGGGGTGAACGACCTTCAACCCAGCCTGGAGTGGTGCTGAAGTCTTCGCGTCCGGCAACACGCGCCTTCCGTCCCCGCGGACAAAGACCTGTCTACGGGGTCCAGTTTCGGCGCCATTCCAGACCCAGCTGAAGTGGCCGCTCCCGTTGGTCGCGGGAACGAAGGATTGAATTGGTGGCTGGCGGGAAAACCGCAGAGATTCGCCTTGCTTAGTTCGGGATGATATCGCGACGCAGATAAGTCTGGCATTCAACCCAAAAGCGAGCTTAGGCGGGAGGCTCCTGCCTTGAGCAGTTACCACAACCCTTCGAGAACTGGTCTCATAAACAGGTTTGAGGCTTGGGCCAACAGAATGAGGCCGGCTTTGGCGGCGGGTCTCATCCGTGCCTTGATTGAGCGAATTGACTTTATAAGGCCAATTCAGGCGTTTTTATATTGAGATATTCAGCGGGAGCAGGTTCTCAAACTTCATAGAGCAGTTCTGCAATACTCATCTGTAACCCCAATGCGATTACTTCCAGCATGCCGAGCGTTACGGATTTATGACCGCGTTCAATTTCGCTGATATAGCTGCGATTGATACCCAGAATTCCGGCCATCTGTGATTGTGTCCATTGCCGTTGGCGTCTGAGAGTTCGCAACTTCAGTCCAAACCGCCAGTCAACGTCGCGCCGGAGCACATGTTGCGGAGAGTCGGAGTGCGCCGATATTGGAAGATGTTTTGTGTTGTAGAGAAAGGGCGGTGTACTGAGGCCGTTCGCACCGGAGTTGTGCAATATCTCATTGCGAGCACAGGTTTCCGGCTTTTCAGTGCAAATTGGCGTTAATTCGCCCGTAGGCAGCATTGAGCTTCCGTTATGCCTTTCCTGACCGCACGACTCTTCTATCGGCGGAATTCAGCCTTGAGCTTAGCTTTCGCAAAATCAATCGGCTTGTTTGAATTCGCGGGGTGTGGCGGTTGCGATCAGCTCCTGCAGGCGCTGGACGAGCTGTGCTTTTTGCGTGGCGATCTCTCGAATACGCCGACTGGACAAGATGCACCCTGTCAACATGCCTATCGAGCCACCAATGCAGAAACTGAAAAATATATATATGTAGGTCATGAGTGTGTATTCCATCCTATGCAGGATGACAACCTGCAGCTGTCAAAATGATTTCAAGATGGTTATGACCCTCAATGTAATCCTTTAGTAATGGCAGCGGTGTTGCCTATAGGAGGAATGTTGACCATAGGCGAAATTGACCTGATATGGGTCAGGTGACACTACAGCTGCTCCGAAGGCATTGAAGTACAAGATGCCGGGCATGCGAGGCAACAAGACAGGCAGCTGATTTCGGAAGCGCAGACAGCGGTAGCGTCGTCGAGTTCATTGATGAGTCATAGGCTCATTGAGGATTCCCGAGGTTACGACTCCTGCACCTTCCAGCGAACGTTGTTCCTATTTTTTGTCTGCCATTGGTAAATCGAGGTGTGAGATGAAGCAAAAGTATGTGCCAACTCGCGCGACTACGCCGGCAATCGTTTCAGCCCGCAGATTCCTCTACAAGCTGGGCGGCAGCAGCCAGCCTTGCATCATCGAAGGGTCGGACGACAGGTTTTACGTTGTCAAATTTTATAGACATTCGGGCGAGAGAAGCCTGATGAATGAGGTTGTAGGGCATGCATTGATCAGACGTCTGGGACTGCCGTGCCCCGATTGGACACCGATCAAGGTTTCAAATGATTTTATCGATCGACACCCGGGAGTATGGTTTTTTTCAGAGAATGCGCCGAGTAAACCATGCGCCGGGTTTCATTTTGCATCACGGCTGATCGATGCGCCGGGTGAGCAGCGCACCTATCAGATGATTCCACATCGCTGGATTGACAGGATCGTCAATCGCGCCGATTTTCTGGGCATGCTTGTCTTAGACCTTTGGGCGAATAGCTGCGATCGCAGGCAGGCGATCTATCTGCTCGGTGAGCGGGGATTTCTTTGCGCCAGCTTCATCGACAACGATTCCATGTTCGGGGGAAGGTTTGGTTCCGAAACTACCTGCCCGCGGAGAGCGATGGTTTACGATCTGGACATATACCGCGGTTTACGGGACTGGAGAGCAGTGAAGGAATGGTTTGGGAAGATTGACGCGATAGACGAAGATGATATCCGAGAGATGTTAGCTTCTGTTCCAGATGAATGGTCCGATGGGGAGATGCGCAGGGATATCATGAGTCAATTGATGAGTCGCCGTGAAGTTCTCCCGCAACTGCTCAATGATGCAGAGAATGTCGTTAAGTATGGATACTCCCTTAAATACCACAGAGCAAGGAATGCAACAGAACCCAGTCGACTTTGTACTACTTCGGTGTTTGCGGCACGCCAATGGTGAGGCAATCCGTCCGCTTTTGATTAATTGCGGGGTGGTGATGCGCTGCAGGTCTGGATCCGCCAAGACTGGAGACTGTGGATGAATGCAGAGGGCCGCTATTTCTGTGTAATTTGATGGAAGAGTGGAGAGTTGCAGGCGGGGAACATATACGGGCGCTTTTCAGCGAGTTAAAAGATCAATTATAGGGGCCGCTCAGGGTTTGTAAATGCGGCCGTGTCTCCGCAGAAGAGAGTCTGGCAATGATTACGGCGATTCTTTCAGAGAATGTTTCCAGGGAAAAAACAAAACCCTGAGGCGCAGCTTTGCTTTGCGAGACATAGAGATGGATCTTCAATTTAGTGCGGCTTTCGGGAGCAGCCATATCCTTCTGATTCGCTCAGGACAAATTCTGGTTGGATGGTGCTTCGTTTTCGCGGATGTCGATGTAGGTGTCGGTGTAAGGGCGCTTGAGGAAGGTAGTCCAGAAGTAGTTGACGGTGTAGCGGGCCGCGATGGTGAGGATGCCTTCGTGTTTGAGGCGGCGAGCGGAGGAGAACATTTTGAGGCGGAAGGTGAAGCGCACCTTGCCGACGGCATTGACGCGGCGGGCGATGTCAGTGTCTTCGCCGTAGAAGCTGATGTTAGTGTTGAAGCCTCCGATGGCATCCAGCGCGGTGCGGCTGAGGATGAAATTTCCGCCCTGAACCATGGAGCCGACGCGAAGGACGTATCGGTTGATGAGGTAGGTAACAAAGGCGGTCATGTAGAAGATACGGACGAAGAATCGCTGGCTCGGCGTGAGGTCGTAGTAGACGAGCGGGCCGGAGAGCGCGGCGAGGGATGGGTCGGCGTCGAAAGTGGTGAGGACCTGGGCGAGCCAGCCGGGGGTGAGGCGGCAGTCGGAGTCGACATTGGCGATGAGCGAGCCGGTGGAGGCAAGGAAGCCGGCCTGGCGGGCAAAGGTAAGGCCTTTGCGTGGCTCGTCGACGACGCGGACGCCGGGGAAGCCGAGGGCGACCTGCTTTGTACTATCGGTGCTGGCGTTGTTTACGACGATGATCTCGACGATGTCGCGACCGGAGTGAGGAAGATGATCGGTCTGGCAGAGGATGGATTCCAGGCAGCCGGGAAGGTACTTCTCTTCGTTATATGCCGGTATGACGAAGCTGAGGCGCATGAGGATAACCTTAGAGGATTAATATTACAATCCGCTGAATTTAGGGTTGGCAAGGCTGAGTCCTGCGCGGGAGAAGTGTCCCGAATGGAAGGGGCTGGGGCTGACGTGCCGGAAAAAGAAGTAACGCCCTGCGCGGGACCATATGGACTCTGTCCCACGCAGGGGATGAAATGCAAGCGCAGATATGGGAGCTGGGGTCAGGAGGCTTGTTTCCAGCGTTGCTGCTGGTGACCTCCAGCGAGCTGGTCGATGAGGGCCTTGGAGAAGTCGGGTATGTCACTGGGTTTGCGGCTGGTGATGAGTCCGTCATCGGCGACGACTATTTGATCGACCCAATTAGATCCTGCGTTCCTGAGGTCGGTGCGAAGCGAAGGCCAGGAGGTGAGACGGCGGCCCTGGACGATGCCGGCCTCGATGAGCAGGGCGGGACCGTGGCAGATGGCGGCGATGAGTTTGCCGGACATGGCGAAGTCGCGCACGAACTGTATGGCCCTGGGTTCGGTGCGGAGGTGGTCGGGGCTCATGACGCCGCCGGGGATCATAAGTGCATCATAGTCAGAGGCCTTTGCCTGATCGAGGGTGCGGTCGACGCGGATTTTTTCTCCCCAATTGTGATTGTGCCAGCCGCGAATTTCTCCGGATTTATTAGAGACAATTTGTGTTGCTGCGCCGGCACCTTCCAGCGCCTTCTTCGTATCCATGAGTTCGGACTGTTCAAAGCCGTCGGTTGCGAGAATTGCGACTTTCTTGCCGGATAGAGACTCCTTCATGGAATTCAACTCCTGATGATTTTTGCGTACTGATGAGTAAGAAGGCAGGAGATGACAGGGTGTTGCCACAGGGAGAGGCTGCCAGAATTCGCGAATATTGAATCAAGATGCAGATGAGCTACAACATGAACAGAGCGTCTCGCAAAATAGCCTTATGAGCATGAAAACAAGATTCGTAATTGTTTCTCTCATAGCTTCGGCGGCCCTGACTCTGACGGCTTACAAATCGTCCGGGCAAGGCGAAGCGTGAGGCGCTCAAGGAATTCCTGGAGTACGTTGTGATCGCAGGGCAGACGGCGGCGCACCAGCTGAATTATGCTCCGTTGCCGGCCGGTGTGAAGCAGTACGACCAGCAGGAGATTAGTCTGCTGCCGGCGGACGGACAGCCGCTGTAGTAGGACTGACCTCTTGGCCGCTGCACCCGACCCACATCCGTTACCGTGGATGTGGGTTTTTCCTTTTGACGCAAAGAGTCTATTTCGAGAGCGGCGCGCCAAAGTGGTAGTCCAGTTCGGCGTAGGTGAATTGTGAGCTGCGGCCGTTGGGATAGATGGCAGTGACGACGGATTTGCCCCAGGTGTAACCGTAGTAGAGGCCGACCGAGAGGGAGTGCGTTGCGGCCCAGTCGGCGCTGATGTCGGCGAGGGTGCCGAGCGAGGTGTGCCCGTTGGAGGGACGGCCAGTGAAGCCGAAGACCTTGTTGTCGTAGGCTCCGCCGCCGAGGTACCAGAGGTCATTGGACGAGGTGAGCTGGAGCCAATGCAGGTCGCTGCGCAGGGCGAGCTTTTTGGCGGGCTTGTCAATCACGCTCACGAATTCGTCCTTGTTGTTCATGAGGTTGAAGCAGGGCAGGCGGGCGTATCCGCGCGGAGTGGGCAACAGCTGGAAGAAAGTGTTGTGTTTGTTGTCGTTGGGGTTGCTGTCACCACTGCCTCGGTACCAGCCGCCGCGCAACCAGGGCGCGGTGCGGACCCTGGTGAGTTGGTAGCCGGCCTCAACCGCAGCGGCGTCACCGCTGTCGCTTTGCGTGCCCCATGAGCCGTTCTGGTAGGCGCCCCAGAAAAGGAAGTCGAACTGGCCGGGGCCAGCCGGAGCCTCGGCGATGAGGTTGCCTCCGTAAGTGCCGAGGCGGATGTTGTCATGGTCGGCGGAGCGGACAGCGAGCGGGCGGTTGTCGGTCTTGGTCAGCCCGGTGCGGCCATCGTGGTAGCCGATAGCGAAGGCCCGCCACAGGACGTGTCCATGTGCCGCCTGTTGCGTAAAAGCGAGATATTGTGCGTCCACATTCAGCTCGGGATTGCCGTTCATATTGAAGACGCCCTGGTCGGCGCGGGCAGCGAAGGCGGTGATGTCCCACGATCCGCGCCCGTAGTGGGCGTCTGCGCCGTCAAAGCTGCGCTGCGCGTTGGTGAATCCGAAGTTGCCGAGCAGGCGCTGCTGGATGCGGCGTGTCTGCAGCCACCACAAGGTGGGATTGCGCGGATGCGTCTCCATTCCGCCGAAGAACTCGAAGCGGCCGATGCGGATGTTCTTGTCCGAGCGCGTGGCGCCGAAGTGGTAGCGGATGTAGCCCTGCTTGAAGAAGGCTGCGGCGGGCCAGGCGTTGTTGCCGCTGGAGGCGTAGTAGGTGGCTCCGAGGCCGAGTTGGCCTTGCGCGCCGGGCGCGACGGCGTTACTGGGCGCGTCGAGGATGGCGGGCTGCGATAGCTCGAGCTTCCAGTCCCAGTGCGGAATCGTCTGAGAGAGGCTTATGCGCAGAAGTGAGTCAACGTAGCCATAAGAATTCTCATAGGGTGGAGCTGCAAACCACTGCCAACCCTCGACGCGGGCGCGATAGATAACGCTGAAGCGGACAGGATGCGCGGTCCGAGTTGTGGTTTGCGTGTGGGTTTGGGCGATGGCGGGCAAGGCCGATGCGGCGCACACGAGCAGTGCAGCGAAGAATTTTTGCAAGTCTGGTCTCCGAGAAAGTGAAACAGAATTCGCACCACTGTATCGGCGGTCACATACAAGGCGCATCGGCGCGTGGATGGAGAAGTGAATCAATCGAAAGACGTATGAACCGGCCTGGACAGCCAATGCTACATGATCTCCGGGGCGGAGATGCCGAGCCAGCTCAGAGAGCGGATGAGTTCGCGCTGGGCGACGGCGGCGGTGGCGAGCAGGAAGGTGCGGCGCGCCGGGTCGGATTCAGTAAGGATGTGGTGGTTGCGGTAGAAGGCGCTAAAGTCCTGCGCGAGCTGGAAGGCATGCTTGGCGAGGTAGGCCGGTTCGGCGGTGGCGATGCACTGCTCGAGAAGGAGCGAGGTTTTGGAGGCACGGAGCCAGAGCTGCCAAATGTCGGCGTTGTCATCTCCAGCAAGATAGGGTGCAGGATCGAGTGAGCTGACGGCCGCGAGTGATGCCACTGGCGTTGTGTCGGCCTTGCGGAAGATGCTGCGGATGCGGACGACAGCGTACTGGATGTAGGGGCCGGTCTCGCCTTCAAAGCTCAGCGCATCTTTGAAGTCGAAGGCGATGACGGAGTTGCGCGTGTACTTGAGCATGAAGTAGCGGAGCGCTCCGACAGCGATGGCGCGCGCGGTTGAGGCGCGCTGGTCTTCGCTGAGCTCGGGGTGTCGCCCGGTGACTTCAGAGAATGTGGCCGCGATGAGCTTGTCGATGAGGTCGTCGGCCTTCACGCCGAAGCCCTTGCGTCCGGAGACTTCGATATAGGGGCGCAGGCGGTCTTCTTCTGAGATTGCATAGCCGAGGGCTTCCGCGCAATTCGGAGTAAGCGCGACCATCTCGTAGGAGAAGTGGGTGTAGTGCGCGGCCTGATCGGTGTAGCCGAGTCCGCGAAGGGCCTCGATGACGTTGGCCTGCGGATCGGACTGGCGCGAGTCAATCACGTTGTAGACGGCGGAGGCATGGCCGAAGCTGGGGTGGGCTGAGTCGCCGGACTCCGCCGAGATCCAGCAGGTGTGCGCGGGATATTCGTGGAACTTTTTGTATCCGAAGTCGCGGCCCAGCAGGCCGAACTTCCAGAGGTGGTAGGCGATGTCCTTGCCGACGTAGGTGACGGTTCCGTTGGAGCGGACGATGACCTTGGCGTCGTCTTCGAGGCCGTCGTTTTTATCCGCATCGGAGCCGGGGCGGCGCATGACCCAGCAGCCCTTGTTTTTGCCTTCGCTCTCGAAGTAAAGCACGCCTTTGGATTTCAACTGCTCAAAGGCGCTCTCCCAGAAGTGGAGGTGCAGAATTTCGCTTTCCCGGGGCAGGAAGTCGTACTCGATGCCGAGGCGGAGCATGGTTTCGAGATGGCGGTGGAGGACGGCCGTGGAGATCAGGTCGGCGATGGTGGCTGTGTCGTTGCCGCCGCGCTCGATGGCGTGGAGGGTATCGCGACGGGTTGCGATGCGGTGCGGTTTGTGGGAAGCGTCCGCATCGTACCACTGCGAGACGCGTGCATAGAGGTCCCAGCAGTAGTAATCGATGCGCTGGTTGCCGGCGGTGAGATCGGCAACGAGTGCCTGGACTCCGGCGAGGGACTTGTGCTCGATGTGCATGAGGCCGACGACGATGTCGGCAACCTGGACGCCGGTGTTGTCGATGTAGTTCTGCACGTCCACCTGCTGCCCGGATGCGCGGAGCAGGCGGACGAAGGTGTCTCCCAGGATGGCGTTGCGCAGGTGACCGACATGCGCGGCCTTGTTGGGGTTGATGCTGGTGTGCTCGACGATAGCGTGTCCAGCGGCGGGCGCGGCGGGCGCAATATCAGTAGCGGCAGCAATGGATTTGGCGGCTGCGGCGCGATTGAGACGTGCGTTGATGTATCCGGCACCGGCGACCTCGAATGACGAGAAGCCGGGGACGAGGCCGAGGGCAGCGATGATCTCCTCGGCGATTTTGCGCGGCGCTTTTTTGAGGCGGCGTGCTAGCTCGAAGGCGAGCGGGAGGGCGTATTCGCCGAATTTGAAATCGGGCGGCTGCTCGATGACAAGCGTGTCGAGTTCGATCGAGAACGATTCGCGGAGAACGGCGCGCAGGCGCGTTTCAAGCTGCTTTTGTGCTGTTAAGTACACGTGAAATTGACCTGGAAGTAAAGGAAAAGCCTTCGATTTTCTTGGTTGATTTTACACGTTCGAGAGCGGCGCACGGGTTCGGAAGCGGGGCGCATCCCTGTTAACATGAATAAGATTCCGTATTTTTTGTTCATTCATGGCAGACAAGTTCTACCTTACGACTCCGATTTATTACGTGAATGCGCGGCCGCACATCGGCACCACCTATACGACGGTGGTGGCGGATGTGATTGCGCGGCGGAAGCGCGCGCTGGGCGTGGACACCTTCTTTTTGACAGGAACGGACGAACACGGGCAGAAGATTGAGCGCTCGGCCGAGCGCGCGGGATGCTCGCCGCAGGGGTTTGCCGATGAAGTGTCGGCCAAGTTTCGCGCGCTCTGGGACCGCATGGGGCTGACTTACGACGACTTCATCCGGACGACCGAGCCTCGCCATAAGAAGGCCGTGCAAAAACTCTTCACGCTGCTCAAGGACCGCGGGTATATCTACAAGGACACGTACACGGGGCAGTACTGCGTGAGTGACGAGGCTTTTGTTGATGTGCCGCCGGGCGCGCCGTGCCCTGAGTGCGGGCGCATTACGGAGACGGTGAGCGAGGAGAACTACTTCTTCAAGCTGTCGGCGTTTGAGCGGGTGCTGCTGGATATTTACTGGGACCCGAAGCGACATAGCGAAGAAGAAAAGCAGGGCCGGATTGTGATCTGGCCGGAGACGCGGCGCAACGAGGTGGTCTCGTTCGTGAAGGCTGGGTTGAAGGATTTGTCCGTAAGCCGGACGAGCTTCAAGTGGGGCATTCCGGTTCCCGGCGATGAGAAGCACGTGATCTACGTGTGGATGGACGCGCTGGCAAACTACATTACGGCTCTGGGGTGGGGCAGCGACGATACGTCGAAGTTCGATAAGTACTGGCCCGCCGACCTGCACATCGTCGGTAAGGAGATCACGCGCTTCCATTGCGTGTACTGGCCGGCGTTTTTGATGGCGGCTGGGCTTCCGCTGCCGAAGTCGGTGGTGGCACACGGATGGCTGCTGTTTGAAGAGAGCAAGATGTCGAAGTCGCGCGGCAACATTGTGCGGGCGGAGACGATTTTGGATGTGCTGGGCTCGGATGCGCTGCGTTACTTCCTACTGCGCGAAGTGGTGTTCGGGCAGGACGGCAGCTTCAGCTTCGATGCGCTGGTGCAGCGGTACAACTCTGATCTGGCGAATGGCTACGGCAATCTGGTGAGCCGCACGCTGACGATGATCGGGAAGTATTTTGACGGGGTGGTGCCGGTAAATCCAAAGATGCCATCGCTTGTTTCGCTGAAGCAGCTTGAGATTGATTTTGCGCGTGCCATATCTCTTACTGGAGAACAGCTCGATGATCTGAAGTTCTCATCTGCACTCGAAACTGTATGGCAGATGATTGCGCAGATCGACGGAATTATTACGGCCAGTGCGCCATGGAAGCTTGCCGCCAAGGATGACACTGACAGTCGTTCAGAGCTTGCAGATTTACTGTACGATGCAGCGGAATCCATCCGCATCATTACAGCGCTCGTCTACCCGGTGTTGCCGGATGCGGCGGCGAAGGTGTGGGCGCAGCTTGGCCTCGGCGATATTGAAGCCGCAGCGAAGCGGGGTGATTTGAAGAACCTTACTTGGGGCGGGCTGAAGCCGGGTACAAAGCTTGGCGAGTTGGGGCCGGTGTTTCCGCGCGCGGAGAAAGACACGGTGGCGCGGATGAAAGAGATTGAAGAGAAAAATGCCGCTGCGGGTGCGGTTGATGTGAAGGAGGTTCAAGTGGAGACAACAGAAAGCGGAACAAAGGGGAACAGAACGGCCGGGAATGGATCGTCCGCAGCAAAGCCGGACGCGAGCGCGATTGCGAAGGCTGTGGATCGTCCGCATACGTCGCGGCTGCACGCCGCGCTGGACGGACTGGCCGTGCGCATTGCTGAGTCGACCACTGAGGGCGCGGCAGTCTTGGCGTTTGAGAATTTTGCGAAAGACATTTTGGGGGTGGGCCTGCCTCCGCTCAGCGAATCCAGGGCTGCATCGGAAAAGGCTCCTGAAAAAGCAGCCGCGAAGCCCGAACCCGCACTACCTGAAGGCAAGATCAGCATTGAGGATTTCGCCAAGGTGGAGCTGCGTGTGGCGCAAGTTAAGGTCGCGGAGCGCGTTCCCAAGGCCGACAAGTTGCTGCGTCTGGAAGTGGATCTGGGGTACGAGCAGCGGCAGATTCTGGCGGGGATTGCGGAGTCGTATGAGCCGGAGTCGCTGATAGGGCGCAAGGTGGTGATTGTGGCGAACCTGGCCCCGAGGAAGCTGCGAGGGCTGGAGTCGAATGGGATGATCGTTGCGGCTTCCGTGGAGGGCGGGAAGGCTGTATTGGCTGGGTTTCTGGAAGATGTGGAGATTGGAGCGAAATTGAAGTAAGACTGGCCGATCCCACCCTTACCGCGAATAGCGCGTCAAGGATGGAGCACCCGAATACAAGCATGATTGATTCGCACGCACATCTCGACAGCGCACGGTACGATGACGACCGCGACGCCATGCTGGAGCGGGCATATGCGGCGGGCGTGCATGCGATTTTGTCGATAGGGATTGGTGACGGGCCGGAGACGATGCATCGGGCGCTGGAGCTGGCACGTGCCTATCATGAGCGCGAGGGGTTTCCGGCGGTATATGCGACGGCGGGGGTGCATCCTCATGAGGCGAAACTGGCGGACGAAGCCGCGCTTGTGAAGCTGGATTCGCTGCTGAATGTGCCGGAGGTGCTGGCGTGCGGCGAAATTGGGCTGGATTATTTTTACGAATACTCGGACCGCGAAGTGCAGAAGACGATATTTGGGCGGCAGATGGAGATTGCAGCGGGACACAGGAAGCCGATTGTGATTCACTGCAGGCCGTCGGACGGGTCAAGCGACGCGTGGGACGACACGCTGGCGATGCTGGATCGTGACTGGAAGGGCACTGGGCTGGGAGGCATTTTGCACTGCTTTACAGGCGGATGGGAGCATGCGCGGCGGGCGATGGACATGGGGTTCCTGATTTCGTTTGCCGGGAATGTGACGTTTCCCAAGGCGCAACCCATTCGGGACGTGATGGTGCAGATTCCGCTGGAGAAGATGCTGATTGAGACGGACGCGCCATTTCTGGCTCCGACTCCGAACCGCGGCAAGCGCAACGAGCCGGCGTGGGTGGCGCGGGTTGCGGAGCAGGCGGGCGAAGTGAAGGGCATTGAGGCAAAGGAGGCGGCTTTGCGCACCGCGGAGAATTTTGAGCGGTTTTTCGGCGTGAAGGGCCGGAAGTAATTTATGACGAATCGACTGCAACGCGGTGGAAAACGGATACTCTAAAAGAGCAGGGAGTGAGTGATGGCTGCAGATAATTCATTCGATGTAGTTTCAATGGTGGACCTGCAGGAAGTTCGCAACGCGGTGGACCAGGCGTTGAAAGAGATCCATACGCGGTTTGATCTGAAGAACTCCCGTTCGGAGCTCAAGCTGGAGGGTGAGGGCACGCTTCAACTGTCGTCGGCGGACGAATACAAGCTGAAGGCAGTGACGGAGATTTTGCAGCAGAAGCTGGTGAAGCGCGGGGTGTCGCTGAAGAACCTGACCTATGGCAAGGTGGAGCCAGCGGCGGGGTCAACGGTTCGGCAGAAGATCAGCTTGCAGCAGGGGATTCCGACGGAGAAGGCAAAAGAGATTGTGCGTGTGATTAAAGACTCCAAAAAGAAGGTCCAGGCATCCATCCAAGGGGATACGGTGCGCATCAGCGGCAGGGACCGCGATACTCTACAAGAAGCGATTGCTTTGTTGAAGGGCCATGACTTTGGCCTGGAGCTGCAGTTTACGAACTATCGAACGAATTAGAAAGGGATTGCAGGATCAGGCGTGAGCACACTGGCCATAGCGACGGCGAAAGAGGTCTTCGATCTGCTGCACGACGATCTGCGCGCGATTGAGCGCGAGTTCGGATCTGAGTCAGTGTCGTCGGTGGCGGCGATTACGGAAATCTCAGGGTATTTGCGCGAGGGTGGCGGGAAGCGCATTCGTCCGTCGCTGCTGCTGCTTTCGGCCAAGTCGCAAGGGTATTCGGGCGAGGAGATGATCCGGCTGGGCGCGGTCGTCGAGATGGTGCACACGGCGACGCTGGTACACGACGACATTATTGACGCGGCGGACATGCGGCGCGGACGGCCTTCAGCGAACACGACCTGGGGCAACGCCAAGTGCGTGCTGGCCGGCGATTGGCTGTACATGCAGGCATTCCGCACGGCCCTGGAGGAGCGCAATTTCCGGATTCTGGATTTACTGATTGGCCTGACGCAGCAAATGGTCGAAGGCGAACTGCTGCAGATGGAGAAGCTAGGACTGGCGATTGGCGAGGAGGACTACAACTCGCTGATCTACCGCAAGACGGCCTGCCTGTTTGAGGTGTCGATGAAGCTGGGGTCAGTGCTGGCCCATGCAGACGCAGCAGCCGAGCACCACATGGGCGAGTACGGACGCACGCTGGGCATGGCGTTCCAGATTGTGGACGACGTTCTGGACCTGACGGCGACCGAAGAGCTACTGGGCAAGCCGGTGGCGAGCGATCTGCGTGAGGGCAAGGCCACGCTGGCGGTGATCCATGCGCTGGAGAACGGTTCGGCCACAGAGCGTGATGCGATCCAGACGGTGCTGACTGAGCAGAACTTTGAGAATGTGACGCACGTGGAGATTCTGAGCATTCTGAACCGGCACGGTTCGGTAGACTTTGCGATGAATACGGCCTTTCGGTATGCGGAATCAGCGCGCAACGCGCTGAACGGCCTGCCGGACTCGGAGTACAAGCGAGCGTTGTTGTGGGTCCCGGACTTCGTCGTCGCGCGCGACAAGTAAGTGCTGGCCGCACGGGGGACTGCGTCCTGGGACACGCGCGCTCCGCGCGCCAAGTAAGTGCTGGCCGCACGGGGGACTGCGCGTCCTGCGACACGCGCGCTCCGCGCGCCAACTTATGGCGTACGGTCAGATCGTCCGTCTGGTTACACTATCCAGCGAAACATCCTTCAAAAACTGCGCGCCGAAGCTGCGGAAGTCCCTGACTGATGTAAGCGCGAACGCGGGCGCGCCTTTAGGCACTCGGACACGGAAAAAGTCGGCCCCATCCACGTCGTCAAGCCAGAAGGCCGGCCGAGCGTCAGGCATCCGCACTGCAATCTCCACGCAGCCCACCTCCACATTGCGCACGTGGCGCATGAAGACGCCGGTGGAAGGCAGGTCTCCGAACATGGTGGGCTCAGGATATTTAGTCGCGTCTTCGGGTGGTAAGATGGCCGCTGCCGACTGCGGTTCACCCCCAACCTGCTCAAGATACAGGTCGCTGATCTTCACGTCTTCGACTGGATGGCTGGGGATTCCTGCAATCAATGCGGGCAAGGGTCGCAATGCAGAGCTGGTGATGTTGCTGAGCACGACGCGGTGCAGCACGCCGACGGGGATGTTGCCGGGGCCGCGCATGCGAGCGCCAAGGCGGAGGAAGAAGGGTGCACCGCGAAGGTTGTGCATAGCGATGTTGGAACAGGTGATGTCTTCGCAAATGGCACCGTCCACGGTCTCCAGCGCGATGCCCCAGCAGCGGTCGAAGGCGCAGTTGGTGATAGTGATGTTTTTGAAGCCGCCGTTGGACTCGGTTCCGCACTTGATACGTCCTGTACCAAACTGCTGCGGACGGACCTTCCAGGTTCCGTCCAACAAGGAGCCGACCTCGTAGCCGCCGGTGACATAGCAATTAGCAATGGTCAGGTTTTCCGTGGGGCGCGCAAAGCCGAGCGCGAAGGAGCTTTTCGGGCAGATGGCGTCGTCATAGGGTGAGTTGATCGTGCAGTTGGAGACGCGCACATTGCGGCAGCAATCGATGTCCATGCCGTCGCGATTCGTGTCGATCTTCAGATTGTCGACAGTGAAGTTATCGACGCCGGTAGCGAGGATTCCAAACCAGCCGCCCTGCAGGATGGAGAAGTCGCGGAGGATGACGTTGTGGCAGTTCTTGAGCGCGATTGATTTGTTGCCGACGCCTGGGGCAGTGACTCTCGGCAGATCGGTATCGTCCTTATGGCCGCGGCTGAGGCCCTTGCCGTAAATCCGCCCCGGACCGCAGATGCCGATGTTACTCAACCCCTCGCCCCATATCAGCGAGTTGTGCCAGTGGTTATGTCCGTAGTCCTGGTAGGGTTCCCATGGACCCTGCGGCTCGGCGGCGTCGTAACCTCCCGTGGTGGTGCCTTCCAGTGGCACGGAAGCGGCGAGGATGGTGGCGCCCTGATCGAGATAGAGACAGACATTGCTCTTGAGGTGGATCGAATAGCAGGCGTAGGTTCCGGCAGGAACAATAACCGTTCCGCCTCCCGCGGATGCTGCGGCCTGAATGGCGCGATCGATGGCCGGGGTGTCAATGGTCAAACCATCACCGGTGGCTCCGAAGTTGCGGACGTTGAGGAACCCGCTGAGCCATTGCTGGTTGGGCATAAGGTTGTCTGCCGCGGCTGCTTGCGCGGTGAAGGGAACGGCTCCAATAGACAGAGCGCCACCAGCAGCCAGCGCGCCTCCAGCGAGTTTGAGGAGATCACGGCGGGGGAATGTCATGGTCAAACCATCCTAAAGGATTGAGGGGGCCGCATGAAATGCAGGTCCAATGCAGAACTTTGATTCCGTCCACTTCCTGTCTTAATAGTTCTTAGACACGCGAGATGAGGCGGCTGTGCTGCGGGCGTGATATTCTCAGCAGTTTATGGGTGAACGAAGGACTCCAATCAGGGTGCTGGTGGCGAAGCCGGGGCTGGATGGCCATGACCGCGGCGCGAAGGTGATTGCGCGCGCGCTGCGCGATGCGGGCATGGAGGTGATTTATACCGGGCTGCGGCAGACTCCGGAGATGATTGTGAATGCCGCGGTGCAGGAGGACGTGGACTGCATAGGGCTGAGCATACTTTCCGGCGCGCACAATGCGATTGTGCCGAGGGTGACGGAGCTGTTGAAGGAGCGCGGCGCGGACGACATTCTGGTGGTGTTGGGCGGGACGATTCCGGAGCAGGACGCGGGGGGATTGAAGAAGCAGGGCGTGGCGGCGATTTTTGGGCCGGGGACGCCGCTCGAGAAGGTGGTGGAGTTTATCAGAGGGAACGTAAAGAGCGGCCATTAGCCATGAGTCAATAGCCGGTAGATGATGGCAGGCGCAGTGGTGTGCATGTAAAGGAAAACGCAGCCGGGGAGTTCCCTGGCTGCGTTTTGTTTTGAGAACGGGTTACTGCCGCTGGAAGGCCTCCTTGTGGTTCTGGTTGGGAGCGGCGGCGATGCCTTTTTCCACGCCGAGGCTTTCACGGGCCTGATTGTCGTTCCAGGGCTGCTTGCCGTTGAGGCCGGCAGCGGTAGGCGAGCCGGGCACAGGAGGCTGACCTTCTCCGTTGGAGGGAAGGACAGCGCTTGGATGGCCGGTAGTGGACACGTCATTGGCGTGAATGAGAGGGGAGTGGCGCTTGTTGACGCGACCTGTTTCGCAGCCGGTGACAAGAGTGGCGACAAAGGCGGCACAGACCACCAGTGACGAGATTTTTCCGAATGCCTGCACGCTTGATTTTCCTCCGAGGAGCTTTCGCCAGCCACTTTACATGAGGCGGTGGGGGTTAGCCAATAGCTAGTTGTCAGTGGCCAGTCCCGAGTGGCGAGTTGTCAGTTCTCAATTGCCAAGAGGCGAGTAGCTGGTGAAGGGCCAGCTAAAGTTCGGTCAGCGGGTGAGGCGGTCAGCGGGTGGAGCGTTGGTGTCCTGATTCTGTGGTTCAAACGGATGGTCGTGGTGGTGCGGGCGCAACGAGTCGAGCAGGAGCAGGATGCCTCCAATTACGATGGCGGAGTCGGCGAGGTTGAAGTCCGGCCAGTGGTAGCGGACGATGTGGACCTCTAGGAAGTCGACGACGGTGCCGTAGGCGATGCGGTCCCAGACGTTGCCGATGGCTCCGCCCAGCACCAGCGCCAGCGCAAGAGCGGTGAGGGTTAGCCGGCGCCCGATGCGCAGAAGAATGATAAGGACGACGAGGGCCACTACAAGCGAGAAGCTGGTGAGCAGCCAGCGCGTGCGTTCGGGGTGAGCGGTGAAGCTGAACATGCTGAAGGCCGCGCCGGGATTCATGACGTGGCTGATGGCGAAGACGCGCGGGATGACCACGATGACGTCGCCGATGCCGACGTGTTTACTGACCCAGAACTTGGTAATGCGGTCGAGGACGATGATGAGAGCAGAGAGCGCGAGGAGCCAGCCTCGCGCGTCGCGGGGACGGCTCATGCGCGGGCTCCGTTTTCTTCGGTCTCGCGGAGGTCTTTATAACCCATCTGGTCCAACGCATCGGAGCAGCGTCCGCAGACGTTGGCCCAGGGGCCGTACTGGCGAACGTGCTGAGGGCCGTCGTCGGCGTAGTAGTTCCAGCAGCGTTCGCATTTGGTGCCGTCGGCAGGGAAAACATACGCCAGAAGGGAGTCGTCCGGTGCTTCCGAAACTCGAACCTGTGTGGGCGATATCGATTCCAGATGCATTGTTTCGAGTTTTACTTGAGAGACATTGAACAGTTCTTTGAGGCCAGCTGCGTATTTGCTCAGAGCTCCTAAGTTCTCACTCGTTCCTACGATCTTTACCTGAGCCTCTAGCGCTTTCCCGATATTTCCAGCTTTGCGCTCCACTTCGAGCTTTTTAAGCACTTCGTCGCGAATTTCGAGCAATGCTATCCAATCCGCGAGCAGCGCTTCGTCTTTCTTTGCAATGTCACTTGCCTTCGGGAACTCCGCCAGATGCACGCTCGCCTCGCGCCCGACCACCTGCGACAGATAGCCCCAGACCTCGTCTGCGGTGAAGGGAAGGACGGGGGCGACGAGGCGGACGAGGGCTTCGGTGATCTTCCAGATCACGGTTTGCGCGGAACGGCGCTCGATGCTGGATGGTGCGAGGGTGTACATACGGTCCTTGAGCACGTCGAGGTAGAGCGCGCTCAGATCCACGATGGTGAACTCGTTGACGGCGTGGTAGACGCGGTGGAATTCAAACTGCTCGTACCAGGCCAGGACCTTCTCGGTCAGTTCGCGGGTGCGTGCGAGCATGTAGCGGTCTAGCGGCAGGAGCTGATCGTCGGGGACGCTGTGCTGCGCGGGATCGAATCCGGCGAGGTTACCGAGGAGAAACTTGAAGGTGTTGCGCAGCTTGCGGTAGTTCTCTGCCGCGCGCTGCATGAGGTTGTCACTGGCGGCGACGTCTTCGCGGAAGTCGACGCTGGCAGCCCAGAGGCGTACGATCTCGGCCCCCAGCTTGTCCGCCACGATCACCGGATCGACGCCGTTGCCGAGCGACTTGGAGAATGCGCGGCCCTGCTCATCGAGCGTCCAGCCAACGGTGGTGACGCTTTTATAGGGTGCACCATTGTTGATGGCGACAGAGCAAAGCAGCGAGGAGTGGAACCAGCCGCGGTGCTGATCCGCGCCTTCAATGTAGAGGTCGGCGGGCCAGCGCAGTTCAGGGTCCGTCTCAAGCACGGCGTGCCAGCTGATGCCGGAGTCGAACCACACGTCGAGGATGTCCATTTCCTTGCGAAAGGCGGGAAGATCCGAGCCGTCCTGCTTGTTTCCACAGGACGCACATGCGGTTCCGGCGGGCAGCAGGCTGCTGACGTCGTACTTGTGCCACGCCTCCGCGCCTTCCTGCTGGAAGAGCGAGACGATGTGCCGGTTGACGGCCGGATTGTTCAGCGGCGTGTGACACTTGTTGCAAAGGAAGACCGCAATGGGAACGCCCCACAGGCGCTGGCGCGAGATGCACCAGTCTGGCCGGGTCGCGATCATGTTCGAAATGCGCTCTTCGCCCCAGGCCGGGTCCCACTTGACACGCTTGATCTCATCGAGTGCGCGCTGGCGGAAGGTCGTTTCGCCTCCGTCGGCGTTCTTCAGCGGCGTTTCAAGCCCGATAAACCACTGCTCGGTGGCGCGGAAGATGACTGGGTTGTGGCAGCGCCAGCAGTGCGGGTAGGAGTGATAGATGTCGCTGTGTGCCAGCAGTGCGCCATGCGCGTGCAGCAGCTCGATAATGGCCGGATTCGCCTCCCAGACGGTCTTGCCTTCATACTCGGGCAGGCCGTTGCGGAGGCGGCCTTCATTGTCGACGTTGCAGGTTTGGTCGAGGCCATAGCGCGCGCCGGTGTAGAAGTCGTCGGCTCCATGAGCGGGCGCGGTATGGACAGCCCCGGTCCCGGTGTCGGCAGTGACATATTCGGCGTTCACGCCCAGGATGCTGCGGTCAAGGAAGGGATGCTGAAAGTGAGTGTTTTCGAGTTCGCTGCCCTTGAAACGTGCTACTTCCTTTGTCGCGCCGAGATTACACGCCTCGATGACCGATGCGGCGAGTTCGGCGGCAACGATATATACCTGCCCACCTGCGACTTCGAGCGCAACGTAGTCAAAATCAGGATGGAAAGCGATTGCCAGTGATGCTGGTAGCGTCCAGGGAGTTGTGGTCCAGATGATGGCATATACGTCTTTCCCCGCAGCCCGAACTTGAACATTGAGCTTGTCCAATGCATCCCCTGGTTTTGCGGGGCTTAGGCGCGAGCGCTGATCAAGTTGATAGCGGACGTAGATGCTGGGGCTGGTGTGCATCTCGTACTCGACTTCGGCTTCGGCCAGAGCGGTGCGGTCGTGCAGGCACCAGTAGACAGGTTTGAGTCCTTTGTAGACGAAGCCCTTCTCGAAGAAGCTATAAAACTCTTCCAGCGTCGAGGCCTCGTACTGCTTCGACATGGTGAGGTAGGGCGAGTCCCACTGGCCGAAGACGCCCAGGCGCACCAGTTGCGAGCGCTGCAGGTCGATGAACTTCTGGGCGTACTCACGGCAGGCGCGCAGGACGGAGAGCGCCGGCATTTCAAGTTTTTTGCGGCCGAGTTTTTCGTCGATTTTGATTTCGATGGGCAGGCCGTGGCAGTCCCATCCGGGGACGAGCGGAGCGTCGTAGCCGAACATGGTTTTGGACTTGATGATGAAGTCCTTGATGCACTTCTGCAGGGCGTGGCCAAGGTGGATGGGGCCGTTGGCATAGGGAGGGCCGTAGTGGAGGATATACTTTTCAGCGCCCTGGCGCGCGTGGCGGATCTGGCCGTATAAGTCTGTGTCTTTCCACTGCTTGAGGCGCACGGGCTCGTTTTGCGGCAGGTTGGCCTTCATGGGGAATCTGGTTTCAGGCAGCGTAAGGGTCGCCTTAAGCTCGGGCGGTGCGGACATCGGTTCTCCCAGGTGAATTTTGAGAATGGCGCAAAAGACCATTGTATCTGCTGTATCCGCTAAAAAAGCGGTCGGCCAAGCGGCGGCCAGCCAAGAAGGGGGCGGCTAGAGTCCGGCGGCTAGGCAACCGCCAGCGTCCCGGATGAGGAGTGAGTGGCCGTAAAATAAAGGGATGATGGTGGCGTACCTTTGAGAGGCGCGGACCGTCTATTTTCTAAAGGTAGGGCCGGTTTGTTTATAGGCGGCGCGGAATTGAAGCCGGATGGAAAGCCGGTGCGGCGCCCGGAATTATAATCGGCTTGAAAAGAGGACAGGCGAGGGGGCCGTCGTCCATAATGGAAGGAATCCCCAGAGGCTTCGGTCTCAGGTAGCACACGATGGGCAACGAGCTTTTAACACCTCCCGAAGAAACAGCCCAGCGGCCAGTAGAAGCGGAGCCCGAACTTCTGCACGAAGCCGATGGGTCCATATGGACGTCGCTGATTGCGAATCTGCGCGACGCCTTTTCTTCTTCCAAACAACCTCCGCTGGAATTGAGCTCGCAGCCGGTCGCGGTGGGTTCTGCGACGGACGTTGAGCCGGTATGGAAGACGCTGTGGAACAGCATTCAGGACCTGTTCTTCCCGAAGAAGCTGCCGCCGCTGGAGCTGACCTCGCAGCCGGTTCAGGTAGTCGACCGGATGGCGGTGAAGCGGAGTCCGGTATCGAGCGCGATTGCGTTTGGATTGCACGCGGTGTTGATCGCGCTGATCATTTTGTTTGCACTGGAGCAGTGGCATACGCGGGAGATCAAGAAGAAGGAAAATTTAACGGCGGTTGACATCAAGCCGTTTATCCCGATGACGGCACCGACGAACGAGTCGATGGGCGGAGGTGGCGGCGGTGGAGTACACAGCCCGATTGAGGCGTCGAAGGGACACCTGCCGGAGATTTCGAAGCAGCAGATTACGCCTCCGCAGCTTTTGAGGATCGACCATCCGAAGCTGCCGGTTCCGGCGACGATCATGATGCCGCAACAGATGAAGCTGCCGGACGCAAACATGCCAAACATCGGTATGCCGAATTCGCCGCAAGTGGCGCTGGCCTCGCAGGGCGGTGGATCGGGTTCAGGCTTTGGTTCGGGCTCGGGCGGCGGGATTGGCTCGGGCAACGGCAACGGTCTTGGTCCGGGCTCGGGCGGCGGATACGGCGGCGGTCCGATGCATGTAGGCGGCGGCGTGTCAGCCCCGGTGCTGATCTACTCGGTTGAGCCGGAGTTCTCAGACGAGGCACGGCGAGCGAAATATCAGGGCATCTGCGTGGTGTCACTGGTTGTGGACACGCATGGGCTACCACAGAACATCCAGGTGGTGCGGCCGCTGGGCATGGGGCTGGATCAGAAAGCTGTGGAGGCGGTGCGGCAGTACAAGTTCCGCCCGGCGTACTATCACGGACATCCGGTTCCAGTGGTGATCAACGTCGAGGTAAACTTCAGGATTTACTAGAAGGACATCAGACGGATAAGGGCCAGCCACGCCTTGATGATGTCAACGATTTTGTGTGAATCGACTGGCTTCCGGCGTTGCGCCCCGAAATCCCTGCGGCGTCCCTGTTGGTACCGGGAGCAAAGATGCCCAGTCTGAAACAGCTCCTCCCGATCTGAAGGAATTGGCATACAGAAATGCGGTGGAGTTGACGCACGCGCGCTGGAAGCCGGATGTTCAGGTACTTCTTCAGGCGCTTCCGAAATGCCAGACGAATCTGTACCCGCTGGTATGAGACAAACGGGTATACGCCTTCACGCAGGATGGAAGGACAGTGCGTTTGCACATCGCGCGAGTGCCTGGCCATCGGCGGTATATTGTAGTCTCTCGTTTTGTCAGGCGCGCCGGGTCTGCCCTGACTCTACAATTCGACTGCCAAAGAGATGCTGATTGGTATAAGCTTGTTATCACCTGCAGGAGTCCGTGGATCAAGAGACTGACCGCGCTCCCCCCAACGGAGACGATTCCAGACTCCTCGAAAATAGACGTCCCGAATTGACTGGGCTTGCCTCTACCAGGTTTCGGAAGGCATCTAAGTCACATTGCTGGTTGGCCGCCATTCGGGCAGCACGGGATTGCATATTTCGCATTTCATCGACGCATTCCTGGACGGGTACCTATGGATAATCGACCAGAATCGGCGTCGGAAGTGTTTGAGGCCGTGCGGGGTCTCCACCCAGCCGCGCGCGAGGCCTTTCTTGACCGCGTCTGTAGTCGGAACCCGGAGCTGCGGCGTGCGGTCGAAGATCTGCTTGCTCAAGATGCGGGCACGGGAAGCGTACTTCAACATCCCGATTTTTCTGATAATGCGACAAACGGCGCGGCGGCCTTGTCAGAGACGATATCCATCGGTTCCAGCAATGGAACTCCTGCGACACGCCAAAGCACGTGGTCACTCGAACGGGGCCAGACTCTTATCGACCGCTTCACTATCGTCCGTCCAATCGCGAAGGGAGGTATGGGCGAAGTCTACGAGGCAGCAGACCGGTTTCTCCAGGGCGTCCACGTTGCGCTCAAGACGATTCTTCCCCACGTGGCCAGTCAGCCTGTGTTGCAAAGGCGCTTTGAACGAGAGGTTTTGCTTGCCCGGGAAGTAGTGCACCCAAATCTTTGCCCAATCTACGACATCTTCCATTGCGATGAGCCATCATGCAGTTTTCTGTTCCTCACGATGAAGTTGCTTCCGGGCGAGACGCTGGCTGAGCGGTTGGACAAGCAAACGCCAATCTCGAGTGAGGAGGGATTAGCGATCCTGAAGCATGCAGCCTCGGGACTCGCCGCGATCCACGGCGCCGGAGTCATTCACCGGGACATAAAACCCAATAACATCATGCTCGATGGTAACGGCGCGGATGTTCGATTGTGGATTACCGATTTTGGCCTCGCCCGCGCGCTCGAGTCCGACACGACCCTTTCAGGCAAGGGAACCGTGGCGGGCACGCCGAGTTATATCGCCCCGGAGCTACTCGCAGGGCACTCCCCCACCCAGGCCTCCGATCTGTATGCCTTTGGCGTCGTCATGCATGAAGTCTTCACCGGCCAAAAACCGGCCGTGGCGGCGGACAGGTCCTCCATAGTGGTAAACCCTCGACTTAACAGTTCGAGCGTGCCTTCTCTCTGCTCTCAATTGGTAGCGGGCTGCCTTGATCTGGATCCACTGCGAAGACACCAGGCCTTTGAACAGGCACTCGATTCGCTTGGCGTAAAAAGGCGAACGAGAAGGCCATTGACACGGCGGCAATTTATTGCCGCCTCCGGGGCCGGACTCTGCGCTCTTGGCGTTGGCAGCTGGGTCGAGCGGCAGACACTCTACGATCTACTGCATCCACTCCCCAGAAGGCGGTTTGTCGCTTTATTGAACTGGCCGAAAACGTCAGATAGCCAGGTGACGCCGATGCTGACCGGCGTTCTGGCGGCAATTAAAGGGGCGTTAGCGCGTATCGAAGCCGCGGACCACAATCTTTTCGTCATCTCTCCCGAAGATGTGGACCAGGACCTCACGCAGGCGGCCAATTTGAGAGAGGTCTGCGATCCTTTGGGAGCAAACCTGGTGCTTGCTGCCTCCGGCGTGCCCGGAGGAAAGCACTTTGACCTGCTCCTGCGCGTGTTCGATCCAATATCGGGCCGCGCACTCAGATCAAGACGCCTAACGTGTGACCAGCACGAGATCACGTCGCTCCCCGCCAAGGCAGTGCGGGCAGCCGCGTCCCTGCTGAGTGTCAGCAGTTATCTTCAGGACCCTGAGCGGACACAGCCTGGAACACATTCGGCCGCTGCATTCACCGCCTTTCAACAGGCCGAGACGTTGATGAAGCAGCCCAACGATGAGGGACTCGACGCGGCAATCGCGAAATATAAAGAGGCAGTGGACCTCGACCCGCAGTACGCCATCGCTCATGCCAGACTCGGCATAGCCTTTGGGCATCTGTATGGTCTTCGGCGCGACCCGGCAGCACTCGAACTGGCCCGCGGAAACTGCGAGCGCGCGCTGATGTTGGAACCCAACCTGGTAGATGGCCATCTCGCGCTGGCCCTGGTGTTTGAGCAGACAGGGGACGAGCGGGGCGCGCTGGATGAGATCACTAAGGCGTTGAAGCTCGACCCCTCCAATCCAAGAGCGCTGCTCTGGCAGGGACAGATATTCGGGCGCCTGAATCACTGGGCAGACGCTGAAGATTCCTTCAAGCGGGTATTGCAGGAACGCCCCAACTCCTGGGTTGCCTACAACGAATGGGGGGTTGTCTTAAATGGGCTAGGTAAGTATCAGGAGGCGATCGAGAAATTCAGGGCCGCAAGCCTTGCCGCACCGGGCAACTCGCAGGCCCTTGGAAACCTTGGTGGCGCGTATCTTCAGATCGGTGACTTTACGCAGGCAACGGAAGCTCTGAAGAAGAGCCTGGCCCTTCAGCCTAACGATCTGGCCGCAGTGAACGCCTCCCTTGCGCTCCGTTATCAGGGCAAGTTCGCGGAAGCGCTGCCCTTTGCACAGCAGGCGGTACAACTGAATTCCACTGACGATACAAACTGGCTGGAACTCGGGGAGTGTTATTCATCGCTGGGCAATCACGTGAGCGAGGCGAAGTCCGCGTATCTGCGCGCCGCGCAGGAGACAGAGAAGTATCTGAGAACAGATCCAACCAATGGCCCGAGCTGGATGAGGCTTGCTCTCTACCAGGTGAAATCGGGCAACCAGCATGATTCACTCGCACTGATTCAGAAAGCCGAATCTCTGGGAGCCAACGACATGGACTCACAGCTTTTCAAGGCGCGGATATTGGAACTGCTCGGAAAGCGTGACGAGGCGTTGGCTACTCTGGCAGCCTGTTTCCGGAAAGGCGCAACCTCCCTCCAATTCGCACCCTTCCCTGATATGGAATCGCTTCGGCGGGACCCACGTTATCTGGCAATGATGCAGTCGACACAAAAGAATTAATGCAGTGCCAAGCAGTATCGGACAAGGAGGGACGTCCATGAAAGCGCCAAGGCCATTAATATCGGCGATCTGCCTGCTGCTGGTTGCAGCTTCGGGCTGCGCTCCGAAGCATGTGCCTGTAAGCGTGGTCGTGTTGATACCACAGCAGGAAGGCCAGCCCCCACATGCCCAAACAGAATCTGTGTTTGCGGAAAAGGGCGGGACTCTGACCTTCAAGGCGGAAGAGGGAAGCCCACAGGACACCACCATTGAGGTTCAATTTCTCAAGAATAATGTCCCCGTTCAGGTGTGCAGTGAAGGAAAGATCCTCAAGGGTCCATCACCACTGACGTGTCATGTTGCCGTCGGCAATGGAGATTACGACATTGCCGTTCAAGAGACTTCTGAGGGCAGACGGCATCCACGCCGGCCGCTGATCAGAGCCTATATCCGGCCTTGTAAAGGATGCAGCCCGTAGATTGCCGGCCAATGGTTTCACGCTTCAACAAAGGATGCTGAAACCCAACGTCTGGTCGGGTTCCTGAGGAGGGGCCATTGATGAAAAAGCAAATACTTTTGATAGGGATCAGCTGCGTGTTGCTGGGCGCAGCTTCCGGCTGCCAAAGTAAGCAGCCCGTGCCGCCACCTGCCAAACCCACAGCTCCTGGTGGCACACACACCGCGGTCGGTGGGACCATAACGGTAGACGATCAGGGGACACCATCCGCAACGGCGATCTGGGGTGACGAGGGTAGCAAGTTGACATTCTCCACCGTGCCGGGCGCGACCCTCACAGTTAAATTTCATACACAAGGCATTTGCACTGTGCAGGGCAACGGCCAACAAGTAGTCACTTGTACAGCAGGGAACAAAGATGGAAATTACAAAGTCGATATCGTTTGGACCGCCTCCCGTTTTGGCAGAAAGCTTAGTGAGAAGAAGGCGGCAACGCGGGCAACGCCGGCAGCGCCGACAACGACTACAACGACGACAACGATGACAATTGACGCATATATCAGGTCTTGCAACGGCTGTACTACGTGATCGCTTAGATACTTTGCGATGTTACCGAGGGGGCTCAACCCATCCGGAACGCGGGGTTCCGGCCCCGCAGAAATCCTGCGTCGCGACTGCGCTCAACTGGAGATTTCCTTGAACAGCCAGATGCGCGGCATAGCCCGGCCGCGAGCTGGCCCAGTCGTTTGAGGGCCAAAGAGCGCACAGGCCTACATTGAGTCGCTGATCAGGTAAGTAGAAGGACCGATCACGCCGGGACGTAGGTTAAACGGACCGCGTCCTCTCCGACAGTACCAACCTTCAGCAGGCGAAGCGCGGGGCGGGACCCGGCGAAATGTGAGTTGCCGCCGCCGAGCACGTACGGCCGAAAGTAAAGACGAAACTCATCAACGAGACCGGCAGCAGATAGTTGATGCGCAGGGTCTGCTCCAGCAATGTCAATATCTCCACCACATTCCGCTTTGAGATTCGCGGCAAAATCGATCAACTCCCCTTCACAAGTGTCGCGTTAGCACCCACTGAAGTGAGGGAGTGCGATGCGACCCACTTGGGCTTGGAACGCCAAACCTGCGCGAAGTCATGCTCGGTCTCGTCCCAATCGGGCTTGTCCTCATCCCAGTAACACATGATCTCGTACATACGCCGGCCGTACAGAATGCCGGCCAGCCCGCGAGCGTGATCATTGAAATGACGATGGAGTATCGGGCCGGGTGGGGGCGGGCTACACGACTGCCCTTCAATCTGGATATAGCCGTCGAGAGATTGCATCATTCCGAATATCATTCTGCCCATGGCGACTACCTCACGATCATTTCGCAGAGGATAGGCACCGGGAAACGCATTTGGTCCTACGATCTTTTGCGAGTCGTCGACGAGCGCGTAGTGGGCGAGTATCAAATCGAGCCGCTTCAGCCCACCTTTGGGCCCGGAAGCCCCCGAACGCACCGGAGTGCTCAAGCGTGACGTAGCCGTGCAAGAAGGACCAGATAGCGGCAGCAGCGGCGGTGTCGTTCGGATGTCCGGACACGCCACTCGCGGCCTCGATCAGCAGGTTCCAGATGGCCTTGCCCACGATGAATCAAAAGCCAGAATCCTGCGCTTCAAAAATCTTCCGCCATTCCGGCACTACCGTGGCCTTCAAAACCACGTTTGAGGTATTTGCCAGGGTTAGCCCCGACAACTCGCTTGAACGCCTTACTGAACGCAGCGTCGGACTCGTAACCGACCGACCGAGCAACATCGATGAGCTTTTTGTCACGCTGTTGTAGTAGCGGGATCGCCCTCTGCATCCGCCACTCGGTTACATACTCCAGTGGTGTTTGTCCGAGCAGCTCTTTGAAACGCGCTGCGAATGCGGAGCGAGACATGCCCGCCGCTGCGGCCAGGGATTCGACCGTCCAGGGTGTATTCACTCTGTTGTGAATGGCACTCAGGGCAGCGCCTACTTGAGGATCGAAAATCGCACTAAGCCATCCTTTGTTGCGTTCTGGTCCCGACGCGATATGCGCCCGGAGTGCCTGAATGAACAGAACCTCGGCCAGCCGGGTCGCCACGACTTCCGATCCCGGCGCCTGTTCTGCCATTTCTGACGCCAGCGCCTGCATCGTGATGTGAAGAGCAAGCGTGCGTGCCTGATCGGCCTTAACCAAAATGAAGCTCGGCAATAGTTGAGTGATCGGCTTCAGGCTGGCTCGGTTGAAACTGAGGGAGCCGCAGACGATCGTTGTTGGTGCGCCACCACCTCCGTAATGAGCGACATTCCTGTTGGCTTTAGCGGCGATCTCGCGGAAGGTTGACCGTGGACGTGTTCGCAGGCTATCGCGCATGACGATCGAAGTTCCTCGGGCCAGCAAAATGCAATCACCACCGGTGAGGGGAATCGGGTCCGGAATGCCTTCGACACTAAGCCAGCAGTTACCGCGCGAAAGCATGGCGAAGTGCGCCAAATCTGTGGGTGACTTTTTCTTGCCGGAAGGCGTGACTTTTTCTTCGGTCTGATCCTTACCGACTAAGCCCCAGGGGGCGGTGGCTTCGAGCCTGTGCTGACCAAAAGCGGTTACGTGCATCGTTCTGAAGATGTCTGTTATCGGGTCCAACACAGCCTCCATCTTTTGGACGAATAGACAAAGGATTAGGACTCCCGGGCAATTCGCGTCCACAGCCAAAGGAATCTACTCCTCTGTAGTGGATGCTACACATCTACCGAAGGGAGTAATTATGGGAAAGCTGGAGGGTAAGGTTGCAGTCGTCACGGGAGGATCAAGCGGTATGGCGCTAGCAAGCGCCAAGCGCTTTGTTGAAGAGGGTGCCTACGTTTTCATCACGGGTAGAAGGCAGGAGCAGCTCGATGCGGCCGTCAAGCTGATTGGCCGGAACGTGACCGGCGTGCGCGGCGATGCGGCAAATCTCGACGATCTCGACCGTCTGTTCGATACGGTCAAGCGGGAAAAGGGCAAGATCGACATCCTGTACGCGAGCGCTGGCTGGGGCGAGGCCGTACCACTGGGCGAGGTTACTGAGCAGCACTTCGATGCGGTCTTTGGCCTGAACGTGCGCGGCACGCTGTTTGCGGTTCAGAAGGCGTTGCCGCTGTTCAATGATGGCGGATCAATCTTCATGACCGGGTCCGTTGCTTCGGTGAAAGGCTTCCCAGGTTTCAGCGTGTATGCGGCGAGCAAGGCAGCATTGCGCTCCTTCGCACGCACGTGGCTCAACGAACTGAAGGGCAGGAATATCCGGGTGAACGTGCTGGGCCCCGGGCCGATCGCCACACCGATGCAGGAAGAAGTTATCACCAAGGAGGCGAAGGAGATGTTCGAATCCCTGATCCCGCGCGGAAAGATGGGTCAACCTGAAGAAATCGCGGCGGTCGCACTGTTTCTTGCTTCGGACGATTCGAGCTTCGTGAATGGGGTGGAGCTGAATGTCGACGGCGGATTCTCGGCGATCTAAAGCCTGCGACTTGGTGAGTGCATGATCGCCAATGCGCTCACCGGGCCCGGATCCTGGCAGGAAGTTGGTCAACAGTGTCCAGGATTCCATGAGCCGGGCGCCGGAATCAGATTGGAGCCGAGTTGAGTTTGGGGCGATTCCTGGCGCCAGGTGGCCTTTCTCACTCAACTCGCAACGCCCGCATCGGCTCCACGCTTGCGGCGCGCCGTGCCGGAACCACCGCCGCCACAAAGGCCGCGGCCGCCAACACGGCCGCTGTCGTCACCAGCACCATCGGGTCCCACGGCCGCACGCCGTAGAGCTGGCTCGCCATAAAGTGCCCGGCGACCACCGCCCCGGGAATGCCGATCGCTAGTCCTATGCCCGTCTGCACGAACGCGCTTCGCAGCACCATCTGCACAATCCCAGCGCGATCTGCGCCCAGCGCCATCCTGATTCCGATCTCGCTCGTCCGCTGCGCGACCGAATAAGCCGTCACGCCGTAGAGTCCGATTGCCGCCAGCACCAGCGCCAGCAGCCCAAACACCGACGTCAGCTTCACCAGCAGCTCCGTCTGCCCGAACTCGTCCTGCACCTGCTGCGCAAACGTTTCAAAGTTCAGTATCGTCAGATTGGGATTGATCTGCATCAGCGCGCGCCGCACCTGTGCTTCCAGCCCCGGCACCGCACCCGTGGTCCGGATCTCTACCGCGTTCATTTCAAGGTGCGAGACGTCCTCTTCCATTTCCATCGCCTTATCTGCGTATTGCGCCCACTGCGTCGCCGGCAAAAAGAACATCGGCCGGATCGTGCTGTCCGGGTCCCAGTACTGCGTATTCTCCGTGACGCCCACGATCGTGAACTTTCCCGCGAATTCCTGCTTGAACACCCCGAAGTGCTGTCCGAGCGCGTCGCCGTTCTTAAAGAACCGTTTCGCAAATACCTCGTTCACCACCGCCACCAGCGGAGCCGTCGCGTTGTCCTGCTCCGTAAACCCTCGCCCGGCGATGATCTTCGTGCCGATATTGTCGAAATATCCCGGGCTTGCCCGCACCCATGACGCATCGTTGAAGTCGCTGCCGGGCGTCGGCGGCGCTTTTCCCTCGATGTACACGCCAGTTCCCCAGTTGTCGCCCTCCATCGGGGTGTACAGCGAGTACGTCACTTCCTTCACGCCCGGAATCGACTCCAGCGTCTCCTTGAGTTGCCGGAAAAACACCTCTGACTGCGACGCTTTGTAGCCCGCCATCTGCGGATCGATATGCAGAATGAACCGGTTGTGTGTCTCGAATCCGAAATGCTGGTGCTGGAGGTTCGTCAGCGACCGGATGAGCAACCCCGCCGCGCACAGCAGTGCCAGCGAAATCGCCGCCTGCGCCACGACCAGAATTTTCTGGGTCCACAGCCCACTGTGACGCCCGCCTCCCTGGGTTGACCGGTTCGCTCCGCGCAGCGCGTCGATCGGCTGGGCATGTGCCGTCATCCACGCAGGCGCCGCTCCGAACAGCAGCCCCGTCACCAGTGACACTCCGAATGCAAATGCCAGCACCTCCGGCGAGGGCGTCGCCTGAATCGGCAGATAGCTCTTCCCCGCCACGGCATCGAGCAGCAGCCGCGCTCCGCCGTACGCCACGGCCAGCCCGGCCAGTCCGCCCGCCACTGCCAGCACCACGCTCTCGGTCAGCGCCTGCGCGACCAGCCTTCTTCGCGGAGCTCCCAGCGCCGATCGTACCGATGTCAACCCCCTCCTTGCCGTCGCGCGCACCAGCATGAGGTTCGCCAGATTCGCGCACGCAATCAGCAGTACAAAGGCCGAAATCCACATCAACATTTCCAGTTCCGACTTGTACTGTTCCTGCATTTGCTGCACGCCCCCGCCGCCGTAACTCAGGTGTAGCGTCTGTTTCGGGATTAGCACCCTGTCCGCCGGGTCCACCTGGGCCATTGGGCTACGCAGAAAATCGCGCAGCTCCACCTGGAGTTGCGCCTGCATCTGTTTCGTGTTCGCTTCGGGCTTCACTCGGCCGATAAGATTCAGCCAGTCCAGCTCCGGCTGGTCCAGTACGTTGAAGCTGCCGCTCTGCACCAGGGGTGACGCGCTCAGCGGAAGCCAGAACGCCGGCGGATCGCTGGTCAGCCTCTCGCCGAAATATCCTGGCGGCCCAATCCCCACCACCGTGAACGCCACTCCATTGATGAGGAATGTCGCGCCCACCACCGACGGGTCCCGCCCGAACTTCTGTTGCCACGCGCGGTAGCTCATCACCGCCACCGGCGCCGCGCCCTTGTTGTCGTCGCTCTCCTCCAGCAGACGGCCCTCCCACGCACGCAGCCCAAACGTCGCAAACGCGTTGCCGGAAACGAACTCCGCGGGAAATGCCTCGGCCGCGTGATTGCTCCCCAAGCGCCGCACGCCCACTTCCGAGCGCCCCGCCTGGAACGCCGCCAGGCTCTCGAACCCCGGTGTATGGTCGCGGAACTCCCTGTACTGCGCGGTCGAGAACAACGACCAGTCATCCTGCATGCCTCCGTTGATGCAGCAGTTCTCGTTGTTCCCGATGCGGATCAGTTGGCTCGGCTTCGCCACCGGCAGCGATTTCAGCAGCACGGCGTGCACCAGCGTAAAGATCGCCGTGGTCGCGCCGATACCCAGTGCCAGCGTCAGAATGGCCGTGATCGTGAATCCCGGCGTACGGAAAAACTGCCGCAGCGCATACCGAATGTCGTCAAACAGCACGGTAAACCCCCGAGTCTCAATCATACGTACTTCGCGCCATCCCTGTTCCAGGCCGATAGGAGAGAAAGGACGAGTTGGCCTGGAGCGAACTTAACGTTCGTCGATGTATATCGCCTGATTGGTTTTCCGCCCCGACGGAAGGCCCACTCATGCGGCTTGGAAGCGCTCCGCGCTCCCACTTACCGCTCTACGGCGACGGCGTTCATCTTTCCCACCGAAGTCTGCATAAGAACAGCAAGGACGAAAGAACAGTCACAACGGCGCATCTGCATCCTGATACCGATGATGGTCTTCAACGACCGGCCGATAGCGGACTTGCCAGGCCCTCCCCGTCACCGGGACGGGATTCCACAGTGCGTTCCACAAACCACCTTGTCTTAGCCGACTTCCGCGTGCCTGGGTGGTCCTCGCGGCGTTGTAAGTTGTTGAAAGATCGGACGGGTGTGGACTGTCACGATGGGATCTCTGTCCGACTGCTACCGAGAGCGAAGCCACGTCAAGGACACTGACTGAAACGTGCCGTTACGGCATGCTGGGGTGTCGTCATTCACCAATCGCTCTGCGGTCCTCGCGGGTCTTGCTCTCACTGGGGTGAACCATGTTGGGAGACGAGTGGTGCCGCATTCTCAGGGCATTCATCGCACCTGCGCAGGGGCTTTCTTGCTACAAAAGATGATCACTCTTGGTGATCTTGCGAGCAACGCTGTGGATTACGCGAAAGTGCATTTGAAAATGTGGGCCGATTATGACTGGAAAGAAGGTGCCCTGAGAGAGCCGTTTGGCTCCCGGCCTGCCATTGAGATTACTCCTCAAGAGATTGATCGTTTCTTGACCAAAAACTGCAAGACTGCGGCCACTGCGAATCGTTCTCGTGCCTTTTTCTCGCTCTGCTATCGGTTGGGCATGGAGAACGATAATGTTGTCTCGAACCCGGCGTGGTTGGTCCGAATGCGTAAGGAGAACAATGCGCGTCTTCGTTTTCTGAGTAGGAGTGAATACAGGAAGATCTCCCGCATCATACTCACCAGCAACCCTAGGCAGCACCCAGCGTTTGTGTTGAGTGTCTACACCGGGATGCGATGGGGTGAGCAGTTCTCACTTACCTGGAATGAAGTCGATCTGAAGCGGAATGTCATTCGGCTGACAGAAACAAAGAACGGGTCAGCCCGAAATGTTCCTTTGAACAGCATTGCGATCGATGCACTCCGAGCTCAGCAAAAGCTAGTACCGCATAAACCGGTCGACAAGATTTTTCCGGAAGCGGGGAACTACTGCCGATTCTGGTTTGAGCCTGCCATCAAAGAGGCGGAGATCAACGGATATACCTGGCACAATAATCGACATACATTCTGCTCGTGGTTAGCGATGACGGGAGTCTCAATCATGGAGATTCAAGAACTCGCCGGACACAAGACAATCGCAATGTCCGCGCGATATGCCCACTTGGCTCCAGAACGGACCGCAGCGGTCTCCGAACGGTTAGTATGTGGAGCCTGAACAGGAACTCAACTGGCAGCAAAACAGGCACCAGATAAATACACGCAGAGGAACTCAAGTCCACAACATGCAATCAACCTATTTATTTTATTAGAGATTTATGGTGCGCCCAGAGAGATTCGAACTCCCGACCTACTGATTCGTAGTCAGTCGCTCTATCCAACTGAGCTATGGGCGCACACGTGTGAATGGTGACTACGAACTCTCTTAAGATACAGGGTTTTGGGCCGTGGCGCAACGGGTGTTGCCCACGCGGAAGGCCGCTAGTTTTTGTGCTTGCGTTCCCAGGGTTGGAGGATTTTTACGGAGGCCATTCCGGCGGCGGTGGCAGCCTGGATGCCCATGGCTGTGTCCTCAAAGACGAGGCAGCTTGCGGGTGGAACTCCGAGGCGTTCGGCGGCCAGCAAAAAGCCTTCCGGGTCGGGCTTGCTGCGGCTGTAATCGCCAGCGCAGACGAAGGTCTGGAATTTGTCGAACAGGTCGAGGGTTTGGAGCGATGCGGTGACCGATTCGCGTGTGCTGCCAGAGACAACGGCGAAGGGGACGCTGCCGTAGGCGGACTCGATAACGTCGAGCACCTCGGGGACAGCAGTGAGGCGCGGCAGGTACTCGTAGTAGAGGTTCTCCTTGCGGTGGGCGACGGATTCGACGTCCATGCAGAGGCCCTGCCGACGATTGAGCGTGGAGATGATTTCGTGCACGGGCATGCCGCCCCACTGGTAGAAGAGGTCCTCGGAGAAGTCGCAGCCCTGCTCGTTGAGCGCCTGACGCCACGCGAGGTAGTGCAGGGGCATGGAGTCGGCGATGGTTCCGTCGCAGTCGAAGAGATAGGCCCGGAAGGGGCCGACGGGGAGTTCGAGTTTCATGCTTTCGGTGTTCTTTACTTTGCCTGCGCTGGGGCTGGTGCGGCCGCGGCTTCCACAGGAGGCTGCGGCGGGACGAGCGGCAGCTCGACGGTGATGTCGAGACCGGTGCGGCGCAGGAGCTCGTAGACGATCTGCTTGCTGAGCCGCGTGGCATCGTACTCGACGAGGACGGTCTTTTGCTGCTCGTCGAAGTGGGTGCGCCGGACGCCGTAGACGTCGCGCATTTTGCCGATGGCGAACATGGTGGTTTCCGACGGATGGCGATCGTACCGGTAAAGGACTTCGAGCTGCGTCATAGCTTGATTTTAGCAGCGATGACCGGGGCGCATTGATTTTGCTATACTTCGAGATTGTGGGCGAATGCTGCTGAGGGGCATTATTTCCGGCGTTTCGCTGCATAGATTTAGAACGATTTGAGATCAAGAGGTTGCCATGTCCGGCCATTCCAAATGGGCGACAATCAAGCATAAGAAGGGCGCACTCGACGCCAAACGCGGGAAGATTTTTACCCGGCTGATCAAGGAAATCACCATTGCGGCGCGTGCCGGGGGAGGCGATCCAGACGGGAATCCCCGGCTGCGGACGGCCGTTGCTGCCGCCAAGGCCGAGAACATGCCGGCAGACAACATCAAGCGGGCGATCCAGCGCGGTACCGGTGAGCTGCCCGGCACGACCTACGAAGAGATTGCTTTTGAGGGCTACGGGCCGGGCGGCGTGGCGATCATCGTCGAGTGCCTGACGGACAACCGCAACCGCGCGGTGAGCGAGATCCGTCATGCTTTCTCAAAGAACGGCGGCAACTTGGGCGAGCCGAACTCGGTGCGTTTTATGTTTTCAAAGAAGGGCATTATTGCCGTTCCCAAGGCCGCTGCTACTGAAGAGCAGCTAATGAACATTGTGCTGGAAGCCGGTGGTGAAGACCTGAATGACGAAGGCGACACCTGGGAGATTGTGACCGATCCGCAGTCGTTTGAAGCTGTCGCGCAGGCGGTGAAGGACGCGGGCATCGAGACAGTGATGTCTGAGGTCACGATGATCGCCTCCACCTATACCAAGCTGGAGGGGCCTGCGGCGGCGCAGATGATTCGCCTGCTCGAAGCGCTCGAAGATCACGACGACGTGCAGAACGTCTACTCCAATTTCGACATGGACGCGCAGCAACTGGAAGAGGTTGCGGGCTAGGCCTTGTGCGTGACGAGAATGACGGGGCCGCCGGAAATGGCGGCCTTTCTTTTGCGAAGGAGAACGGAACGCGGATGAGGACGAGAGCACGCTGGCTGGGCGTATTGCTGATTGCGGCGGCTGCTGCGTGGGAAACGGGCGCAATGGCGCAGGCAACGAAGGCTGCGGCGACCGAGGACGCTCCGGCGAAGGCGATGCTGGCGACTGATCCGTGGGAGCTGACGGCTTTTTTTCAGGGAGGCGTGGGGACAGCCGATCGCGACGACTTCACCTTTACGGCGGCAGGCGTGCGACTAGGCAAGGTG
>Ga0335075_10000880_pt1 | contig 50984 bp, 39 predicted proteins | sample Lox_Sample_24_FD_206723 | JGI IMG/M metagenome (GOLD analysis project Ga0335075, IMG submission 206723) | Soil microbial communities from Loxahatchee National Wildlife Refuge, Florida, United States - Lox_Sample_2.4 | ecosystem: Environmental > Terrestrial > Soil > Wetlands | place: USA... | reverse complement strand
CGTCGAAGGCGGCCGGCCCGCCGTCGACGCCGAGGGTCGCGGCGAACCCGGCGCCCAGCCCGAATGGTTCTACAAGGGCGACGGCGACGGTGTCGCCGGCTGCGGCGCGCCGCTGGTCTCGCCGTCGTTCGCGCTCGACGGCGGCGAGGAGCCGGAGCTCGTCGGCCTGTACGTCATCGCACCCGATGGCACGCCGCGCCGGCTCGGCTTCGCGATCGGCAACGAGTTCTCCGATCACGTCACCGAGCGCCGGAATTACCTGTATCTCGCGCACTCGAAGCTGCGCCCGTGCGCGATCGGCCCCGAGCTGCGCACCGGCGCGCTGCCGCCGCACCTGGAGGGCATGAGCCGCATCCGGCGCGACGGCCGGGTGCTGTGGGAGAAGCCGTTCGTCACCGGCGAACGCAACATGTGCCACACGCTGGCCAACCTCGAGTACCACCACTTCAAGTACGCCGCCCACCGCCGCCCGGGCGACGTTCACCTGCACTTTTTCGGCACCGCGACGCTAAGCTTCGCGGACGGAATCGAGGCGCAGCCCGGCGACGTCTTCGAAGTCGATCTGCCGGAGCTCGGAGCGCCGCTGACGAATCCGCTGGCGCAGTCGCCGGCCGGGTTCGATCTCGGCGGAGTCCGCGCCTTGTAACAACGATTCGGAAGTCTGGAGGGGATCCATGTCGATCAAATCATTCACGCTCGCCGTGGCGACGCTGGCGCTGGTCGCCTGCGGCGGCGGCGGGCCGACACCGGCCGGCACGGGCAGCACGAAGACGATCACGCTGGGCTTCAGCCAGATCGGCGCCGAGAGCGAGTGGCGCACCGCGAACACCACCTCCGTCCAGTCGGCCGCGAAGGAGGCCGGCATCGACCTGCGCTTCTCCGACGCGCAGCAGAAACAGGAAAACCAGATCAAGGCGCTGCGCTCGTTCATCGCGCAGCGCGTTGACGTCATCGCGTTCTCGCCCGTCGTCGAGACCGGCTGGGAGACGGTATTGCGCGAGGCGAAGGCTGCGAAGATCCCCGTGATCCTCACCGACCGCTCGGTCGACGTCAGCGACGAATCGCTGTACGTCACCATGATCGGCTCGGACTTCATCGAGGAAGGCCGCCGCGCCGGCCAGTGGCTGACGAACTACTACGCCAGCGGCGACGGCAAGGATTTCAAGGGCGACGTCAACATCGTCGAGCTGCAGGGCACCGTCGGCTCCGCGCCGGCCAACGATCGCAAGAAGGGTTTCGCCGAAGTGATCGCCGCCGACCCGCGCTTCAAGGTCATCCGCTCGCAGACCGGTGACTTCACGCGCGCGAAGGGCAAGGAAGTCATGGAAGCGTTCCTGAAGTCCGACGCGAAGAAGATCAACGTGCTGTACGCGCACAACGACGACATGGCGATCGGCGCGATCCAGGCGATCGAGGAAGCGGGACTGAAGCCGGGCAAGGACATCGTCATCATCTCCATCGACGGCGTGAAAGGCGCGTTCGAGGCGATGATCGCCGGCAAGCTGAACGTGTCCGTGGAGTGCAGCCCTCTGCTCGGGCCGCAGTTGATGACCGCCGTGAAGGACGTGCTCGCGGGCAAGACGCTGCCGCGGCGCATCGTCACCGAGGAAAGTGTCTTCCCGCAGGAAATCGCCGCGCAGGAATTCCCGAAGCGCAAGTACTGACGCGCGGGGATCCGGTGGCTGACCTCAACGCGCCCGTGCTCGTCGCACGCGGCATCGTCCATTCGTACGGCGGCAAACCCGCGCTCGATGGCGTGGACTTCACGCTGCGCGCCGGCGAAGTGCACGCGTTGATGGGACAGAACGGCGCCGGCAAGTCGACGCTGATCAAGGTGCTGACCGGCGCCGAACGACTGCAGCGCGGCTCCATCACGCTGGCGGGTGCCGGCATCGCGCCGACCTCGCCGCATCACGCACAGCAACTGGGCATCAGCACCGTGTACCAGGAGGTCAACCTCTGCCCCAACCTCTCGGTGGCGGAGAACATCTTCGCGGGCCGGCAGCCGATGAAGCCGTGGACGCGCGGCGGCGGCATCGACTGGCGCGCGTTGAACGCGCAGGCGAAGACGCTGCTCGCCGGGCTGGACGTCGACATCGACCCGCGCCGCGAGCTCGCGAGCTGCTCGGTGGCCGTGCAGCAGATGGTCGCGATCGCGCGCGCCATCGACATCTCGGCGAAGGTGCTGATCCTCGACGAACCCACGTCGAGCCTCGATGCCGACGAGGTCAAACTACTGTTCCGCACGCTCGAACGCCTGCGCGCGGGCGGCATGGCCATCCTGTTCGTCACGCATTTCCTCGACCAGGTGTACGCGGTCTCGGACCGGATCACGGTATTGCGCAACGGCAAGCTCGTGGGCGAACACCTCGCGACGGATCTCGACCAGCCCGCCCTGATCGCGGCCATGGTCGGCCGCGCGGTGCCGGCCGGCGGCGGCGCGCAGGCGCAGGCGCAAGAAGCGGCGGCGAGCTCGAAGACGGACTGCGTGCTGCGCGCGTCGGGCGTGTCGCGGCGCGGCGCGGTCGACGACGTCTCGTTCGAGCTGGCGCGCGGCGAGATCCTCGGTCTCGCCGGGTTGCTGGGCTCGGGCCGCACCGAAGTCGCGCGGCTGCTGTTCGGACTGGACCGCGCCGACGCGGGCGAACTCGTGGTGAATGGCGCCGCCGTGGTCCTGAAGGATCCGGCGCACGCGATCTCGCACCGGCTCGGCTTCTGCCCCGAAGAGCGCAAGACCGAAGGCATCGTCGAGGACCTCTCCATCCGCGACAACATCCTGCTGACGCTGCAGGCGCGCGCCGGACTCTGGAAGAAACTGCCGGCCGCCGACGGCCGCGCGCTGACCGACAAGCTCGCGCAGGCGCTCGACATCCGCGCGCCGGATCTCGACGGCCCGATCGGCACCCTGTCCGGCGGCAACCAGCAGAAGTGCGTGATCGCGCGCGCGCTGGCCACGGATCCCGCGGTGCTGATCCTCGACGAGCCGACGCGCGGCATCGACGTCGCCGGCAAGCAGGAGATCATGAACCGGCTGATCGAGCTCGCGCGCGAGGGCCTCGCGATCGTGTTCATCTCGGCCGAGATCGACGAGCTCACGCGCGTCGCGACGAAGATCATCGTGATGCGCGACCGGCGCCAGGCCGGCGAACTGCCGGCGGGCGCGAGCCCGGACGACGTCTATTCGATGATCGCCGCGGCGCCCGACCGGGGCGCGGCCGCATGAAGCGCCTCGCCTCGCATGCGTTGTTCTGGCCGGTGATCACGCTGCTGGCGTTGATCGCGCTGAACACGGCGGTGAATCCCGGCTTCCTCGCGGTCTCGCTGCGCGACGGCCACCTGTACGGCAATCTCGTCGACATCCTGAACCGCGCCGCGCCGCTGGCGCTGGTGTCGGCCGGCATGACGCTGGTGATCGCCGCGCGCGGACTCGACATCTCCGTCGGCGCCGTGGTCGCGATCACCGCGGCGATGGCCGCGCTGCTGATCGGCGGCTCGCTGAACCTCGACGGCGAAACCACCAGCCGCTTCCCGATGTGGTTCGCGCTGGTCGCGGCGCTCGGCGTGGCGACGCTCTGCGGCCTGTGGAACGGCGCGCTGGTGGTCGGCGTCGGCATGCAGCCGATCATCGCGACGCTGATCCTGATGGTCGCGGGCCGCGGCATCGCGCAGCTGATCACGGGCGGGCAGATCCTGACCATCTACTACCCGCCCTACTCGTATCTCGGCAACGGCTATCTGCTCGGCCTGCCGTTCGCGGCGGTGCTGGCGACGCTCGTCATCGTCGCGCTGCACGCGTTGCTGTCGCTGACGCCGCTGGGACTCTTCATCCGCGCCATCGGCATCAACCCGGTGGCCGCGCGCATCGCCGGCGTGCGCTCGCGGCCGATCACGGTGGCGTTGTACGCGTTCTGCGGACTCACGGCCGGGCTCGCCGGCCTGATCATCAGCTCGAACGTGAAGAGCGCCGACGCCAACAACGCCGGTCAGCTGCTCGAGCTCGATGCGATCCTCGCCGTGACGCTGGGCGGCACGGCGCTGACCGGCGGCAGGTTCAGCCTCGCGGGCACCGCGCTCGGTGCGCTGATCATCCAGACGCTGACGTCGACCATCTACTCGCTCGGCGTGCCGCCGGAAGTGAACCTGGTGTTCAGGGCCGCGCTCATCTTCATCGTGATGCTGCTGCAGTCGGCGGAGTTCCGCGCGACGGTGCGCCGGCTCGTCACGCGACCGGAGCGCGCGTGAGCGCCGCCGCCGCGCGCCTGGCGGGTCTCGACCGCCGCCTCGTGCCGCTCGCGGCCTCCGTCGCGTTGTTCCTCGCGATGGTGGCCTACGGCGCGTTTTCGTATCCGGCCTTCCTGTCGCCGCAGGTGTTCCTGAACCTCGCGATCGACAACGCATTCCTGTTCATCGTCGCGATCGGCATGACGTTCGTGATCCTGACCGGCGGCATCGATCTGTCGGTGGGCTCATTGCTGGCGTTGACCACGATGTGCGCGGCGGCGCTGGTCGAGAAGGCCGGCTGGAGCCCGTGGCTGGTGGTGCCGCTGCTGCTGGCCGGCGGTGCGGCGTTCGGTGCCGCGCAGGGCTTCCTGATCCACCGCTACCGGCTGCAGCCGTTCATCGTGACGCTGGCCGGCATGTTCGTCGCGCGCGGCCTCTGCTACCTGATCGACACCGAAAGCATCCCGATCCGCAACGCCGTGTTCACCGAGCTCGCGAACTACCGCCTGCCGCTCGGCGGCGGCCATTCGCTGTCGAGCGGCGCGCTGATCGCGTTGCTGACGGTGGCCGCGGCGCTGTGGATCGCGCATTCGACGCGCTTCGGCCGCACCGTGTACGCCATCGGCGGCAACGCGAAGTCCGCGCAGCTGATGGGCCTGCCCGTCGGTGGCACGCTGGTACGCGTCTATGCACTGAGCGGTTTCTGCGCGGCGCTGGCCGGGCTGGTGATGACGCTGTACATGCTGTCCGGCTACAGCCTGCACGCCACGGGCCTGGAGCTCGACGCGATCGCGGCCGTCGTCATCGGCGGCACGTTGCTGTCCGGCGGCGTCGGTTACGTCGCCGGCACCTGTGTCGGCGTCTTGATCCTCGGCGTCATCCAGACGCTGGTGATCTTCAACGGCACGTTGAGCTCGTGGTGGACCCGCATCGTCGTCGGCATCCTGCTGTTCGCGTTCTGCGTGTCGCAGAAGCTGCTGGAGCGCGGGGCGGAGTCGCGATGAAGCGTCCGTTCGGCCGGCTGCCCGACGGCCGCGACGTCGAGGCGATCACGCTCGGCGATGCGGACGGCCTGCAGGTGGAGGTGCTGACCTACGGCGCGATCCTGCGGCGGATCACGGTCCCGGTCCGCGGCGCACGCCGTGACGTCATCCTCGCGCTGGACGACCTCGAGGCGTACGTGCGCGATCGCGCCTACGTCGGCTCGCTGGTCGGGCGCTTCGGCAACCGCATCGCGGACTCGGCGTTCACGCTGGATGGCGTGAGGCATTCGGTCAGCGCCAACGAAGGCGCGAACCACCTGCACGGCGGCCATCTCGGCTTCGGCAAGCGGCTGTGGCGCGTGCTCGGTCCCGTCTCCGGCGCGCGGCTGTCGCTGGGGCTCACGTCCCCCGACGGCGAGGAAGGGTATCCCGGCCAGGTCGAGGCGAACGTCGAGCTCGAGGTGCGCCCGAATACGCTGGCGATCGCGCTGACCGCGAGGACCACCGCGCCGACGCCGATCAACCTCACCTATCACCCGTACTTCAACCTGGCCGGTCCGCACGTGCCGGCCGTCGACCAGGCGCTGCGCATCCCCGCCTCGCACTATCTACCCGTGCGGCCGGGACTGATCCCGACCGGCGAGCTGGCGCCGGTGGCCGGCACGACGTTCGACTTCCGCACCGCGCGCCGGCTCGCGCCGCCGGCGCTCGACACGCATCCGCAGCTCGCGCCGGGCGGCGGCTACGACCACTGCTGGGTGCTCGATGCGGACGCCGACTGCGCCTGCGAACTGTCGTCGCGCGATCTCGCGCTGACGATTCGCGGCAGCGGCCCCGGCCTGCAGTTCTACAACGGCCAGTTCCTGTCGAAGACACACCCGGCGATCGGCAGCGGCGTGATCCTCGAGCCGCAGGGCCTGCCCGATGCGCCGAACCAGCCCGGCTTCCCGCCGGCGATCCTGCGTCCCGGCGAGACGTACCGCGCCACGATCGATTACGAACTGCGCGCACTCTAGAGAGTCCCGACCATGTCACCGACGCGACGCGATGCCCTGAAGATCCTCGGCGCAGGCGCCGCGCTGTACTCCTGCGCACCGGCGCGCGCCTTCACGCCGAAGCCAGGGCCGGTGGAACCCGCCATCCGCTATTTCGCGCTCGATCGCGTGCGGCTCGGCGACGGCCCGTTCCTCGCGGCGCAGCAGCTCGACGCCGACTATCTACTGAAGCTCGAGCCGGACCGCCTGCTCGCGAACTTCCGCCGCAACGCGGGCCTGGCACCGAGGGCGCCGGTGTACGGCGGCTGGGAGTCGGTCGAACCGTGGATCGAGATCCGCTGCCACGGCCACACGCTCGGGCACTACCTCGGCGCCGCCGCGTGCCTGTACCAGTCCACCGGCGACGAGCGCTTCGCGCAGCGCGTCGATTACATCGTCGCCGAGCTCGCGGAATGCCAGGCGAAGACCGGTGGCTGGCTGACGGCATTCCCCGAGGGCGTGGCGCCGCTGGTCGACAGCCTCGCCGGCGAAAAATTCGCCGGCGTCCCCTGGTACACCACGCACAAGGTGCTCGCCGGCCTGCGCGATGCGCACCTGCACCGCGGCTCGAAAGCCGCGCTCGACGTCTGGGTGCGGTTCTCCGACTGGATCGTCGCCGCCGCGCAGGACGTGCCCGACGACCGCTTCCAGAAGATGCTCGACCGCGAACACGGCGGCATGAACGAGGTGTTCGCCGACCTGTTTGCCGTCACGCGCGATGAACGTTTCTACGCGATGGCGGAGCGGTTCTCGCACCGCGCGCTGCTCGATCCGCTCGTCGCGCTCGACGACCGGCTCGACGGCCTGCACGCCAACACGCAGATCCCCAAGGTCATCGGCTTCAGCCGCATCGCCGACCTGGGTGCACCGACCGGTGGTTATCGTCGCGCCGCGACGTTCTTCTGGCAGACCGTCGCCCGCCACCGCTCGTTCGTCACCGGCGGGCACGGCGACAACGAACACTTCTTCCCGCGCGCCGAGTTCCCCGCGCATCTCGGCTCGGCGAAGACGATGGAGACCTGCTGCACGCACAACATGCTGCGCCTCACCCGCGCGCTGTACGCGAACGCGCCGGACGCCGAGTACTTCGACTACTTCGAACGCGCGCTCTTCAACGGCATCCTCGCCTCGCAGGATCCCGAGACGGGCATGAACACGTATTTCCAGGCGACGCGTCCCGGCTACGTGCGGCTGTACCACACGCCGTTCGATTCGTTCTGGTGCTGCACGGGCTCCGGGCTCGAGAACCATGCGCGCTACGGCGAATCCATCTACGCGCACGACGGCAACACGCTGACCGTGAATCTCTTCATCGCCTCGACGCTGCAGTGGCGCGAGCGCGGGCTGACGGTGACGCAGGACACGCGATTTCCCGACGAGGACACGGTCCGGCTGCGCTTCGGCGGCGACGGCAAACGACCCGTGCGCCTGCGCATCCGCTTCCCCTCCTGGTGCCGCGAGCTCAGCGTGCGTCGCAACGGCGGCCAGTGGATGGTCCGCCACCGGCCGAACAGCTACCTCGATTTCTCGAAGCAGATCCGCGCCGGCGACGTCGTCGAGATCCGTCTGGCCATGACGACGCGCGTCGAGCCGTTGCCGAACGCGCCCGACCACGTCGCCGTGATGTATGGCCCCCTCGCCCTCGCCGGCCGCTTCGGCACGTCCGGTCTCGCGCCCGGCGCACAGTTGATCGTCAATGAACGCGAGTCCGGCAAGATGCTGAACGAGCCGCTGACGCCGCCGACCTGGCCGTACACGCCGTCCGAGCTCGCGGGCGCGTTGCAGCGCGAACCCGGCCCGGGACTCGCATTCACTGCCCGGGGTTTCGACGGCGCCGAGGTCATTTCATTCGCGCCGTACTTCCGGCTGGCCCACGAGCGCTACAACCTCTACTGGCGCACCACGGTCCCCCGCGCCTAGCCACCCGCTGCGCCGCGGCGGGTCCGCCCGGCGCCGGATCCACCCGGTTCGCCCGATCCCTCGGCCCCCGCGCCCGGCGCCCGGGTTTCAGGGTCCGAAGGCAGGGAAATCCGCGAACTGGGACGCCATCAGGGCAACCCCCATGTGACCCGCGTCACCGTGGTTTTGTCACATAACGGCCAAGATCGTCCCGTGCTGGCGTGGGCGTTTGTGCCCCAGGGAGACACCGTGGCCATTCAAAAAGTGCTGATCGTCGACGACGCGCGTCCGGACCTCATGAATCTCGAGAAGATCGTGAGCGGCGCCGGCTACACCACGCTGACCGCGACCAACGGTCTGCAGGCCGTCGAGATGTCGAAGGCGCAGCTGCCCGACGTCATCCTGATGGACGTCAACATGGACCAGATGGACGGCTTCGCCGCGACTCGCGCCATCGGCGGCGACGCGGCGACCAAGGCGATCCCCGTCGTGCTGGTCACCAGCAAGAACCAGAAGGCCGACCGCGTGTGGGCCCAGATGCTCGGCGTGAAGGGCTACGTCACCAAGCCGTACACGCCGGACCAGATCCTCGGCGCGATCAAGGCCTGCGCCTGACCGGACGCGCATGAGCACCGCCTTCAACCTGCCGCTTGGACTGCCGCCGCTCCCGCCGGAGCTCGCGGCGCTGACCGCGCCCGCGGCGGCGGTGGAGGAAGCGCCGGACGCCATCGTGCGCCAGGCGTTCCGCATCGGGCAGATGCATCTCGTCGCAACGTTCGCGACCGCCAGCGAGCTGGTCGAGATGCCGAACGTCTATCCACTGCCGCGCATGCCGGAGCACCTGCTCGGCCTCGTGAACCTGCACGGCCGCATCGTGCCGCTGTTCGACCTCGCCGCGCTGTTCGAGACCGAACACCTGCCGCGCGAGAAGAAGATGCTGCTGGTGATCGGCCACGGCAACGACGCCGCCGGCCTCGTCATCGACGGGCTGCCGCGCCGCGCGGTCTTCTCGCCCGACGACCAGATCATCCCGCCGGCGCTGCCGGCCGCCGCGACCAACTCGGTCATCGGCTGTTACCTCCAGGGCAAGGACGCCTGGTTCGAATTCAACTACGCGTCACTCCTCGATCAATTAGTGAGCACCTGATATGGCCATTCGCAACGTGTTCGGCTCCCAATCGATCCGGCAGAAGCTGCTGCTCGGCACGCTGTTCCTCGCCATCATCCCGGTCGCCGTCACCTCGGTGATCGTCGGTCACGAGTCGCTGGTCTCCGGCCGCACCGCGCTGGAATCCCAGGCGCGCGAGACGCTGATCGCGCAGCGCGCCTCAAAGGCCGCGCAGATCACCGACTACTTCGACTCGCTGTCGAACCAGGTGCAGGTGCTCGCCGCGTCGCCCGACGTCGTGACCGCGATGCGCGAGCTGCCCGCCGCGTACGACAACTCGGTGCTGAACATCGCCGATCTCTCCGCGGAGCGCGTGCGCCTCGCCAAGTACTACACCGGCGACTTCATCGGCGAATACCAGAAGCGCAACACCGGCCGCAACGTCGACATGAGCTCGACCGTCGCGAACCTGCCGGACCTCGCGATGAACCTGCAGTACCAGTACATCGCCGCGAACCCGCATCCGCTGGGCGCGAAGAACGCGCTCGACCGCGCCAACGACGGCTCGCGCTACTCCGAGCTGCACGGCCAGATCCACCCGTACCTGCGCACGGCGCTGAAGCAGTTCGGCCTGTACGACATCTTCCTCGTCGAGCCGCGCAACGGCACGGTCGTCTACACCGTGTTCAAGGAGCTCGACTTCGCGACCTCGCTCGTGAACGGCCCGTACTCGAAGACGAAGCTCGGCGACGCGTTCCGCCAGGCCTGGGCGCTCGACCGTCCCGGCATGGTGGCGCTGTCCGAGTTCGGCGAATACCTGCCCTCATACAACGACCAGGCGGCGTTCCTTGGCACGCCGGTGTTCGACGGCGGCCGGAAGATCGGCGTGCTGCTGGTGCAGGTGCCGATCGACAAGATCAACTCGGTGATGACGCACGAAGGCAAGTGGAAGGAACGCGGCCTCGGCGACACCGGCGAAACCTATCTCGTCTCGGCGGCCGACGGCACGCCGCGATCGATCGCGCGCGGCGCGGTCGAGGACCTGAACGCCTATTCGAAGAGCGTGCTCGCAGCCGGCTTCGCGCAGGGCCTGGCGAACGCCGTGCAGGCCAAGGGCACGAGCATCGGCCTGGTGCCGATCAAGACGCAGGCGACGACGGATACGTTCGAGAAAGGCACCGCCGGCTTCGGCGTGTACCCGAACTACGCGAAGCAGTCGGTGCTGGGCGCCTATGCCCCGCTGAACGTGCTCGGCCTCAAGTGGGCCATCGTTGCCGAAATCCAGAGTGCCGAGGCGTTCAAACCCGTCATCGCGGTGCGCGAGAAGGTGGTCGTGTGGTCGACCGGCATCGCGGTCGCGCTGCTCGGCCTCGGCCTGTTGATCGCGTTCTCGCTGCTGCGCTCGGTCACGCGCCCGATCACGAAGCTGCAGGACACGGTGACCCGGATCTCCGAAGGCGACTTCGCGGCGCGCTCCGATCTCGGCGGCGACGACGAGTTCGGCCAGCTCTCGCGCGCGTTCGACCACCTGCTCGACGACCGCGTCGCGCGCCTCGCCGAAGCCGAGCGCGAGAACGAAGACCTGAACAACTCGGTCGTGCAGCTGCTGCAGGCCGTCGCGCAGCTGTCCAACAAGGACCTGACCGCGAAGGCGCCCGTCACCGCGAACGTGATCGGCACCGTCTCGGACTCCATCAACCTGCTGGCCCACGAAACGGGACGCGTGCTCTCCGAGGTGACCAGCATCGCGGCGCAGGTGAAGCTCTCCACCGAGCGCGTGAAGCGCCAGGCCGAATCGGTGAACGCCACCGCCGCGGCGGAACGTTCCGACGTCGAACGCGCCTCCGAGAACCTCGCGAACGCGAACAAGGTCATGACGCAGGTGGCCGAGCTGGCTGCCGCGTCCAACCGCGCCGCCGAGCAGGCGACGTCGTCGACGGTCACCGCGCTCGGCTCGGTGAACGAGACGGTGCGCGGCATGGAAGGCATCCGCGAATCGATCGCCGAGGCCGAAAAGCGCATCAAGCGCCTGGGCGAACGTTCGCAGGAAATCACCGGCATCGTGAACCTCATCAACACGATCGCCGAACGCACGCACGTGCTGGCGTTGAACGCGTCCATGCAGGCCGCCGCCGCCGGTGACGCGGGCCGCGGCTTCGCGGTCGTGGCCGAAGAAGTGCAGCGCCTCGCCGAGAGCTCCCGCCAGGCGACGCAGCAGATCGCGCAGTTGGTGAACAACATCCAGATCGAGACGTCGGACACGATCAACACGGTCAACAAGACGATTTCGCAGGTGGTGTCGGGATCCGAGCTGGCGGCGAAGTCCGGCGCACAGATGCGCGAGACGCAGCAGTCCACCGCGTCGCTCGTGGAGCTCGTCAAACGCATCACCTCGTCCGCGCAGGTGCAGATGAAGATCACCACCGAGCTGCGCAACCGCGTGCACCAGATCGGCGCCAGCACGGAAAAGACCGCGGCCGAGATTCTGCTGCAGTCGGAAGCGACGTCCGACCTGTCGAAGTCCGCCGATCGCCTGGTCGAATCGGTGCGCGTCTTCAAGCTGCCGACGACGAGCCGGGCGGCATAAAGACCGATGCGCGGGCAGGATCTCCTCACCGCACTCGCCGACGAGCTGAAGGGTCTCGCACCCGAGCTCGCGCGCGACTACGACGCCGGCACCACGCCGGACGCCGCGGTGCGCGCGCAGGCCGATCAATCGTATGTAACGTCCGTCTCGCGGTTGTCTGAAGCCGCGGGCTACATGGGTCTCGCCGGCGTGCAGCGCCTGTGCGCCTGCGTGCTGACGAATCTCGAGAACATCGCGTCGAACGACCAGGACGCGCGCCTGCTGGTGCGGCCGTTCTTCACGGACTGGGCGCGGCTGCTGCACACGCATCTGCGGCTCCCCGAATCGCCGGATGCGATCGACGCGCTGGTCGCGCACGTCGGCGGCTCCTGGGTTCCCGTGCCGCTCGACGAGCCTGCGTTGCGCGAGTTGCGCGCGGAGCTGGCCGCCGCGCGCGACATCGGCGCGGCGCTCGACGAGGAAGAACAGGCCGCGCCCGAAGCGCTGACCGCCGCCGATCTCGCGCTCGACATCTCCCACGACGTCGACGCCGCCCTGCTCGATGCGTTCATGAACGACTCGCCGCCGCAGGCGGCCGAGGTCATCCAGTCGCTGGCCGGCTGGATCGCCGAGCCCGCGCAGCTCGAACCGCTGCGCAATGCCAAGCGCGCCGCGCACACGCTGAAAGGCTCCGCCAACATCCTGGGCATCCGCGGCGTCGCGAAGCTCGCGCATCGTCTCGAGGACCTGCTCGAGATCTGCGAGGTCTCCGCGGAGCCGCCGTCGCGGGCCCGCGCCGACGCGCTGATGGCCGCCGCCGACTGCCTCGAACAGATGGTCGCCGCGGTCGCCGGCGAGGACTCCGCGCCGGAGAACGCGCTCGGCGTCGTCGAACGACTCGATGCGGCGCGCAGCAATGACGCCTCGGACACGGTGCGCCAGCGCGCGCTGAGCGAGCGCACGCAGGAGATGGACGTCGCGCCGGTCGCGCCGGCCGTCCCGGTCGCGCCGGCCGCGTCGGCCGCGCCGACGTCGCGCGTCGAAGAACCCGCGGCAGCCCGCACGGAGCCGAAAGCCACCACGCGCGTGCCCACCGAATTGCTCGACGACCTGGTCCGCATGGTCGGCGAGATGACGATCAAGATCGGCGAGCTGGAGCAGGAGCTGAAGTCCGCGTCGAAGAACTCGCGCGAGCTCATCGACCGCGACCGCATCATCCAGAAACGCCTGTTCGAGCTCGAGAACTCGGTGGACATCCGCGGCGTCGCGGCGCGGCACAAGCTGCACGCGGTGCAGTCCCAGAACCCGAACCACAACTCGCACTTCGACTCGCTGGAACTGGACCAGTACAACGAAGTGCAGTCGCTGACCCGCGCGCTGATCGAGGAAGCCACCGACTCGCGCGAGCTCGGCGTCGGCCTGAAGGACGAGCTGGCCGGCCTCGCCGGCATCGTGCACCAGCAGCAGCGCCTCATGCGCGAGCTGCAACACCTGACTTCGCAGACGCGCATGGCGCCGGTCGAGACGATCGTGCCGCGCCTGCAGCGCAACGTGCGCCAGACCGCCGCCGCGACCCACAAGCAGGCGTCGCTCACCGTCGTCGGCAGCGACATCCTCGTCGACGTCGACGTGCTGAACCAGCTGGTCGACCCGCTGCTGCACATCCTGCGCAATGCCGTCGACCACGGCCTCGAGACGCCCGCCGAACGCGAAGCGGCCGGCAAGCCGCGCGAAGGCCGCATCACGCTGACGGTGGCGCGTCGCGGCCAGGTCGTCACCGTGCAGGTGGCGGACGACGGCCGCGGCCTGAACCTGTCGAACATCCTCGCGAAGGCGATGGAGCGCGGCCTGATCCCGACCGACGCGCTGCCGACCGACGCCGAGATCGCGCGCCTCACGCTGCTGCCTGGCTTCTCGACGCGCGATGCCGTCACCGAGATCTCCGGCCGCGGCGTCGGCCTCGACGTCGTCGCGACGCGCCTGCGCGCGCTCGCCGGCGCCATCGACATCCGCACGCAGTCCGGCCGCGGCATGACCATCGAGCTGCGCTTCCAGGCCTCGCTGGTCGCGACGCACGCGCTGTTCGTGCGCGACGGCGGCCAGACCTTCGGCCTCGCCAGCCACACGGTGCAGCGCGCCGTGCCGGCCGTGGCGGTCGAGCTGTCGCGTGAAGACGGCGTGCTGTACGCGAACGTCGATGCGCACCGCTACCCCGCCCACGAACTCTCCGCGCTGACCGGCCTCGCGCCGGCCGCGATTCCCGATCGCCGCAACCTCGTCATCGTCGACTCCGACGCCGGCCCGATCGGCGTGCTGATCGACGCGATCCTCGATGCGAACGAACTGGTGACGCGTCCCGCGGGCCGCTTCGTCAAGCGCGTCGCCGGCGTCACCGGCATCGGCCTGACCGGCGACGGCAGCGTGATCCCGCTGCTCGACGTCGCGGAGCTGGTCCGCGCGCCGCGCGAACACGCGCTGCGCGCCGCCGCCGAGAAGCGCTCGCAGGCGCATGCCGTGCGCCGCTCGAAACTGCTCGTGGTCGACGACTCGCTGTCGGTGCGCCGCGCGCTCGGCACGCTGCTCGAGGACCAGGGTTACGAAGTCACGGTCGCGCGCGACGGCCTCGAAGCCGTGCGCGCCCTCGACGCGGCGCGCTACGACGTGCTGCTGACCGACCTCGAGATGCCGAACATGAACGGCCTCGAGCTCACCGCGCACGTGCGCGCCTCGGCGGCGCTGGCCGCGCTGCCGGTCATCATGATCACCTCGCGTTCGATGGACAAACACCGCCGCCAGGCGTTGTCCGTCGGCGTGAACGTCTATCTCACCAAACCGTACACCGACATCGAGCTACTGCAACAGGTGGCGAATGCCGTTACCGGCCGCGTCGAAAGACGCGCGGCCGCCGGCTAGCCAGGAAGGTATTGCCATGACGAACAAAACCCGCGTCCTCCACGTCCGAGTCGTCGGCTTCTCCGCCCCGGAGAAGCAGATGCTGAACTCGATCTTCCTGCTGTCGGTCGCCCCGGCGCGGCAGATCGGCTACAAGCTGTGGAACCCGGAGACCGGCGCGGCGCCGGACCTCTATCTACTCGACGGCGACAGCGAGAGCGCGGTCCTGAGCTGGCAGGCCGCCTTCAGCAATACCGCCGAACGCACGCTGGTCGTCGGCGCGAAGAACACCGACCTCGGCGTCGCCTCCGCCGCGCGGCCGCTGGGCCTCAAGGTGGTCGGCGCCATGGACCGCCTGGCGATCGCCATCAACAACAAGCTCGCCAAGGAAAATGCGGGCCTCGACGTGTCCGCGCCGCGTGTCGGCAGCGGCACGTTGCCGACGAGCGCCGGCACGCTGCCGACCAGCGCGGGCACGTTGCCCACGAATGGCGGCACGCTGCCGACGAATGGGCTGTCGTCGGGCACGTTGCCGACCAGCGCCGCGGGCATGACGCACAACGCGCCGGCGCCTGCGCCGGCCGCTTCGGCCGCGCCGGCCGCGCCGGCCGCGCCGGCCGCCGATCAGAACACCAGCCTGCCGCGCGTGCCCGCGTACACGCGGCCGCCGATCCCGGACGCCCTCGCGGCGTCGATCAATGCGCTGGGCTCGTCGCTGAACAAGCCCGTGTCGAACGGCACGTTGCCCACGTCGATGACGGCGCAGGCGCCGGCGGCGACCGTGCTGCCGAACGTCACGCTGCAGCCGAACGTCGCGCCGGACCTGGCCGCGAAGATGGATCGCACGCTGGACAAGTCGATCAACGAGCGCCCGGTGCCGGAGAAGACGGTCGACAAGATCCTGTCCGAGAAGCCGGCGGTGGAGAAATCCTTCGTCGCCGAGAAACCCGTGGTCGTCGAGAAGCCGGTGGTGCTCGAGAAGCCCTCGGCCGCGGCGGCCGCGCTGATGTCGAGCGGCGTCACGCCGCTGTCGCCGGCCGCGTTGTCGGCCGCGGTGGCGCCGGTGTCCACGTCGTCGACGCGGACGAACCTGCGCGTCGTGCCGAGCGTCTCGCCGCTCGCGGCGTCGCTGCCGGCCGCCGCGCCCGTGTCGCGCATCGCCGAGGCGCCGATGGTGGCGCCGCTGGCGCCGACCACGGCGCGCATCGCCGATGTGCCGATGACCGCACCCGTGGCGCCCGCCCCGGCCGCGCCGTCGATCACCGCGCCGTCGATCACCGCGCCGGTGACGCCGGTCGCGACGCCCGTGATGGTCGCTGCGCCGGCCGCTGCCGCACCGGCCGTGGTGCCGGTCGCCGCGACCCCGGTGGCCGCTGCGCCCACCGCGCCGGTGCCGGTCATGCCGACGTCCACACCCACACCGCGCCACGAGGAACAGGTGTTCCGCGTCCTGGCCGTCGACGACAGCCCGCTGATGCGCACCTTCCTGCAGAACAAGCTGGCGCCGTACGGCATCTCGCCGGACTTCGCCGCGTCGGGCGAAGAAGCGCTGTTCAAGATCTCGAAGCAGCACTTCGACATGATCTTCCTCGACGTGATGCTGCCCGGCATGGACGGCTACGACGTCTGCAAGATGATCAAGAAGAACAAGGACAACAACCTGATGAAGGTCGTCATGCTGACCAGCAAGGACAAGACCTTCGACAAGATCCGCGGCACGATGGCCGGCTGCGACGGGTACCTGACGAAGCCCGTCGACGAGACCAAGCTGCGTGCCATCATCGAACGTCACACGGTCACCCGGAAGTGACGGGTAGATAGATGAGCGAACGTGTCCTGATCATCCGGCACGCGTCGGGCCTCGTGAACCGGGCCCGGCGCATGGCCATCGAGAAATGGCCGCAGGCGAAGCTCGAGGTCCACGACCTCTCCGCCTACGGCAAGCCGCCCGTGGATTTCCGCTGGGACCGTTACCTGCACGTGCTCATCGACGACGAGTACCTGCGCAAGGAAGGCCTGTTGTGGATCTCCGAGCTGCGCTCGAAGCCCAACTTCCCGAAGATCGTGCGCGTGCCGGGCGAAGTGCGCCGGCACCAGCCGCCCGCCGAGATCGAGGTGAACGCGCCGCCGCTGCCGCCGAAGAAATCGGAGTCGCGGCCGGCCGTCGCGGACGTCAAGACGTCGGCGAAGGCGGAGCCGCGCGCCGAGATCAAGCCGATCCCGGCGCCGCCGCCGAAGCCGGCGGGCAAACCGCTGCCGAAGTTCGAGACGGTCGAAGAAAGTCCGAGCATGGTCAAGCGGGCCGACATCAAGCGGCTCGCCGAGGCGGACGCGGTGCTGAAGTCCGCGGGCATCACGGGCTTCACGCCGGTGAAGCCGCTGGGCAGCGGCGCGACCGCCAACGTCTGCCTCGCGGAGCGCGACGCGGACAAGCAGCAGGTGGTGCTCAAGATCCTCAAGGGCGAAGGCAGCGGCGATTCGGACTTGCTGGCCCGTTTCGTACAGGAATATTTCGCGACGTCGAGCATCGACAGCCCGTACGTCGCCAAGGTCTTCGAGCATGGCTTCACCGACAGCCATGCGTACATCGTCATGGAGTACTTCCCCGCCGGCGACCTGCGCGCCCGCATGGCGCGCGAGCGGCCGACGGTGGACGAGGCGCTGATCATCATCGCGTCGATCCTCTCGGCGCTGACGTCGGTGCACGCGGGCGGCATCATCCACCGCGATCTCAAGCCGGCGAACGTGATGTTCCGCGACGACGGCACGATCGCGCTGGTGGATTTCGGCAGCGCGCGTACGGATGCGGACCCGGTGGCGAAGACGCTGGCCGGTGTCGTCATCGGCACGCCTTACTACCTGTCGCCGGAGCAGGCGCTCGGCGGCAAGGCCGACCAGCGGTCGGATCTCTACAGCGTCGGCGTGATGATGTACGAGATGCTCACGGGACAACGCATGTACGCGGCGGCCTCGCTGGTGGGGCTGTTCGAGATGCACAAGAACGCACCGATCCCGAAGCTGCCGGAGCCCGTGTCGCGGCACCAGCGGTTCCTGGAGCGCATGGTCGCGAAGAGTCCGGAGCTGCGTTACGGGACGGCGCAGGAGGCGCTGGAGGCGCTGCTCGAGTATTCGATGTCGGAAGCGGAGCGCCCCGCCATCGCGTAATGGGGACAGTCCCCGTTTCCTGGGGTCGGTCGCATGCGACCGACGGGACTGTCCCCATTACGGCGGTTATTCCTTCAGCGCCTTCAATCGCGCGGCTTCGAACTCGTCGCCCTTGTTCCACACCGGCATCTGGTCGGCCTGCGCGATCAGCCAGCCCGTGAGGAAACCGACGGTCGCGTCTTCGGCCATGCCATCGAACACCCAGGTGTCGTCGATCTGGTCGCTGGGCTGGTGGTAGACGTGCTCCGTCCACTCGTCGGCCTGCTCGCGGCCCCAGCCCGCCGGCTTGCCGAGGTATTCGATGCCGCCGTGGAAGTACAACGCCGGCACGCCGATCTTCGCGAAGTTGAACTGGTCGGAGCGGTAGAAGTAGCCCTTGTCGGGGAACGCGTCGTCGTCGAGGCGGCGGCCCTGGCGCTCGAGCATCGCCTGCGCGATGCCGTCGATCGACGACTTGCCCTTGCCGATCTGCGTGAGGTCCTTCGTGCGGCCGCGGAAATTGCCGCCGTCGTAGTTGATGTTGGCGGCCATCTTGCCGGGCTTCACGGTCGGGTGCAGCGAGTAGTACTTGCTGCCCAACAAGCCCTGCTCCTCGCCGGCGACGAATAGGATCATCACCGAGCGCCGCGGCCGTTCCGGCAGCGCGGCGTACGCGCGCGCGATCGCCAGCACCTCGGCGCAACCGGCCGCGTTGTCCTGCGCGCCGTTGTAGATCTTGTCGCCCTTCGCGTCCGGCGCGCCGATGCCGAAATGGTCGTGGTGCGCGGTATAGATCACCACCTCGTCCTTCAACTTCGGGTCGCTGCCCGGCAGCAGGCCGGCGACGTTGCCGGTGCGCACGCGCGACACCTTGTTGGTGAACTGGATCGACGTCCGGATGCCGAGCTTCACCGGCTTGAAGTCGCGCTTCTTCGCAGCCGCGGTCAGCGTGTCGAGATCGAAGCCGCCGGCCTTCAGCAGGCGCTTCACGGATTCTTCCGTACCCCAGCCCTTGAGCTGGATGCGCGGCTCACCCTCGGCGGGTAGTTCGAACTGCTCGCCGCCCCAGGACGACTGCACGACCTGCCACGGGTAACCGGCGGACGGCGTGGTGTGCACGATGATCACGCCCGCGGCGCCGTGGCGCGCGGCACTTTCGTACTTGTAGACCCAGCGGCCGTAGTAGAGACGCTTCTTGCCGGCGAACAGCTTGTCGTCCCAGTCCGGATCGTTGTTCAGCATGACGAGGACCTTGCCCTTCACGTCCACGCCCTTGAAGTCGTCCCACTTGTATTCGGGCGCTTCGATGCCGTAGCCGACGAACACCAGCTCGGCGTCCTTGAAGCCGGCGGTGTCCGTCTGCACGCCGGAGCCGGCGATGTAGTCGTCGGAGAGCTTGAGGTCGACGTTGCCGGTCTTCGTCGTGAACGACCAGGTGGCGGGCAGGTGCGCCGTCGTGCCGACGACGTCGAACTCCTGCTGGTACTTGTCCGTGCCGGCGGGTAGATAGCCCAGCGACTCGAGCTCGGTCGCGAGGTAGAGCCGTGCGAGCGAATCGCCGCGAGTGGCCGGACCGCGGCCCTCGAGCAGGTCGTCGGCGAGGTAGCGGATCGGCGCCGCCAGCGAGCCGGCGTTGATCTGCCGCTTCGCGGTGGCGTCGACGGCGGCGGGGATGTCGTAGGTGGCGGCCACGGCGGTGGCCGCGGTGATGGCGAAGGCAAGTCCGGCGGCGAGCGCGATCGGGCGCGCGATGTTCTTCTGGCTCATCGGTTGATCCTTGTTGGGAAGGTGACGAGAGGTCCGGCACCATTTCCACGTAATGGGGTCAGACCCCATTTGCCAGGAAATGGGGTCTGACCCCATCAATGGTTGGACTTTACCGCACCCATCGAGTCGAGGAAGGCCAGCAGCTCGGCGGTCTTCGCGCGCATCAGCGCCTCGTCGCCGCGGGATTCCACGTTCAACCGCACCAGCGGTTCGGTGTTCGACGCGCGCAGGTTGAAGCGCCAGTCCTCGAAATCCACCGAAACGCCATCGGTGTGGTCGACGGCCACGGCGCCCGGCGCGTATTTCGCTTCGGCCGCGGCCAGCACCGCCTTCGCGTCCGGCAGCTTGCGGTTGATCTCGCCACTGGCGGGAAACGCCTGCATGCGGGCCGCCACCAGCTCGCGCAGCGACTTGCCGGATTCGCACACGCGCTCCAGCACCAGCAGCCACGGGATCATGCCGCTGTCGCAGTACGAGAAGTCGCGGAAATAGTGGTGCGCGCTCATCTCGCCGCCGTACGCGCCGTCGACCTCGCGCATCTTCTGCTTGATGAACGCATGACCCGACTGGCTCATCACCGGCACGCCGCCGAACTTCGTCACCGTGTCGACGGTATTCCACGTCAGCCGCGGGTCGTAGACGATGCGTGCGCCGGGTTGTTTGGCGAGGAAGCTCTCGGCCAGCAAACCGACGATGTAATAGCCCTCGATGAACGTGCCGTCGGCGTCGTAGAAGAAGCAGCGGTCGTAGTCGCCATCCCAGGCGATCGCGAGATCCGCGCCGGCGGATTTCAGCGCCTGCAGCGTCGGGCCGCGATTCTCCTCGAGCATCGGGTTCGGCACGCCCTGCGGAAACGAACCGTCCGGCTGGTGTCGCACCTTGATGAACTCGAACGGCAGGTGCGGCTCGAGCTTGTCGATCGTCAGTCCCGCGCCGCCATTGCCGGCGTCGACGACGACCTTCAGTTTCTTGAGCACCTTGCGGTTCACGTAGCCCAGCAGGTGCTCGACGTAGTCCTTCGACGTGTCGAGTTTCTCGACCCTGCCCTTGCTGGCCGCCGGCGGCGGCAACGCGCCGGCCTGGATCATCGCCTTGATGTCCTTGAGCCCGGTGTCCGCACCGATCGGCTTGCTCTTCTCGCGCACGAGCTTGAGGCCGTTGTAATCGGGCGGATTGTGGGACGCGGTGACCATGACGCCGCCGTCGAGCCCGTAGTGGAACGTGGCGAAGTACACGCCCTCGGTGCCGCACAGGCCGATGTCGACCACGTCGACGCCGGCATCCGTCAGGCCGCGGATCAGCGCCTGCGCGAACTCCTCGCTGGTCTGCCGGATGTCGCGGCCGACGGCCACCCGCTTCGGCTGCACGAACGCCGCATACGCGCGGCCGATCTGGTACACGAGCCCGGGATTCAGTTCGTCCGGGATGCGGCCGCGGACGTCGTAGGCCTTGAACGCGGAGAGATTCGGTACTTTGTCGACCACTCAGCTCTTTCCCTTCGGCGCCGCGTGCGACACGTGTTCCATGCGCCCCGCGGCCTTGATGCGCGTGACCAGCTTCTTGACGTCCTGCACCTTCGACCGCGGCGCCACCAGCACGGCGTCGGCGGTTTCGACGATGACCATGTCGTGCAACCCCAACGCCGCGACGAGCCGGCTGTCGGCGTGCACGTAGCAGCCGGCGGAATCCTCGACCAGCACGTCGCCGCGCGTGACGTTGCCCTGCGCATCGGCGGGCAACACGTCGTGCAGCGCGGCCCACGAGCCGACGTCGTTCCAGCCGGCGTCGAGCGGCGCCATCACCGCGTCCTGCGTCTTCTCCATCACGGCGTAGTCGACGGAATCACTGCGGCAGGTGGCGAAGATCGCCTCGTCGACGCGCGTGAAGTCCTTGTCGTGCGCGGCGGCGGCGCTGGCACGCGCGCAGGTGTCGGCGATGTCGGGTGCGAGCCGCGCGAGCTCGTCGAGGAAGCGGCGCGCGCCGAACAGGAACATGCCGGAGTTCCAGAAGTAGTCGCCGCTGGCGATGAACTCGCGCGCGCGGTCGAGATTGGGCTTCTCGACGAATTGCGCGATCGGCGCGACGGCGCCCTCGCCCTTCTCGCGGCGAATGTATCCGTACCCCGTCTCGGGCGTGTGCGCGACGATGCCGAACGCCACCAGCTTGCCCGCGGCCGCGGCCGGCACGGCTTGCTTGATCGCGGACTGGAACGCCGCGAGGTCCTGCAGCACGTGATCCGCCGGCAACACCAGCATCAGCGCGTCTTCACCGACGCTCGATAGCACGGCGTGCGCGGCGATCGCGATGGCCGGCGCGGTATTGCGACCGACCGGCTCCAGCAGGATCGCCTTCGGCGGCAGGTCCATCTCGCGCAGTTGTTCGGCGACCAGGAAACGATGCGCTTCGTTGCAGACGACCACCGGGCCAGTGGCGTCCGGGAATCCGGCGAGCCGCGCCGCGGTCTCCTGGATCATCGTGCGCTCGCCGGTCAGCGCGAGGAGTTGTTTGGGCAGCAGCTCGCGCGACAACGGCCAGAGCCGCGTGCCGGCGCCACCCGAGAGGATCACGGGGACGAGTTTCATGGCCGTCGGATGCTACCGCCGCGTTGCTACGCGGTCACGCCTTCGCCGCGACCGATCGCGTAATACCGGAACCCCTGCTTCTTCATCATGGCGGGGTCGTACAGGTTGCGGCCGTCGAAGATCACCGGCGACTTCAGCTGCTTCTTGAGGAAGTCGAAGTCCGGGCTGCGGAATTCCTTCCACTCCGTGACGATCGCCAGCGCGTCGGCGCCCTCGAGCGTCTCGCGCGCGCGGTTGCACAACACGAGCTCGGCGCGCTCGCCGAAGATGCGCTTCGTTTCCTTCATCGCTGCCGGGTCGAACGCGCGCACCTTCGCGCCCGCCTTCCACAGCTGCTCGAGCAATACGCGGGACGGCGCCTCGCGCATGTCGTCGGTGCCGGGCTTGAACGCCAGGCCCCAGATCGCGAACGTCTTGCCCTTCAGATCGCCGCCGAAGTGCTTCGAGATCTTCTCGAACAACACTTCCTTCTGGCGCTTGTTGACCGCCTCGACGGAGTCGAGCAGCGCCGGCGTGTAACCGACGCCGCGCGCCGAGCGTGCCAGCGCCTGCACGTCCTTCGGGAAGCAGGAGCCGCCGTACCCGAGACCGGGATAGATGAAGTGGTAGCCGATGCGCGGGTCGGAGCCGATGCCGACGCGCACGCGCTCGATGTCCGCGCCGAAACGCTCGGCGAGGTTCGCCAGCTCGTTCATGAAGCTGATCTTGGTTGCGAGCATCGCGTTGGCCGCGTACTTCGTCAGCTCGGCGGAGCGCAGGTCCATGACGATGAGCTTTTCACGGCTGCGCGTGAACGGGTCGTACAGCGCGCGCAGCAGTTCCGTGACGCGCGGGTTGTCGGTGCCGACCACCACGCGATCCGGGCGCATGAAGTCTTCGATGGCCGCGCCTTCCTTGAGGAATTCCGGGTTCGAGACGACGTCGAATTCCACCGGCGAGGTGCGCTTCTTCAGCGTCTCCTCGACGGCGCCACGCACCTTGTCGCTCGTACCCACGGGCACCGTCGACTTGGTGATGACGACCTTGTATTCGGTCATGTGTTCGCCGATCGAGCGGGCGACCGCGAGCACGTACTTGAGGTCCGCCGAGCCGTCCTCGTCGGGCGGCGTGCCGACGGCGATCAGCTGGAACAGGCCGTGGTCCACGCCTTCCTTCGCGGAGGTCGTGAACTTCAGGCGTTCGGCCTCGATGTTGGACTTGATGAGGGTGTCGAGACCGGGCTCGTGGATCGGGATGATCCCCTGCTTCAGCGCTTCGATCTTCTTCTCGTCGATGTCGACGCAAAGGACGTCATTGCCGGCATCCGCCAGGCAGGCGCCCGTGACCAAACCGACATAACCCGAACCGAATATGGTGACTCGCATGAATTCCCTGACCTCGCCCACCCGGGCGCAAGGGGCGGAATTCTAACGAAAACCGGTTACAGGAATGCCGCGAGCGGCGTAGGAATACCGGAAATGTGTGGTCTGTCAGCTGATGGGGCGGGGACGGAGCTCTCGAACCTTCTCCTCGTCCGCCATTTGTGCACCACTGACGCGCCCGCCGCCCTGTAACCAAACAAGGTCCTGCACCCGATCGGTGGGCCGGTACTCCGGGACCGCGCGCAGCAGGATGTCGCGGGCGCGTTCGCAGTCGAAACGGATCGAGCACTGGGCGAGATCGTCGAGCACGTGCCGCATCTGGTCCCAGGTCAGCGAATGCTCCATGGCGCGCAGGATGCGCGGATGTTCGGTGCCCGTGACGTTCTTGCCGATCAGCAGCTCCTCGAACATCTTCTCGGCCGGACGCAGGCCGGTGAAGCGGATCTCGATGTCGCCGTCGGGATGTTTGTCGTCGCGCACGGTGTAGCCGGCGAGCTGGATCATGCGCTTGGCGAGGTCCGCGATGCGCACGGGGCTGCCCATGTCGAGCACGAACACGTCGCCGCCCGAACCCATCGAACCCGCCTGGATGACGAGCTGCGAGGCTTCGGGGATGGTCATGAAATAACGGATGACGTCCGGGTGCGTGACGGTGACCGGCCCGCCCTCGCGGATCTGCTCGCGGAACAGCGGCACCACCGAGCCCGACGACTCGAGCACGTTGCCGAAGCGGACCATGCAGAAGCGCGTGGTGCCGGCGGCGCGCTGGTGCAGGCCCTGCAGCACCATCTCCGCGACGCGTTTCGTGCAACCCATGACGTTGGTCGGGTTGACGGCCTTGTCGGTCGACACGAGCACGAAGGTCTCGACGCGGCACTCGAGCGCCGCCTCCGCCGTGTTGTACGTGGCGAAGATGTTGTTGTGGATGCCTTCGATGATGTTGTGTTCGACGATCGGCACGTGTTTGTACGCGGCCGCGTGATAGACGGTCTGGATGCCGAACGTCGTCATGATCTCGCGCACGCGGTGCTTGTGGTGCGCGTTGCCGAGCAGCGCGACGAGATCGATGCGGTTGCCGTGACGCGCGTTGACCGACCGCAGCTCGCGTTCGATCTCGTACAGCGCCAGTTCCGACACTTCGAGCAGGATCAGCCGGCGCGGCGCGAGCTCCATGATCTGGCGGCACAACTCGGAGCCGATGGAGCCGCCGGCGCCGGTCACCATGATGGACTTGCCGCGCACGCAGGCGGCGAGCAGGCCGGTATTCGGCGGCACCGGGTCGCGGCCTAACAAGTCGTGCACGTCGATGTCGCGGATCTCCTCGAGCCGCGACTGGCCGGAGATGATCTCGGAGATCTCCGGGACCGTCTGCACGGTGAACCCCGACGTCGTCAGCCGGTCGATGACCTCGCCGCGCCGGCGACGCGACGCGCTGGGGATGGCCAGCAGCACCAGGCTCGCGCCGTCCTCGCGGCGGATGTCGAGCACGTCGGCGGGCGAACGCACCTCGACGCCGCAGACCTGCGCACCCCACATCGTCGCGTTGTCGTCGACGATGGCGATCGGCTTGTACTGGCCGCGCGTGCGCAGCGAGGCGCACAGCTGCGCGCCGGCCGCACCCGCGCCGTAGACGATGACGGGCGCGGCGTCGGAGACGCGCAGGCGCAGGAGCTCGCGCGCCGCGAAGCGCGACAGGCCCACGTAGAGCAGGCTGGCGGCGAAATAGATGAAGAAGGTTTCCACCGGTACCGGTTCGGAAACCGCGGCGGCGTTCAGGCCGGCGAGAGCGGCGGCGGAAAACGCGGTGCTGAGCGCGATGATGCCGGCGGCCTGGCTGCCGAGGAACCGGACGACGGCGCGATACAGGCCGAGCCGCACGAACATCGGCACGGTGGTGAGCAGCGCGCCGGCGTACAACGCGGCCAGAGCGCCGAAGTGCGGCTCGGCGTTACCCGTGCGCAGGAAGATGGCCGTCCAGAGCGCCGCCGGAATGGCGACGACGTCGGCCGCCAGCATGATGAGTTGTTTCGATTGACGGCCGAGATGCCGTGCGCTGCGGATCAGGCGTGCGCTCTGGCGTCCCATCTTGCTCGAGCGGTAGCGTCTGACTTGTCTGCGGCGCATAGAGTGCTTCAACGGGTTCCATCCATCGTCGGGTTTCGAGAGAGTAGGACCAAAGTCGTTGCGGCCGCGCTACCCAGGAGTATATCTGTCACGACACTGCATTTTCTCTCACAGTTTCAGCGGGTTTTTCGTAGCCATCGATCGTCTCTGTCGCGCCGCTGCGACGATCTACTCGGGGTCAGCTCCCGCCGTAGGTAGACACTCTCTACCCTGCCACCGAACCGACTCGCGATCCGTGGATGTTTGTACGCGAGCGAAGGTGTTTGGCTAGAATCCGGGCCCGCGACGCGCCGGACGAGAGACATCGAACCGCGCGCCCGGACAATTTCCAGACACTTTTCCACATGGCGCGCCGTCACGATTGCGCGCCTCCGCGACGCGCCGACCACAGGGATTCGTCCCTCTCCGGACACTTTGTCATCGGGCGGCGACCGGCTACCCTAGCGCGGGTTTTTTGGAGCGATTTTAAGAAGATGGCGACTGACTACGCAGAGGTGACCGAGCTCGCGGGCTCGGGGATTTCCGAAGAGCAGCTGACCCGGATGTCGCACCGCTACGGCTGGGCCGCCCAGTTCTGCCCGGGGAAGGATGTCGTCGAAGTCGCCTGTGGATCCGGCCAGGGGCTGGGACTGCTGCAGAGGGCCAGCCGCTCGCTCGAAGCCGGCGACTATTCCGATTCCTGCCTCGACGTCGCGCGCCGCCACTACGGTAATCGCGTACCGCTGCAGAAACTCGACGCCCAGTCGTTGCCCTACGCCGATGCATCCAAGGACCTGGTCGTGATGTTCGAAGCGCTTTATTACATTCCGGAGGCGGAGCGCTTCGTCCGCGAGTGCCGCCGCGTGTTGCGCCCCGGCGGCCAGGTGCTGATTGCGACCGCTAACAAGGATCTCTACGACTTCAACCCCAGCCCGATGAGCACCCGTTACCACGGTACCGTGGAGCTGGTCCGCATGTTCCGGGAGGCCGGCTTCACCGCCGAGGTGTCCGGATACATGCCGGTCGGCGAGGTGTCGGCGCGCCAGCGCCTACTACGTCCCATCAAGCGGATGGTCGTCGGCCTCGGACTGATGCCGAAGTCGCTTGCCGGAAAGCGCTTTCTCAAGCGATTCGTCTTCGGACGCCTGGTGCCGATGCCGGCCGAGCTCGAGGCGCCGGCCTCGATCGATCCGCCCACACCCTTGCTGCCGACCGAACCCGATCGTTCCCACAAGGTGATCTACTGCCGCGCGACGCTGCCCGCCTGAAGCGCGCGCACACCCGAGAGGTCCTGACATGCTGACGAGACGCCAGATCCCGTTCTTCAACTACCCCGCCCTGTTCGCCCCGGACGAGCAGGAGCTGATGGCGATCATCCGCGACGTGCTCAGCCGCGGCGCCTACATCCTGCAGAAGGATCTGAAAGAGTTCGAAGCGGCGCTGGCGAAATACCTGAACGTGAAATACGCGTTCGGCATGAACGACGGCACCAACGCGATCGTGCTGGCGCTGCGCGCCGCCGGCGTCGGTCCCGGTGACGAGGTCATCGTGCCGTCGCACACGTTCATCGCCTCGGTGTATCCGATCAAGTCGCTGGGTGCGACGCCCGTGCTGGTCGAGTGCGGCGACGATCACCTCATCGACGCGAAGGCCGTCGAGGCCGCGATCACGAAGAAGACGAAGGTCATCCTGCCCGTGCACCTCAACGGCCGTACCTGCGCGATGGCGCCGCTCGAGGCGCTGGCCAACAAACACGGCCTCAAGATCGTCGAGGACGCCGCGCAGGGCATCGGCGCGAAATACCGCGGCAAGTTCGCCGGCACGTTCGGCCTCGCAGGCACGTTCAGCTTCTATCCCGCGAAGTCGCTGGGCTGCTTCGGCGACGGCGGCGGTCTGGTCACGAACGACGACAAGGTCGCCGAGCAGATCGAGATGTGGCGCGATCACGGCCGCGGCAAGGACGGCGTGGTGCAGGACTGGGGGACGAACTGCCGTCTCGACAACGTGCAGGCCGCCGTCCTCAGCTACAAGCTCGCGAAGTTCGACGGCGCGATCGCGCGCCGCCGCGAGATCGCGCGCCAGTACGACCAGCGCCTGCGCGGCATTTCCGAACTGATGCTGCCGCCCGCGCCGGACGCGCATCCCGACCACTTCGACTGCTATCAGAACTACGAGCTGCAGGCCGTGCGCCGCGACGCGTTGAAGGCCTATCTCGAGGAGAACGGCGTGCGCACGCTGCTGCAATGGGGCGGCCGCGCCGTGCACCAGTTCCCGAACCTCGGCTTCAGGGTCGAGCTGCCGAAGACAACGCTGATGACCTCGCGCTTCCTGATGCTGCCGATGAACACGTCCCTCTCGGACGACGACATCACCTACATCTGCGACGTGATCGAACGCTTCCACCAGAAGGCCTGACGTGGACTCGATCGAATTGGCGCGGCGCATCCGCAAGCACGCGCTGCGCATGACGAGCCAGGGCGGCAGCTCGCACATCGGTGCGGTGCTGTCGATGGCGGACATCGTCGCGGTGTTGTACGCCCACGTGCTCGACTACAAGACCGACGAGCCGCGCTGGGCGAACCGCGACCGCTTCATCCTCAGCAAGGGCCACGCCGGCGCCGGCATCTACGCCGCGCTGGCCGAGAGCGGGTTCTTCCCGGTCGAAAAGCTCGACACGCACTACCGTGACGGCTCTCTGCTGAGCGGCCACGTCTCGCACAAAGGCATCCCGGGCGTCGAGTTCTCGACCGGTTCGCTGGGTCATGGCCTGCCGGTCGGCGCCGGCATGGCGTTCGGCGCGAAGCTGGACGAGCGCGCGCACCGTGTCTACGTGCTGCTCAGCGACGGCGAATGCGACGAGGGCTCCAACTGGGAGGCCATCCTGTTCGCGGCGCACCACCAGCTCGGCAACCTGGTCGCCGTCGTCGACTACAACAAGATCCAGTCGCTGGCGCCGGTGGCGGACACGATCGCGCTCGAGCCGTTCGTCGACAAGTGGCGCGCCTTCAACTGGGAGGTGCGCGAAGTGGATGGCCACGACCACGCGCAGCTGCGTGCGGTGCTCGACGCGCCGTCGGAGAGCGGCAAACCCGTCTGCGTGCTCGCGCACACCACCAAGGGCAAGGGCGTCTCGTTCATGGAGAACACCGTGCTCTGGCACTACCGCACCGCCAAGGGCGACGAATACGACCGCGCCCTCGCCGAGCTGGAACGTTCCTGATGCGTAATGCCTTCATCGCCGAGCTCATCGAGCTCGCCGCCCAGGATCCGCGCATCCTGCTGATCACCGCCGACCTCGGCTTCGGCGTGTTCGAGAGCTTCGCGAAAAGTCACCCGAAGCAGTTCCTGAATGCGGGCGTCGCCGAGCAGAACATGACCGGCCTCGCCACCGGCCTCGCGCTCGACGGCCGCATCGTGTTCACGTATTCGATCGCGAACTTCCCGAGCCTGCGTTGCCTCGAGCAGATCCGCAACGACGCCGCCTATCACGATGCGAACGTGAAGGTCGTGTCGATCGGCAGCGGCTTCAGCTACGGCGCGCTCGGCGTGTCGCACCATGCGACGGAAGATCTGGCGATCCTGCGTTCGCTGCCCACGCTCACGGTGGTCAGCCCCGGCGACGAATGGGAAGTACGCCAGGCGACGCGCGCGCTGATCGCGCACCCCGGCACCTGCTACCTGCGCCTCGACAAGTCGAAGGCGCCGCCGTCGCACAAACCCGGCGACGTGTTCGAGATCGGCAAGGCGCGCCTCGTGCGCGCCGGCACGGACCTCACCATCGCCACCTGCGGCGGCATCCTCGAAGTCGCGCTGCAGGCGGCGGATACGCTGGCGAAGGAACACGGCATCCACTGCCGCATCCTCAGCGTGCACACGGCCAAGCCGCTCGACGTGGACGCGCTGCGCGCGGCCGCACGCGAGACCGGCGGCATCCTCGCGCTCGAGGAACATACGGTGAACGGCGGCCTCGGCGGCGCCATCGCCGAATCGCTGCTCGAACTCGGCGAGATCCCGAAGCGCTTCGTGCGCATGGGATTGCGCGGCGGGTTTGCGTCAGCGGTCGGCAGCCAGGAATACCTGCGCAAGGTGTACGGTCTCGACGCGCCCGCGGTGGTCGCGCAGGCCCTGGACATCGCGCGCCACAACGTCTGACGAGGACCCACCTACCCATGCTCAAGCGCCTCCTGGACATCGTCGTGGCCCTGCTCGGCCTGACGATCTCGTCCATCATCATCGTGCCCGTCGCCATCCTCGTGTGGCTGCAGGACTTCAAGTCGCCGTTCTACATGGGACCGCGCGTCGCGCGCGGCGGCGGCACGTTCAAGATGGCGAAGCTGCGCTCGATGGTCGTGAAGGCCGACAAGTCCGGCGTCGACTCCACGGCGTCGAACGATCCTCGCATCACGCCGATCGGCGCGTTCATCCGCCGCTACAAGCTCGACGAGTTGACGCAGCTGTGGAACGTGTTGTGGGGGGACATGAGCCTCGTGGGACCGAGACCCAACGTGGAGCGCGACACGCGCCTGTACACGGAGCAGGAGAAGAAACTGCTGACCGTGCGGCCCGGCATCACCGACTACTCGTCGATCGTGTTCTCCGACGAGGGCGAGATCCTGAAGGGCCGGCCGGATCCGGATCTCTCGTACAACCAGATCATCCGGCCGTACAAGAGCCGTCTCGGCATCTTCTACATCGAGAACCGCACGCTGCTGCTCGATCTCAAGCTGATCGCGTTGACGGCGGTCGCGATCGGCTCGCGCGCGTCGGCGCTGCGCGGCGTGACGGAAGACCTGCGCAAGCGCGGCGCACCGGCGGATCTCGTCGCGGTCGCGGCGCGCACCGCCCCGCTGCAGCCGGCGCCGCCGCCGGGCGCGACGGAGATCGTCAGCTCGCGCTGAGCGGTTTGTCGCGCGCCAGCGAGACGAGGTAGTCGGCATATCCGCCGTACAGCGCCTCGGGCGAGAACCTTTCCCGGAAGAGTCGGCGCGCGGCCAGCGACTGGCGTTCGCGCAGCGCCGGATCGTTCGCGAGCTGCTGCACCGCCGCGGCGAGGCTGTCCGGATCGCCGGCCGTGTAGCCACGGCCCGCATCGTTGTCCTCGATCATCGCGCGCGTCTCGCCGCCCAGCGACAGCAGGATCGGCAGCCCCGCGCTCATGTATTCGAACACCTTGTTGGGGTTCGACATGCGAGCGTGCGCCGCATACGCGCCGAGGCCCGCCCAGGCGATCGACGACAGCCACGCGAGTTCGCTGGCCACGGCCCAGCCGGTGAAGATCACGTTGGACAACCCCCGCGCCTGCGCGCGCCATTCCGCGTCGCGTTCGCCGCTGCCGCAGAAGACGAACTGGATGTCCGCGTCGGCCTGCAGCCGGCGCGCCGCCTCGATGACCGTGCCGAGATCCAGGTTCCCGGTGAACGTGCCCGAGAACCAGAAGATGCGCTTCGCCGGATCCACGCCGAGCGCGGACAGCTTGGCGCGGACCGCATCGTCGACCGGGATCGCATCGAGCGCGCCGGTATAGCCCATCGGGATGACGCGATCGCGCGGCGTCACCGCGCGGCCGGCATGCGCCAGGCCCCAGTCGAGAAAGTTGTGGGAGATCGACACCAACGCGGTGGCATCGCGCAGCGCGCGGCGCGCCTCGGCGTACATCGGCGCCAGCACCAGCCGCGCCAGCCAGCGCGCCGCGCGCGGCACGCGATCGACCATCTCGTCGGGCCAGAGGTCGCGGATGTCGAGCGCCACCGGGATGCCGCGCTCGCGGCCGAACGCCGTGGCTTCGCGCGACAGCTCGATGGTCGGGAACGAACAGAGGATGACGTCCGGCGCGGCGACCTCGCGCGCGATGCGGCGGAACTCGTCGGCGTTCTCGCGGTGATTGCGCAGCCGGGCCAGCGACACGTTGCGCGGATAGTCGCGGCCGTGGAGGAACTGCAGGCCGAGATTCGGCTCGAGCTCGACGCGCCGCGAATCCGGTTCGAGCTGGATCTTGCGGAAATGATCGAAGCTCGACACCCACCAGGTGACGTCGTGACCGCGCCGCGCCATCAGCTGCGCGAGATATCCCGAGCGCCAGATGCGATCGGCCGGCGAGTACTTCGGCAGCGGCTCGCCGACGGTGACGATCCAGACCCTCACGTCACTCGATCCACTCGGCGAAACGCCGCATCCACAGTTCGAGCGACAGCGGTGCCAGGATCTCGCGATACCAGATCGTGCCGCCCTTGACCGGCTGGCGCGCGTAGGCCGCGTAACGACGCAGCATCGCGGCGCTGTCGACGATGCCTTTCTTCGCCAGCAGGCTGTCCGCGGAGAACGCCGCCAGCACCTGCTCGCGCAGCTCGTGCTTGAGCCACTCGCCTTCCGGATTCGAGAAACCCTTCTTGTCCTTGCGCCACGCGATTTCGCGCGGCAGGTACGGCTCCATCGCCTTGCGGAAGCAGTACTTCGTCCAGCCGTGGCGCAATTTGTAGTCGTCGGGCGCGCGCAGCAGCAGGTCGATCAGCCGCGAATCGAGGAATGGCAGCCGGATCTCGCGGCTCATCGCCATCGACATGCGGTCCTCGTAGTGGCACAGGCCGGGCACCGAGAAGCGGCGGATGTCGAGCAGCTGCCGGTCCGCCAGACTACCCGCGCCGAGTCCCAGCGCCGCGGATTGCCAGCCACGGATCCACGCGCCCTCGGTGGCGCTCTCGTCCTCGACCACCTTCGCGCTGAACCAGCGCAGGAACGGCACGTAACGCTTCGCGTCGCTCAGGTCGAACTGCGTGACGATCGAGCGGTTCAGCGCGAATCCACCCAGGGCGTGCAATGCCTTGAACGGCCGGCCCTGGCGCACCAGCGACTGCAGATAGAACCCGAGGAACTTGCGGTAGCCGAGCAGGATCTCGTCGGCGCCTTGCCCGCTGAGGATCACCGTCAGGCCGAGCTGCTTCGCGCGCTCCATCAATCGGAAGTGCGCCAGCGCGGAGAGCCCCGCGACGGGCGCATCGTTGTACCAGTTGAGCTCGCTGACCTCCTCGATCATGCGCGTCGGCGACGGCCGCAGCGTGATGCGCTCGGCGCGCTGGCCGAGGTGGCGCTCCATCGCCTCGATGTGCTCGGACTCGTCGAAGCGCGCATCGTCGCTGGTCGCGGACAGCAGCTTCGGCGCGACGCCCGCGCCGGTGATCCGGTGCGCCACGGCCGCGATCGACGACGAATCGACGCCGCCCGACAGCAACACGCCCACCGGCACGTCGCTGCGCAGCCGCACCTTCACCGCGTCGATGAACAGTTCGCGCAGCTCGTCGACGAACCGCGGCAGCGTCAGCGCCGAAACATCGCCCGGATACGCCGGCGTCGGGAAACGCACCGGCGCCGGCACGCGGATCGGCCCGTCGAGATCGATCTCCAGGTAAGTGCCGGCTTCCAGGCGTTCGATGCCGGCGAAGAACGTCGCCGTCGAACCGTCGACCAGGCCCTGGTAGAGGAACTGCGCCACCGTGTCGCGGTTCAACGTGAACTTGCGCTCCGCCAGCGTCAGCACCGTCTTGATCTCGGAGGCGAAGGCCAGGCGCGCGGAATCGACGTAATAATAGAGTGGCTTTTCCGAGCCGGCGTCGCAGGCCAGCACCAACCGGCGGTTCCGCAGGTCCAGCCAGGCGAACGCGCCCATCCAGTTGAACCGCGACAACGCGCGCGCGTGGCCCCAGCGATGCAGCGCCGTCAGCAACACCTCGGTGTCGGTGCGCGACGTGAAAGTGGCGCCCTCCTGCTCGAGCTCGGCGCGCAGCTCCAGGTAGTTGTAGAGCTCGCCGTTGAAGGAGATGCGCCCCTGCCCGTCCGCCGAGTGCATCGGCTGCAGGCCGGCGTCGCTGAGATCGATGATCGACAGGCGCTGGTGCGCCAGCGTCAGCGTCGTCTCGGGGAACTCGAAGCTCTCGCGGCCGCTGCCGTCGGGGCCGCGATGCGCCTGCACGCGGAACGCGGAGTCATAGAGCCCGGGCGCCGGCGCCGCGCCTTTCGCATGCCAGAGGCCGAAGACGCCACACATCAGGCGGCTCCCGGCACGATGCGCGGTGCCGCGCACAGCGCCTCGAACTTACGTGCCCAGACGGCGTGGTCGAACTGCGCCGCGCGCGCGGCCGCACCGTCGCCCAGGGCGCGCCAGCGCGCGACATCGGCGTGCAACGCGCTCACGGCCGCGACGAACGCGTCCGCGTCGCGCGGCTCGATCAGCACGCCGCAGGTATCGTCGACGATCTCCGGGATCGCGAGCCAGCGCGTGCTGATGACCGGCAGCCGGTGGGCGAAGGCTTCGGCGATGACGCCCGGATATCCCTCGCCCTCGTGGAACGTCGGCAGCACGAGGCAGTCGTACTCCCACAGCTTGCGCTCGACCTCGGCGTGCGAGAGGAAGCCGCGATACCGCACGCGCCCCGCGCCGCGCGCGTCGACGGTCTCGCCGCTGTATTCGTCCTGCGGTCCGTACAGGTCGATCGTCACGTCCGCCGGAAGTCTGGCCGCCGACTCGAGCAGCGTCTCGACACCCTTCGTGCGCCACAGGTGGCCGAGGAAGACGAAACGCGTGCAGCGTTCGCCGCGGTGCCAGTCCGCCGGCGGCGGCGCCTGGCGGATGTACGTCGAGAACCACTCGAGCCGGCCACGACCCTCCCCCCGCAGCTGCGCGATCATGCGCTGCGTCTGCACGAGGCAGACGTCGGCACCGAGCACGAATCTGCGCAGCCAGGCGCGACGCCGCGGCGGACTCGCGCGATAGTAGTCGCCGAACGAGCCACCGAAGACGCGGAAGATGGTGCGCTTGCCGAACAGCCGCGCGAAGGCGATCACCAGCGGCGCGAACCCGAGCAGCCCGCGATCGCTGGCGTGGAACGAGATCACGTCGTGGCGCCAGCCCTGCGTCAGCAGGCTCCAGCCGGTCTTGAGGAACGTCGCCAGGTTGTGCAGCACGCTGTAGTAGTTCTCGCCGCGCGCGGTGTTGACCACCGTCACGCGATAGCCGGGGTTGGCGCGCAGGTCCTCGACCAGCGTCGCGAAGTGGCGCGTGTCGCCGCCCATCGGCGGCGGCAGCGGTCCGATCAACAACACGCGGATCAAGACATCGCTCCGGACCTCGGTGCCCGCGCGACCACGAACGCGCCGCAGGCCGTGAGATCGTCGTCCGGGATGTCGCGCAGGTGTGGCGCCAGCGCGGCGCGGCGCACGTGCGACGGCGCGCGGTACACGGTCTCGCCGAGCACCTCGAAGCCCGCGGCGGCGAGCCGGCGCATCTGCCCCGAATGCGTCACGCGGTTCAGTAGATAGGGCCGGCGGCCGACGACCAGCCGCCAGGCCGCGTTCGAATACGTCCAGTGGCCGTCCCAGGTATCGGCCTTGCCGTGCGAGCGGTAGTCGACCTGGTGCGTCATCACGCCGCCGGGCCGCAGCCAGCGTCGCATCGCGGCGTACACGGTGTCGAGGTCGTCGATGTGCTCGAGCACGGCCTGCGAGAACAGGTAGTCCACCGAGGCGGACTCGAGCACCGCGGGGCTGGTCCACGGCGCGCGATAGCGGATGCGCGATTCCGGCGCGGAGACGTTGGCCACGGACCAGCGGATCGAACGCACGCGTTCCTCGGACAACGCCGCCTCGAGACCCGCCTCGAGCAGCGCCGCGGGGAACGCGAGGTCGGCGACGTCCGGCTTCATGCCCGGGAAGTCGGACTCGCCCGGGATCGGTGCGCGCGCGCGCAAGAGCGCCAACAACTCGTCGAAGATCGCCAGGTTCTGTCCGAGGTTGCCGTACGGCACGACGTCGAGCGCGGAGTAACTCTCCGCGCCGGTCAACAGCGCCATGAGGCCGATGCCGATCGAATCCCCCGGACCCAGCTCCGCGACGTCGCGCGGGATCGCCGGCAACGCGCCGGCGCGCTGCGCGAGCACGAGATGCCGCAGCCACACCGAGTAGCAGTAGCGCGCGGAGTCCGTGCCGCCGGTGCCGTGCCGGTAGTCGTAGCCGGGCACGTAGGTCGCGAGCCCGGCCAGCAGCGCCTTGACGCGGAGCTTCATTTCGCGGTCTTGGGTTTCCAGAACTCGAACGTGAAGATCCACGACATCAGCTGCACGCCGGGGATCTTGCTGAGCAGCCTGTCGATGCCGTTGCACAGCGGCAGCAGCGCCGGCACGTTCGCGGCGACGGGGCTCGTCAAGTGCCAGTACTTGATCTCGCCCAGGTCGAAGAACCGCTTGCCGAACTTCACGTCCTTGAGGCTGAGGATGTGCGCGGCCTCCCACTCGGTGCGCATCGCCGGCGTGAGCTTGCGATACAACTTGATCGCGGGGTTGTAGTCGAGCGCCTCGACCGCGAGCAGTACCGCGCCGGGCGCCATGATCCGGCGCAGCTCGGGGAACGCGTACGAGAGATCGAGGTGATGCAGCATGCCGCTGCACAACACGACGTCGATGCAGTTGTCGGGCAGCTGCGTGTTCTCCGCGTCGGCCTGCACGAAGCGGCAGTTGCCGCTGACGCCGGCCTTCGCCGCGTACCCCGTGGCGTTGTCGACCGAGATCTTGCTGATGTCGATGCCGACCGCGTACTTCGCGCCGGCCTTGGCCGCGGCAATCGCGTACATGCCGTCGCCGCAGGCGTAGTCGAGGAACACCTTGCCCGGTGCATTCTTCTTGATCCACTGGTCGACGTAGTCGGTCGAGAGCCGCGTGGTGTTGTAGTACTTCTCGTTGCCGTACAGCTTCTCGAACGTGTCGGAATCGTTCTGCTTGTCGGTCTTCTGCTTCGCGTCCCGATACATGTCGTGGAATTCGATTTCCTTCTTCTTCCGGTCGTCCAGCGATTCCTTCCATTGCTGGTCCGGGATCCGCTCGATGCGGTCGAGGTGTTCGGTCAATGAAGCGACGTCGATGCCCATGGTCATCCCCTTGGAGTAATCAGATCGGTTTGCGGCAACGGCCTTCGACGCCGTTCCCGCCGAGCGCCACCCAGACATCCGCCGCCCCGAGAGCAGTCAGGGCGCGGCGGATCTCGCCGGGCGTGCGCACGTGTTTGTACCAGTCGGTGAGCGAGTCGTGCGTATCGAGCTCGGCCCATTCGTATTGCTGCCGGTCGTCGAGCTCCGGCAGCGCCTGGAAGTAGGTCAGCACCGGCGAGACGCGCGACAGCAGCATCTGCGCCGGGCGCACGCGGCGCACCGCCTTGTGCAGCGGGAAGAACCAGCGCGTCAGCTTCTCGGTGACGCGCACGGCCGTGCCCGGCTTCATGCGCTTCAGGAACGGCCGCAGCGCGTGTTCGCCGAGCCGCGTGTAGTGCGCGAGGTTGCGCGGGTAGTGGTCGATGACCAGCCAACCGCCCGGCTTCACCTGTTCGTAGAGCCGCGCGATCGTGCCCTCCGAGCTCTGCGTGTGCTGCACGACGCCGAGGCAGACGACGACGTCGTACTGCGCCTTCGCGAACGGGAAGCGGTTGAGATCGCACTGGATGATGCGGTGACGCGCATCCTGCGGACAGTTGCGCTGGTTCGGCTCCACCGCCGAGCTCAGGTCCGTCGAGGTGACGGCCGTGCCCGGTAGTTTGAGCAGCACCTCGGTGAACCGGCCCGCGCCGCAGCCGACTTCGAGCACCTGCAGGCGTTCGGCCGGGTCGTTCAGCCGCGCCCACAGCGGTTCGCCCAGGCAGCGGCGCAAGCGGTCGCGCGTGAGGTCCGTCTTCGTGAACGAGTCGAGCTGCGTCTCGCGATAGTGTTTCCACTGCTCGCCGAACGCCTCCGCGTAGTTGCTGGCGGGATCGAGCAGCCGCGGGATGGAGTCGCGCACGTCGTAGCGATGGCCCGCGGCGCAGCTGAGCGCGGCCGCATCGGCGGCGAGCGCGCCGCCGTCCATCGGGCAGACCAGGTGCGGAAAGTAGTCAGGCGAATTCGACATTGCTGTTGTTCGTCCAGATCATGAAGTTCAGGATTTTCCAGAGCATCGTGGCGTCGTCGCGGCCGCCGCCGAACGTCGCGGCGTACAGGCGGCGCAGGTGTCCGGCGTCGAGGACGCCGGCGTGGCGGCGCGTGAAGCGCTCGAGATGATCGAAGAAACATTCGCGCAGCGGACCTTCCAGCCAGCGCGCATACGGCACCGTGAGGCCGGACTTCGGCCCGGTCAGCACCTCGTCGGGGACGATGCCGGCGAGCGCGGCCTTGAGCAGCGCCTTGCGCTGGCCGCGCGGGGCCTTGCGTGCGCCCGGCAGGCCGATCGCGAAATCCACTAGGTCGTGATCGAGGAACGGCACGCGCACCTCGAGACTCGCGGCCATCGTCGCGCGGTCCACCTTCTCGAGGAACGTGTCCGGCAACGTGATCAGCAGGTCCATGAACGACATCTGGTTCAACGCATCGAAGCCGGCGAGCCGCGCCAGCACTTCGCGGTGGCGCGCGAATGGATCGTGGCCTGCGAGGCGCGCCGCGAGCGGCGCGGCAAACACGCGTTCGGGCGCGAGCGAACGGTCTTCGGGCGTCAGCAGCAGCGCCATCGACTCCGGTGTCGACGCGCGCAGCGCGCGCAGGTAGCGGCGCGCGCGGTAGTGGAACGCGCGCCGCGGCGTCAGCGCCTGCAGCGGCAGCAGCACCGCCGCCGCGAGCCGCAACGTCGCGCGGTGTGCCATCGTGAAGTAGCGGCTGTAGCCGAGGAACAGCTCGTCGCCGCCGTCGCCCTGCAGAACCACCTTGATGCGGCCGCCGAGCTCGCGCGCCATCAGCGTCAGCGGCAGGTTGGCCGCGTCGCCGAACGGCATGTCGTGGTGCGCCACCAGCTCCTCGATCAACGTGCCGATGTCACCGCCGCGGATCAGGATCTCGTGATGGTCCGTGCCGAACGCCGCCGCCACCCGGCGCGCGCGCGGCCGCTCGCCCTCGCCGTCTTCGAAATCGAAACCCGCGGCGAACGTGGCGAGTCTGCCCGGCAGGTGGCGGCTGGCGAACGCGGCGAGCGCGCTCGAATCGACGCCGCCCGACAGGAACAATCCGACCGGCACGTCGGCGACCAGCTGCCGCTGCACGGCGCGTTCGAGCAACGACCGCGTGTGCGCGACGAGCTCGCGATCGTCGGCCGGCGGCGGCGGCGCGGCGCGCGCCGCGTCCGGCAGCGACCAGTATTCGACGACGCGGTGCTCGAACGTGTCGAGATCGAGCTCGAGATAGTGCCCCGGCGGCAGCTGCGCGATGCCCTCGTGCAGCGTCCGCCCGCCGAGCGGGTTGCCGTAGTACAGCCACTCGTGCAGCGACTCGATCCGGCAGCGCGGCGTCGTGCCGCGCAGCGCGTGGATCGCCTTGATCTCCGAGGCGAACGCCAGCCCCGCCGCGTCGATCGAATAGAAGAGCGGCTTGATGCCGAGCCGATCGCGCACCAGCCACAGGCGGCGCGCGACCCGATCGAGCACCGCGAACGCGAACATGCCGTTCAATGCGCGCAGCGACTGCACACCGTCGCGCGCGAAGAGGCGCAGCACCACCTCGGTGTCCGACGACGAGCGCAGGTTCTCGAGCTTCAGTGTCGCCGCGAGCTCGCGGAAGTTGTAGACCTCGCCGTTGTAGACCAGCGCATGGCGCTCGTCGGTGCCGTGCATCGGCTGATTGCCGAGCGTCGACAGGTCGATGATGCTGAGCCGCGCGTGGCCCAGCCACACGCGTTCGTCCTGCCACTGCCCCTGCGCGTCCGGCCCGCGGTGCCGCAGCGACGCGAGCCCGTCGGCGAAACGCGCGGCAGCGGCCGCCGGCACGTCGCGGCGCAAGGCCAGTCCGACGATGCCGCACATCTAGCGACCCTCCGCGGCGGGCAGCATGACGCGCAGGTACTGGCGCGCCACCTGCGGCAGCGAGAAGTCCGCGGCGCGCGCGCGGCCGTCGGGATGCGTGCGCTCGCCGAGCGTCGCCTCGATCGCCGCCGCCATCGCGGCGACGTCGCCCACCGGCACCACCCTGCCCCACCGGCCGCCCTCGACGATCTCCGCCGACCCGCCGACCGCATCCGTGGTCACCACCGGCGTGCCACAGGCCAGCGCCTGCATCAGCGCGTTCGGACAACCCTCGGACAACGACGAACTGACGAACACCGCGGCGCGGCGCATCCAGGCGAACGGGTTCGCATCGAAGCCGGGCAGCGCGAAGTCCGCGGCGACACCCAGCTCGCGCGCCAGCGCCTCGAGCGCGGCGCGTTCGACGCCATCGCCGAGGATGACGAGCCGGCCGTCGCGGCGGGACCGCAACGCCGCGAAGGCGCGCAGCAGCGTCGAAAAATCCTTGAGCGGCGAGAATCGGCCGACCGCGAGCACCAGCGGCGGCGCGCCCGGCGCCGCGAACGGATGCGCGACGTCCGCGGCGGCGCGCGCCTCGATCGTCGGCAGGTCGAGCGGGTTGTAGATCACCTGGATGCGGCCGCGCGGCAGGCGCAGGTGTCGCGACATGTCGTCGGCCACGCCGTGCGAGTTCGCGATCACGGCGTCCGCCAGCCGGTAGCTGACGCGCGCGACGGCCAGCACCGTGCGCGAGCTCGCGCCGGCCTCGATGCCGAGCATCGTCGGCACGCCGCGCGTCGACACGACGACACGGGTGCGCGTGAAGGACCAGCGGCGCGCCGCGACCGACACGATGTTGGCGTGTTCGAGACCGGAGAGGATCGCGGCCGGCCGCTCGCGCCGCAAGTGGCGCGCCAGCGGTCGCAGCGAACGCAACACGCCGCCGGCACGCAGGTCGACCACGCGGACGGCGCGCGAGACTTCGGAGAGGAACGGGCCCTCGGCGGCCGCCAGCGCGAGATCGACGGCGTGACCCTGGCGCGCGAATTCGTTGGCGAGGTCCACGAACACGCGCTCGGCGCCGCCGGCGACGAGCGACGGGAGGAACAGGACGAGACGGGATGACAAGGTGACTCGGCCCGGCTCACGCCGCCACGCTCGCGACGGGCCGCGTTTCCGCGAGCCACGCCTGGAACATGAGCACCGGCCACAACGTGTCGGCCGCTTCCACCACGCCGCCGAGGTGGCGTGACCACAAGGCGCGAACGCGCGCCGCATCGAAATAACCCTCGGCGCGCAACCGCGGCTCGGCGAGCAGCGTCTCGGCCCAGTCGCGCAACGGTCCGCGCAGCCACTGCCCGACCGGCACGCCGAAGCCCATCTTCGGGCGACGCATGATCGAATCCGGCACGTAGCGGGCGAGCACGCGCTTCAGCAACCACTTGCCCTCGCCGTCGCGCACCTTCAGCGCCAGCGGCAGTCGCCAGGCGAGCTCGACGACGCGCGGATCGAGCAGCGGCACGCGCGTCTCGAGGCTCACGGCCATGGCGGCGCGGTCCACCTTGGCGAGGATGTCGTCGGGTAGATAGGTGACCGAATCGGCGAACATCATGCGCGCCCACAGGTCTCCGGCCGGCAGCGTCGCGTCGTCGCGCGCTTCCGCGCCGCCCGGCACCGGCGCGCCCGCTCGCGACCACAGGTCGGTCTGCGCGCGGTAGACCTCGTCGCCGTCGCGCGCCGCGAGGTAGCGCGCCAGGCGCTGCGCGCGCGAGCCCTCGCCGCCGCGCGCCAGCGCGCCCACGCCGTTCGCCAGCAGGCCGCGCGCGAACCGCGGCACGCGCTGCAATCCGTTCCACAGCGAAGCCGTGCTCGCGTACCGCGCGTAGCCGCCGAACAACTCGTCGCCACCGTCGCCGGACAGGCACACGGTGACGTGCCGCCGCGCGAAGGTCGACACGAGATGCGTCGGGATCGCCGAGCTGTCGCCGAACGGTTCGTCGTACAGCGTGGCGAGACGCGGCACGATATCGAGTGCGTCGCGCGGACCGAGCTCGTGTTGCGAGTGCTCCGTGCCCAGGTGCGCGGCGACGGCCGCCGCGTGCGGCGACTCGTCGAAGCCCGGTTCGCGGAAGCCGATGGTGAACGTGCGCACCGGACGACCCGTGCGGGCACGCAGCAGTGCGACCACGGTGCTCGAATCGACGCCGCCGGACAGGAATGCCCCCAGCGGCACGTCGGCGATCGTCTGTTCCAGCACCGCGTCGCCGAGCACGCGGTCGAGCTCGGCCTCGGCCTCGCGCTCATCGCCGGCGAACGGGCTCGCGAGGCCGGCTGCGGCGACGTCGCGCAGCGACCAATACGCGCGGGGCTCGCTCGCCACGCCGCCGTCGAACGTGATCGTGGCCCCGGGCGGCAGCTTGGCGATGCCGCGGTAGATGGACGCCGGCGCCGCGACGTAGCCGCGCCGCGCGAAACCGGCGACCGCGTCGCGGTCGACGTCGGCAGCGAACGCCGGGTGCGCCCGCAGCGATTTCAGTTCCGAGCCGAACAGCAACACGTTGCCCTGCCGGCCGTAGTACAGCGGCTTCTCGCCGAGCCGGTCGCGCGCCAGGGTGAGTCGCCGCGTCTCGCGGTCCCACGCTGCGAACGCGAACATGCCGCGCGCGCGACGCAGGGCGTTTTCCAGCCCGAAGTGTTCGATGGCCGCGAGCAACGTCTCGGTGTCGGAGTGGCCGCGCCAGGCCGGCGCGGCGTTCGCCGCCGACAACGCCGCGCGAATCTCCAGGTGGTTGTAGATCTCGCCGTTGAAGACGATGACGTGGCGGCCCGACGGCGAAGCCATCGGCTGCGCGCCGGCGGCGGACAACTCGATGATGGCGAGGCGCCGGTGCCCGAGCGCGACACCGGCGGCGGCATCCAGCCATGCGCCATCGGCGTCGGGCCCGCGATGCGCGAGGCAACCCGTCATGCGCGCGAGCACGGCGGCGTCACCCGGGTCGAGCGGGCTGCCGATGCGCACGAATCCGACGATGCCGCACATGGTTGCTAGGCCGCGCTCCCCGGCTTCGTGAACCGGATCCACACCGTCGAGCAGAAGAAGTTCAGGTAGCGCCGCTCGCCCGCGAGCGCGCGGAACAGCGACCGCTTCAGCGAGAACTCGTCGTCGGGGATGAAGAACTCGAGCCTGGCCTGGCGTTGCCGCGCGAACGCGTCCGCGTAGCGGATGATGTCGTCGAAGCTCAGCCACCAGCGGTGCCGGTCCTCCGGCGGCGCGAGCGGCAGGCCGTAGTACTTGCTGTACACGCCGTTCTGCGCCGGGTCCGGATAGTCGCGCACGTTGCGCAGGATGCCGGCCGCCTCGGTGCCGGCATTCGGCAACGACCAGAGCAGCGAGGTCCGCGCGACGCGATACATCTCGGACGCGATGAAATGGAAATGCTCGAGATGCTCGAGCACGTCGAATCCGCACACCGTGTCGTATTCGCCGTCGGCGAACGGCAAGCGGTCCACCTGGTCGAGATTGAGCTTCGTGTCGCAGTCGCCGGCGATGTCGACCTCGTGGATGCGCCAGTCGCCGCCGAGATGTTTCTGCAGATGCCGCTGGCCGCCGCCGCCGATGTTGAGGACGGCGCGGCCCGGCAGGTCGCGCACCAGCGACGCGGCCCAGGCATTGCGCGAGTCACGGTCGTGATAACGCGGCGTCAGCGCGGTGTTGCGATGACGCTTGAACAAGGCGATCTGGTCTTCACTCATGAATGTGTCCTGTCAGGGGCCGGTGCGCTGCAGGGCCAGCTCGTTGCAGCCCCAGCTCGTCGTGCGTTTCGAATTGATGAGGCGGAAGCCGCGCGCGCCGAAGTAGCGCTCCAGCAGCTCGAAGGTGGCGACCTCGAACGGATAGCCGCCGATCCAGTCGACCGCGTCGTACTTCGCGCTCATGCCGCGCTCGCGCGCGTCGTCGAGCAGCGGGCGGATCGCGTCCATCGGCCGGCCGCGCAACGTGCAGCGCACGATCTGCGCCGCGTGGATCGCGCCGAACGTGGTTTTCATGAACAGCCAGCGCAGCGGCCGCGGCAGCTTGTTGTAGAACGCCTTGATCAGCCACCACAGGTGCGAGCGGGCCCCCTGGTCGTTGTAGATGGCGACGAACAGCTTGCCGTCCGCGGCCACGCGTTCGATCGCGTACTCGAAGCCCAGCCACATCGAGCCCGTGTGGTGCAGCACGCCCCAGCTGTACACGATGTCGAACGTGCCGAGCGAGCGCAGGTAGTCGGGGTCGAGCGCGGATCCCTGTTCGACGCGCCAGTTCCGGTCATCGGGAAAATACCGGCGCCGCAGCTCCTGCGTGCACGCCACCGACTGCGGATCGAAGTCGAGCGAGTGCACGGTCGCGCCGAGTCGGCGCGCCGCGAGACTGAACAGGCCGGATCCCGAGCCGATGTCGAGGAAGGTCTTGCCGCGCAGATCGTCGACGCGGAGCATCTCGCGCAACGACGCCTCGGCATCGGCGATCCGCTGGTCGTCGAGCTGCGTCAGGAAGCGCGTCCAGTTCGCACCGAAGCCGAACCGGTCGCCCGCGGCGATCTCGTCGACCGCGCTCATGGCCGCCGACCCGCGAAGACGATCTCGTTCCACAAGGGCATCACTGTCTCCGTTGAATAACGCGTGCGGACCGTCCGCGCGGCCCGCCCGAGCCGCGCCCGCTCGTCGGCGTCGCGAATCAGCCGGCCGATCGCCGTCGCGAGCGCCCCGACATCCTCGACCGGCACCAACAATCCATCGACGCCGTCGGTGATCATTTCCGACGGACCCGCCAGGCAGTCCGCGCTGATGACCGGCGCGCCTTCGGCCATCGCCTCCAGCACCACGTTCGGAAATCCCTCGAACCGCGACGGCGCGACGACGATGCCCGCGCGCGCCATCCAGCGCGCGATGTCGCGCTCGACGCCGCGGAACTCGACGCGATCGCCGAGACGCAACGAATTGCGCAAGGCCTGCAGCGCGGCGTGTTCGGGCCCTTCACCGACGATGACCAGCCGCCAGGGCGCCGGCGGATCGAGCCGCGCGAAGGCGCGCAGCAACAGGTCGAAACCCTTCTGTTTCCGCAGCCGGCCCACCGCGAGCAGCAACGGCTCGCGCGGCGATTCGTTCGCCGCCGACTCGCGCAGCGTGTTGGGAACCACCGCAACGTTCGCCACGCAGTGCTCGCGCACCCAGCCGGCCGCGGCCTCCGTCTGCGTGACGACGGCGGCGGCGCGCCGATACAGAATCCGTCGCAGCATGCGCAGCGGGCGCGAGATCGTGTCGTCGAGTTGCGGATGCGCGCGTTCCGACACCACGACGCGGATCGGCAGCCCGCGCGCCGCCAGCAAGGCGATCACGTTCGTCTCCGTGATGAAGCTGACCAACACGTCCGGCCGCGCCTGCCGCAGCCGCTCGCGCAGCCGCGCGACGCGTGCCAACAGGTTGCGGAGCGCGGCGAACGGCGGCGGGAAGAGCGGCACGTCGAAGTGCGTGCGGCGCACGCGCGCATCGAGCGCGAAGAAGTCGGCGACGCCCGCTCCCGTCCAGGTCGCGAGTTCGACGTCGGACCCGGCAGCAGCCCAGTGGTTGGCCATGACCGCGAGCTGGCGCTCGGCGCCGCCGCTCTCGAGGCTGGCGGAGAGGATGAAGACACGCCGCACGATCTCAGTCTGCCGCCCGCTGCCGCTCGAGCAACGCGATCGCGATGCCGAAGAACGCGCCGATGAAGCTCAGGTAGAACACCGTGCCCGACAGCGTGACGGAGGCGTACAGCACCAGGCAGCCGAACAGGATCGAGCGCAGCCCCGTCCCCGGCCGGCCGCGCAGCCGCCAGACGCGCAGCGTGAAGACCGCGAACACGGCATAGAACAGGCCCAGGCCGATCAACCCGGAGTTGTACAGGAGGTCGACGGGCGTCGAATGCGAGGTGATGCCGAACGGCACGCGGAACGCTTCGACGCCGTGGCCGAACACCGGGTTCTCGCGCCACAGGCGCAGACCTTCCTTCAGCCACATCGCGCGCTCGTCGAAACCTTGATAGCCCTGCTGGTCTTCGCGCGCGGCGAGCACCTTGAGACCGATCTCCAGGCGCGCGTAGCCGTACTTGAGACGGTCGATCACGAAATCGTTCGCCAGCACCAGGTACGTGAGGCCCACGAGGCCCGCCGCGATGTAGGCACCGAAACGCCCCACGAGCTTGAACAGGTCGCGCCGGTAGAACAGCGCGATGACGGCGATGCCGAGCAGGATGCCGAGCGAGGTCTTGATCGAGGTCGTCGCCGCGATGTGCAGCAGCAGCACCAGCGACATCATCAGCGGCACGAACTTCCGGCCCGTGTTCCAGGCGTACAGCAGCGTGAGGAACAGGCCGTGGAAATACATGGCCGCGTAGGCGTTGTACGAGAAATCCTCGGGGATCGACAGCGGGTATCCGGTGCGCGCCGCGTACGCCAGCGCGCACAGCCAGAACCCGGCCAGCGCGCCGACGATCGTCGAATGCAGGTCGTGCCAGCGGAACATCGACCCGTACATGACCATCAACACGACGAAATCGGCGCCCGGGAAGATCGTGTTGAGTCCCAGCACGGTGTCCGGCGTCCAGATCAGCGAGATCGTCAGGTACGTGAGGAACGCGAGATAGAGCACCGTCTCGCCGGTGACCAGCAGCAACGGCAGGCGGCATACCTGCACGACCAGCAGGAACAGCAACGCGATCAGCAGGCGCGACGAGGTGAACTCCTCGAAGAACGCGGTATTGGCGGTGACGGCGCAGGACAACGCCGCCGCGAACAGGAACGAATCCACCCGCCGCAGCGCCGGGCTCGACGCCAGGTCGACGCGAGGCAGTGTCCCCTGCCCGAGCCCTGCGGCGTTCACAACGTGACCTGCCCCGCGAACAGCTGGCGATACAGCTCGCGGAAATTCTTCAGGCGCACCGCGAGCCACTCGGTCTCCTTCTCATCGGCGACGATCGAGTGTTGCTCGACCCAGCGCAGGTAACGCTCCAGCGACTCGGGCGAGAACCGCGCGGCGAACGCCGGGTCGCGGACCGCGTCGAAGGCGCGCGCCAGCTCGCCGCTGTCGCGCACGGTGATGCACGCGGGATGATCCTTGTACGCCGGCAGTCCGAAGACGATCGCCGGCTTCTGGCGCAGCAGGGCCTGGAAGCCGACGCTGCCGGTCAGCGTGCTGACCACCGCGCTGCGATCGATCAATTCGAACGTGTCGAGGTCCATCGACGAGACCTGCGTGTTCGGCAACGCCGCGATCTGTTCGTAGTAGTCGGCCGGACGCACGGTGATGTCGAGCGGCAGCAGCCACATGCTCGGATGCTCGCGCACCAGCAGCTTCCAGCCCGGCGGCAGCAGGCCGGCGATCAGCCGCAGCGCCAGCCACTGCTGCGTGTAGAACAGGCCTTCCGGCAGCGACGAGCGCTCCGGCTGATAGTGCATGAAGAAGATGACGAACGGCCCGTCGGGCAACGTGCTGACGGCGACCTTCTCGTACGAACGCACGAGACGGCGCTTGAGCCCGATCGACGCCAGCCGGATCGGCAGACCCTTCAGGCTGCCGCCGAACAGCAGCGGCAGCTCGCGGCGCCACGACCACCACGTGTTCGATTCCGCGCCCTTGATGGAGCTCAGATCCATGCGCGATACGTAGTAGCCGCGCGCATCGCGTGCGCCGGCGACGCTCTCCACCTGCTCGCGCACCTGCGACTGCGTGTACGGCGTCAACGCGGCGGGCGGCGCGTCGGCGCGTTCGACCACGGTCTGCGCGTCGAGGCCGCGATAGAACCATGCGCGGTTGTTGATCGGCGTCCGTTCGAGGATGAACACGGGCAGCCCGAGCTCCTCGACGCAGCGCGCGAAGATCCACGCTTCCACTGAGTGCGGCGTGGAGCTCGCCACCAGGCGGTCGGGCCGCGTGGCGCGCAGGATGCGCACCGTGTTGTAGACCACCTTCTCGATCACCAACGTGCTGTTCAGCGCGGTGTCGAAATAGGAACGCATCGCGAGATAGAAGACGCGCGCGTCGGCGAGCACGGCCTTGAGGCAGCGGTCGTAGGCGGCCCAATCGTCGCCTTCGAGCGGCGCCTGCTCGACCTTCGTGAGCGATGCGTAAGTGAAGAGTCGCTGGCGGAACTTCTCGTCGCAAGGCGCGGCCCTCCGCGCCTCCGACTCCGGCGTCGTCAGGTACAGCAGGATGCCGCAGACGTCGTCGGTCAGGTATTCGCGGATGTCGGCGAGGTGTTCGTAGACACCGGGGATCAGGAACGTTCGACTCACTTGCGCATCTCGAGGATTCCCCAGTTCAGCAACATGCCGCCCGACAGCTGCAGGCGGTGCCCGTCGGCGAGCGTCGCGGTGTACGTGCCGAGGCCGCGACCGCCGGCCGGCAGGTCGACCGGGATCTCGAACGGATGGATGTCGAGCCCGCTGACCGCGGCGCCGATCCAGCGGCGCACCGACGCCAGCGAATACGTGTTGTACGAGTAGCGCATGCCCTGCGCCGACGAGGGCCGCGTGTGGTCTTCCACCTTCGAATACACGTCGACGTCGTGCTGCAGGTTGTACAGCGAGCTCGCGTAGATGCGGCCGCCCGGCTTGCAGATGCGCACCAGCTCGGCCAGCGCGCGCGCCGGCTCGTCGATCCACGACAACGTCTGCCAGCAGATCACGAGGTCGAACGAATCCGCGGGCAGGTCGAGTGCGTAGAGGTCGCCGACGACGCAGCGCGCGTTGATGCCCTGCGTCGCATCGCGCGCCATCGCGATCGCGTCCTCGTTGGCGTCGACCAGCGTGAACCCGGCGCCGGGATACACCTGCGCCAGGTGCCAGGTGGACCCGCCGCCACCGCAGGCGATGTCGGCGACGGTCCGCGGCGCGAGCTTCCGCTCCGCCATCAGGCGCTCGAGCAGCTTCTGCTGCTCGGTCTTGCGGGCGAGCGACGACTGGTAGTACTTCGCGCTCTGCTCCTTGTCGACCTTCAGGGCTTCCTTGTACGTCTCCATGGGCGCCTCAGTTGAACTTGCGGAACACCGGCTTGATGGCCGGGCCGACGAGATGTTTGTCGACGCCTTCGTCGAGCGCGCGCCGGTAGATGGCGAACGCCTTGTCGGCCGCCTGCTCCGTGAACGCGAGCTCGGCATCGCCGTGGCGATACGACAGCGCGATCCACGGCATCAGCACGCCGTGGCGGATCATCTCCTGCAGGAACAGCGTGCGCAGCGGCAGCGACGGCTTGCCGTCGGCGCCGAGCGTCGCGAAATACGGCGAGCAGGCGATGCCGCCGGCCTTGAAGCTGGCGTCGATGCCGTGCGCCGCAGCGCGGCGATTCAGCATCGCGACCAGCTTCGCGCCGTAATCCCAGAGATGCGCGACGACGTCGTTCCGCTGCATGAAGTCCATCGTGGCGACGAACGCGCCGAGCCCGGCCATCTCCGCGCCATGCGTGGTCGACAGCAGGAACACGCGCTCGCGCCCTTCGAACTCGATCGAGCCCAGCTCCATGATCTCGCGGCGACCTGCGACGCAGGACACGGAGAATCCGTTCGCCATCGCCTTGCCGAACGTGCACAGGTCGGGCGTCACGCCGTACAGATGCTGTGCACCCTTCATGTGCCAGCGGAAGCCGGTGATCATCTCGTCGAGGATGAACACGGCGCCGTGCTTGCGGCACAACGCCTCGACGCCCGGCAGGAAACCCGGCGCCGGTTCGTGCGTCGACGCGGGCTCGAGCACGACGCAGGCGTACTCGCCGCGATTCCGCTCGAGCAGCGCTTCGAGCGAGGCGAGATCGTTGTAGGCGAACATCTTCGTCTTCTCGATCGTCTCGGCGGGGATGCCGCGCGTGATCGGCGTCGAACCGATGAACCAGTCGTCGTACGAGAAGAATGGATGCTCGGCGCAACGCGCCACCAGCTCGCGGCCGGTGTACGCGCGCGCCAGCTTCACGGCCGCCGACACCGACGTCGAGCCGTTCTTCGTGAACTTCACCATGTCGACGGAATCGATGAGGCTGACGAAGGTCTCGGCGGCCTCGAGCTCGATCAGCGACGGCCGCGTGAGGTTGTTGCCGGCGCGGATCTGCCGCCACGCGGCCTGGTCGATCTCCTCCTCCGCGTAGCCCAGGTGCACGGCGCGCAGCGCCATGCCGTAGTCGAGGAACCGGTTGCCGTCCGCGTCGAACACGTAGGCGCCCGCGCCGCGCGCCAGGATCTGCGGCGCGTTGACGGGGTATTGATCGTGGCCGCGCGAATACGTGTGCGCGCCGCCGGGGATCACCTTCAGCAACCGGTCGCGGTAGTTCATGCGTTCTTTCCCGACAGTTCCTCGAGGCGGTACAGCGTCTGCAGGATGCCGTGATCGTCCTTCAGCGAGTTCGGATACAGCGAACGGTCGCGCTGTTTCACCGCGTTGACGAAGGTGCCGAGCTCGGCGATGTATGGCTCCTCGGGATTGATGTAGTTGCTCTCGACCGTGCCGGAGCTCCACTCGTGGCGCACCCACTCCTTGTTCTGCAGGTTGCAGTAGCGCACGCAGCGCTCCTCGCCGCTGAACACGATCTGCCCCTCGCTGCCGAGCACGCGGAACTCGCGCGTCGCCTTCGGGCGCGAGACCACTTCGACCGTGAGGTTGGCCAGCATGTTGCCGGGGTAACGCAGCAGGCAGTGGTAGACGTCGTCGATGTCCGCGTTGATGTCGGTGACCTTGGCGCGCGAGCAGGCCAGCGGCTCCGCGTCACCGAAGATGTCGTTCAGCCAGGTGAGTTCGAACGGCACGATCTCGCGGCACGCGCCCGTGTCGCGGTTCGACACGTAGAAGTCCTCGACCTTCTCCCAGGGATGCCAGTCGGGCAGGTACTGGCCGGTGGTGTAGTTGAAGTTGAGCGGCTTGCCGATGGCGCCGGCGCGGATCAGCTCCTTCACCTTCTTCGGGCCGGGGTAGTAACGCATCGTGCAGGACGGCGCGACCAGGATGTCCGTCTTCAGCGAGCGTTCGTAGAGCGCCAGGAACTTGTCGGCGTCGACCACCGAGGCCTCCACGAAACACGGCTTGCCGAGCGCGAAGCTCTTGTCCGCGTACAGGAAGTGATACTGCGGCGGCGTGGAGATGACCAGCGCGTCCGGCTTGTGCTCGGCGATCGCCGTGTCGAAATCCGCGAACGTGCGCACGCCGCTCTTCTGTTCCGCTTCGGCGCGGCGGTCGGCGCGCAGATCGAAGCCGGCGACATCCTTGTAGTCCATCGCCAGCAGGTTGCGCACGCGGCGCTTGCCCATCGAACCGAGACCAACGACCAGGAATCTCAAGACAACCTCCATTCGTGTTTCATCACGGCCTCGACGCACAGAAAATCGTGGATGTCGTCGATTTCGTAGTTCTGGTAACGCTTGATCGCAAACGCCATGCAGCGCTTCGCGTAGAACGTGTTCTCGGCGAGCAACGTCGCGGTCTTGGCGATGTACGCCACGCCGTAGGGGAAATACGCCGGCGCGTTGTCCTGCCGGCGCGTCGTCATCGCGAGCTCGGGC
>Ga0335075_10000878_pt1 | contig 51066 bp, 38 predicted proteins | sample Lox_Sample_24_FD_206723 | JGI IMG/M metagenome (GOLD analysis project Ga0335075, IMG submission 206723) | Soil microbial communities from Loxahatchee National Wildlife Refuge, Florida, United States - Lox_Sample_2.4 | ecosystem: Environmental > Terrestrial > Soil > Wetlands | place: USA... | reverse complement strand
CGCGCAGAAGCTGCTGCCGCGCTGGCAGCGGGTCGTGAATGCCGAGGACGATGCGCTCGGCTTCGCCATCGGCAAGCTCTATGTGGAGAAGGAGTTCCCGCCCTCCTCCAAGGCGCAGGTGCTCGCCATCCTGCACAACATCCGGGCGGCGCTGAAGAGCGATCTGGCAACCCTTCCCTGGATGACGCCGGCGACCCGCCAGGCGGCGGTCGCCAAGCTCGACATGATGGGCGAGCGCATCGGCTATCCCGACAAGTGGCGCGATTACTCCACGCTGCGCATCGACCGCGGACCCTACGTGCTCAACGTGATGCGCGCCAATGAGTTCGAGCAGCAACGCGAACTGAACAAGATCGGCAAGCCGGTGGACCGCGACGAGTGGTTCATGACGCCGCAGACGGTGAACGCCTACTACGATCCGTCCATGAACAACATCAACTTCCCGGCCGGCATCCTGCAGCCACCCTTCTTCGATCCGCAGGCGCCGGCGGCGGTCAATTACGGCGCCATGGGCTGGGTCATGGGCCACGAGATGACCCACGGCTTCGACGATCAGGGGGCGCAGTTCGACGGTCACGGCAACCTGAAGAACTGGTGGACGCCGGAAGATGCGAAGCGCTTCCATGCGGCGACGTCCTGCATCTCGGACCAGTTCTCGCGCTACACGGTGGATGGCAACCTGCACGTGCAGGGAAAGCTCGTCACCGGCGAGGAGACCGCCGACCTCGGCGGCATGATGCTGGCCTGGCGCGCCTTCCATGCCTCCGGCGCCTACAAGACGGCGAAGACCGTCGACGGTTTGACGCCGGACCAGCAATTCTTCCTCGGCGGAGCGCACATCTGGGCCGCCAACATCCGGCCGGCAGAAGCCCGTCGCCGTGTGACGATCGACCCGCACGCGCCGGCCGTCTACCGCGTCAACGGCACCGTCGCGAACCTGCCGCAGTTTCAGGAGGCGTTTCACGTCCCCGCCGGCAGCCCGATGGTGAACGCACACCGTTGCGTGATCTGGTAAGGGACCTTTTGGGGTGACGGCCGGGCACTTCCCGGCCGTCACTCAGCGGTTGACGACCGCGATACAGAAGCCGTCGTAGCCTTTCACGCCGACTGTCTGGATGGACGTTGCCGAGACACGCGCCTCGGCTGCAAGCTCTTCGTACAGTTGGCGCACGGCACGGACATTTGGGTCGCGAGTACGCGCGTCGATGATCTCGCCTTCGCGCACCACGTTGTCGAACACCATCATGCTTCCCGGCCGCGACAGCTCGAGACAGCCGCGGAAGTAGCCGGGATAGTCGTCCTTGTTGGCGTCGATGAAGAAGAAGTCGAAGGGGCCCGTGAGCGTGGGCAGCAGCTCCAGCCCCGCTCCCACGCGCACGTCCGTCACCGCCGCCAGTCCGGCGCGTGCCAGGTTGGCGCGGGCGACGTCCGCATGCTTGGAACTATATTCCAGGGTGATGAGCTGCCCGTCCGACGGCAGCGCCCGCGCCAGCCAGATGGCGCTGTAGCCCCCCAAAGTGCCTATCTCCAGGATGCGCCGCGCTCGCATGGCTTTGGCCAGCAGGTGGAGCTGCTTGCCCTGCGGCGCGCTGACCGCGATCTCCGGCAGCCCCGCCTCGCGGCTCGCCTCGAGGGCGGCGGCGAGCGCGGCGTCAGGCCGCACGATGAGGTGATTCAGGTAGTCGTCGACGGCGTTCCAGGTCTTTTGGCTCATTCCCTTAGTCTAAGCCATCGACCCGGCGGCCGCTGGCTGGGCGGGATGGAGCTCATCGAGTACCACCAGGGTGCGCCGCGCGCTCTCCCGCCAGGTGAACGCCTGCGCCCGCGCCAGGCCCAGCCGGCGCATCTCGGCGCGCCGTTCCGCTGAGCCCTCGACCTCGAGCAGTGCCCGGCTGATGTCCTCTTCGTCATAAGGGTCGATCAGTCGCGCCGCGGCGCCCGCCACCTCGGGGGCCGCGCAGGTCTTCGGTACGATGGCGGGGCAGCCGGTCGCCAGAGCCTCGAGGATGGGCAGGCCGAAGCTGTCGCAGAGCTTCGTCAGCACGAAGAACGTGGCGGCCTGATAAGCCAGATGCATTTCGCCGTTCGGCACGAAGCCGATGAAGCGGATGTCCTTCAGGTCCGCGTCGGTGAAGCCGCGTGCCCGCAGGTATTCCGCGATGCGGTGGCCCGCGATCACCAGCGGCAGCCGCCCCCCGCGCTTGCGATAGTGGCGATAGGCCCTGATCAGGCGCTCGTTGTTGCCCCCTGGGTAGGGGGGCGCGCCCGCGAGACCCGTGTGATACGCGCGTGTTGCGGTCAGGATGAAAGATTCGGGCAGGTCGTGGCGCGCACGAAAATCGCGCACGCCCTGCGGGTCGGATTCCGGCACGAAGTTGGGACTGACCGCCGCATGGATGACCACCGCCTTGTCGGCCCGGACCACGCCGTGGCGCACCAGGGAATCCAGGGTGAACTGCGAGATCACGAGCAGCCGCCGGGCCTTGCGGCAGTAGAGCGGCAGCAGCAGACGGATGTAGAGGTTGTCCCACCAGGAGTAGTTCTGCGGATTGAGATACCAGTCGGAATCCTGCAGCACGAATGCGCACGGACGCCGCGTGGCGAACGGAATCGAGAACTTCGGATTGAAGATCAAATCGACGCCGAAGCGGCGCGCCGCGGCCGGCACCGACACCTGATCCCACCAGAGGTTGCCCCGTCCCGGCAGAACGTGTGTCTGCGCATTGGGCAGATCGCGAAAGAGATCGCGATGCTTGTCAGTGCGCAGCCAGATGACGTAACGGCTGTGGCCGTCGAGCGCCACCATGCTGCGCAGCAGGTTGATGCAATAGAAACCGAGGCCGTCCTCCTGATCGAGCACCCGCCCCATGACCCCGATCGTTCGGGGGCGCGACGGCCTTGCACTGCGTGCGACGGGATTGAGCGTGCTCACGAGCGGAACGCGGCAAGCTTCGTTCCCGGTGCCGGTGGTCCCCCCCAAAAGCAGTCGTCCTGGAGGCGCTTGCGCCGAAGCTTGCCGGCCGCCCGCCGCGCCCCGAGACAGCTCTCTGCGCCGCGCTGTTGGCGAGAGCTCAAGCGCCCATCGACACGCCGAGAGTCAACGCGACGGCGTGCAGCAAGACGATCCCGTCGCCTCCGCCTGCCCGGCGAGCCCTGCATCCTGCCCGTAGACCGTGCTCGCGCCCGTGGTGAGAAAGGTTTCCCACTGCACACCCTGCGGGTCGCGGATCCACCTCTTCTCGCTCTGCGCATAGCAGCAAGTGGTGGCACCCTCTTCGAACACCGGCCCCTGCGCCCGCTTCAGGCGCTCGTAGACTTCTTCGAGCTCGGATCGCGACTCGACCTGAATGCCGAGATGCTGCAGCCCCTGCTTCGCACCACGCCGGCTGATCGCGAAGTTCACGCGCGGATCCTCGAGCATCCATTTCGCGTAGTCGGGTTTGATCACCGCCGGCGTCGAGGCAAATATTTCCGAGTAGAAGCGGACCGACGCCTCTATGTCTTCGACGGCGACATGGATATGAAAGCGTTTCATGCTGACTTCCTCTTCTGAGGTGCCGGCGCCACAGGCTGGCAGTTGGGACCGCATGCTTTTTCGGCCAGCGTGCAGCAGTTCTGGGTGAGAAAGGACAGGAGCGCGCTCATGCGCGCGAAATTGGGGCTGTAGAAGAGATTCCGCCCTTCCCGGCGGCTGACGACGAGCTCCGCGCTCGCGAGCTCCTTCAGGTGGAAGGACAGCGTGGGCGCCGGAATATCGAGCCGCTCCGCCAGCGCCGAGGGCGTGTAGCCGTCGGGGCCGCGCTGCACCAGCAGGCGAAAGACCGCCAGACGGGCTTCCGACGCGAGCGCACCCAAGGCCTGCACGGCGTCTAGCGATTTCATAATTCCAATTATATAGAAGTATATACCGAATGCAACCCGTCGCCCCCTGCTGTCGATCGTCCGTACTCGCGCTGGATTGCCGAGACGCTGCGACTCGCTCGCCCTGGCTCTGATTGTCGTGATTGGTGGGTGCAATAAGTCGTCAGGCGCGACGGCGGCACGCGCGCCGCCGCCGCGAATGTCAGAATCAACGCACGATGCCAGCCGCAAACCAGGGGTTGGATCCTATGGTGGCGCGGATCAGCAGTACCGGATCGACGCAGGAATTGGGCGGCAGCGGCGAGAGAGTGTCGTCGATCGAGAAATCGCCGTCGACGTCCAGAGCGACCCCGGCCGCGCTGGAACTGGACGCCGTGGCAGTCGCCGCAGGCCCGCAGAAAAGCGTCGCGAACACACTCAGACCGGCGGCGGTGCCGATGCCGTTGCCACCCGCGAGCAGAAGTCCAGTCCCGTGCACCCGGATGTGCCCATAGGTGTCGACCTTCGCATCGAGATCGCGGATCACCCAGATTTGTCCCGGAGGCGAGACTCCGCGAACAATGTTCGCGCTGGCGGTCGTGGTGCCGCCGGATACCGTGACATTGGAGACAGGGTCGACACCGATACCACCCTTGAATTGCACGAGGTCAGCTTCACGGTCGTTCGCCAGAGCGGCGGCAGGGATGATCGCGGCGAGCGCAGCCACGCCCGTGAGCAGCAGCGCAAGCTTCAGCATAGCTTTCATGATAGGTTCTCCCGAGCAACAGGAACTGAGACCGAAGTTTCTTCCGACTTTGGCGCTTTCCCCGGCGCGGACCTTCGTTTTGATCGGACAGCGAACCTCCCGGCCAGGGTGCCGGATAGGTAGTCCCCGCCGACACAGCCGCGGTTCTTTATTACTCAGAAATATTTGGTGCCGGCGACTTAAGATAGACAACAGTTAAGTGGAGATACGGGCATGGCAAAACTCGTCTTTGGGTTGAACCAGTCTCTTGACGGTTACATTGACCACCAGAACCTCGGACCGCCAGACCCGGTGCTGTTTCGTCACTTCATAGGGCAAGTGCGCGACTCGGCGGGCATGGTGCATGGCCGCCGCATGTACGAAGTCATGCGTTATTGGGACGAAGACCAATCAGATTGGGGTGAGCTGCAACGCGAATACGCGATGGTCTGGCGCAAACAACCAAAGTGGGTGGTATCGCGCTCTCTGCGCTCGGTAGGCCCTAACGCCACACTCATCGCCGATGACATTGAAGGCGCAATCCGCGGTCTGAAAGCTCGGCTTGGCGGTGAGATAGAAGTCGCCGGTCCGGAACTGGCGGCGAGCCTGACCGCGCTTGGCCTCATTGACGAATATCAACTTTACCTGATACCCGTCGTGGCGGGCCGGGGCAAGCCTTTCTTCGCCGGGCCGCCTCCCCCGCTACGCCTCGTGGCCAACGATCTGATTACCGCGAATGTAATCAGGCTGACCTACGCTCCCGCTTGATGGCGGTTCCGGCATGACGGTGCACCGAGGCGTTGCTCCCTGCCGGCGCCATGCTTCGTCCCCGAGCTCGCGCACATCCTGGGCGCCGCGGTTCCGGTGGTAGGCAAGGTCGCTCAGTCACTCGTGTACCAGCGACCCGGACGCCAGCAATTCAATCAATCGGCATGCCCGGCGGCACCACCGCCGGCTTCGCCGGCACAAACTTCGCCGGGTCGCGGAAGAACGCATCGATCCGCGCCACCTCCATCGCGTGCAGCGCCCGGTCCTCCACGTCCGTGCCCGCATTCTGCGTGAGCTTCGCCCTGAGCTGTGTCAGCTCGTACCGCACAATCGACTTCGTTTCCGCTGAGTCGCCCTTGTCGGCTGCCAGCCCCAGCAGAGCCTCCAGAATCCTGTTGTCCACGGCGCGCTTGACTTCCAGCTCGAGCCCCGAAGCGTCTGCCGGGACCTTGGTCGAAGTCAGAGTCGCTTCAATCACGTCCTGCAGCGAGGGCTCCGCGGGCTCCTGCGCGTGATACTGCACCAGCCGGTTGGCTCGCTCCGAATTGAACAGCAGCTCCAGGGTCATATCCGCGGCCGAATCCGCCGCCGCAATCGGATCGAAAGTCACGCCGGTGCGGGAAGGGAAATCCTCTTCCGTCCGCGGCAGTCCCGGCGGACGCGGCGGCAGCAATTGCAGGATTGCCTGCGGCAGGGTCAGCACCGTCGGTGAAACCGTCTTCAACACAGAAGCCAGAGCATGCCGCTGATCCACCGGATCCACAATCTCCGGCAGCATCTGCCCGTCACCCCGTACGTTGTAGCGATAGTCCAGCCCGCCAATCTCCTTGGCAGCTGCCACCGTCTGGTACCGATGGAACAAATATAGCGGCACCAGAACGTCTTCCAGTTGCGCCAGCGGCGTGTCTTCGCGGATATTGTCTACCCCGAAACGCTGCATCGCCGCCGACCGCACCGTCAGTACCCGGTCCAGCTCCGTCGCCGGATCGGTTCCGTTATCCCACAGATGCGAATGCGGATGCGCCGACCCGGGCGGCCGCGAGTCCGCGTCGCTAATGAACACCAGCCCGCGCTTTTGCGAGTCACGCAGAATCGCCGCCAACGCGGCTTCGTCCTCATAGGGCTTACCGGCCTTGTCGAACTCGCGATACCCGTAGTCGATCGTCACCTTGTCCCAGATTCCGATTCCCGCAGGGTAAGCGTCGCTCACATCCGGCACGCCGTTTGGTCCCACCGTCACCCACGGCGCCGGATAATCCATCACCGACACGGTCTCGTCGGGAGGCACCGGATAGCTGCTTGCCGCAAAGTTATGCGCCAGTCCCAGCGTGTGCCCGGTTTCGTGCGCGGCCAGTTGGCGCAGCCGCTCCAGCACCATTTGCAGCGGCGTATTATCTGCCTCATCCGCAGCGGGCTTGCCGTTCCGATAGGGAGCCAACAGCGCCTCGGCGATCAGGTAATCCTGTCGCCCGCGCAGCGAGCCAAGCGTCACGTTCCCCTTGAGAATCTCCCCAGTTCGCGGATCGATCACCGAGGCCCCGTAGCTCCATCCCCGGGTGTAGCGGTTGACCCACTGGATGATGTTGTAGCGCACATCCATGGGATCCGCGCCCTTCGGCAGTACGCTGACCCGGAACGTCCCCGGCGCCCATCCCGCTGCCTGGAACGCCTGGTCCCACCAGCTTGCCCCTTCCACCAGTGCCTGGCGAATCGGCTCCGGCGCTCCACGGTCCACGTAGTACTGCAGTGGCGTCACGGCCTGGCAGCTCGTCACGCAATTGGGGTCCTTTTTGATGAGCCGATGCCGCCTGATGAAACTCTGTGCCACCGGCTCACCCAGCGGCGCGTCGTAGTCCCGATAGGTAAAGTCGAAGTACCCCGAGTCCGGTGAAAACCGTCGCGGCGTGTATCCCGGGGGCGGCAACGCCACGAACATCTGCCGCTCCCGAATCGTCATCGCCCGCGGGCTCGGCGTCACGTCTCGGACAATCTCTCCGGGCGGGCTCAGCTGCTGCGGACCCTCTACAAAGGTCAGCTCCGCCTCCACAACGCTGTTCTCCGGGAATGCCTTCGTATCCGCGGGTACGATCGTCGACAGCGCAGGATCCACGTGATACACGCCCTGGTTCCCCTGCGCCAACGCCTCGGCAATCTCGTGCGCGTCGCTCAAGAAGAAATCCGTCGCATCCACCAACACCGTGCCGCGCGAATCGGATGCCACGACGCGAAACCCGGCCAGTACCGACTCCGGAAACGACTCCGTGACACTCGCCTGCTCCGATGCGCTTGCCGATGAGCTGCGAAACGCAAGGTTTGGCTCCACCAGCAGCACCTTCGGTCCGGTCCGCTCAAAGCGCACGATGTCGCCCGCGGAAATCTGCCCGCGGTCCAGTCCGTACTCGCCCAGGGCGCTCGTCCCCACGCTCCAAGGCGTCGAATGCGTGTAGATGTAGTCCGGACTTCGCGTACGCTCCGCGTTTGCGCTCATGGGGATTTCAAGGAAGACATGCCCCGTCGTCGCGTCCCAGTCGAGCGCAATCAACCCCGCTCTGTGCTGCATGCCAGCGGTTGCCGCGGCAATTGACTTCGGGGTGGAAGCCTCGTGCGGCGCCTTTCCGGAGCCATACGCAAAGGCGGGTAGCGATACGAGGGCCAGGCCGAGCAGAATTCCACGCGTGCGTTGCATCATTGCTCCTTTTTAGCACGCGTCCAGATCGCGCACCAGTTGCGGCAGGTGCCGTGCGGTAGACTGCCCTCGACGTCCGGCGAGTGGCCGCTCCGTGACTCGCTATTGCGAATCGGGCTTGGGGCGTTGGATGGGGTCTATAGCGAAATCGAGATCCATCGCGCTATCAAAGCATCAGCCTCGCTGAGAGAGGCCGCGAGCGCATTTGGCAACCTTCCCGCACGTCCTGCGAGCCGATGCCCATGCCGGACTTTTGCCGTCTCTACGGCGAGCGCATCCAAGAAGCAGCCTGCGTCGAAGGTCGCCTAGCAGGTTTTTGACGTACATACGGGCTCGCTTCTCCGTCTTCGCATTCGAAGGGTACCGCTATTGCGAATGGGACTCGCCGCTTTGGATGCGGTTTACACCGAGATCGATATGGCATCCATCGCGCTCTCAAAGCATCTGCCTCCCTGAGTGTGATGAGACGAAGAAGTCGCGCCGCTGGTGCGACAAGTCGTCCAATACAGTCCCGATGTGTTCGACGCTGTGTGGAGACGTCCATAGCGACGCCCATCGCGGACGTCAGATGTTGCAAATCATCGGCAGATAGCAAAAGGCCCCGGCATAATGCCGAGGCCAGTCGCCGATCGGGCACATACCCCAATCCATGTCCATCGATCGGGCACAACCCCCAATCCAGGGCGCATTATGCAATTGACCTACAAGCAACGCAATGTCACGACCCGCGCAGCGCCGATTGGCCTGGAGACCGTGACCGGAGATAAACCGCGGTGATAGCTCGTTATCGACAGGTGGCAACGCATGTATGCGGTACCACCAACGTCTACGCGGACCTCGGCTATCGTGCCCCGGAGAGCATGCGCGTGAGGGCAGAGCTCGTCAGCAGAATCGCGGACCTCCTGGCTGAAAAGGGCATGATGGAACCCGAAGCTGCAAACTTGCTTAGCATCCCGGAACCGAAGCTTTACAAGATGCTCCGCGGTCAATTCCGAAGCGTCTCCCTGCACAAGCTGACGAAGTGCCTGACTCAGCTAGGACAGGAAGCGCGCACCATCGTGCGGCCAAAAAGTGATAAAACCCTGGTTTGACGATGCATTGTTCGCGCCGTACAGTGGTCGAAAGGCGATCCGCCGCTCCATAAGTGGAGCGCGCGCGTATCGAGAAGGAAGTTGTGAGATGCGGCCGCCAGCTTTAGGGCTTGCTCTTATATTCGCAGGTATTACAACAGCATGCACTCGGGGCGAGTCCGTTGCGATTACTTCCAACGGCAACGACGTCACTCTGCGAGTACGTAGTAGTGGCGATCAAATCGTTTATATGGCCGTCGGCGCCATAGTACAACACTATGGTTATGTTATTACATACGAAGCTCCTGTCGTGAGCGGGATCACACCACCCTGGGAAACTACGTTTTCGATGCAGCTTCGGCCGGCCCCGTGCGGCATTACGTCCCTCCCGATCGAGGAAATGATGTCTCCGGACAAGATGGCCTCAACCCTTCAAAAACTCGTGGAGCTGCGCGGGGGCCACTTTCGCGTGGAGAAGGAAACAAGCGGCAGGCTTGGCTCCATAATTCATGTTATCCCCACCGAGGTGCGTGATACCGGAAACTGGCGAGGAGCCTCCCCCCTCGATGCACGCATTTCTTTTCCTGCGGAGCCGCGAACGGAAGACGAACTTCTTGCTACGATTGTACATGCCGTCTCCCAAGCCACCCATCTCCGGGTGGAATTTATGATCGGTAGTAACATCAAGACTGGCGGTCATGTCATTCGAGATTTGCATCCCTTCAAGTTCAATTTTGGCGCGACTGATGAGACTGCGCGGAAAGTGCTGACGCGCATGCTCAAAGCGAACCATCAGCAGGTACAGACCTGGTCACTATGGCGCAGCCCAGCTGAAATGCGGTACACGTTGTACATTGAGAATGTGCCCTTGTTACTTTGCGGGTGAGATCCAGCCGAACTCGTGGCAAGACGAACGAAGGGGAGCATCCCTATTGAGGCAAGCTCCGGCAACATCTTTGCGGACGTCGGGCTTCCGGATGCGGCAGAAGTCGATACAAAGGTGCGCCCCTCGCGGTGAAGATTAACGCGCTGATTGCCGCTCAGCGGCTCAACGAAGTGATGGCCGCTACACAGTTGGAGGTGCTCTCCCATCTTCATACGAGCCGCCGGAATCCGCCATTCCGGCCCTCCAGATCGAACTCGGACCATTCCGCGCCTCGGAGCTCGCCGGGACGAACGAAGACGAGCGGCGCGAGTTTCAGCGCGAAAGCAGTTATGGTCTGGCCAGAGTAGCCATCTATCGCCTGGGAGGAGTTCACCAACCCGCGCCGCTCGGTGACGAATGCGAAGTTGCGCGACTTGACCGGCGCCAGAGCGTTTTTGAGGTCCGCGGCGATGTCGTGCTGAGCGCGCCGGGTGGCCACTGCATAACGGTGTCGCAGGACAGGGGAAATCAGGCTAGGGTCGGAATCGAACCGGCGTAGACGGCTTTGCAGGCCGCTGCATGACCACTCTGCCACCTAGCCATCAAATGCGAAGGAGCCCCAGGCTGGCCAGCGGGGCTTCGGAGCGAGGCTCGCAGCCGGGAATTTTGTACTGAATCCGGGCTGCTGGCAATGCCCGGCGCTCATGGGCCCTGAACCTTCCTTCCCGTGCGCAGCTCTCACCGGCATTGCGGTTACCATCCTGGCATGATCACCCGGATCAGAACCCGGAAGCTGCTCCTGTGGCTGCTGTGCGCGCTATCGCCTTTTGCGATGCCGGCGCATGCGTCGCGCGTGCGCACTGTCCAGGTGACGCGGGACGGCGGGCGTTTTCTGATCAACATGCATCTGGGCATCGATGCGCCCCCGCCAGCCGTTTTCCGGGCGTTGCAGGACTACGACGACTTGGCGCGCAATAATCCCGACCTGCGCTCGGCGCGCGTCGAGCGGACCCGAGTGCCAGGCCGCGTGCGACTCTTCACGACGATTCACACCTGCGTCCTGATCTTCTGCAAGACGATGCACCAGGAACAGATCATGACTGCAACCGCCAGTGCGGACGGCGGCGCGCTGGATGCGGAGCTGGTACCCGGCGGCGGGGATTTCAAAAGCGGTCACGGCCTGTGGATCGTCAAACCCTGTCCGACCGCGAGGGCCATGTCTTGCGTTGACATTCAGATCGAACTGGTTCCGGCCTTCTGGGTCCCGCCGGTGATCGGCCCGTGGGTGATCCGCGCCAAGATGAACGAGGAAGCGCGTCGCACCGCGGCCGGTCTCGAGAAGACGGCGCGGCGCTTCATCCGCTAGCGCGCTCACGGGCTCGTGCCGGTCCTCACGAACTTCAGGTGCACGATGACCGTGCCCAGAGCGGCTGGTTGAGGTAGTCGCAATAGTGATCGGCCCAGAGTTGCGAGCCGACCATGTAGAACACGCTGGATGTAACCTATTTTCCGTCGACCCATGCCTCGTGAAGAATGTACGCGCGCAAGAGTCCTGGCGCGGCGATGCCACCGAGATCCTCGAGCCGCCCGCCGGCCGTGAGTTGGAAATTCTGCGGCTGATGGCGAGCGGCCCACCGCAATCGCAAGACCGTGGACGTAACCCCTAAGTCCCGGATACCTCCAAGTTCGCTCCGACGTCATATCCTCCTTTTTGGACGGCGCCGCTGGAGAAGGTGAGCTCGATGACCTTGCCCGCCTCGACTTTGCGCCAGTGGTGCAGTCCGCGGGCGGGCTCGGCGTGCCACCCTGGCGTCTGACCCACGACGTCGTCAATGCGAGCGAGTAACGCCTGCGGCGGCAAGCTGGTCTCGATCCGAGTGCGGATCCGCCACTGCTGCGCACCGCCCAGGGAGAAGATGGACTCGAACCGCGCCCCCTTGGGCCATGCGACATGACTCAGGTCGGGGATGTACTTGTCGGCCATCGCGCCGCGAACGAAGCCCGCGCCGGGATCGGGCTCCCAGGCGTATTCCATCCTCATGGCCACCGTGCGCGCGGTGTCGAGACCCTTGAGTTTGGCGACGATGTGCAGGGCTGCCGCCATGCCGGTGGTGAGGCCCGCCGAGGTAACCGTCTTACCGTTGTCCACCCACCTGACATCGTCGCGGACCTGAATCTTCGGATAGGTTGCGGCGAGATCGTGGATGGACTCGACGAACGTCGTCGCCTGCTGCCCGTCGAGCAGGTCGGTGGCGGCCAGAATGTACGTGCCCGTGCATACTGAAAGCACCTGGCGCGCACTCACGGACCGCTGTCGGATGAAGGCGATCAAATTCCGGTCGTGCTGGGGACGGTCGACGTCGCCTCCAGGCACCACCAGCACGTCGAACCGCGGCGCATTCGCGAATGAATAGTCCGGGATGACCTTCAGGCCCATTCCCGTCACCGCCTTGCCGTCCGCGGAAACCGTGGCCACACTGAAGCCGGCCTGGGCGAAGACCTCATAGGGGCCCGCATAGTCGACGGGCTCAACCCCGTTGAAGAGCACGATGCCGACGCGGATCACGGGTTGGGAGTGCGGCAGATGTGCGGCTTGGGCGACCGGCGCGCACATGGCCAGCAGCGGGATGGCGCAGAGCGCCGCCAGAAACAGGAATGGTTTGCGGGGCATGATCGTCCTCACCGGGGCCGGGGATCCGCGCAAATCCTACGGGCCGCCCCGGTCGTCACGCCGGACGAGGACACGACCGAATCGGACTTGCGTCCGGGCCGCCGACATTGCCAAGCTGCAAACGCAATAGCGGCTGACGCCGCGGTCTTCGACGAGCGACCCGATGCGCACTCTCACGATCGGCCTGGTCGGGTTCGATCAGGTCATGGCCCTGGACCTCGCCGGGCCCGCCGATACCTTCCAGCTGGCGAACGATTCGCTGGGGGGCGACTCGCCCGCCTATCGGGCGCTCGTCATCAGCGCCGGCGGGCGCAGTTTTGCCACCGAATCGCGGCTCAGGATCGCCGCCGATACCAGCTTCGATGATGCTCCCGAGCTCGACACCATCATCGTGCCAGGCGGCGCGAGCTTGCGGCTCGACCCGGAAGTGGTCGCGCCCGTCGCCAGCTTCCTTCGCAGCCGCGCGGGTCGCACTCGCAGGATGGTGTCGGTCTGTACCGGCATCTATGCGTATGGGGCCGCCGGTCTCCTCAACGGCAAACAGGCTACGACCCACTGGAATCATTCGCAGGATGTCGCCCGCCGATTTCCCGAGGTGCGGCTCGACTGCGATTCGCTGTACGTCCGTGACGGCAACTACTACTCCTCGGCGGGTATCACGGCCGGCATCGACCTGGCCCTCGCGCTGGTGGCGGAGGATTTCGGCGAGCGCGCCGCATTGCGGGTGGCCCGTCAGCTCGTCGTCTACCTGAAGAGAGCCGGTGGCCAGGCGCAGTTCTCGGAGCCGCTGCAATTCCAGATGCGCGCGCTCGACCGTTTCCAGGACCTCTCGCAGTGGATGCTCGGCCACCTGGATGGCGATCTGTCCGTCGAGGCGCTGGCGGAACGCGTGGGCCTCGGACCCCGGCATTTCAGCCGGGAGTTTCGCGCGACGTTCGGGTTGCCTCCGGCTGCCTACGTCGAGCGCCTGCGTCTGGATGAGGCGCGCCGGCGCTTGCTCGGTCAGGTCCGTTCCATCGACAGCGTGGCACGAGCCGTAGGTTTTGCGAGCGCGGATGGCTTTCGCCGAGCTTTCGCGCGTACTTTCGGCCTGCCCCCGCAGGAATTCCGGCGGCGATTTCAGATGCGCGCGCAATGAGCGTGGGCTGGCGCACCTCACCCGGTGCGCCGCCCCGGCGGTGCACGCGGTCGCAGGTAAGCCGGGGCGGGGCCCTGAGCGGGCATGGCGGATGCGGAATCGGACCCGGAGTGCCCGCGCAGGAGCAGAGCCCGTCATGCAGAACCCCACGACCCGTTATCCGCAGCCGCCCTTCAAGCCGCAGGATCAGCCCTGGCCCGGCCTCGCCCGGGACATGCACCCGAAGCCCGATCACGGCGAGTCGAGTTATGTCGGCTCCGGCCGGCTGAAGGGGCGCAAGGCACTCATCACCGGCGGTGATTCCGGAATGGGCCGGGCGGCGGCGATCGCCTTCGCGCGCGAAGGTGCCGACGTTGCGATCAACTATTTCCCGACCGAGGAGCCGGATGCGCGCGAGGTGATCGAGCTGATGAGACAGGCCGGGCGCAATGCCGTGAGTCTCCCGGGCGACATTCGCGACGAAGCGTTCTGCCGCAGGCTGGTGGACGAGGCGGTGCGCAAGCTCGGCGGCCTGGACATCCTGGTATCCAACGCCGCGCGGCAGCAGGCGCACGCCTCTCTCGAGGATCTCACCACGGAAGACTTCGACGCGACCATCAAGACCAACGTGTACGCACCGTTCTGGATCATCAAGGCCGCCCTGCCCCACCTGAAGCCCGGGTCCTGCATCATCGGCACCACCTCCGAGCAGGCCTATGACCCCTCGCCCGAGCTCTACGACTACGCCCAGACCAAGGCGGCCACGATGAGCTACGTGAAGTCGCTCGCCAAGCAGCTGGGCCCGAAGGGAATCCGCGTGAACGGTGTGGCCCCCGGTCCCATTTGGACGCCGCTTCAGGTCAGCGGCGGCTCGTCGCCGCAGAAATACCAGCACTTCGGCAGCAAAACGGCGCTGGGGCGCCCCGGCCAGCCGGCGGAGCTCGCCTCCATCTACGTGCAGCTCGCGGCGGAGGACGCCAGCTTCGCCACGGGCAATATCTACGGCGCCGGCGGGGGAAACGGCCAGCCCTAGCCGGCTGTCCACGAAGCCTCACATCGAGCAGAATTGCCGCCTGGCCGCGGCCAAAACTTGACCGTTTGGGTTTGCGTGGCGCCGCTCGACGTGAGGTGACGATGTCCGCGACCCAAGACCGCTCGACGGCGGCCTCTTGCCCCAATCCTCAGGCTGCCGATCCCGGTGAGGCTACCGATCCCGGTCAGGCTGCCGATCCCGGCTTTCTCGCCGGCGGCGGGGAAATGGGCGCCCGCATGCGGGCGCTCGACTGGTCCCGGACGCCGCTCGGGCCGCCGGCGAGCTGGCCACAATCGCTCAAGACCATCGTGCGCGTGATGCTCGACTCCCGCTACGCCATGTGGATGCTGTGGGGGCCAGAGCTCACCTTCTTCTGCAACGACGCCTACCTGCCGACGCTCGGCATGAAGCGGGACTGGGCGCTCGGCGCGCGCTCGGACCGGGTCTGGGAGGAGATCTGGCCCGACATCGGGCCGCGCATCGCACAGGTGCTCGAGCACGGCCGTGCCACCTGGGATGAGGCGCTCCTCCTCTTCCTCGAGCGCAGCGGTTTCCCCGAGGAGACTTACCACACCTTCTCCTACAGCCCCGTGTATGACGATGAGAGCCGCATCATCGGCATGCTCTGCGTCGTCACGGAAGTCACCGAGCGTGTGATCGGCGAGCACCGGCTGCACGTCCTGCGGGATCTCGCCGCGCGGGCGATCGGCGCCTCGAGCGTGGAAGAGAGCTGTCGCAACGCGTGCGAGGTACTCGAGCAACACCCGACCTGCGTGCCCTTCGCGGCCATCTACCTCCTGGAGGAGGATGCCCGCTCCGCGAGCCGGATCGCGCACACCGGCGGCCTGCCTGAGCACGTCCTGCCGCCCGTTCTCGACGGCTCGAGCATCGCCTGGCCCTTCGAAGCGCTTCTCTCCAGCGAGGCGGCGCAGCGGGTGACGCGTCTGCCGGAATCCGGCATCGAAGTCGCCGCCGGTCCCTGGCCGGATCCCGTGCAACAGGCGTTCCTGCTGCCGCTGAAGAGCGCGGGCAGCGAGCGCCTGACGGGATTCCTGGTCGCAGCGATCAGTCCGCGGCGGCCGCTCGATGAGCCTTACCGGACGTTCTTCGATCTCGTTGCCGGTCAGCTCGCGGCCGCGCTCTCGGACGCTCAGGCCGCCGAAGCCGAGCGCCACCGCGCCGAGGCCCTCGCCGAGCTCGACCGTGCCAAGACCATCTTCTTCTCCAACATCAGCCACGAGTTTCGGACCCCGCTCACCCTGATGTTGGGGCCGGTCGCGGATGCCGCGGCCCATCCCGCAACGCCGGCGCCGGTGCGCGAGCAGCTGCGGCTCGCGCACCGCAACTCCCTGCGGCTTCTGAAGCTCGTCAACAACCTGCTCGACTTCTCGCGCATCGAGGCGGGGCGCGTGCAGGCTGCCTTCGAGGCCACCGATCTCGCCGCGCTGACCGCCGACCTCGCCAGCAACTTCCGCTCGGCGATGGAGCGGGCGGGCCTCACGTTCACCGTGGACTGCGCCGGACTCTCGCAGCCGGTCTACGTCGACCGCGAGATGTGGGAGAAGATCGTCCTCAACCTGCTGTCCAACGCATTCAAGTTCACGCTGCGCGGCGGCGTTGCCGTGCGGCTGCGCGCCGAAGGGGCGCGGGCCGTGCTCGAGGTCCGCGACACCGGGGCAGGCATACCGGCGCACGAGCTGCCTCGCCTCTTCGAGCGATTCCACCGCGTGCAGGGTACGGAGGGCCGTACCCTCGAGGGCTCCGGCATCGGGCTCGCGCTCGTGCAGGAGCTCGTCAAGCTCCATGGCGGCACGATCGAGGCGGCGAGCGAGCTCGGCAGCGGGACGACGTTCCGCGTAGCTCTGCCGTTGGGTGTTGAGCATCTGCCGCGCGAGCGCATCGAGGAGCGGCGCTCGCAGGTACCCACTGCCGTCGGCGCGCATGCGTTCGTACAGGAAGCGTTGCGCTGGATTCCCTCCGACACCAGCGAGACGTACTCGCGACTCCCTCTCCTCACAGACACGCCGACGGCCTCGTCGGATCAGCGCTTCGCCGGGACCGCGGGCGCACGCATCCTGCTCGCCGACGACAATGCGGACATGCGGGCCTATGTTCGCGACCTTCTTGCTCCGCTCTACGTGGTGGAGGCCGTGGCGGACGGCGAGCGGGCGCTCGAAGCGGCGCGGCGCGAGCGTCCCGAGCTCATCCTTTCAGACATCATGATGCCGGGCATCGATGGCCTCGAGCTGGTGAGGGCGGTGCGCGAGGATCGGCAGCTGCGCGAGGTTCCCGTGATTCTCCTCTCCGCCCGCGCCGGCGAGGAGTCGCGTGTGGAAGGCCTCGATGCCGGCGCCGACGACTACCTGGTGAAGCCCTTCTCGGCGCGTGAGCTCCTCGCCCGCGTGGGCTCGCTGCTCGAGCTCGCCCGAATGCGTCACGATGCGGAGCGGACGCTGCGCGAGCGCGAGGAGCAGCTGCGGCTCGCGACCGAAGCCGGCGAGGTGGGCCTGTGGGACCTCGACACCGGCACCGACACCCTGTTCTGGCCGCCGCGGGTGAAGGCGATGTTCGGCATCTCGGCGCAGGTTCCCGTATCGATGGCGGATTTCCGTGCCGGTCTGCACCCGGATGACCGCGAGCGGGTCAACGACGCGTTCGCGGCCGCTCTCGACCCGCAGCGGCGCGCCTTATACGACGTCGAGTATCGTACCGTTGGCAAGGAGGATGGCGTCATCCGTTGGGTGGCGGCCAGAGGCCGCGGAATCTTCGACGCCGACGGCGCATGCGTGCGCGTGATCGGAACGGCGATCGACATCACCGCCCGCAAACGCGCCGAGGAGCGCCTGGACGAGGAGACGCGGGTTCAGGACCTGCTCGGCAGGATCAGCCATGCCCTCGTTGCCGCGCAGCTGGACACCGCGAAGGTCGTGCAGATCGTGACTGACGCGGCGACAGAGCTTTCCGGGGCGGCGTTCGGCGCCTTCTTCTACAACGTTCTGGACGAAAATGGCGAGTCGTACCAGCTGTACGCGCTCTCCGGCGCGCCGCGCGAAGCCTTCGAACGCTTCCCGCAGCCGCGCAATACCGGCGTGTTTGGGCCGACGTTTCGCGGCGAAGGCGTCGTGCGCAGCGCCGACATCACCCTGGATCCACGGTACGGTCACAATCCGCCCCACCACGGCATGCCCGAGGGACACCTGCCGGTGCGCAGCTACCTCGCGGTGCCGGTCAAGACATCCTCCGGCAAGGTGGTGGGCGGCCTCTTGTTCGGCCATCCGCAGCCGGCCATCTTCGAGGAACGGGCCGAGCGCCTCGTGCTGGCGATTGCCGCCCAGGCGGCCGTGGCGCTGGACAACGCGAGCCTGCATCAGGCCTCGCAGCGCGAGATCCAGCAGCGCAAGCGCATCCAGGAGGCGCTCGATGAAGCCAATCGCCGCAAGGACGAGTTTCTGGCGATGCTCGCGCACGAGCTGCGCAATCCTCTCTCGCCCATCGGCACGGCAAGCGAGCTGCTCTCGCGCACCGTAGGCGACGATCCCCGGGCGCATGCGGCGATCGGCATGATCAAGCGTCAGGTTACGCAGCTGACGCGGCTCGTGGATGATCTGCTCGACGTATCGCGGATTACGCAGGGCCGCATACAACTGCGCAAGCGTCCGGCGGAGCTCGTGGCGGTCATCACCCAGGCCATCGAGACCGTCGAGCCGCAGCTGCGCGAGAAGCACCACAAGCTCTCGGTCCACGCCTCGAGCTACGAGCCGCTGTACGTCCTGGGCGATTTCGCGCGGCTGGTGCAGTGCGTCGGCAACATCCTGACCAACGCCATCAAGTACACGGAGCCCGGCGGGGAGATCGCGATCCACGCCTGGGCCGACGAGGGTTGCACGTACATCGCCATCTCCGATACCGGCGCGGGCATCCCGGCGGATCTGCTGCCGAAGGTGTTCGATCTATTCGTGCAGAGCGAGCGTACGCTCGATCGCTCTCAGGGCGGCCTCGGGGTCGGCCTCGCCGTGGTCAAACGCCTGGTGGAGATGCACCAGGGCGAGGTGCGGGTCCGCAGTGAAGGTCATGGAAAGGGATCGACGTTCGAGATACGACTGCCGCGGATCGCCCGGCCGACAGCGAGCGTGGTGGACGCGGCCCCGGCCGTGACAGAGCCGCGGCGCGTACTGATAGTGGACGACAACGCGGATGCAGCCGATTCCCTCTCGATGCTGCTCGCCCTGCAGGGACACCAGACGCAGGTTGCATACAGCGCGACGGATGCCCTGAAGCACGCCGAGACGTTCCGCCCGGACGTGGGGGTCCTCGACATCGGACTGCCGGAAATGGACGGCTACGAGCTTGCGAAGCGCCTGCGCACCCTGCCGCAGCTGGCCGGCCTGCGCCTGGTTGCGCTGACCGGTTACGGTCAGGTGGAGGATCAGCAGCGTGCCCTGGCGAACGGCTTCGACGCGCACCTCGTGAAACCCATCGATCTGCAGGCGCTGCAGCGCACGCTGACCCGGCTCACCGATGCCTCGCGCCGCTAGGCCCGCGCACATTTTGCCCGGCGGCCGATTCCTGCGAAGATAGGCCGGCCCGGGCATCGAAGAACCAAGAATTATGTCCAGTGATCCAGGGGGTCGTTCCACAACTCTATGGAAGCCGACCGTTGGCAACAGGTGAAGGCGGCGCTGGGCGAGGCCATGGCGCTCGGCGCAACCGCTCGCGCGGCGTATCTCGAGCGGCTCGGGGAGAACGATCCGGCGCTGCGCCAGGAGGTCGAATCGCTCCTGCGGGCCGATGAGGAGGCCGGTACGGGCTTCCTCGAGAGCCCCGCGGCGGCGGTGCTGGAAACATCCCCTCCCCCCAGTGCGCACGTGGGCCGGCGCCTCGGGCCCTACCAGCTGTTGGAGGAGATCGGCGCCGGCGGCATGGGAGAGGTCTACCGCGCAGTGCGCGTCGATGAGGAGTACGTGCACCAGGTTGCCGTCAAGCTGGTGCGGGCCGGAGTCGACGCGCAGCTCGTCGGTCCCCGGTTGCGTACCGAACGGCAGATCCTCGCCGCCTTCCAGCATCCCAACATTGCGCGCCTGCTCGACGGCGGCACCACGGAGGATGGGATACCGTACCTGGTGATGGAATTGATCGAGGGCGAGCCGATCACCGATTACTGTGACCGGCACGGGCTCGACCTCGAGGCGCGGCTGCGCCTGTTCCTTCTCGTCTGCTCCGCAGTCCAGTACGCGCATCAGCGCGCGGTGATCCACCGCGACTTGAAGCCGAGCAACATCCTCGTGACGGCGGACGGGGTGCCGAAGCTTCTCGACTTCGGTATCGCGAAGATCCTCGAGCCGGGCGCGATTCCCGCGCGCTCGGATCTAACCATCAATGCCGTCCGCTTGCTGACGCCCGACTACGCGAGCCCCGAGCAGCTCAAGGGCGAGCCTGTGAGCGCCGCGAGCGATGTGTACTCGCTCGGGGTCGTCCTCTACGAGCTCCTGACGGGTTTCAAACCCTACACGGAGCGCAGCCGTGCGCTGTCCGATGCGCAAACCGCAGCTCCACGGCCCGCGCCCGTGCGGCCGAGCGTCGCCGCGCGCAGCCGGGATATCGCGAGCGTCATCCGGCAGAACTCCTCCGAAAAGTTGAGCCGCCGGCTGCGCGGCGATCTCGACAACATCGTGCTGATGGCGCTGCGCCAGGAGGCGGAGCGGCGCTATGCGACCGTGGATCGGCTCGCCGAGGACATTCGGCGGCATCTGAGCCACATGCCGGTGATGGCTCGCAAGCCCACGTTGGGGTATCGGGCCTCGATGTTCGTGGCCCGGCACAAGGTCGGCGTCGCCGCCACGACACTCACCGTGCTGGCGCTGATCACCGGCATTGTGATGACTGCGCGGGAGACCTTCATCGCGCGCGCGGCGCTCGCCCGCGCGGAGGACGAGGCGGGTGCGTCACAAAGAGTGAGCGACTACCTCGTCTCCCTGTTCGAGGATGCGAATCCGGACGAGACCGGCGGTCAGCCGCTCGATGTGCGCACTCTGGTGGCGCGCGCACAGGGTCAGATCGACCCCGCGCTCGCGAGCCAGCCGGCGCTGCGGGCGCGCATGCTCTCCGTCGTGGGCGCGCTCCATTGCGAGATCGGGCAGTCCCAGCCCTGCACCCGGAACCTCGAGGAGGCGCTGCGGATCGAGAAGGCGGCGGGCGCCGCGGGCGATCCGCTGCTGCTCGCTCACACGGAGTACCGTCTCGCGAGCGCCTACAATGATGCGGGACGCACGCAGGATGCGCTCGCGCTGCTGCAGCGTGCGCTGCCGGTCCTGGCAGCGCAACAACCGCCCGATCGCCCGGAAGTCGCGGCCGCATGGAACGAGATCGGCCGGGCCTACCTCGAGACCGAGCCCATGCGAGCCATCAAGGCCCTGCAGCGCGCGCTTACGCTCGAGAGTGGCCCGCATGGCGAAGACACGGTGGCTTCGGCGAACACGCTCGGCATCCTGGCCATCGCCGAGGCACAGACTCTGCGGTGGGACGATGCGCTGGCGTTGGCCAGGACGCGCATCCGCCTCGTCAGCAGTCACTTCAGCGCGCGGGATGTCAGGTACTTCGAGGCCCTCAACGATTACGCCGAGGTGGCCCAGGAGGCGGGACGCTTCGATGAGGCCGGGCAGGCGTGGGAGCAGGTCCTCGGCGGGTACCAGCGCATCTTCGGCCGCGGCAGCGATAAATACATCGATATCGAGTTGAGCCTGGGAGACGTGCGCTTCCGGCGCAACCGCCTGCGCGAGTCGATCTTCTGGTTCCGGCGCACCGTCGATGACTATCGCGCACAGCAGAGCCAGCATCTGGAAAGATATGCCGGCTCGCTCTTCGCCCTGAGTCAGGTGCTGTGGATGTATGGCGATTACCAGGGTGCGGCCGCGGCGGCGCGGGAGGGGTACCGCACGTTCCAGCGGACCGACAGTCCAACACCACAGACAGCCGTCCTCTATTCCATCAGGCTGGCCCATCCCCTGGCGTTCGTCGGCGAGACGCAACGGGCGCTCGCGTTGCTGGCCACCCCCATGCCGGGCGATCCGCATTCCGCGATGACCACCGGCTTCGAGGGCCTGCGCCTGCTCTGGCTCGGCGATACCTATCGCGAGGCGGGGTCCTATTCGCGGGCGCAGGCGAGCTACGATCGCGCCATCGCCTATCTCAGGGCGCACGCCCTGCCGCACAGCGCGGCGCTGAGCATGGCTTACGAGGGTAAGGCGCTCTTGCTCGCGCGCGAGGGACGCCATGCGGAGGCCGTGCCGCTCTACCGGCTGGCGATCGACGCCTATACGCGCTGCCTCTACGCGCCGAATGGGCCGACCATCGCGGCCGCGAGAATCGAGCTCGCCGAAAGCCTCGCCGCCCTCGGGCAGGTCACCGAGGCGCGGACACTGGTTGCGCAATCGGGTGCAATCGTCGATGCGGGCCTCGCACCGACCCATCCCGCGCGCGGCACGCTCGGACGGTTGCGCAGACGGCTGAGCGTACAGTCTCCCTACCCTGACGCTCCCAGCAGCAGCGCTTCGCGGCGGCTCCAGAGTGCGCCGAAACCGCTTGCGCCCAACAGCCTGCCCATGGTGACCGCGGCGGCGGCGCCGCTGTCCAGTCGGGCGATCGCATCGCGCAGCGTCACCAGCGCGAGCAGCACTTCGCCATCGACCGCCACGAGCTTCTCGAGCGTGGCACGCTCCTCCCGATGATTTTGCTGGATGCGGTCGACCTCGAAGGCCGCGGCCTTGTGAATCATCGCTTCCATGGCCTCGAGATCGCGCTGCGCCCGCAGCAGTGCCTGTGCGGTCGCCACGGCCGGCCCATCCAGGAAGGTGTAGTCGCGGCCCGGCCGCGCCCGGTGCGCGCGGCGGAATGCGGCCTCGAGCGAGCCCAGATGCGAGCGGCACTCGCGCAGGAGCTGGCTCAGCTTGCCGCGGATCAGCAGATCGTCCGTGCGCAGCTGGCGCTCGCAGCGGTAGAAGTTGTACCCGCAGCCGTAGAACAGGTTCGACAGCAGCCGCTTGCCGGGTCCACCCCCGACGATCGGATTGACGATGACCTTCAGCTCCATAAGCCTCTCAGGAGACCCCAGCCCGAACCCCCGCATACTGTGGTAAAGCGGAATCCGGAGCCAAAATGGCTCACCCACCGCTGAGCCGCACCGATGGCCTCCTCCCCGACGTCCTCCGCCAATGATCTTTTCCGGCTGTGGCGCTCCGGTGACGAGGAAGCGCTGCACCGTCTGCTGCCCCTCGTCTACGAGGAGCTGCATCGCATCGCGCGCGGCCATCTGCGCCGCGAACGGCCGGATCACACCCTGCAGACCACGGCGCTCATCAATGAGGCGTATCTGCGGCTGATGGATCAGGGAGCCTCGCAGGTGGCCGACCGCAGCCACTTCGTCGGCCTGACCTCGCATCTGATGCGACAGATCCTGGTCGACCACGCGCGAACCCGGCTCGCCCGCAAGCGCGACGGCGGCCAGCGCATCACCCTGGCGGAGGACGTCGCCTTTACCGAGCCAGGCGAGGTCGACGTGCTCGCCGTGGACGACGCGCTGACGCGCCTTGCCGCGCTCGACGCGCAGCAGGCACGGGTGGTGGAGCTGCGCTATTTCGGCGGCCTCTCGGTCCATGAGACGGCCGAGGTGCTCGGCATTTCCGAGGCCACGGTGAAGCGCGACTGGACCATTGCCCGGGCCTGGCTGCACCGTGAGATCGGCTATTGACAATGATTCTCATTTAGATTTACCATTCTCCGGCCATGTACGTTTGTGTGTGCAGCGCCATCACCGACCGTGAGATCCGCGCCGTCATCAAGGACGGGGCGAGCTCGCTTTCCGACGTGCAGTCGACCCTCCCCGTCGGGATATGCTGCGGACGATGCGAAGATACGGCTCGCAGCGTGGTTGATGAATGCCTGCGCGAGCGTTGCTGCTCCGCCCAGCCATAACCACCCGCCTCGCGGGCCCCGAAGAAAAAAATGAAGGGCGCTCCCAAGATCGTTCAGCACCTCAACACCGTGCTGAAGAACGAGCTCACCGCGATCAATCAGTACTTCCTGCACTCGCGCATGTTCCGCAACTGGGGACTCGAGCGGTTGGGAGAGTCCGAGTACAAGGAATCCATCGATGAGATGAAGCACGCCGACCGGCTGATCGCGCGCATTCTCTTCCTCGAGGGTCTGCCCAATCTGCAGGATCTCGGCAAGCTGCTCATCGGCGAGAACGTCAAGGAATGCCTGCAGTGCGACCTCAAGCTCGAGATTGCCGCACGCGATCACCTGAAGAGCGCCATCGCCGACAGCGAGTCCGGCGCGGATTACGTGTCGCGCGAGATCTTCAAATCCATTCTCGAGTCCGAAGAAGAGCACATCGACTTCCTCGAGACGCAGCTCGATCTCATCGAGCGCATCGGCATCCAGAACTACTGCCAGTCGCAGATCGGCCAGTCGCAGATTGCCGAGGGTCGCGAGCCCTGAGCCACCGCTCCTGCGGCAGGCGTTGGCCACTCCATCTACGCCGATCCACGCATCGCCCGAGGGGTCCGGCGCACCGCCGCGTCGCGCCCTAACGGGCGCCCTGCAGCACGAACTCGAACACCGCCCCCATTCCTTCGCGGTCGCGCAGGAAGATCTCGCTGCGCTGCAACTGCAGCATGCGCTGCACGATGAGCAGGCCGAGGCCGCCGCGATGCGCTCCGCCGGTCTGCAACGCGCGCTGGAACAGGGCGGCGCGCAATTGCGGGGCGATGCCCGGGCCGGTGTCCGCGACGCTGACTGCGATCCCGTCCGCGTGCGGTGCAACCTCGACCCACACCGTTCCGCCCTCGGGCGTATGGCGGATCGCGTTGTCGATGAGATTGGTCAGCACGCGCTCTATCATCGCGACGTCGGCATGCACATTGGGCGCGCGCGGCGGTATTCGGGCTTCGAGCGTGAGGCGCTTGCCGCGCGCCGCCAGCTCGAACTTCTGCAACACGTCCTGCACGAGGTCGGCGAGCGAGAAGTTCTCCCATTGGGGAGCCACGATGCCGTGCTCCAGGCGCGCCAGCTCGAACAGCGACTGCGCGAGCTTGCCGACCTTGTCGCTCTGCGCCAGCGCGGTGCCGAGATAGCGGCGGCGCTCGTCCGCACTCAGCGCATCGCCCTTCAGGGCCAGCAGCTCGAGATACCCGTGCAGGGAGGTGAGCGGCGTGCGCAGATCGTGCGAAATGTTCGCCACCAGCTCGCGCCGCTCCCGGTCGCTGCGCGCCAGCGCACTCCACTGCTCGCCGATGCGCGCCGTCATCTGTCCGAACGCCGTCTCCAGCACCGCTATCTCATCGTTCGGGTTGCGATGCGTCGCGGCTTGCGCGAGCGCCGGCAGCCGCCCGGGATCGGCGCCGGGATCGAAGCCGCGCAGGTCCTCGGCGAGGCGGCGCAGCGGGCGCGTGATCGAGCGAAAGGCGACCAGACCGGCGGCCAGCCCCAACACGGCCACGAGCGCCATGGTGCGCAGCGTATTGCGCAGCACGGCGCTGGCGGCCGCCCGAGCGGCCAGCGCATCGCGGGTCTCTCCGAGCAGAATGACGTAGATATAACCGACGGGTCGCCCGCTGACATCGGGCAGAGGCGCCGCGCTGAACACCTTGCGGCCGGCGACGCTGCGCGGATCGTCGCCCAGGATCGGCAGTGGCGCCCCGGCGAGGAAGCAGTGCACCGGTGCCAGATCCACCCGCTCGCGCCTGATGTGACCGGGCGGTGCGTCGTCGCCGGTGATGCGGCCCTGGGCGTCCAACAGGTAGACCTCGACGCTCGGGTTGACGACCATCAGCTGTGCGAACAGCTTGCGCACCGCATCGGGCCTGAGGCCGCCCGCATCCATCAGCTCGGTGCTGTGCGCGATGTGCGCCGCCAGCCCGCGGGAGAGTCCCTGGATCACCTGCTCCTGGCGCAGGTCGCTCGAGCGGACCTGCAGCCACGCCGACACGCCGCAGCAGGCGAGCAACAGCAGGGAAAAGACCAGGGACAGGCGTTGGGTGAGCGTGAGACTCACGAAGCCTCCCCGGGCGGCAGGAATTTGTATCCCTGACCCCAGACCGTGACGATGCATGCGGGCTCCGCCGGATCGGACTCTATCTTGGCGCGCAGCCGGTTGATGTGAGTGTTGACGGTGTGCTCGTAGCCCTCGTGGTTGTAACCCCACACCGCATCGAGCAGGCCCATGCGCGAGAACACCTTGCCCGGATGACGCGCGAAGAAGTACAGCAGGTCGAACTCACGTGGCGTCAACTCGAGGTCGCGGCCCGCGAGCGAGGCGGTGCGCGCCAGCGGATCGATGAGGAGCTTCCCGAGGCGCACGCTGGCGCCAGGCTGTCCCTGCCCGCCGCCGACCAGCGCATCGACACGGCGCAGCAGGGCCTTGACGCGGGCGACCAGCTCCAGGACCGAGAACGGTTTTGCCAGATAATCGTCGGCGCCGAGCTCCAGGCCGACGATGCGGTGGGTCTCGCTCGACCTTGCGCTGATGATGATGATCGGCGTGTAGCGCGGCATCGCGCGCACCCGCCGGCAGATCTCCAGGCCGTCCACGCCGGGCAGCATGAGATCGAGAATCAACGCATCCCACGCCTCCTCTTCGAGCCGCCGCAGGCCGTCATCGCCGCGCGCGCAGCGGCAGATCTCATAGTTCTCTTCCCGCAGGTGAACGCCCAGCATGTCCGCGATGTCGGCGTCGTCTTCGATGATGAGGATGCGTTTCTGCGGCTGTTCCATGGGGTTTTGGGAGGCAACGCGGCGCCATGATAGGCTAAGCACGCGGGTCGGTTATCACGAAACCTTTAACTTTGCGTGAGGACTTGGCGAGCGCGTGCGTGCGAGCATGCGCCCCTCGTCATCAGGAGCCTGCCCATGTCGAGCCGTCGACGATTCCTCTTTTCCGCCGCCGCCAGCCTCGGCGCCGTCGCTGTCGCGCGTCGCCACTTCCTCTCCGCCGCCATGGCCAGTTCCGCGAGCGGCAGCTATCCGGTCACGCACACCGATGCCGAATGGCGCAAGCTGCTGACGCCCGACCAGTACGCCGTGCTGCGTGAGGAGGCCACGGAGCCGCCGTACAGCAGCCCGCTCAACAGTGAGCACCGCGCCGGCATCTTCGCCTGCGCGGGGTGTGCCCAGAGCCTCTTCTCCTCGCGCACCAAATTCGACAGCCACACCGGCTGGCCGAGCTTCTGGGCGCCGCTGCCGCGGGCGGTCTCGACGCACCGGGACCTGTCGCTCGGAATGGATCGCACCGAGGTGCATTGCGCCCGCTGTGGCGGGCACCTCGGCCATGTGTTCGATGACGGGCCGCCGCCGACCGGGCAGCGCTACTGCATGAATGGCCTGGCAATGACGTTCAAGCCGGGCGCGACCCGGTAAGGCCGCCGATCCCGGCATGCACGCGCATTCGTTCACTTTCGGCTGATCCGAAGATCCAGAGGTGGCTATGAAAGCCTGGGCCCGCAATCTTTCGTTTATCGCCCTCTTCAGCGCCGGCATGCTCGCCTGGCTGCACAATGCCCGCTCGGCCGAGCCCGCGGTGCAGATTCCGCCGCCCACCCAGGACGAGCCGGCGAACGGATCGCACAGCGAGACCGCCGTATTCGCCGGAGGTTGCTTCTGGGGCGTGCAGGGCGTCTTCGAGCACGTGCGCGGCGTGAAGCAGGCGGTGGCCGGCTACTCGGGCGGCTCCGCGAGCACTGCGCAGTACGAGACGGTCGGGCGTGGCGACACCGGACACGCGGAGTCCGTGCGCGTCACTTTCGATCCGACTCAGGTGAGCTATGGCCATCTGCTGCAGGTCTACTTCTCGGTCATCCAGAATCCGACCGAGCTCGACTACCAGGGGCCGGATCACGGCAACCAGTACCGCTCGGCGTTGTTTCCCTTGAGCCCCGCCCAGCGCGCGGTGGCGCAGGCCTATATCGCGCAGTTGGATCAAGCCAAAGTATTCCCGGCGCCCATCGTCACCGACATCGAGACCTTCAAGGGCTTCTATCCGGCCGAGGGCTACCACCAGAACTTCCTCGAGCGCCACCCCGACAACCCGTACATCATGTACTACGACCAGCCCAAGATCGCCGCCCTGCGGCAGATGTTCCCGGCGCTCTATCGCGGCAATGCGGTGCTGGCCCGCTTCTACGACTGAGTTGCGCACGCGAGCTCAACTCAAGCTCTTCTCGAACCAGTGTTGGGCGTAAGGACTGTCGTTGTAGCGGGCGATCTCGCGATAACCGGCCGCCCGGTAGAGGCGCAGCGCCTCGGCGAGCGAGCTGTGGGTATCCAGGCGCACGGTGCGCAGCTTGCGGGCCCGCGCCGCCTGCTCGAGCTCCGCCAGCAGGCGGCGGCCGACACCCAGGCCGCGCACCTCGGGCGAGATCCACATCCGCTTGATCTCGCCCAGCCCGGCCGCGAGCGTGCGGACGCCGCCGCAGCCGACCGGCTCGCCGAAAAGCCGCGCCACGAGCATGCAGCCGGCGGGCGGCGCAAGCTCGTCCGCGCCCGGGGCATGATCGGTGTCGAGCTCGAAGCCCCCCGGGAATCGCGCCGCGAGCTCGGCGTAATACTGCTGCAGACAGCGCTCGGCATCCGGGTTGCGCGCGTCGGCCGGAGTGAACTCGATGCTCGAGGCGCGCAGCAGGCGGTCAACCTCCGCCATCGCTGACACCAGCCGCTGCGCCTGACCGGCGCTCAGGGGTGCCAGCATGGAGGCGGCGAGATCGTTCGACAGCGAGTTGAGGCGCTCGAGCTCGGCCAGCCCGGAGCGCGTGAGACGCGCGACCCTGACGCGGCCATCCGAGCCGGCCGGCTCCGTGCGCACCAACTTCCTGCGCTCGAGCGCTCGCAGCAAGCGGCTCGAGAACCCGGAATCGAGGCCGAGGCGCGCTCGCAGCTCGCGCACCGACGCTCCCTGGACGCCGATCTCGAAGAGCAGCCGCGATTCCACCAGCGGCCGGTCGCGGCCCAGGTAGCGCTCGTTGAGCACGCCGAGCCGGCGGGTCACGGTGCGGTTGAACGAGCGGATGCGCTCGATATCGCTCATTATCTGACTTTAGTCAGAAATATGTGCGCTGGCAAGTCGTCGGTCGCGGGCATCCCGCGCTGTCTCGCATGCCGCCGGCACGCAAGCCGCTGGGCACGCACCCCGCGACGGCGTGCATGCCGGCCGGCGTTTCGCTAGACGGTGAGGTGCCGGTGTACGAGATCCTCTGTCAGGCCGGCGATCGGCCCCGCCGCCACCAGGCGGCCTTTGTCCAACACTCGAAACTCGCTCGCCACCCGGCGCGCAAACGGCAGCTTCTGCTCCACCAGCAGCACGGTGAGGCCCGCGGCGCGCAGGCGAATGATGACATCGCCGATCTCGTGCACGATGTTGGGTTGGATGCCTTCCGTCGGCTCGTCGAGGATGAGGAGCGTCGGCTCGAGGACCAGCGCCCGCCCGATGGCGAGCTGTTGCTGCTGGCCGCCGGAAAGATCGCCGCCGCGGCGCCGCAGCATCCGCCGCAGCGCGGGGAAGAGCTCGAAGATGTGCTCCGGCACCCGGTGCGCGGGCGAGCGCCGCGCCGCGAGACCGATGCGCAGGTTCTCCTCCACCGTGAGCTGCGAGAAGATCTCGCGCCCCTGCGGCACGTAGCCGATTCCCATCCGGGCACGCGCCTCCGCGGGAACGGAGCGCAGCTCCTGCCCTTGGAACATCAGCTCTCCCGCGGCCACCGGCAGCAGGCCCATGATGCAGCGCAGCAGGGTACTCTTGCCCATGCCGTTGCGGCCCATGAGGCAGGTGCAGGACCCCGTCGGCACGTCGAGGTCCAGGTCCCAGAGCGTATGGCTGCCGCCATAGAACTGGTTGAGTCTTCTCACGCTCAACATGACACCCTCCCCCGCTCACTCACCGAGGTAGACCTCGATGACCCGCGGATCGGCCTGAACCTGCTCGATCGGTCCCTCCGCGAGGACCCGGCCCTCGTGCAGCACCGTCACCCGCCTGGCGATCGAGCGCACGAAGTCCATGTCGTGCTCGACGACGACGATCGAGTGGCGACCCGCCAGGGCGGTGAGCAGCTCGGCCGTCCGCTCGGTTTCCTGCGGAGTCATGCCCGCCACGGGCTCATCGACCAGCAGCAGCCGCGGGTTCTGCATCAGCAGCATGCCGATCTCGAGCCACTGCTTCTGGCCGTGCGACAGCGCGCCGGCCGGCGCGTCGCGCCGCTCCGTGAGGCCGATGACTTCCATCACCTCATCGAGGCGCTCGCACTCGGCCGGCGACAGGCGTGCGAAGAGTCCACGCCACACGGACCGATCCGCGGCCATCGACAGCTCGAGATTCTCGCGCACGGAATGCCGCTCGAACACGGTCGGCTTCTGGAACTTGCGCCCGATCCCCGCCTGGGCGATCTCCGGCTCGGTGTGCGCGAGCAGATCGATCGTCTGCCCGAACCAGGCCGAGCCCTGATCGGGCCGCGTCTTGCCGGTGATGACGTCCATCAGAGTCGTCTTGCCCGCGCCGTTCGGCCCGATGATGCAACGCAGCTCGCCCGACTCGATGTAGAGCGTCAGCGCATCGAGAGCCTTGAAGCCGTCGAAGCTCACCGTGACCTCCTCGAGGTAGAGGATGACGCGGTGCGAGTCGTCCGGCCCCAGGACGAGCGGATCACCATCGAGCAACGCACCGGTCCGGGGCGGCCGCGCGCTGCGCGAGCGCCCCGAGAGCCGCGCGGCAAAGCCGCGAAACCTTCCCGGGACGGCGCTCACCGGGGCGAGCCCGCCGGGTCGGCGCCCGTCACCGCACGGTGGCCGCGGGAAAGGAGGCCCGCGACGCCTCGCGGCAGGAAGAGCGTGGTCAGCACGAAGAGCGCCCCGAGAGCGTACAGCCACACTTCGGGCAGCGCCTCGGTGAGGTAGGTCTTCGCGTAGTTGACCAACAGCGCGCCAGCCAGCGCGCCGTACAGGGTGCCGCGGCCGCCGACGGCCACCCAGATCACGATCTCGATCGAGTTGACGGGCGAGAACTCGCTCGGGTTGATGATGCCGATCTGCGGCACGTAGAGCGCCCCGGCAATACCCGCCAGCACGGCGGAGAAGACGAACACCCAGAGCTTGTACGACTCGACGCGATAGCCGATGAACCGGGCGCGGCTCTCGGCATCACGCACGGCCTGAATCACGCGTCCGGTGCGCGAGGTCACGACCAAGCGGCAGGCGAGATACCCGAGCGCGAGCGCGATCACCGCCGCCGCGAAGAGCGCGACCCGCGTGGTCGAAGCCTGCAGGTCGAAGCCGAGGATGTCCTTGAAGTCGGTGAAGCCGTTGTTGCCGCCGAACCCGGTCTCGTTGCGGAAGAAGACGAGCATCAGCGCATAGGTCAGCGCCTGGGTCATGATGGAGAGATAGACGCCGGTCACGCGCGAACGGAAGGCCAGCCAGCCGAATACCAGCGCGAGGGCGGCCGGTGCCAGCATCACCATGGCTGCCGCCAGCCAGAAGTGCTCGAAGCCGTGCCAGTACCACGGCAAGGCCTTCCAGTTGAGGAACACCATGAAGTCCGGCAGGCTCGAGTTGCCGTAGACGCCGCGGCCGCCGATCTCCCGCATCAGATACATGCCGATGGCATAGCCGCCGAGCGCGAAAAACGCAGCATGGCCGAGCGTCAGGATTCCGCAATATCCCCAGACGAGGTCCACCGCCAACGCGAGCAGTGCGTACGTCGCATACTTGCCGAGCAGCCCGACCGTGTAGCTGCTGACGTGCAGCACGGAGCTTGCCGGGACTGCCAGATTGAGAAGGGGTACCAGCACCAGCGCCGCAGCAAGCAGCGGCAGCACCACCTGGGTAGGACGATCGAAGAGCCCGGCGACGCGGCCGCCCCCGGCCGGCACGGCGAGCCGCGAGTCGGCAGCGGCCTGCGGCGCCATCTCGGGCACGCCCATGCCTTCAGCCCTCCGCCGCGCGGCCGCGTTGCGGGAAGAGTCCGCGCGGTCGCCGCTGGATGAAGAGGATCACTCCGACGAGCACCAACACCTTGCCGAGAACCGCGCCGGCGTACGGCTCGAGAATCATGTTCACCACGCCGATGAGCATTCCGCCGATGAGGGTCCCCCAGAGACTGGCCACGCCGCCGAACACCACCACCATGAAGGAATCGACGATGTACGACTGGCCGAGCTCGGGCCCCACGTTGGTGAGCTGACTCAGGGCGACGCCGGCGATGCCCGCGATCCCGGAGCCCAACCCGAAAGCCAGCGCGTCCACCCAGTGGCTGCGCACCCCCATGGCGCGCGCCATGGCACGGTTCTGCGACACGGCGCGCACCTGAAGCCCGAGGCGCGTGCGCTTCATGATGAGGAGCAGCGCGGCGAACACCACCAGCGTGAGCAGCAACACCACCAGCCGGTTGTAGGTGATCGACAGCGCGTCGTTGATCTGCAGCGAGCCGGTCATCCAGGTGGGGGCCGACACCGGCCTGTTGTCGGGGGAGAAGACGTCCCGCGCCAGCTGCTGCAGCACCAGGCTGACGCCGAATGTAGCGAGCAGCGTCTCGAGCGGACGGCCGTGCAGGAAGCGCACGATGCTCCGCTCGATGAGGACGCCACACGATCCCGATACCAGAAATGCCGCCGGCACCGCCAGCACCACCGAGGCGCCGATGTGATTGGGCAGCAACAGCTGCATCACATAGGCGGTGTAGGCGCCGAGCATGATGAGCTCGCCGTGCGCCATGTTGATGACGCCCATGACCCCGAAGGTGATCGCGAGCCCGATCGCCGCGAGCACCAGCACCGCGCCGAGTCCGAGCCCGAAGATCAGCGTCTGCACGCCGCCGTAGAATTCGCGCCAGCCGTCGATTTCCCTGACGGCACGGCCTGCGGCCGCCCGCACCCGGGGGTCGGGCTCCGTCGCCGGGGCGGTCAACGCGACCAGCCGGTTGTAGACATCGGGATTGAGGCTCGAGCCCAGGCGCTCGATGGCCGCGAGGCGCTGCCCGGCGGAGCCGCTGCCGAGCGCCGCCAGCGCCAGGCCGGTCTGCAGCGCGCGGCGCACGGCGCGATCCCGCTCGACCCCGAGGCGGGCCCGCAGGAGGGCGGTGACTCCTGCCGTCGCCGCGTTCCCGGTACTGTCGTTGAACGCCTGCAGCAGCGTCGTCACGGCTGCGAGCCGCGTCGATGCATCCGGACTCGACAGGTCGAACCGCGCCAGAACGCTCTGCAGAAGGGAGCGCAGCTGATCGTTGATTCCGATCGGATCGAAGTCGCTGTTGAGATCATCCTCGGACACGGTTCCGGCCGCCATGCCGGTCGCCGCGTCGAGCAGCGCATAACCCTGGCCGATCTGCCGGGCAATGAAGATCCTGCCGTCGGATTCGCGCGAGTAGACGTTCTCCTGCAGCAGCTGCGCGAGGAAGGCCCGTGTGCCCGGATCATCCTGGCCCGCCATTTGGGTGATGATTGCGGCCTTGACGGCATAGTCGGCGGATTTGAGTCCCGCCAGGAGGAGCGCGCGCTGCCCGCCCGCCGCCTCGGAGGCGGGAGTGCCGGCCGACGTGGCCGGCACCCCCGCGACCGCCGCCGCCGCGGCCGCCACCCCCAACAGCGCCACCCACAACAGGGCGGCGCCCCAGCGACCGCGGCCGCTCACTGGCCCGAGCACACCCGGGTCACGGTGTCGTAGTGTCCGCATTTGGCATGCACCCAATCGGAGATCACGCCCTTGTCGGCTGCCAAATAGGGCGACCAGGCCTCGCCCGGAACCTCACCCTGGGTCCGCCACACGACGTCGAACTGACCGTTCGGGCGGATCTCACCGATCAGCACCGGCTTGGTGATCATGTGGTCGGCCAGCACCTGCGCCGTGCCGCCCGTCAGGTTCGGCACCTCGAGTCCCGGCAGCGCCGCGATCACCTTGTCGGCGTTGGTCGAGTGCGCCTTCTGCACCGCCTTGACCCACAGCCTGAAGCCGATCACGCTCGCCTCCATCGGGTCGTTGAAGACCCGTTTGTCGTTGCCGATGTAGGCGTGCCACGCGCGGATCATGGCGCGGTTCGCGGGCGTCCGTACGCTCATGAAGTAGTTCCACGCGGCCAGGTGCCCGACGAGCGGCCGGGTGTCGAGCCCGGAAAGCTCCTGCTCGCCCACCGAGAAGGCCATGACCGGGATGTCCTCGGCGGAAATGTGCTGGTTGGCGAGCTCCTTGTAGAAAGGCACATTGGCGTCGCCGTTGATGGTCGAGACCACCGCGGTCTTCTCCCCCTGCGAGCCGAAGGTCTTGATCTCCGCGACGATGCTCTGCCAGTCGGAGAAGCCGAACGGCGTATAGCGGATCATGATGTCGGCGGGCTTCACCCCGTGCGCCTCGAGGTAGGCCTCGAGGATCTTGTTGGTGGTGCGCGGATAGACGTAGTCGGTGCCGATCAACGCCCAGCGCTTCACGTGCATCCCGTTCATGAGGTACTGCACGGCCGGGATGGCCTGCTGGTTGGGCGTGGCCCCGGTGTAGATGATATTGCGCGAGGACTCCTCGCCCTCCCACTGCACCGGATAGAAGAGGAGCCCGTCGTCCTTCTCGAACACCGGCAGCACGGACTTGCGCGACACCGAGGTCCAGCAGCCGAACACCACGGCGACCTTGTCCTTCTCCAGCAGCTCCTGCGCCTTCTCGGCGAACAGCGGCCAGTTGGAAGCCGGGTCGACCACCACCGGCACGAGCTTCCTGCCGAGGACGCCGCCTTTCTTGTTCTGCTCGGCGATCATCATGAGGATCGTGTCCTTCAGCGGCTCCTCGCTGATCGCCATCGTGCCCGAGAGCGAGTGCAACACGCCCACCTTGATGACGCCCGCAGCGGACGCGGCCGTGGCGGCCGCTACGGCCACGACCAGGAGGAGCGAGCGGGACAGTAAACGCTTGAGACTCATCATCGCATTCCCCTTGAGGATTCGTTGTGACTCACATCTGCAGCTGCAGCTTCACGCCGGCTTCGCTCGGCGCACCGCCCACCACCGTGATGTCGTGACTGGATTGATGCAGGTAATAGAGGCCGACGCGCGCGTTGAACTCCTTGATGACGTAGTTGAGATCCACCTCCGTGGTCTTCAGCTCGAAGCCGGGCACGAAGTTCTCCGTGACCGCCGCCGTACTCGCATCAAAGGTCTTCACGCTGTATTTGACGAGCGGCTGGAACTTGCCGATGCCGATCACCTGCGGAAAGAGGTAGCCGGCGAGCGCGTACCAGCCATGCGAGGCGGCTGTCGCCACCAGGCCGTCGTCCTTCTGATATTCCGCCTCCAGACTGATGGCGCCGATGCCGCCCAGGGGCTCATCGAGAAGACCGTCGAGACTCCAGGCGGTCTTGCTGTCCTGTGTCTGACCGGCGATGCCGAGGGCGAGCACGTGCTTGTCGCCGTAGTAGGTGCCGTTGAGGTAATAGCCCGACTCCTTGTCCCAGAAGTCCCACATGGCACGGGCCGCGCCGAGAAGCCGGCTCTTGTCGGCGACCGCGCTGTTGAGAGAGCCGCCGTCGAAGGCGCCGACCTGCAGCTTCAACGGCCCGTAGTCGCCCCAATATGCGAGCCCGTTGTCGCGGCCGGTTGCCACGTCGGGATAGAAGTCGGCCACTCCGTCCGCGTAGGGGGCCCAATCGTCCGCGTAATACGGACCGTACAGGTTGGCGCGGTCGCTCGGCGGCAGGAAGCGGCCTGCCCAGAGGTTGAAGGCGGGCGACAGATCGTACTGCGCAATGGCATCGAGCACCCCCACCTTGTTGGCGCCGGGTCCGGAGCCGGAGCCGGTGTACTCGGTGTCGAAGGTGAACTTGATCTGGCTCGTGACCGCGCCGTTGACGTAGAGCCGGATGCTGTCGAGATCGAAGCCATCGACGCTGCCGCCCGGCGAGCTCGGCGTCCCGGAGCTGTAGATGCAGGCATTCTCGCAGTGATAGTAGTTGGTCTGCAGTCCCGCGCCGACCGTCACGTCGGGCAGCGCGAGATCGGCCGCGGCGGGCTGCATGTGGGCGAGGAAAAGGGGCGCGCCGAGCGCCGCCGCGGCGAGCCGCGACGGCAGCAGGCCAGGGCCCGGGCGCCTGCGTGCGAATTTGTGGTGCATGAATGGTGCCTTCTTCGTCTGGAATTGTTCTAGGGGCGGCTCCGTGCACGGTCGCGGCGGCGATGACAGCACGCACGGACGCTTGCACACAGTCGGTGCGCGGGACCGCGCCGTGTCCCGATCCGGTGCATGCGCCTCGCTGTTGTGTCCCATCCAACCTCCCCGCGGTCACCGCTCCTCGCGGAACCGCCGCTCGCTTTCAGTCATATCGGGTGCTGGGGGAACGTAAGTGAGCGGCGATGCGGGCAGTAGGGGCCGTTCTACGTAAACCCATGCGTCATTCGACGTAGACGCGCCGGCGCGGATGAGGCCCCGAACGGTTCGGACATGCCGGGCGACGCCCTGGCATGTGCGTTGCATCCAAGGTGCGGCGCCACTCGCGTCACGAGACCCGATGAACGAGGCTCTTCAGCTCATGAGCTCCGCGCGCTCCCTGCCCTGCCCCAGCAGTCCGCTGCGTGTCGGAATCGTGGGTCCCCTCGGCGCCGGCAAGACCCGGCTCACGGCGTGGCTCTGCGATTTGCTGTCGCGGGCCTACGAGGTCGCCGCCATCACCAATGACGTACGCGCCAGGGAGGACGCGGAATTCCTGACCGGTTCCGGGGCCCTGGCTCCGGAGCGGGTGATGGATGTCGCGGCCGGCCGCGGACACGCGACGGTTCACGAGGAGGTGCGCTGCAACCTGGCCGCGGTGGCGGAGATCGTCGGCCGCTTTCCCGCGCTCGAGATCGTCCTGATCGAGGGCGGCGATGACAACCTCGCCGCCATCTTCAGTCCCGAGCTCACCGACCTCACGATCTACATGATCGAAGCGGCGGCCGCGGACGCGATGACGCGCAGCGGCGGCCCCGGCCTCGCCCGCTCGGACCTGCTGGTCATCAACAAGATCGATCTGGCGCCGCTGGCGTCGGTCTCTCTGGCGGCGATGGATCGCGACGCCCGCGGGATCCGCGGCACGCGCCCCGTCGTGTTCACGAGTGTCAAACGCCACCAGGGCCTCGCGGACATCGCCCGATTCATCCTGCAGACCGGCGGCCTGCCGTATCGCATGCTGGTGCGGATACCGTGAGCGCGGAGCCGGCCACGATCCTCCCGGCGCGCCAGCGGCTCGTGCGCGAGCGCCGGCAATACAACCAGTGGGTCGCGAGCGAGACCCTGGAGGACTTCGCGCTGCGGTACACCGCCGCCCGCGCGCGCCGCTCCTCCTTCCGGGTGGGCAATACCGCCCTCGGGCCCATCGCCTTCCTCGCCTGCGAGGCGATCGGAGCGTCGATCACGCTCGCCTACGGCTTTCACGCCGCCGTATGGGCCATCGGCTGCTTCACCGTGCTCATGTTCCTGATCGGACTGCCCATCGCCTACTACGCCGCCCGCTACGGCGTCGACATCGACCTGCTCACGCGGGGCGCGGGCTTCGGGTACATGGGCTCGACGGTCACCTCGCTCATTTACGCCTCCTTCACGTTCCTGCTCTTTTCCATCGAAGCCACCATCATGTCGGTGGCGCTCGAGATGCTCTTTGGGGTGCCGCTCTCGATCGCCTACGTGGTGAGCTCCCTGGTGGTCATTCCGATCGCCCTCTATGGCATCACCTTCATCAGCCGCATGCAGCTTGCGACCCAGGGCGCGTGGCTGGTGCTGCAGCTGCTGCCGCTCGTGTACGTAGCCACCCGCGGCAAGGCGGCGCTGGCGCTCTGGACCCACTTCAGCGGCGGCGGCCCGGCCGGCGCGGGCTTCATCGCCTTCGGCATGTGCGCCTCGACGCTGCTCTCGCTCCTGCCGCAGATCGGCGAGCAGGTGGATTACCTGCGCTTTCTGCCGCAGCGGCGGCGGGCGAACGCGCGCGGCTGGTGGTCGGCGCTGCTGCTCTCGGGTCCCGGCTGGGTGTTGATTGGCGCCTTCAAGCTGCTGGCGGGCTCCTTCCTGGCCATCCTGGCGCTCGATCACGGCGTGTCGGCGGACCAGGCCGTACAGCCGAGCGTCATGTACTACGTCGCCTACCGCGAGACCCTGGGATCGCCGACGCTGGCACTCATACTTACTGGCGTCTTCGTCGTCGTCTGTCAGCTCAAGATCAACGTCACGAACGCATATGCCGGCTCGATCGCGTGGTCGAACTTCTTCTCCCGCCTGACCCACAGCCATCCGGGACGGGTCGTATGGCTGGTGTTCAACGTGGTGCTGGCGCTGCTCCTGATGGAAATCGGCATCTTCCGCGTGATCGACGGCGCGCTCATGATCTACGCCAACTTCGCGGCCGGCTGGATCGGCGCCCTGACGGCGGACCTGGTGGTCAACAAGCCGCTCGGCTTCAGTCCCCCGTACATCGAGTTCAAGCGCGCGCATCTCTACGACGTCAACCCGGTGGGCGTCGGCGCGCTCGCCCTGTCGGTGCTCGCCTCGAGTCTCTCGTTCCTCGGTCTCTTCGGTGCGGGCGCGCAGGCGCTCTCGCCCTTCGTCGGGCTCGCGGTCGCGTTCACCGCCGCGCCGCTCATCGCCTGGGCCACGGACGGCCGCTACTACCTGGCGCGCACGGCCCCCGGCGAGGCGCAGGCCGAGACCAGCCAGCGGTGCACGGTCTGCGAGAACGAGTTCGACGGTCGCGACATGGCGCTCTGTCCGGCCTACTGCGGGCCCATCTGCTCGCTGTGCTGCACGCTCGAGGCGCGCTGCCGCGACCTCTGCAAGAGCGACAGCCGCTTCACCGAGCAGCTCGCCCTCCTGCTGCGCCGCCTGCTGCCGCCGCGGCTCGCCGCCTGGGTGAGCACTCGCGCCGGGCAGTTCGTGGGCCTGCTGCTGCTCTTCAACGGCTCGATCGCCTCGCTCCTCGGCTTCATCTATCACCAGTACGAGGGTGTGCCCGCGCAGGCGGCGATCGGCACGACGCTCTGGGTCGTGTTCCTCAGCCTGCTCCTGCTGTCGGGCGTTGCCGCGTGGCTGATCGTGCTGGCGCACGAGAGCCGGCGGGCGGCGGAGCTCGAATCGGCGCGGCAGACCGCCATGCTCATGGAGGAGATCGAGGCTCACCGCCGCACCGACGCCGCGCTGCAGAAGGCCAAGGAAGCCGCCGAAGCGGCCAACATCGCCAAGACCCGCTACATCGTCGGCATCGGCCACGAGATTCGCGCGCCGCTCAATTCCATCTTCGGCTACGCGCAGCTCCTCGAGCGCGGCTCCGGCGCGGCCCCGGAGACGGCTGCGCGCATCATCCGCCGCAGCTCCGAGCACTTGTCCCACCTGGTCGATGGCCTGCTCGACATCTCCCGCATCGAGAACGGGCTCGTGCGGCTCAGCCGCGACACGGTGCGTCTGCCGGAGTTCCTGCAGCAGATCGTCGACATGTTCCGCCTGCAGGCGGCCAGCAAAGGAATCGCCTTTCGTTACCGGCCGCCGCGCAATCTGCCGCAGCTCGTGTACACCGACCAGAAGCGGCTGCGGCAGATCCTGATCAACCTGCTGTCGAACGCCATCAAGTACACCGAGCGCGGCCACGCGGCGCTCACCGTGCGCTGCCGCAGCGACGTGGCCGAGTTCGAGGTCGCCGACACCGGCTTCGGGATCGCGCCCGAGGACCTCGAGCGCATCTTCGAGCCCTTCGAGCGCGGCCGGGGAGCGCAGGTGCGCTCGCAGCCGGGCACGGGACTCGGGCTGACGATCACGCGGCTGCTGACCCAGATCATGGGCGGTGAGATCACGGTGCGCAGCACGGTGGGCGACGGCACCACTTTCGTGGTGCGGCTGCTGCTTTCGCGGGCGAGCCCGGGCGTGGAGGAGATCCACCGGCCGCAACAGCGGATCCTCGGCTACGCCGGTGCGCGCCGGCGCGTGCTGCTCGCGGACGACGATCCGGCGCACCTCGGGCTGCTGACGAGCCTGCTCGAGCCGCTCGGCTTCGAGGTGTCGGCGGCGAGGGACGGCGCCACCTGTCTCGATCTCGCCTCAGCGAGCGCGCCGCACCTCGTGGTGCTGGACATCTCGATGCCCGACCTGACCGGGTGGCAGATCGCCGAGCGGCTGCGCGCCGCGGACGCCACGCGCGCGACGAAGATCCTGGTCGTCTCCGCCAACGCCCACGAGTACACGCCCGGCGCCGGTGAAGGCACGCCGCTCCACGATGCATTCCTGGTGAAGCCGATCGACATCGATGCGTTCCTGGAGAGCCTCGGCGCGCTCCTCGGGCTGCAGTGGCTGCGCGAGGGCGAGCCATCCGAGCTGCCGGAGCTGCCGAGCGTCCCGCCGCAGCTCGCGGCCGCTCCCGGCAGCGAGCGTTACGTGCAGGATCTCTACGAGCTCGGCAGGATCGGCCACGTGCGCGGCATCGAGGCGAAGCTCGATCAGCTGCAGGCCGCGAGCCCCGCCAACGAGCCGCTGGCGGGGCACCTGCGCGGGCTGGTCGCGAGCTTCGACCTGAAGCGATACATGAGCGTGCTCGAAGGCCTGCGCCGGCAGGGCTGATCCCATGCGCAAAGACACATTGCTCGTCGTCGACGACACCCCCGAGACGCTCGGCTTCCTCACGGACACCCTCGATGGCGAGGGCTTCACGGTGCTGATCGCCACCGACGGGGCGAGCGCGCTCGAGCTGGTCGAGCAGATCACCCCCGATCTCGTGCTGCTCGATGCGGTCATGCCGGGAATGGACGGATTCGAGACCTGCCGGCGGCTGAAGAACGAGAAGCTGCTGCGGCATCTGCCGGTCATCTTCATGACGGGCCTCAGCGAGACGCAGCACCTCGTGCGCGGGCTCGCCGCCGGCGGCGTCGATTACCTCACCAAGCCCATCATCGTGGAGGAATTGCTCGCCCGCATCCGCGTCCATCTGACCAACGCGCGCACCGCCCAGGGTACGCATGTGGCGCTCGATGCGAGCGGGCGCTTCCTCCTGGCGACGGACGCCCGGGGCCTGCCGCGATGGTGTACGCCGAAAGCGAAACAGCTGCTCGCGCAGGCCTTCCCAACGCCAGCGGCGCAGCCGGGTGAATTGCCCGCGACACTCGTCGAGTGCCTGCACCGTCTGGGCAGCTCGCAGACGCCCGGCACAACATCGGAAATCAAGTTCGGCTCGCGACGGCTCGAGCTGACCTATCTGAGTGCTATCGGGCCGGACGAGCTGCTGTTCAGGATATCGGAGCTCAGTCGCGAGACCGATGAGCTCTTGCTGCGTGAGACGCTGTCGCTGACGTCAAGGGAATCGGAGGTGCTGCGCTGGCTGAGCTGCGGCAAGTCCAACCGCGACATCGGCGAGATTCTGGCGATCAGTCCGCGCACGGTGAACAAGCACCTGGAGCAGATCTTCGTCAAGCTGGGAGTGGAGAACCGGGCCGCCGCCGCGGCGCGCGCGGTGCGGGCGCTGGCCCGATGACTGCGGCGGCGCGCGTCAGGTGCGGTTGCCGGCGACTGCACCGCGCTAGCGGCTGAGGCTCGCGAGGAACGCGCGCCAGCCGCCGAAGCGCGACACGTCGGTTGCACCGGCGATGCCCTGCGCCTCGACGATGAAGCCCTTGGGCGTCGTGCCGTCGGCAAGCTTCGTCGTGCCGATACCGAGCGGCGCCGAAATCCCGGCGACGAAGCTGCCCAGCCCCTCGGCGCGGATCGCCCACACCTCGGTCGCGATCGCAGTCCCTTCGCCGGGAGCGACCCGCATCAGCCCGGGGCGCAGCGGCGGACCGCCGGGCAGCGCAAACAGCTTGTATTCCGGCAGCGTCGGCACGGCGCGCAGAAAGCGCGCGTTGCGGCTCGTCAGCTCGCCGTTGAGCGGCATGCCCGAGAGATGGGCGCCGACCACGACCAGCTCGATCTCCCCCGGCATCGCGGCAGCCGGTCCCTGCGCGGCAGCGGGCACGGGAGACGTGCTCTTGCCGATGCCGACACCCGCCGCGCGGTGGAGCCTCGCTCCCAGCGCAGCGAGCAGTCCATCGCGTCCCCGCGGCGCGATCAGCGTCACGCCGGAAGGAAGCCCGTCCGCGCGCAAGCGCGTGGGCACGGCGAGCGCGCAGAGGTCGAGCAGATTGACGAAGTTGGTATAGGTACCCAGCTCGCTGTTGGGACCGATCGGGTCGGCGGCAAGATCGGCCAAGGTGCGCGGCCGCGGATAGGTCGGCACCGCCAGCACGTCGATCCCGCGCCAGAGGGCCTCGCTGCGGCGGCGCAGCTGCGCCAGCTGGTATATTCCGGCGAACGCATCCGCGGCCTTGAAGGCGCCCGCGCCCGCGATGATCCCGCGGGTGACCGGATGCAACAGCCCGGGCTCGCTCTCGATGAGCCCGCGCACCGCCTGATAGCGCTCGGCCACCCAGGGGCCGCTGTAAAGCAGCGCCGCCGCCTCGAAAAGAACCGTCATGTCCACGGCATGCGGCTCTGCGGCGATCAGCGGCCCGAGGTCGCCGAGCGCGGCGTCGAAGGCCGCTTCCGACTGCACATCGCCGCCGAAGCGCCGGCTCCCGGCATCCGGTATGCCCACCCGCAAGCCTGGCGGCAACGCGCCGTAGGGTCCGCAAGTAGGTTGCGGCCTCGACCACGGGTCTTCGGCGTCATAACTCGACATGACCCGATACACCGCATCGGCGTCCGCGACCGTGCCGGCGAACACCGAAATCGTATCGAGCGTTCGACACGCAGGCACCACACCGCGCGAGGAAATGCTGCCGAGCGACGGCTTCAGGCCGACGATGTTGTTGAGACCGGCGGGCACCCGGCCCGAGCCGGCCGTGTCCGTGCCGAGCGCGAACGCGACCAGGCCGTGCGCGACCGCGACCGCCGAGCCGCTGCTCGAGCCGCCCGGAACGTACCGCGGATCGAAGGCGTTCCTCGGCACCGGATAGGGTGTGCGCACGCCGACGAGGCCGGTCGCGAACTGGTCGAGATTGGTCTTGCCGATGAGCACGGCACCGGCGTCGAGCAGCCGGCTCACCGCGAAGGCGGTCTCGGTGGGCGTGTAGGCGAAACCGGGACAACCCGCGGTGGTCGGCAGGCCGGCGACGTCGATGTTGTCTTTGACGGCGAACGGCACGCCCCAGAGCGGCTTCGCCTCCGGATCGAAACCGCCGAGCGCTTCGGCCGACGCGAGCGCGGCTTCCTGCGGCAACTGCTCGATGAAGATGCCGGGATCGCGGACCAGGGCGGCACGCCGGTAAAGATCGGTCAGCACGTCGCGCACGGAGACACCCGCCGCATACGCTCCGTGCAGGGCCTCGATCGTCGGAAATGCCGGCAGCATCTGTGTTCCCCGCCGCCCTCAGGCGGCTTCGATCACGAGCAGGCGCTCGCCGCTCGCGACCGTGTGCCCCTGGCGGCAATAGAGCGCGCGAACGGTACCGGCGACGGGCGCGACGATGGTGAACTCGGTCTTCATTGCCTCGAGAATGACGATGGGGACGCCGGCCGCGACCGCCTGGCCTGGCTCGACCAGCACTTTCCAGACGCTGCCGTGTATCTCCGCGACCACGCAGTGACCGTCTACTTCGGCGGTGCCGGACGGGGCCGCCTCGACGAGCGGCGTCGGGGCGATGTCCTCGCGCCAGCGTGCGATCTCCGCGACGAAGGCCTGGCGCTGGCGCTCGCGGAATGCGGCGATGGCGCCGGCCTCGCGCTCGAGGAACGCCTGGTACTCGTGCAGATCGAAGATCTCCTCCTCGATGCGGATGGCGGCGCGGCCCTCGCGGAAGTCGTCGCGCAGCCGGCTGAGCTCCGCCTCTTCCACGGGATAGAAGCGCACCTGGTCGAAGAAACGCAGCAGCCACGGCTCGCCCGCCGCGAAGGTGGGATTCTTGAGGAACGTGTTCCAGATCGGCAGCGTACGCCCGATGAGCTGGTAGCCCCCGGGACTGTCCATGCCGTAGATGCACATATACACGCCACCGATGCCGACCGTGCCTTCCGCCGTGAACGTCCGCGCGGGATTGTACTTTGAAGTCAGCAGCCGGTGCCGCGGATCGACCGGCACGGCACAGGGCGCGCCGAGATACACATCGCCGAGGCCCAGCACCATGTAGCTCGCCGCGAAGACGATGGCGCGCACGTCCTCCCGGCTCTCGAGGCCGTTGATGCGCTGAATGAAGTCGACATTGTTCGGCAGCCAGGGCGCGCTGGCGCGCACGGTCTCGCGATAGCGGCTCTGCGCCTCGAGCGTCGCGCTGTCCTCGAAAGTCATCGGCAGGTGGACGATGCGCGTCCTCACCTTCAAGGTGTCGCTGGGCGGCAGGCGCATCTCCGCCTCGAGCAGCGCGTGCAGCAGCTCGCGCTGATGGATCAGGCGGCTGTCGTAGTTGACCTGCAGAGAGCGCACGCCCGGCGACAGCTCGAGGATGCCGCGGACCGGGCGGGCCGCGAGCGCCTCCATCAGGGCGTGGACACGGAAGCGGTGGCGCAGATCGAGCTCGTTGGGGCCGTACTCCACCAGGATATAGCGGTCGCCGGCCTGGCGATAGACGACCGCGGGCCGCTCGGCTTCGGGATCGAGCGCCGCCAACACCGCCGCCGAGGCCGTGCCGCCGCGCACGACGGCGGGCTGAGCTACCTGCAGCGACTGGCGCGGCTGAGCCGCCGGCGGCGCCAGCTGGCCGATGGCCTCGTCCTGCGCCATCTCCAGCGCCAGCGCAGCCTCGAAGCTCATCGGCCGGAAGCGGATGCGGTCTCCCGGCTTCGCCTGGCCGATCTTCCACAGCTCCGCCTTGGCGATGGTGACCGGACAGACGAAGCCGCCGAGGCTCGGCCCGTCGCGAGTCAGGATCACCGGCATGTCGCCGGTGAAGTTCACCGCCCCGATGGCGTATTCGCAGTCGTGGATGTTGGAGGGATGCAGGCCCGCCTCGCCGCCATCGCTGCGCGCCCAGGAGGGCTTGGGGCCGAGCAGGCGCACGCCCAGGCGATTGGAGTTGTAATGCACCTCCCAGGCCGTCGCGAAGAAAGTGGCGATGGCCTCCTCGGTAAAGAAATCGGGCGCGCCGTGCGGCCCGTGCAGCACCCCGACCTGCCACTCGCTGCCGTAGGCCGGCACCAGCTCGAGCGGCGCGGCGCGCGGCAGCGTCGCCTCGCGCGGCTGCGAGCCCAAGGGCAGCATGTCCCCCGGCCGCAGGATGCGGCCGGCGTGTCCGCCGAACCGCCCGAGGACGAAAGTCGAGCGGCTGCCGAGGTAGACCGGCACGTCGAAGCCACCGGCGACCGCGACATAGGTGCGGCACCCGTTGCGGGCCCTGCCGATGGCGAGCACCTGCCCGGCCTGTGCTCTCACGGGTACCCACCACGGCACCGGCATGCCGTCGAGCGTGGCCTCCGCCGGCGCGCCGGTCAGCGCGAGCAGACACTCGCGGTGGAATCTCAGCGTGGGACCGGAGAGCGTGCACTCGATGCCCGCGGCGTCCTCCGTGTTGCCGACGATGCGGTTGGCAATGCGAAAGGCGTAGTCGTCCATCGGCCCCGAGGGGGGCACACCGACGGCCCAGTGGCCCACGCGGCCCGGATAGTCCTGGATGGTCGTATAGGTGCCCGCGGCGACGACCTCGATCGCATTCGGCCGATAGTCGAGCCGCGACAGCGCGCGCGTCGAGACCTTGCCGGCCGCGAACATGGCGGAGTTCGCCACCGCCCGCAGGTAGTCCAGGTTGGTGGCGATGCCCGCGAGGCGCGTCTGCGCCAGAGCCGCCTTCAGCTTCGTGATGGCCTGCGGGCGGTCGGCGGCGTGCACGATGAGCTTGGCCAGCATCGGATCGTAGTACGGCGAGATCTCCGTTCCGGTCGCGACCCAGCCATCGACGCGCGCGTCCGGCGGAAACGCCACCTCGGTGAGCACGCCCGGCGAGGGTTGGAAGTCATGGACCGGATCCTCGGCGTAGAGTCGGACCTCGATCGCCGCGCCGCGCGGCTCGGGCAGCGCCGACAGGTCCGGCGGCTCGCCTGCGGCGGTGCGCACCATCCATTCCACCAGGTCGATGCCGAGCACCGCCTCGGTGACCGGATGCTCGACCTGCAGCCGCGTGTTGACCTCGAGGAAGTGGAATTCATCGCGCGCGCGGTCGTAGATGAACTCCACCGTCCCCGCCGACCGGTAGTCAACCTCGCTGCCGAGCCGGCGCGCCGCCTCCAGGAGGCGCGCGCGGGTCGCGGCGGGGAGGTCGGGCGCCGGCGTCTCCTCGACGACCTTCTGGTTGCGCCGCTGCAGCGAGCAGTCGCGCTCGCCGAGGGCCGCCACCCGGCCGCGGCCGTCGCCGAAGATCTGCACCTCGACGTGACGGGCCTCGTCGATGCAGCGCTCGAGGAACACACCCGAGTCGCCGAAGAAATTGCCCGCCAGCCGCCGCACGCTCTCGAAGGCGGCGGCGAGTTGCGCCGCATCGGCGCAGCGTGTCAGGCCGATGCCGCCGCCTCCGGCCGTGGATTTCAACATGACGGGATAGCCGATCCGCTCGGCGGCCGCCTGGGCTTCGGCGGCACTCGCGAGCAGGCCGGAGCCGGGCAGGAGCGGAACGCCCGCTGCCTGCGCGATCTCACGCGAGGAGTGCTTGAGGCCGAAGCGTCGGATCTGCTCCGCGCTCGGGCCGATGAAGACCAGGCCCGCGTCGGCGCACCTCTCGGCGAAGTCGGCGTTCTCCGCGAGGAAGCCATAGCCCGGGATGATCGCCTCGGCGCCCTCGGCGCGGGCGGCGGCGATGATCAGGTCCCCGCGCAGATAGGTCTCGGCCGCGGCGTTGCCGGGCAGGCGCACGGCCGCATCGGCGAGGCTGACGTGACGGCTGGCGCCGTCGGCATCGGAGTGCACCGCGACACTCCGGATGCCGAGCCTGCGCAGCGTGCGAATGATGCGCGCCGCAATCTCTCCGCGATTGGCGATCAGGACCGTGTGGAACATCGGCTTGCCGTCCCCTTGGTGGCGGCCCCTGCGCCGGCGCTCGGTGCGTGCGCCGCGAAGACGCAGTGGCCGCTCCTCGAGGAGTGGCTTGTAGCATCGGCCTGCGCAGCTCCATATACGTCATACGACCACTGCCGGTGATATGCGGGAAGGCGTATGACGAGGGACCAGCGGGCGAGCGCCGCTCAGGCGAGCCGGAGCGCCTGCGGCTTGCGCCCGGTCATTTTTCTACAATCATCCTCCTCGCACCTCGGCTTCAATGGCGAACCGCGGCGCCACGCGCCACTGCAGAGGCGGACAAAATGACACCTGACACTTTCAGAGCCATGGCATTGCGGCTCCCGGACGTCGTCGAGGGCGCGCACATGAGCCATCCCGACTTTCGCGTCCGCGGCAGGATCTTCGCGACTCTGGGTTACCCGGGCCGCGAGTTCGCCACCGTCATGCTGACGCCGGCGGAGCAGGCTGAGTTCGTCAAAGAGGGGGGCGGTGCGTTTGCGCCCGCGGCGGGCGGATGGGGGCTGAAGGGCAGCACCAGCGTGCGTCTGAGCCTTGCGAAGCCGGCACTGGTCGGGAAGGCGCTTGCGGCGGCGTGGACCCGCAAGTCCGCGGCGCCGGCGCGCGCACGTCGTGCCGGCCGCGGCGCAGGGTCAGGAAAAAATTCCTGAGGATCCCCGAGGCCGGGGAGCCGCGTAAGTCTTTGTACGGAAGGGATTTTTGGAGCGGGAAACGAGACTCGAACTCGCGACCCCAACCTTGGCAAGGTTGTGCTCTACCAACTGAGCTATTCCCGCGCCCGAGTGAGGGACGGCATTGTAAGTGCGGGGCCTGCGAAGTCAAGGTAAGGGCGTCAGCGTTTGAGCTCCGGCCACGCCGCCCGCAGATAGGCGACCATCGAGATCAGCGTCGCGAGGGCGGCCAGCTCCGTGAGCACCACGCCGATCCGATAGATCGGCAGGCTCAGGAGGGGCGCCCGATAGAGCATCATCGAGAGGCCGACGATCTGCAGCACCGTCTTGAGCTTGCCGAGCTGCGAGACGGCCACCTTGCGCCGCTCGCCGATCTCCGCCATCCATTCGCGCAGCGCCGAAATCGTGATCTCGCGGCCGATGATCACCACCGCCGTGAGCACGATCAGCGCCCGCGTGTCCTTGCTGACGAGCAGCACCAGCGCCACCGCCACGATCAGCTTGTCGGCCACGGGATCGAGAAAGGCACCGAGCCGCGAGGTCTGACCGAGGCGGCGCGCGAAGTAGCCGTCGAGCGAATCCGTGATGCCCGCGGCGGCGAACAGCAGCCCCGCGGCCGGATCCGACCAGTGATACGGCACGTAGAAGAGCAGGATGATGAGCGGGATCGCCGCGATGCGCAGCCACGTCAGCGTGTTCGGCACGTTCCAGAGCATGGCGCGGTCAAGATCCTGGGTGGAGGTGATCATAAAGCGTCCGCGCCAGTGCCGCTCCGATTCCGGCTACCTCCGTCAGGTCCGCCACGCCCGCGCGCATCACGCCCTGCAGGCCGCCGAAATGCGTGAGCAGCGCGCGCCGCTTGGCCGGCCCCAAGCCCGGCACCGCCTCCAGGACGGACTCGTTGTAGCGGCGCGCGCGCTTGCGCCGGTGCCCGGTGATCGCAAAGCGGTGTGCCTCGTCGCGAATGCGCTGGATCAGCCGCGAGGCGGGCGAATGCGCTTCCGGCACGCGCGGCGCGGCCGCCCCGTACACGAACAGTCGCTCCTGGCCCGGGCGGCGATCCGGTCCCTTGGCGACGCCGACCAGCGTGATATCGCCGAAGCCGAGCTCGGCCAGCGCCTCGTGCACCGCCCCGATCTGGCCGAGGCCGCCATCGATCAGCAGCAGGTCCGGCGTGGGGATCTCTCCGTCCCGCACGCGCGTGTAACGTCGCTCCAGCGCCTGGCGCAACGCACCGTAATCATCGCCCGGCGTCACGCCGGTGATGTTGAATCGCCGGTACTCCTTCTTGAGCGGGCCCTCCGGGCCAAAGACGACGCACGAGGCCACGATGCCCTCGCCGCCCGTATGGCTGATGTCGAAGCACTCGATGCGCTGCGGCGCCTCCGGCAACTCGAGCTCCGCCGCGAGCGCCGCGAGCATCTCCTCGAGCCCCTGTTTCTGCGCGAGACGCATGCGCAGCGCCTGACCGGCATTCTCGCGCGTCAGCTCCGCCCAACGGGCCCCGAGCCCGCGTGACGGACAGCGCACGTGCACGGCGTGCCCGGCGCGCGCCGTCAGCGCCTGGCTCAGCGACTCGGTGTCCTCGAGGCGCTGAGCGACCAGCACCTCCACGGGCGGCTCCTGCGAGGCGTAGTACTGCATCATGAACGAAGACAGCGCCTCCTCCGGCTCCGCGAGCACCGCCCGCGGAAAGTAGCTGGAGGTGCCGAGGTTGCGGCCGCCACGCACCAGCATCGCGCTTATCGCGTATTCGCCCGGGTCGCCGACGATGGCGAATACGTCGACGTCGCGCTCGCCGTCGGCCGTCACGATCTGCTGCGCCTGGATGTGCTTCAGTGCGACGAGCTGGTCGCGGATCTGCGCCGCCCGCTCGTATTCCAGCCGCTGCGCGGCCTCCTCCATGCGCTTCTGCAGGGTGGCATTCACCTCGTCGCTGCGGCCTTCCAGAACCTTGACCGCCGACTCCATGTCCTGCGCGTACGCGTCGCGTGTGATGAGCCCCACACACGGGGCCGAGCAGCGGCCGATCTGATGCTGCAGGCACGGGCGGCTGCGGTTGGCGAAGAAGCTGTCGCGGCAGTTGCGGATGCGGAAGAGCTTCTGCAGCTGATTGAGCGTATCGCGCACCGCCCAGGCGGTCGGGAACGGGCCGAAATAACGTCCGGGCGCGCTCCGCGAGCCGCGGTAGAAGGCGAGCCGCGGAAATTCGTGATCGACACAGAGCTGCACGTAGGGGAAGCTCTTGTCGTCCCGCAGCACGACGTTGAAGCGCGGCTTGTGCGCCTTGATGAGGTTGTACTCGAGCAGCAGCGCCTCGGTCTCGGAGTTGGTGACCGTCACCTCGATGGCGGCGATCTGCTGCACCAGCGCCTGCACTTTCGGGTTGACGTTGCTGGCCGCGAAATACGTGCTCACCCGGTCCTTGAGGCTCCTCGCCTTGCCGACATAGAGGATCTCGTGCGCGGCGTCGAACATCCGATAGACGCCCGGGCGGCGCGGCAGCGCCGCCGTGAACGCTTTGTGATCGAAGTCGGTCATGTCGAGTTGTGTGGCGTGCCGTCGTTCGCGCGTGAGCCCGCATTCAGCGCTACAAGCCAGCGAGCTCGCAGGCGCGCGCCACGACCTTTCTGAACATCGGCGCGGTGAGCACCCCAGTGGAGGTGTTGTAGCGGCTGCAATGATACGAGTCGATGAGGTGCCGCGTCTCGTCGAGCCGGTGCTCGCGCCCGTGGCCGAAGGGGAACTCACTGCGCTTGAGCCCGCTGGCTGTGAGGAAGGCATCGTGGCCCACCCTGCCGAGCGCCAGCACCACGCGCACGCGTCGCAAGGACGCGAGCTCGGCCTTGAGATATCCATTGCAGCTGCGAATCTCGTCCGGCAGCGGCTTGTTGCCCGGCGGCACGCATTTGACCGAATTGACGATGCGCGCCTGCTTGAGCTCGAGCCCATCATCCGCCGACACCGATTCCGCGCGCGTGGCGAGTCCTGCCTCGTGCAGCGTCCGGTAGAGAAGCTCGCCGGCGTAGTCGCCGGTGAACGGGCGCCCCGTCCGGTTCGCCCCATGCAGCCCGGGAGCGAGTCCCACCACGATGAGGCGCGGGTCGGCCGCGCCGAACGAGGGCACGGGCCGCGCCCAGTAGTCGGGATAGGCGCCGTGCACCTCGGCGAGAAATTCCGCCAGCCGCGGGCAGCGAGTGCAGCCGGGATCGTAGGTCTCGCTGCGCTTGACGGGCAGGACCGGCCGGCGCCCCCCGTTGGTACGCTGCTGCTTAATGCGGATCGTCCATGTGCCGGATGATCGCCGTCGCGAAGCCGGAGCAGCTCATGAGCGTTGCGCCCGGGATGAGGCGCTGCAGGTCCTCTTCGACGCTCTTGCGCGCCGCGAGCTCCCGCTTCGGAGCCTTGATGGCCTCGCGCAGCCGCGCGAGATCGTAGGTGAGCTCCTTGTTGGCGATGGTGTTGGCGACGCCCTTGATGACGAGGTCGGCCGCTTCCTTCCACCCCAGGTAGCGCAGCATCATCTCCGCGGAGAGGATGAGCGAGCCCGGATTGACGCGGTCCTTGCCCGCGAATCCCGGCGCCGTGCCGTGCGTCGCTTCGAACACCGCGAGTC